>Ga0182746_1000093_pt1 | contig 175465 bp, 179 predicted proteins | sample eDN3rd30CBELigOP_FD_128881 | JGI IMG/M metagenome (GOLD analysis project Ga0182746, IMG submission 128881) | Enriched Organic Plus compost microbial communities from Emeryville, California, USA - eDNA 3rd pass 30_C BE-Lig OP (version 2) (version 2) ...
AGCTCGCCCTCAATGTCCTGCGAACCGCCAGACCCGATATCTCCATCAGGAGAAAACGGAAACGCTCCGGATGGTCCAACGCCTTCGCCAAAACCATCCTCGGTCAAATGCGATAGCCCTGGCTGCAAGCTGCTTCGGCCTTGACCGGCAGGGGAATCGCCGCTAGGGGCGCCCCGTTCGAAAGCGGCGGACTTCCATCGGTTTCGAGTCACAACAGCGCTTGAACATTGCTGGCGCGGATGAAGCCTCCGGGGGGTCATGCTGATCCGCCGGGGTCTTTTGCTGTTATCAGGTCGGCCGTTTTCCGCCATTTCAGGCGGACTGGGCCGGAGCTTCATCCACCGCGGTAGAGTAACCGTTCGCTCAGATGGGCGGACACATAAAGGTGAAGCATTCATGCCCACGATCAACCAGCTGGTCCGCAAGGGCCGGACTCCGCAGAAGGTGAAGTCCAAGGTCCCGGCGATGGAAGCGAACCCGCAAAAGCGCGGCGTTTGCACCCGTGTCTACACGACGACCCCGAAAAAGCCGAACTCGGCGCTCCGCAAGGTTGCAAAGGTCCGCCTGACCAACAGCCGCGAAGTCATCACCTACATCCCCGGCGAAGGCCACAACCTCCAGGAACACAGCGTCGTGCTGATCCGCGGCGGCCGTGTGCGCGACCTTCCCGGTGTGCGTTACCACGTCCTGCGCGGCGTGCTCGATACGCAGGGTGTGAAGGACCGCAAGCAGAGCCGTTCGAAGTACGGCGCGAAGCGTCCGAAGTAAGGACCGCTTTTTCGGCTATTTGATCATCCCGTTGCGCGCTGCGCCGGGATGCTGTTGCAAAGGAATATCCCATGGCTCGTCGTCGTCGTCCTGAACGCCGCGAAATCCTGCCCGATCCCCGTTTCGGGGATGTCGTGCTGTCGAAATTCATGAACAGCGTCATGCTGGACGGGAAGAAGTCCGTCGCCGAACGCATCGTCTATGGTGCGCTCGAGTCGGTGGAAGCCCGTGCCAAGAAGGAACCGCTGAGCGTGTTCCACGAAGCGCTGGCGAACATCCGCCCGAACATCGAAGTGCGCAGCCGCCGCGTCGGTGGTGCGACCTATCAGGTCCCCGTCGAAGTTCGGCCCGACCGCGCGCAGGCGCTCGCGATCCGCTGGCTGATCGCCGCGGCGCGCAACCGCAGCGAAACCACGATGGCCGCGCGTCTGTCGGGCGAACTGCTCGACGCGTCGAACAACCGCGGCAACGCGGTGAAGAAGCGCGAAGACACGCACCGCATGGCCGAAGCGAACCGCGCTTTCAGCCACTATCGCTGGTAAGCGCCTGCGAGACGCCTCTCGCGTCTCGTAATCGCAAGGAAACTTCCTATATCGGGGGCGGCCAAAAGCCTCCCCCAAAACCCAAGGAAAAGATCATGGCACGCAGCCATCCGCTCGAACGCTATCGCAATTTCGGTATCATGGCGCACATCGACGCCGGCAAGACCACCACGACCGAGCGCATTCTCTATTACACCGGCAAGTCCTACAAGATCGGCGAAGTTCACGACGGCGCCGCGACGATGGACTGGATGGAACAGGAACAGGAACGCGGCATCACCATCACGTCCGCGGCGACGACCTGTTTCTGGAAGGCTGACGAAGGCAATGGCCCCGAGCATCGCCTGAACATCATCGACACTCCGGGTCACGTCGACTTTACCATCGAGGTCGAGCGCTCGCTTCGCGTCCTCGACGGCGCGGTCGCCGCGTTCGACGGCGTTGCCGGCGTTGAGCCCCAGTCGGAAACCGTGTGGCGTCAGGCCGAAAAATACGGCGTTCCGCGCATGTGCTACATCAACAAGCTCGACCGCACCGGCGCCAACTTCTATTACTGCGTGCAGACGATCATCGATCGCCTGGGCGCAACCCCGGCCGTCCTCTACCTGCCGATCGGTGCCGAGAGCGACTTCGTCGGTCTCGTCGACCTCGTCAACGAGCGCGCGATCATCTGGAAGGACGAGAGCCTGGGCGCGGAATTCTTCTATGAAGAAATCCCGGCCGACCTGAAGGACAAGGCCGCCGAATATCGCGAAAAGCTGGTCGAACTTGCCGTCGAGCAGGACGACGAGGCGATGGAAGCCTATCTGGAAGGCAACCTTCCCGACGTGGCGACGCTGAAGGCGCTGATCCGCAAGGGCACGCTGGCGCAAGCATTCGTGCCGGTGCTGTGCGGCTCGTCGTTCAAGAACAAGGGCGTGCAGGCGCTGCTCGACGCGGTTGTCGACTATCTGCCGAGCCCGCTCGACATCCCCGACGTGCAGGGCATCAACCCGGCGAACGATGAGCCCGACACGCGCGCGACGTCGGACTCGGCGCCGCTGTCGCTGCTGGCGTTCAAGATCATGAACGATCCGTTCGTCGGCTCGCTGACCTTCGCACGCATCTATTCGGGCACCCTCACCAAGGGCAGCTACCTGAACTCGGTGAAGGACAAGCGCGAGAAGATCGGCCGCATGCTCCTGATGCACGCGAACAGCCGCGAGGACATCGAGGAAGCCTATGCGGGTGACATCGTCGCGCTTGCTGGCCTCAAGGAAACCACGACCGGGGACACGCTCTGCGCGACCAACGCGCCGATCATCCTTGAGCGTATGGAATTCCCTGAGCCGGTGATCGAGCTGTCGGTCGAACCCAAGACCAAGGCCGACCAGGAAAAGATGGGCATTGCGCTCAACCGCCTCGCGGCCGAGGATCCCTCGTTCCGCGTTTCGACCGACCATGAATCGGGCCAGACGATCATCAAGGGCATGGGGGAGCTTCACCTCGACATCCTCGTCGATCGCATGAAGCGCGAGTTCAAGGTCGAGGCGAATGTCGGTGCGCCGCAGGTTGCCTACCGCGAGTCGCTCGCGAAGCCTGTCGATGTCGATTACACCCACAAGAAGCAGTCGGGCGGTTCGGGCCAGTTCGGCCGCGTCAAGGTCAGCGTCTCGCCCGGCGAGCGCGGTTCGGGCATCACCTTCATCGACGAGATCAAGGGCGGTAACATTCCGCGCGAATATATCCCGTCGGTCGAAAAGGGCATGCGCGAAGCGGCCGAGAATGGTCACATGATCGGCTTCCCGATCATCGACTTCGAGATCCGCCTGACCGACGGTGCGTACCACGACGTTGACTCGTCTGCGCTGGCGTTCGAAATCGCTGGCCGTGCGGCGATGCGTGAAGTCGCGGCGAAGGCCGGCATCAAGCTGCTCGAGCCGGTGATGAAGGTCGAGGTCGTCACCCCTGAGGAATTCATGGGCGACGTGATCGGCGACCTCAACAGCCGCCGCGGGCAGATCCAGGGCACCGACAGCCGTGGGAACGCCCAGGTGGTTGAAGCGATGGTCCCGCTTGCCAATATGTTCGGTTACGTCAATCAGCTGCGCTCGTTCACCCAGGGCCGCGCGCAGTACACGATGCAGTTCTCGCACTATGAAGAAGTGCCGAACAACGTCGCCGAGGAAGTGAAGGCCAAGATGGCCTGATGGGTCAAAGCCGCGCGGTCTCGTGCCGCGCGGCAAGGCCAGCACGAGCGCGGACTTGCACCGCGCGCCAAGAGTGATTAAGGGCGGCGCCTGATTCAGCAGGGCTCGTCCACGACTGATCAACCCAAACATCGAACAAGAAGGTTCAAGAACATGGCTAAGGCTAAATTTGAGCGGACGAAGCCGCACTGCAACATTGGTACCATCGGTCACGTCGACCACGGCAAGACCTCGCTGACTGCGGCGATCTCGAAGGTCCTGTCGGAAATCCAGGGCGGCACCGCCGTCGATTTCGCGAACATCGACAAGGCCCCCGAGGAGCGCGAGCGCGGCATCACCATCTCGACCGCGCACATCGAATATGAAACCGATGCGCGCCACTATGCCCACGTCGACTGCCCGGGCCACGCCGACTATGTGAAGAACATGATCACCGGCGCCGCCCAGATGGACGGTGCGATCCTCGTCGTGTCGGCCGCTGACGGCCCGATGCCGCAGACCAAGGAACACATCCTGCTCGCGAAGCAGGTTGGCGTTCCGACCATGGTCGTGTTCCTCAACAAGGTTGACCAGCTCGACGACCCCGAGCTGCTCGAGCTCGTCGAACTCGAAATCCGCGAGGAGCTTTCGAAGCGCGACTTCGACGGCGACAATATTCCGATCATCGCGGGTTCGGCTCTTGCCGCCCTCGAAGGCCGCGACGACAACATCGGCAAGGAAGCCATTCTGAAGCTGATGGAAGCCGTCGACAGCTGGATCCCGCAGCCCGAGCGTCCGCTTGACAAGCCCTTCCTGATGCCGATCGAGGACGTGTTCTCGATCTCGGGTCGCGGCACCGTCGTCACCGGCCGCGTCGAAACCGGCGTGATCAAGGTTGGTGAAGAAGTCGAGATCGTCGGCATCAAGGACACCAAGAAGACCGTCGTCACCGGCGTCGAAATGTTCCGCAAGCTGCTCGACCAGGGCGAAGCCGGCGACAACATCGGTGCGCTGATCCGCGGCGTCGGCCGTGAGGAAGTGGAGCGTGGTCAGGTTCTGGCCAAGCCCGGCTCGATCACGCCGCACACCGAGTTCACCTCGGAAGTCTACGTCCTGTCGAAGGACGAGGGCGGCCGTCACACGCCGTTCTTTGCGAACTATCGTCCGCAGTTCTACTTCCGCACCACGGACGTCACGGGCGAGGTCATCCTCCCCGAGGGCACCGAAATGGTCATGCCGGGCGACAACGTCCAGCTGTCGGTCAAGCTGATCGCTCCGATCGCCATGGACCAGGGTCTGCGCTTCGCGATTCGCGAAGGTGGCCGCACGGTCGGCGCAGGGGTTGTCGCCTCGATCACAAAGTAATATAGGGCCGCGAGCCGCGCGATTCGGTTGAGTCGCGCGGCTCGTAGCTTTTAGGAATTTTGATGGCCTCACCGGCCTCCCTGCGGGGGTCGGGACAGGCCATTTCGGCTCTTTCGCATCGTCAGACGGGATTCGACTGGAACAGTCATGGAAACGCAGAATATTCGCATTCGCCTGAAGGCCTTTGATCACCGCGTGCTCGATCAGGCCACGACCGACATCGCCGACACGGCGCGTCGCACGGGCGCTCTCATTCGCGGTCCGATCCCGCTGCCGACGCGCATCGAGAAATTCACCGTGAACCGCGGTCCGCATGTCGACAAGAAGTCGCGCGAGCAGTTCGAGGTGCGAACCCACAAGCGGCTGCTCGACATCGTGCAGCCCACCCCGCAGACGGTCGATGCGCTGATGAAGCTCGACCTCGCAGCGGGCGTGAATGTCGAGATCAAGTTGGCCTGAGCCAACACAGCCCCGGATCTGATCCGGGGTCTCTATCGGCCAGACGCTTCGGCGATGGCATCAGTCCGGAACGATCCGGACCGACGATAGGGTGGATACCGCCGGACCGCCTCATCGAAGGCATCAAGGTCCGGGCTGCGTCCCCCGTCTCGCCGTCAACCCATCGGGAAGGCGGCATCTCAGCCCGGACGGGGCGATGCATCGAAATTATGGGCTGGGAGGGTTCCGGCGGGGCATGCCCCGATGGGTCCCGCAAGCCGTGCGGAATGGTCCGCCCGGCCTCTGTTGAGGAGTGAAGATCATGCGCACTGGCGTGATCGCGAAGAAAATGGGGATGACCCGCCTGTTTCAGGACGACGGCCGCCACGTGCCCGTCACCGTTCTGAGCCTCGAAGGCTGCCAGGTCGTCTCCGTGCGCGATAAGGAACGCGACGGCTATGTGGCCGTCCAGCTCGGGGCCGGCACGGCCAAGGCCAAGAATGTGGCAAAGCCGCAGCGTGGCGCCTATGGCAAGGCCGAAGTCGAACCCAAGGCCAAGCTTGTGGAATTTCGCGTCGCCGACGATGCGACGCTCGATGTGGGCGCTGAACTGTCGGCCGACCATTTCGTCGCTGGTCAGATCGTCGACATCCAGGGCGTGACGCAGGGCAAGGGCTTTGCCGGCGCGATGAAGCGCTGGGGCTTCGGCGGTATGCGTGCGTCCCACGGCGTCTCGATCAGCCACCGTGCACACGGTTCGACGGGTAACCGCCAGGATCCGGGTCGCGTCTTCAAGAACAAGAAGATGGCTGGCCATATGGGCGCTCGCAACCGCACCCAGCAGAATCTCGAAATCGTCCGCACCGACGCCGAGCGCGGTCTTCTCTTCGTCAAGGGCTCGGTCCCGGGTTCGAAGGGTGGCTGGCTGCTCGTTCGCGATGCGGTGAAACTCCCGCGCCACCCCGAAGCCCCCTATCCGGCGGGCATCAAGAGCGCGGCCAACACCAACACCGCCCCGGCTGACGCGCCGGTCGAAACGCCGGCCGAAGAGGCTGTCGTCGACACCGCGACCACCGACAGCGCACAGGAGTCCTGATCATGAAGGTCAAGGTTCAGACCCTCGATGGCAAGGCTGGCGCCGACATCGATTTGAGCGACGACGTCTTTGGCGTCGATCCGCGTGCCGACATCCTGCACCGCGTTGTGGCGTGGCAGCTTGAAAAGCGCCGCGGTCCGGCCCGCGCCGCGCGCGAGCGCAGCGACGTCGCCCGCACCGGCAAGAAGTTCGGTCGCCAGAAGGGCGGCGGTACGGCTCGCCACGGCGACCGCAAGGCACCGATCTTCATCGGCGGCGGCAAGGCGCATGGCCCCCGGGCCCGCACTTTCGGCCACGCGCTGAACAAGAAGATTCGCACTCTCGGCCTCAAGATGGCGCTGAGCGACAAGGCGAAGGGCGGCAAGCTCGTCGTCCTCGACACGCTCGAGCTCAAGGATGCCAAGACCAAGGCGCTCGCCGGCAAGCTCGGCAAGCTGGAGCTTGGCGGCCGCGCGCTGTTCATCGACGGCGACGCGGTTCATGCCAGCTTCGCTCAGGCGTCGGCCAACATCGTCGGCGTCGACGCGCTGCCCGCGATCGGTGCCAACGTCTACGACATTATCCGTGCCGACACGCTGGTCCTGACCCGCGCGGCGGTCGAAAAGCTGGAGGCACGCTGCAATGGCTAAGGCAAAGACGGTCGACGCGCGTCACTATGACGTGATCCTCGCTCCGGTGATCACCGAAAAGTCGACGATGCTCAGCGAAAACAACGCGGTGGTGTTCAAGGTCGCGAACGATGCGACCAAGCCCGCCATCAAGGCCGCCGTCGAGGCGCTGTTCGATGTCAAGGTGATTGGCGTGAACACCCTCGTCACCAAGGGCAAGACCAAACGCTGGAAGGGCAAGCCCTACACTCGCAGCGACGTGAAGAAGGCGATCGTTCGCCTGGCCGAAGGCCAGTCGATCGACGTCACCACGGGCGTCTGAGCGTCAGGGGAAGGCAGAGAAAATGGCACTCAAACATTATAACCCGACCAGCCCCGCGCAGCGCGGCCTGATCCTCGTCGACAAGTCGTCGCTGTGGAAGGGCAAGCCCGTCAAGGCGCTGACCGAAGGCAAGCGCAAGACCGGTGGCCGCAACAACAAGGGTCATGTGACCTCGCGCGGGATCGCCGGCGGCCACAAGCAGAAGTACCGCTTCATCGACTTCAAGCGTCGCAAGTGGGACGTGCCGGCCACCGTTGAGCGTCTGGAATATGACCCCAACCGCACGGCGTTCATCGCGCTGGTGAAATATGAAGACGGCGAACTCGCCTATATTCTGGCGCCGCAGCGCCTGGCTGTCGGCGACACGATCGTCGCGGGCAAGAAGACCGACGTGAAGCCGGGGAATGCGATGGAGTTGTCGCAGATGCCCGTCGGCACGATCGTTCACAATATCGAGATGAAGCCGGGCAAGGGTGGCCAGATCGCCCGTTCGGCCGGCACCTATGCGCAGGTCGTCGGTCGTGACCGGGGTCTCGTGATCGTGCGCCTCGGTTCGGGCGAACAGCGTTACATTCGCGGCGAGTGCATGGGCACGGTCGGCGCGGTGTCGAACCCCGACAACCAGAACACCAATCTGGGCAAGGCGGGCCGCAACCGCTGGCTCGGCAAGCGGCCGCTGACCCGCGGCGTCGCCAAGAACCCGGTCGACCACCCGCACGGCGGTGGTGAAGGCCGCACCTCGGGCGGCCGTCATCCGGTCACTCCGTGGGGCAAGCCGACCAAGGGCGCCCGGACCCGTCACAACAAGTCGACCGACAAGATGATCATCCGGTCGCGTCACGCGAAGAAGAAGAGGTAAGCCATGGCTCGCTCGGTCTGGAAGGGTCCGTTCGTGGACCTTCATCTCCTCAAGAAAGCCGAAACGGCCCAGGACGGCGGCAGCTCTGCCCCGATCAAGACCTGGTCGCGCCGGTCCACCATCCTGCCGCAGTTCGTCGGGCTCACCTTCAACGTCTACAACGGCCGCAAGTTCGTGCCGGTGTCGGTCAATGAAGACATGGTCGGCATGAAGCTGGGTGAATTTGCGCCGACGCGCTTCTTCCCTGGCCACGCGGCTGACAAGAAGGGCAAACGCTAATGGGCAAGGAAAAGTCCCCCCGCCGCGTTGCGGACAATGAGGCGCTCTCGGTCGGCACGCAGATTCGCGGTTCGGCTCAGAAGCTGAACCTCGTCGCCGCACTGATCCGCGGCCGCAAGGTCGAAGACGCGATGAACGTCCTCGCCTTCTCGAAGAAGGCCATGGCCGTTGACGTGCGCAAGGTTCTTGCGAGCGCGATCGCGAATGCCGAGAACAACCACAACCTCGACGTTGACGCACTGGTCGTCAAGGAAGCGAGCGTGGGCAAGTCGATCTCGATGAAGCGTTGGCACGCGCGTGGTCGCGGCAAGTCGACCCGGATCGTCAAGCCGTTCAGCCGCATCCGCATCGTCGTGCGCGAACAGGAAGAAGAGGCGTAAGATGGGCCAGAAGAGCAATCCGATCGGCCTGCGCCTGCAGGTCAACCGCACCTGGGACAGCCGCTGGTTCGCCGAGGGCCAGGACTATGGGCGCATGTTGGTCGAGGATCTGAAGATCCGCAAATATGTGTTCAAGACCCTGCCGCAGGCCGCGATCTCGAAGGTCGTGATCGAGCGTCCCGCGAAGCTGTGCCGCGTGTCGATCTATGCCGCTCGTCCGGGCGTCATCATCGGCAAGAAGGGCGCCGACATCGAAAAGCTGCGCAAGACGCTGGGCGAGATGACGGGCAGCGACGTGTCGCTGAACATCGTCGAGATCCGCAAGCCCGAGGTTGACGCGAAGCTCGTCGGCCAGGGTATTGCTGACCAGCTCGAACGCCGCATTGCGTTCCGTCGCGCGATGAAGCGTGCGGTCCAGTCGGCGATGCGTCTCGGCGCCGAAGGCATCCGCATCAACTGCGCTGGCCGTCTCGGCGGCGCGGAGATCGCGCGCACCGAATGGTACCGCGAAGGCCGTGTGCCGCTCCACACTCTGCGCGCCAATGTCGACTATGCCGAGGCCGAAGCCCACACCGCCTATGGCGTGTGCGGGATCAAGGTCTGGATCTTCAAGGGCGAAATCCTGGGTCACGACCCGATGGCGACCGACCGGCTGATGCTCGACGCGCAGACGTCGGGTGTGCGCCCGGCGCGCGATGATCGCCGCTAAGGACTGCTGACATGCTGCAACCGAAAAAAACCAAGTTCCGCAAGGCCTTCAAGGGCCGCATCCACGGCAACGCCAAGGGCGGTACGGCGCTGAACTTCGGCTCCTACGGGCTGAAGGCGCTCGAACCCGAGCGCATCACCGCGCGTCAGATCGAGGCGGCACGCCGCGCGATCAGCCGCGCGATCAAGCGCCAGGGCCGTTTGTGGATCCGCGTATTTCCCGACGTCCCCGTGTCGTCGAAGCCTGCCGAAGTCCGTATGGGTAAGGGCAAGGGTTCGCCGGAATTCTGGGCCGCTCGCGTGAAGCCGGGCCGCATCCTGTTCGAACTCGACGGCGTTCCCGGACCCGTGGCCGCGCTGGCCTTCGAGCGTGCGGCCATGAAGCTGCCGATCAAGACGAAGGTCGTCGCCCGCCTCGGCGACACCTCGCACCTGGAGGGTTGAGGGCCATGGCCAAGACCGAAGATTTCAAGGCGAAGACGGACGACCAGCTGGCCGTCGAACTTGGCGAACTGAAGCGCGAAGCGTTCAACCTTCGCTTCCAGGCCGCAACTGGCCAGCTCGAAAAGCCGTCGCGGGTCAAGGAAGTGCGGCGTTCGATCGCCCGCATCAAGACCGTGCAGACCGAGCGTGCGCGCTCGGCCGCGAAGTAAGGAGACACGTCATGCCGAAGCGCATTCTGACCGGCACGGTGGTGTCCGACAAGGGCGACAAGACCGTTGTGGTGAAGGTCGAACGGAAGGTGAAGCACCCTCTGTACGGCAAGATCATCCGCCGCTCGAAGAAGTATCACGCCCATGATGAGGACAACAGCTTCAAGGCTGGCGAAACTGTCCGCATCGAAGAAACGCGTCCGATTTCGAAGCTGAAGACCTGGAAGGTGCTCGACAAAGTCGACACTCACAGCAAGCCGAAGGGCGCCGCTGCTTCTGCCGCGGCCGAAGGCTGACAGACGTTCACGGAACCGCCGGGGCATCCCGGTAGGCCAAACAAGAAGGAAATGCATCGATGATCCAGATGCAGTCACAATTGGAAGTCGCCGACAACAGCGGCGCGAAGCGCGTCCAGTGCATCAAGGTGCTGGGCGGGTCGAAGCGCCGCACCGCCGGCGTCGGCGACGTCATCGTCGTTTCGATCAAGGAAGCGCAGCCGCGCGGCAAGGTGAAGAAGGGCGACGTGCATCGCGCCGTGATCGTCCGCACCGCGAAGGATGTGCGCCGCGCCGATGGCTCGGTCATCCGTTTCGACAGCAATGCCGCCGTGCTCGTCAACAAGAACGAGGAGCCGATCGGCACCCGTATCTTCGGGCCCGTCGTCCGCGAGCTGCGCGGCAAGGGCTATATGAAGATCATCAGCCTGGCTCCGGAGGTGCTCTGACCATGGCGAACAAGATCAAGAAGGGCGATACGGTCGTCGTCCTGTCCGGCAAGGACAAGGGCAAGACCGGCGAAGTGACGCAGAGCCTGCCGAAGGAAGGCAAGCTTGTCGTCGCGGGCGTCAACATCATCACGCGCCACCGCAAGCCGACCCAGCAGAATCCGCAGGGCGGACTCGAGCGCAAGGAAGCGCCGTTGTTCGCGAGCAAGGTTGCGCTGGCCGATCCGAAGACCGGCAAGCCCACGCGCGTGCGCTTTGAAACCAAGGACGGCAAGAAGGTCCGCGTGGCCGTGAAGTCCGGGGAGACGATCAATGGCTGACAAATATACCCCGCGCATGCGCAAGCTTTATGACGACAAGATCGTCAAGGCGATGACCGAGAAGTTCGGTTACAAGAATGCGATGGAAGTGCCGAAGCTCGAGAAGATCACGCTCAACATGGGTGTGGGCGACGCGGTGCAGGACAAGAAGAAGGTCGAGATCGCGGCTGCCGAAATGGAGCTGATCGCGGGACAGAAGCCCGTCGTGACCAAGGCGAAGAAGTCGATCGCCCAGTTCAAGCTGCGCGAAGGCATGCCAATCGGTTGCAAGGTCACGCTGCGCCGCGAACGCATGTACGAGTTTCTCGACCGGCTGATCACCATTGCGATGCCGCGCATCCGCGACTTCCGCGGCGTGTCGGCGACGAGCTTTGACGGTCGTGGCAACTATGCCATGGGTCTGAAAGAGCAGATCATCTTCCCCGAGATCAACTATGACCGCATCGACACGGTGCGCGGCATGGACGTGATCGTCACCACCACCGCTCGCACCGACGAAGAGGCCCGCGAACTGCTCCGGCTGTTCGGCTTCCCCTTCCCGATCGAAGCGCAGGAAAAGGAAGCCGCCTGATCCCCGCGCGGGACCAGGCAGGCTCTTTCAAGAAGGAAAGAGAACTTAAGTCATGGCGAAACTGAGTTCGGTGAACAAGAACGAGCGTCGCAAGAAGCTGGTGAAGAAATATGCCGGCCGTTATGCGAAGCTGAAGGCGATTGCGGCGGATACGTCGCTCGACGATAGCGAGCGTCTCATCGCGCGCCTCAAGATGGCGGAAATTCCGCGCAACGGTAACCCGACCCGCATCCGCAACCGGTGCGAGCTGACGGGCCGTCCGCGCGCCTATTATCGCAAATTCCGGCTGTGCCGTATCCAGCTCCGCGATCTGGCCAACAAGGGCCTGATCCCCGGTGTTGTGAAGTCGAGCTGGTAAGGGACTTAACAGATGGCAATGACCGATCCCCTGGGTGATATGCTCACCCGCATCCGCAACGGCCAGCAGGCGAAGAAGGACAGCGTCCTGACGCCGGCTTCGACGCTGCGCGTCCGCGTTCTCGATGTTCTTCAGCGCGAAGGCTATATCCGCGGCTACAGCGAAGAAGCGCTGGGCTCGAAGGGTCAGCACAAGGGCATCCGCATCGAGCTCAAATATTTCGAGGGTCAGCCGGCGATCCGCCACGTGGCCCGCGTCTCGAAGCCGGGCCGCCGCGTCTATTCGGGGTCGAAGGACCTGCCGATTGTGCGCAACGGCCTCGGCATCACCATCGTGTCGACTCCGCGCGGCGTTCTCTCGGACGCCGAAGCCCGCGAGCATAATGTCGGCGGCGAAGTGCTGGCGGAGGTGTTCTGATGTCGCGCATTGGTAAAAAGGCAGTGGAGATCCCGAGCGGCGTCAGCGCCGCGATCGACGGCGGCCAGCTGTCGGTCAAGGGCCCCAAGGGCACGCTCTCTATGCCGCTTTCCGACAACATCAAATATGATGTTGCCGAGGGCAGCATCTCGGTCCAGCCCGCGAATGACAGCCGTGAAGCGCGAGCCTTCTGGGGCATGCAGCGTACGCTGGTTCAGAACCTGATCACGGGCGTGACCGAGGGTTTCACCAAGGTGCTCGAGATCACCGGCGTCGGCTATCGCGCCAACGCGCAGGGCAAGAATCTCAAGCTGCAGCTCGGCTACAGCCACGATGTCGATTTCGCGGTGCCCGAGGGCATCGAGATCAAGACGCCGGATAACACGACGATCGAGATCAGCGGCATCGACAAGCAGAAGGTCGGCCAGGTCGCGGCGGAAATCCGCCGCTGGCGCAAGCCTGAACCCTATAAGGGCAAGGGCATCAAATATCGCGGCGAGTACATCTTCCGCAAAGAAGGCAAGAAGAAGTAAGCCATGGCACATCTTACCCCTTTCCAGAAGCGGCGCCAACGCGTCCGCACCGCGCTCCGCCAGCGTGCCGCAGGGCGTCCGCGCCTGTCGGTGCACCGTTCGGGTCGTCACATCTATGCGCAGCTCATCGATGACGCCGCCGGTGCGACGCTGGTCGCGGCCTCGACGCTCGACAAGGATGTGCGCGGCAAGTCCGGCGCGACCACCGCGGCGGCTGCCGACGTCGGCAAGCGCATCGCCGCTGCCGCCAAGAAGGCGGGCGTGACGCAGGTCGTGTTCGACCGCGGCGGCTTCCTGTTCCACGGGCGCATCAAGGCGCTGGCCGACGCGGCGCGCGAAGGCGGATTGGAGTTCTAATGATGGCAGACGAAGTTCAGAACGCCGAAGGCGCCCCTGAGGCGACCGAAAACACCGGCGCTCCCCGCCGTGGCCGTGGCGGCCGCGACGGCGGTCGCGGGGGTCGTGACGGGGGCCGTGGCCGCCGCGACGACCGTCGCCCGCGCGATGAGGATGGTGGCGAGGAGCTGATCGAAAAGCTCGTGCACATCAACCGCGTCTCGAAGACGGTGAAGGGCGGCAAGCGCTTTGGTTTCGCCGCGCTCGTCGTCGTTGGTGACGGCAAGGGCCGCGCGGGTTTCGGCCATGGCAAGGCGCGCGAAGTGCCCGAGGCGATCTCGAAGGCTACCGCTGCGGCGAAGAAGGCGATGATTCGCGTTCCGCTTCGCGACGGCCGCACGCTGCACCATGACGGCCGCGGTCACTTCGGTGCCGGGAACGTCACCGTCCGTTCGGCGCCGGCAGGGACCGGCATCATCGCCGGCGGCCCGATGCGCGCCGTGTTCGAATCGCTGGGCGTTGCCGACGTGGTGACCAAGTCGGTCGGCACCTCGAACCCCTACAACATGATCCGCGCGACCTTCGAGGCGCTGGGCGAACAGACCAGCCCGAAGTCGGTTGCGCAGCGTCGCGGCAAGAAGGTTTCGGACCTGATCAAGCGCGGCGGTGCGTCGGATCGTGCTGCCGAGGCCGAAGCCGCGGCGGTGACGGAGTAAGACAATGGCTGACAAGAAGATCAAGATCCGCCAGATCGGCTCGCCGATCCGTCGTCCCAAGGACCAGCGCAAGATCCTGACCGGCCTCGGCCTGGGCAAGATGCACCGCGAGGTCGAACTGGTCGACACCCCGGAAGTGCGCGGCATGATCCGCAAGGTTCCGCACATGGTGGAAGTGATCGAGGGCTAGAGGCGGATGAAGCTATACCGCCTGCTGACCGGTCCCGACGACGCCGCCTTTTGTGCGCGCGTCGAGGGACTGCTCAACCGGGGGTGGCAGCTTCACGGCAGCCCGTCGATTACCAATGTCGATGGTCGCGGCTATGTCGCCCAGGCCATCGTGATGGAAAAGGCCGGGCCCTATCCCGGCTTTCAGCCGTCGAGTGAAATTGAACCGGACTGATTTTTCAAGAATCGGTCCCCGCGCGAACACAGCGAAAGCGAGTGCAATATGACTATCAAGCTCAACGATCTTCGTGACAATAATGGCGCCCGCAAGGGCCGGATGCGCGTCGGACGCGGCATCGGCTCGGGCAAGGGCAAGACCGGCGGCCGCGGCCAGAAGGGCCAGAAGAGCCGCTCGGGCGTCTCGATCAATGGCTTCGAAGGCGGCCAGATGCCGCTTCACATGCGCATCCCGAAGCGCGGCTTCAACAACATCTTCGCCAAGGATTTTGCGATCGTGAACCTCGGTCAGGTCCAGAAGCTGGTTGATGCGAAGAAGCTCGACCCGAAGGCGACCGTCGACCATGCGGCACTCAAGGCGGCTGGCGTGGCGCGCGGCGGCAAGGACGGCGTCCGCCTCCTCGCCAAGGGCGAACTGACCGCAAAGCTGAGCTTTGCCGTCGCCGGCGCGTCGAAGGGCGCAATTGCGGCGGTCGAGAAGGCTGGCGGCAAGGTCGAGCTTCCCGCAGCTGCCGCGGAAGAGGCGAAGGCCGAGTAGTCGAGGACAAGGGCGGATCCCGCGGGGGTTCGCCCTTTGTCACTGAACGGCACCTATTTTCCCGCTTGTGTCGAGCGCAATCGAGACACGCCTCGGGACAGCGAAAGCCTGACAGGCCTCTCGACTTCCGGACGCGAACGGGCAATGAAAGCGGGTGTTCGGTATCGGTCTACCGCTTATGTAGGGCCTTTCCCCTTGCGCTTCGTGACCGCCGAACGCACATAGGCGCCGGGTCGCGGGGGGCGCGGTCCGGACATTCCTGAGGAAACTACCCATGGCCTCTCGCGCCGACCAGTTTGCATCCAGCCTGAACTTTTCCAAGTTCGGCCAGGCGACCGAGCTCAAGAACCGCATCTGGTTCACCATCGGCGCTCTGATCGTCTTCCGCTTCCTCTCCTATGTGCCGCTGCCTGGCGTCGACCCCGTTGCACTCTCGCAGCTCTACAACCAGGCGGCCTCGGGCGGCGTGCTCGACATCTTCAACACTTTCTCGGGCGGGAGCCTCGAGCGCATGAGTATCATCGCGCTCGGGGTCATGCCCTACATCACTGCGTCGATCGTCGTTCAGCTGGCGGCGGCGCTGTCGCCGAGCCTTGCTGCCCTCAAGAAGGAGGGCGAGAGCGGCCGCAAGAAACTGAACCAATATACACGCTACGGCACGGTCGCGCTGACCGCGATCCAGGGCTATTTCATCGCCGCCGGGCTCGAAACGCTGGGAGCGAGCCAGGGCGTCGCCGCGGTCGTTGACCCCGGCATGCTGTTCCGCATCGGCGCGGTCATCAGCATCGTCGGGGGCACGCTTTTCCTGATGTGGCTCGGCGAGCAGATCACCAGCCGCGGCATCGGCAACGGTGTCTCGCTGATCATCATGGCGGGCATTCTGGCCCAGTTGCCGCGCAGCTTTGCCCAGATGTTCACCCAGGTCCGCGAAGGCTCGATGGGAGGCGGCACCATCATTGCCGTGGTCGGCGGCGCTGTCGCCATCATCGCCTTTATCGCCTTCATGGAACTCGCGCAGCGCCGCGTTCTTGTCCAATATCCGAAGCGCGCGACCCAGCGCGGCGGGATGCAGGCTGACCGCAGCCATCTGCCGCTGAAGGTCAACACCTCGGGTGTCATTCCACCCATCTTCGCCTCGTCGCTGCTTCTGATGCCGCTCACGGTCACCCAGATGATGGGGCAGAATGTTCAGGGCGATTCAGCGTGGGGCGATTTCCTGATCACCCTCAATCAGTATCTCGCGCACGGCCAACCGCTTTACATGGCGCTCTATGCGCTGGGGATCATCTTCTTCTGCTTCTTCTACGTCGCCGTCGTCTTCAATCCCGAGGAGACCGCCGACAATCTGAAGCGTCAGAACGGCTTCATTCCCGGCATTCGCCCCGGCAAGAACACCGCCGCCTATCTCGACTTCGTGCTGACGCGTATCACCGTGATCGGGGCCGCCTATCTGGCGCTGATCTGCCTGGTGCCCGAATATTTTATCGCGCAGTCGGGCCTGCCCTTCCAGCTCGGCGGCACCAGCTTGCTGATCATCGTCAATGTGACGATCGACACGATCACGCAGATCCAGAGCCACATGCTCGCACACCAATATGGCGACCTGATCAAGAAAGCCAAATTGAAGGGCGGCGTTGCGCGGCGCTGACCGGTCGGTTAGGTCCACCTGGACGGAACGGAAACAGGGGCTTTCATGACGCTGAACATCATTTTGCTGGGCCCGCCGGGGGCGGGCAAGGGAACGCAGGCGTCGCGCCTTGAGGACGAGCATGGCATGGTCCAGCTTTCGACCGGCGACATGCTGCGCGCTGCTGTCAAGGCGGGAACCCCGATCGGCATGCAGGCCAAGGCGGTGATGGACGCGGGCGAGCTCGTATCGGACGAGATTGTGTCGGGCCTGATCGGTGAACGGCTCGATCAGCTGGGCGGCGACGTGTCAGTGATCTTCGACGGCTATCCACGGACTGCCGCACAAGCAGAGACGCTTGACGGCATCCTGTCCGCTCGCAGGCGTAAGCTGGACCATGTGATCGAACTGGTCGTCGATGAGGATGCGCTCGTCGACCGCATCACGGGCCGCTTCTCCTGTGCCAAGTGCGGGGAAGGCTATCACGATCGCTACAAGCTGCCCAAGATGAGCGACACCTGCGATGTCTGCGGCGGCCAGGAGTTCAAGCGCCGCCCTGACGACAATGCAGAAACGGTGCGCACGCGCATGGCCGAGTATCGCGCCAAGACCGCGCCGATCCTGCCGATCTATGACGCGCGCGGCATTGTCACCCGGGTCGACGGCATGGCGCCAATCGACGAGGTCAACGACGCCATTGAAACAGTTCTTGCGACCGCTGGCTGACCGGCGGAGCCGTCCGCTTGTCGGCTGGGCCGCATTCTGGTCATTTCCGCGTTGGCAGGCACAGAAATGCGGGGCTTCCGGCGCTGCACCGTGATTTTGCCGCCGTGAGAGCTTGCGCGGCTTGAAATGCTCTTATGCCAGTGCAAGGCTTGCAGGCATCGAGGGGCCTGCGATGGCAAGGGGGACGAACATGAAATGCTGGGTTTCTGTCGCCGGGTTGACGCTGGTGGCCGCGCTGCTCGCTTTGCCCGCGCAGGCGAAGGTGATCGATCAGAGCGAGATCGGCTTTACCGTCGCGCACACGGCACAGGTCGCTGCAACGCCCGAGGATGTGTGGAAAATGCTCCGTACTCCCGAAAAATGGTGGTCGAAAGACCATAGCTGGTCAGGCGACTCGGCCAATTTCTGGCTCGATTCGCAAGCCGGCGGCTGCTTTTGCGAGAAGCTGCCCGGCGAGGGCGGCGCCGTGGGCAGCGTTCAGCATGCGCGGATCATCTTTGCCAGGCCGACCGAATTGATGCGCCTGTCGGGCGCCTTCGGCCCGCTGCAGGGCGAAGCAGTGACGGGAACGCTGACCATCCAGATCAAGAAGACCGACGCAGGCGCCGCGATCCGCTTCGATTATGTCGTGGGCGGCTATATGCGCTTCAAGACCGCCGAACTTGCGCCCGCTGTCGACGAGGTGATCGCCGAACAGCTTCGCGGTCTCGCAGCGGCGCTTGGCGGCAATCTGCCCGCCACGCGGGGCGAGAAGCCCGCCGAGGAATCCCCGGCGCGTGCAGCCGACGAAAACGCGGAGGCTGCAAAGCCCGAACCGGGTCTCGACGACGCGATGGCCGATCTGCTGAGCGACGCTGCCGCGGCGGGCGGCGAGCGTGCCGAACGGCCCCGCTAGGCGTCCTTGCCTCGCAGCGCTGCGAGCGCCGCGAACGGACCCGCCTGCTCCTCGCTGAGCACGCCCTTTTCGGCGAGGATGCGGTCGGCCTCAGGGTGGCGCGGAAAGGGATCGAGCGCGAGCGACAGCGTCTGCACTGCCGCTTCGCCGAGGTCGATCCGGTCCCCGTCGAGCGGCAATATGTCGCAATCGGCGCTGTTGATCTCGACCTCTTCCTCGCCGCTCACCTCAGGCGCAGCGTCGCGCAGGAAACGCAGGTCGAACTCCTCGGCAATCGCCGCGGGCACCGGGAGGTCCGTCGCAGCGCAGCGTTGAACTGCGTCGGCAGCGACCGCTCCCGTCGCTGCGATACCGCCTGCGACCGCGCGCACCTCGGCGGTCAGCGCGAAGCGATCAAGCTGGACGAGGCCCAGCCGCGCCGCAATACGCGCGCGCGCCTCGGCATCCGCTTCGATCGCAATCCGCCGGCCCTGCGCGGCGTCGGCGAGGGTCACGACATAGGGGAATTCGGACGGTGTCATGCGCTGGCTCCCGGTAGACTGTCGGCGGCGATCAACGCCTCGACGGGCAGGGCGGCGAGGGCGGCGCGCAGCGCCGCCACCTCGTTGGCGACATGGTCGAGCGCGGCGTCTGCCGGCGCCTTGCCGCGCCAAAGATTGCGCACCAACGCCGCGCGAAGTTCGTCCGACCCGTCGGGTGCGCGATAGGCGCCGAGCCGGCCGCCGAGCGCACCGACCATCCGCCCGACCTGTTTTCCGACCACCATGTCGCCAAAGCCGATCTGGCGCATCTGCCCGTCCATGTCCGATACGAAAAGTTCGGTCAGCTGGACCCCCGCGAGCGTCTGGCCCGGATCGTCGTCGATGCGGTGGAGGACGAGCGCGAGGACGAGGCTGACCATGTCGAACCGTCCGTCGAGCGTGTCGGGAACCCCGCCTGCCTCGTACCAGTGCGGCGCGCGGGCGGCGGCGACCACCGCATTCCAGAGCGGGCGGCGCACCTCGCGCGGGTCGGGGCCGGGGCGAAAGAGCTTGCGGAGCGAAATCATGACGCGTCGCTTAGGCGCAATCGCGCGCGGCGGAAAGGGGGAGCTGGCCTCGGTTCCGGTCAGCTTCCAGCAAGCTTCGTCTGCCCACAAGCGGCTTGTGCGCCCTGCCCGCTTGCGGTTAAGAGGCGCGTGACATGCGCAGCGACTGCTGCCGACCGCCGGGGCGGGCGGCCAGGGCGAGGTAAGGCAGGGCCTGCGCAACGGAGAAGATCGAATGCCCAATGCCACGTCTGTTTTTGCCCCGCAGCGCCTGCGTCTGGTTACCGCCGGGCTGATCGTGGCGCTCGCCGCCAGCGGCTGCTCGCAGCTTCGCGGGCGCCAGGGCTATGTCGTCGATCCGGTCCTCACCGCCGCGATCGCGCCGGGCGTGGACAACCGCGAATCGGTGGAAAAGACGCTGGGTCGCCCGACCTTCGTCGGCCAGTTCAGCGACAATGAATATTATTATGTCTCGCGCGAGACGCGCCAGCTCGCTTTCGCCAATCCGCGCCCGGTTTCGCAGCAGGTGCTGCGCGTCCGCTTCGATCCCGCCGGCAACGTTGTCGCCGTGGACAAGACCGGCCTTGAACTGGTGAGCAAGATCAGCCCGGAAGGCGACAAGACGCCAACCCTTGGCCGTCATCGCAGCTTCTTTGACGATATCTTCGGCAATATTGGCGCGGTAGGGGCTGGCGGCATGGGCGGCAACACCGGCGGCAACACGGGGCCGTAGGGGCTCGCAGCCCCCGCGCAAGCGGAGGCTGCGCCTTGTCCTATCCCGCAATACCGCCCGCCGCGAGCACGGCAAGGGTGACGAGGTCCGATGCCGGCGATGCCATCGTTGCGACCTGCACCGGCTTTTCCATGCCGACGAGCACGGGTCCGATCATCGCGCCGCTCCCGAGCTCGCGCAGCAATTTCGCCGAAAGGTTCGCCGACTGCAGCCCGGGCATCACCAGCACATTGGCCGGGCCCGACAGACGACAGAAGGGGTAGTTCCTCATCAGCCGCTCGTTGAGCGCGACGTCGGGTGCCATTTCGCCTTCATATTCGAACTCGGGCTGGCGCTCGTCGAGGATGTGGACAGCGTCGCGAATATTGTCGAGCCATGAGCCCGGCGGATTGCCGAAGGTCGAATAGGACAGGAATGCGACGCGCGGTTCGTGTCCCATGCGGCGTGCGACCTGCGCGGTGCGTTCGGCGATGTCGGCGAGCATCTCGGCGGTCGGGCGCTCGTTGACCGTCGAATCGGCAATGAAGATGGTCTGCTGTTGTCCGACCCAGACGTGCATGCCGAACGGCGTCTTGCCCTCGGCATGATCGATTACGCGGCGGACCTCGCGCATCGTCTGCGCATAGGTGCGCGTGACGCCGGTGATCATTGCGTCGCCGAGCCCGAGCTTCAGGAGTAGCGAGCCAAAGATGTTCCGATCGCGGTTGACCATGCGTTCGACGTCGCGCCGAAGATAGCCGCGGCGCTGCAGCCGCTCGTAAAGCATGTCGACCATCTGCGGCACATGCGGCGAATTGACGCTGTTATGGACTTCGAAGCTTTCGGCGTCGGCGACGCCCATCGCGCGCAGCTTGTCGTGCAGCCCCTCGCGACCCACGAGCACCGGTATGCCATAGCCGCCGTCACGGAACTGGATCGCGGCGCGCAGCACCACTTCCTCTTCGCCCTCGGCGAACACCACGCGCTTCGGGTTGGCACGCGCCGCCTCATAGGCGAGCGTCAACACCGACGTTGTCGGGTTGAGCCGCCCACGCAAGCGGGTGCGATATTCGTCCATGTCGGCGATCGGATGCTGGGCCACGCCGGTGTCCATCGCCGCCTTGGCGACCGCCGCGGGCACAATCTCCATCAGTCGCGGATCGAAGGGCGAGGGGATAATATATTCGGGGCCAAAGCTTGACGCGCGCCCGCCATAGGCGGCCGCAACCTCTTCGGGCACCTGCTGGCGCGCGAGGTCGGCGATGGCATAGGCAGCGGCGATCTTCATCTCTTCGTTGATCGCGGTCGCGCGCACATCAAGGGCGCCGCGGAAGATGAAGGGGAAACACAGCACATTGTTGACCTGGTTCGGATAGTCCGAACGCCCGGTTGCGATGATCGCATCGGGCCGCGCGGCGCGCGCATCGGGCGGCGAAATTTCCGGATCGGGATTCGCCATCGCAAAGATGATCGGCGCCGGGGCCATGTCCTTGACCATCTCGGGCTTGAGCGCGCCTGCGGCTGACAGGCCGAGGAATACGTCGGCGCCCTTGAGCGCTTCGCTCAGATTTCGCGCTTCGGTCGGCACCGCATGCGCTGATTTCCATTGATCCATCCCTTCGGTGCGGCCCTGGTAGATCGTGCCCTTGCGGTCGCACATGATGACGTTTTCGTGCCGCACGCCCATTGCCTTGATGAGCGCCGTGCAGGCGATCGCCGCCGCGCCCGCACCGTTCACGACCACCTTGACCGTCGACAGGTCGCGCCCGGTCAGATGGCAGGCGTTGATCAACCCGGCGGCGGTGATGATGGCTGTTCCATGCTGGTCGTCATGGAATACAGGGATGTTCATCTTCTCTTTCAGCGCCTGCTCGATGATGAAGCAGTTCGGCGCGGCGATATCCTCGAGATTAATGCCACCAAAACTTGGCTCGAGCAGTTCGACCGCGTCGATGAATGCCTGCGGATCCTCGGTCTTCACCTCAAGGTCGATCGAATCGACGTCGGCAAAGCGTTTGAAGAGGACCGCCTTGCCTTCCATCACGGGCTTTGAAGCGAGCGCGCCGAGATTGCCGAGCCCAAGGATCGCGGTGCCGTTCGAGATGACGGCGACCAGATTTCCCTTGGCGGTATAGTCATAAGCGGTGGCGGGGTCCTCGGCGATCGCCTTCACCGGCACCGCGACGCCGGGTGAATAGGCGAGCGACAGGTCGCGTTGCGTCGCCATCGGCTTCGACGCCACGATCTCGATTTTTCCGGGGCGTCCGTAACTGTGATAAAGCAGGGCCTCGCGGTCCGAAAACTGCACCTTGCTGCCGCTGTCCATTCGCTGTCCTCTCAAAATCCAAACAAGATGCGCGCCCGAATATGTCCCCTAGCGCCGCCCGGCGAAAATGTAACCGGCAATATTTGGCAGCAGAGACGGGCGGGAATGGGGCGGTTCGTGGCCCTGGCAAGAAGCTTGCTCACCCCTTGTCAGGGCGGATCATTCACTCACCCGCCTTGCCATGCGGCTGCCAATCACTAAGCAGGGGCGGATGCCGGCCACCGCCCCCAAACCCGCCAACAGCAACGCCGCGCCTGCGCCCAGGACGCCCATGATGGCGCAATATTGGTCGCTGAAGGAGCGTGCGGGCGACTGCCTTCTCTTCTATCGCATGGGCGACTTTTTCGAACTGTTCTTTGACGATGCGAAGGCGGCCGCGGCCACGCTCGACATCGCACTGACGTCGCGCGGCGAGCATGGCGGAGAGCCCGTGCCGATGTGCGGGGTGCCTGTCCATGCGGCTGAATCCTACCTCGCGCGGCTGATCCGGGCCGGACACCGCGTCGCGATCGCCGAGCAGGTCGAGACCCCCGCGGAGGCCAAGGCGCGTGGCGGGTCGAAGGCGCTCGTCGCCCGTGATATCGTTCGCTATGTGACCGCGGGAACGCTGACCGAGGAGGCATTGCTCGAAGGACGCAGCGCCAATCGGCTCGCAGCGCTCGCGACCGTAAGTAGCGAGAATGAGGTTGCGATCGCTGCCGCTGATATCTCGACCGGCCGTTTCGAGGTCGTCGCGGTCCGCCCCGAACAGCTCGATGCCGAACTGGCGCGCCTCGCTCCCTCCGAACTCCTGGTCAGCGAGTCGGCGGATGACCTTCCCGCATGGGGCGCTCGGCAGATCGTGCGACGTCCTCAAGGCGATTTCTCGAGCAACGCTGGGCAGAAAAGGCTCGAAACGCTATTTGGTGTCCGCACACTCGACGGCTTCGGTGCGTTCACGCGCGGCGAGGTCGCGGCAATGGGGGCGATTGCCGCCTATCTCGATCATGTCGGCACGGGCAGCGCAGTGTTCCTTCAGCCACCGCTGCGCGTCTCGGCTTCGGGGCGGATGGCGATCGACGCTGCGACGCGCGAAAGCCTCGAGCTTGTGCGCACGATGGCGGGAGCGCGTGACGGCAGCCTGCTTGGCACGATTGACCGCACGGTGACCGCGGCGGGTGCGAGACTACTCGCCGACGATCTCGCGAGCCCGCTCACTGAGAAAGCGGCGATCCTCGACCGGCTCGATCTCGTCGACGCGCTTGCGCGCGACGCGCTGTGGCGCGGCGAGCTCAGGAGTGAGCTGCGCGCGCTTCCCGATGCAGGGCGTGCCCTCGGCCGCCTCGTTGCCGGGCGGGGAGGGCCGCGCGACCTCGCGCAGCTGCGCGATGCTCTCGCAGGGGCGCAGCTGCTGCGCGACCGACTCGCGCGTCGCCCCGACCTTCCACCGCTCCTTGCGCGATTGCTCCCCGGCCTCGACGGCCATGGGGCGCTCGTGGACGAACTGACGCGCGCGCTCATCGAAACCCCGCCGGTCGACGCCGCACAAGGCGGCTATATCGCTGAAGGCTATGACCCCGAGCTCGACGCGCTGCGCGAGACCGCGCGCGACGGCCGCAAGGCGATTGCGGCGCTCGAGGCGCAATATCGCGACCGTACAGGCATTGCCTCCTTGAAGATCCGCCACAATGGCGTGCTCGGCTATCATGTTGAGGTGCCCGCGAAACACGCCGACGCACTCATGGCACCCGAATCGGGCTTTACCCACCGCCAGACGCTCGCGGGTGTTGTCCGGTTCAACTCGCCCGACCTCCACGACGCCGCGGGCCGAGTGACGCAGGCGGGTGTTCACGCTCTTGCCGCCGAGGCTGCGCATCTCGAAACTCTGACAGCAGCGGCGGTTGCGCGGCGCGAGGCGATAGCTGCATCGTGCGACGTCCTCGCGCGCATCGATGTCGCTGCGGCTCTTGCCGACCATGCGATGAGCCACAATTGGTGCCGCCCCGACCTTGCCGACGAACCGTGCCTCGATGTGACGGGCGGCCGGCACCCTGTCGTCGAGGCGGCACTTGCGAGGGACGGCGAGCGCTTTGTGCCCAACGACGTGTCGCTGTCGAGCGACGACCGGCTCTGGCTCGTGACGGGCCCGAACATGGGCGGCAAGTCGACCTTCCTGCGCCAGAATGCGCTGATCGTCGTTCTTGCGCAGGCGGGTGCATTCGTGCCCGCGGCGACTGCGAGGCTCGGACTCGTCGACCGGCTGTTCAGCCGCGTCGGGGCAAGCGACAACCTCGCGCGCGGCCGGTCGACCTTCATGGTCGAGATGGTCGAGACAGCCGCTATCCTTGCGCAGGCGACACCGCAAAGCTTCGTCATTCTCGACGAGGTTGGACGCGGCACTTCGACCTACGACGGGCTTGCGCTTGCCTGGTCGGTGGTCGAGGCGGTGCATGAGGTGAACCGGTGCCGCTGCCTGTTCGCAACGCATTACCACGAACTGACCCGGCTCGCCGAGACGTTGAACGCGCTCTCGCTCCACCATGTCCGCGCGCGCGAATGGCAGGGCGATCTGGTGCTGCTTCACGAAGTCGCCGCGGGGCCGGCAGACCGCAGCTACGGTCTCGCGGTCGCGCGGCTTGCGGGTGTGCCGACGGGGGTCGTGAAACGCGCCGAGGCAGTTCTGGCAAAGCTTGAAGCCGGGCGCGAGGCGACCGGGGGGCTTGCCGCTGGGCTCGACGACTTGCCGCTCTTTGCGGCCACGCTCGCGGCCCCGCACGAGGCGGTGAAAGACCCGCTGCGCGATGCGCTCGCCGGAATCGATCCCGACGCGCTTGCGCCCCGAGAAGCGCTCGATGTGCTCTACCGGCTCAAGCAGATTATGGCGGACGAGAGATGAGCGACATCTTTGGCCATCTCGACCGGCGCCGCGCGATCATCGACCGCCGGGCGCTCTCGGGGCGACTCGACGAGATCGCCGCTGAAACGAGCGATACCGGCCAGCGCCGCCGCGCAATGGTGACGCTGCTCAAGGAGGCGCTCGAGGCCGGGCGGGCCGAGATCGAACGCCGCCTGCTCGACCAGCCGTCGGCAGGGCGGGTCGCAGCCAATGCAACCGCCTTCCTCATCGATCAGATCGTCCGCCTCAGCCATGATTTTACCACCGAACATCTCTATCCCGCGGGCAATCGCTCGGCGGGCGAGCGGATCACGGTAATCGCCGTGGGCGGCTATGGCCGCGGCGAGATGGCGCCGCACAGCGACGTCGACATCGGCTTCCTCACGCCGTTCAAGCAGACGAGCTGGACCGAACAGGTGATCGAAGCGCAGCTTTATACCCTGTGGGACCTGGGGCTGAAGGTGGGCCATTCGTCTCGCTCGGTCGACGAGATGATCCGCGCGGCCAAGGATGACCTGACCGTTCGGACCGCGCTGGTCGAGGCGCGCTTCATCTGGGGCGACCGCAACCTTTATGATCAGGCCGCTGCACGGTTCGATGCCGAGGTCGTCGCGGGAAATGCCCGGTCCTTCGTCGCCGAAAAGCTCGCCGAGCGCGACGAGCGGCACAAGAGGATGGGTGATTCGCGCTATGTCGTTGAGCCCAATGTGAAGGAGGGCAAGGGCGGGCTGCGCGATCTTCACACGCTATTCTGGATCGGCAAGTTCATCCACCGCGTCCGCACCGTCCCGGAACTGGTCGACGCGGGACTGCTCACGGCGCGTGAACTTCGTCAGTTTTCGCGCGCGGAGAATTTCCTCCTGGCGGTCCGCTGTCACCTCCATATCCTCGCAGGACGCGCCGAGGATCGACTGACGTTCGACTTCCAGCGCGAGATCGCGCAGCGAATGCAGTTCGCCGAACGGCCAGGCAAGAGCGCGGTCGAGCGCTTCATGCAGCTATATTTCCTCCACGCCAAAAGCGTGGGTGACGTGACCGGGACCTTCCTTGCCCATCTCGACGACCAGCTCGCGGCGCGCGGGCGGCGCTTCCTGCCCACGATCCGTCGGCGCCCCGGGAAGCTTGGGGGGTTCGTTCTCGACCGCGGACGGCTTGCTCTCCCGTCGGACGATTTTTTCCAGGCGGACCCCGTCCGTCTACTCGAAATCTTTGCGCTCGCCGACCGCTACGCCCTTGAAATTCATCCGCAGGCCATGCGTCAGGCGCGGCACGATGCCAAACTGATCGACGCGCGCGGGGTGCGTCGTATCGCGCGCGCGAACGAATTGTTCCTCGACGTCCTCACCAGCCCGCGCGACCCCGAAACGGTGCTGCGCTGGATGAACGAGGCCGGTGTGTTCGGCCGCTTCGTGCCTGACTTCGGCCGCGTCGTCGCACAGATGCAATTCGACATGTATCACCATTATACTGTCGACGAACACACGATCCGCGCCATAGGACTGCTCTCCGACATCGAGCAGGATCGGCTGAAAGACGACCATCCGTTGTCGACCGCGATCATGCGGCAATTGCAGTCCCGCCGTGTCATCTATGTCGCGGTCCTGCTCCACGACATCGCCAAGGGGCGCGGCGGTGATCACAGCGTGCTCGGCGCCGAGCTCGCGCTGCGCGTATGCCCCCGCCTCGGCCTTTCGGAGGCGGAAACCGAAACGGTGTCATGGCTGGTACGTCATCACCTCATGATGTCGGCAACCGCGTTCAAGCGGGACCTCGCCGATTTCAAGACAATCCTCGATTTCGCGCAGATCGTGCAGAGCCCCGAGCGACTGCGGCTGCTGCTTGTTCTCACCGTGGTCGATATTCGCGCCGTCGGCCCTGGGGTATGGAACAGCTGGAAGCGGCAGCTGCTGACCGAGTTGTTCGATGCCGCCGAGGAAGTGCTGCGCCTCGGCCACAAGCAGCGGGGGCGCGAAGTGCGGATCGCCAGCAAGAAGGAAGAGGCGCAGACGCTGCTCCAGATCGGCGACAAGGACTTTGGAAAGCTCGCCAAGCGGCTGCCTGAAAGCTACTGGATCGCCGAGCCGGTAGAAGTGATCGCGGCGAACCTTATTCATATCCAGAAGGCTGGCGACGCACCGCTCCATATCGCCGCCGTGCCCGACGACGATCGCGGCGCGACGCTTGTGATGGTGCTCGCGGCCGACCATCCAGGACTTTTTTATCGCATCGCGGGCGGCATTCACCTTGCGGGCGGCAATATCATCGATGCGCGCATCCACACCACGCGGGACGGGCTCGCGCTCGACAATTTCCTCGTCCAGGACCCACTGGGTCGACCCTTTGCCGAGGCGGGCCAGATCGATCGCCTGACCCGCGCGATCGAGGATGCGCTCGCAAACCGGCAGAAACTGCTGCCCAAGCTCGAAGCGCGCGCCCTCCCCCGTGCCCGCGCCGAAGCATTTCGCGTCGCGCCCAATGTCTTCATCGACAACAGGGCGTCGAACCGCTTTACCGTGATCGAAGTCAATGCGCAGGACCGCCCGGCGCTGCTCAACCAGCTCGCCTATGCTTTATTTCAGTCGAAGGTGACGGTCCACTCGGCGCACGTCGCCACCTATGGAGAGCGCGCGGTCGACACCTTCTATGTCACCGACCTGATCGGGGACAAGATCGACAGCGCGGCACGCGTGAAGGGGCTCGAAAAGCGACTTCTCGAAGCGGCAGCGAACCGCAGCGAGGATGCGATCGCGGCCTAGCGCTATCCCCAGGGCCAGCTTTCCCGCTAGCGATCGAGCAGCGGGCGGCGGGCGACGTCGTTCTCTATAATGTTGCGGATCGTGATCAGGGTCGTGAAGGAATGGACGCCTTTGTCCTCTCCCAGCGCCCGGCGGGTGAATGCATCATATTCCTCCATTGTCGCAACCTGGACACGCAGCAGGAAATCGACGTCGCCCGTGACATCCCACGCGCCGGTCACTTCGGGATGATGAACAATGGCCCGCGCAAAGCTGTCCATCGCCTGCGGTCCCGCCTGTTGCATCTGGACAAGGACGTGCATCGTCAACGCCGAGCCGGTGAGCCTGGGGTTCACCACCGCGATGTCCGCGATGATCACCTTCTCGTCGCGCATCCGGCGAAGCCGGCGCAGCACCGCCGATAGCGACAGCCCGACCTTCTCGGCGAGCACGCGCGCGGGCTGAAGATTATCCTCGCGCACCTGTTCGAGCAGGCGCCGATCGAATCGATCAAGGTCGATCATTTTTCGCATGAAATGCCCTATAGCGCAAAAATTGATCGCCCGATCGATTAATTTGGGCGCCAATCGTCATGGCTGGCGGCGTACAAGCTGAATGTCCGGGCTGCCCCTCCTCCCTTCCCGCGGCCTGGGACAGCAGGAGACTGGAAATGACTTATCGTTTTGCAGAACTGGTTCGTCGTCTCTGGACAGCGTTCAGGGACAGTTCGGCCGCGGCGGTTGCCATTCACTACGACGCGCCGTGGAATTTGCCCCCCGCTTCGACCCACCGCGACCGCAGCCCTTGCGCCGCCTGATCGCGGGGGTCAGCTGAGCAGCGGTTCGAGCGCGTCCCATTCATGCTCGACCGCGCGGCGACCCGCGTCGATGGCCGCGCGGATCTTTGCGGGGTCGAATTCCAGCGTTTCCGAATATTCCTCTTCGGGCTCGATGATCCGGATCGGCGCAAAGCGATAGCGCGCGATCTGGACATCGAGCGGGCGGAGGATCCGCGCTGCCTGCGCACCGCCGACGCCTTCGGCCTGGAGCGCACGCAACTGCGCCTCGCGTGCCGCGATGAGATCGTTGATCAGAGCCGCGCCGGCGAGGTCGTTTGCCGACACTTCCGACTGCAGGATATCGACCGCGCGCAGCCCGATCTTGATGAGATTGCCGAAGGTGCGCACACGGCCCGGCTGCGGCGCGGGCGAGGCACGTACCGCTATCACGCCGCGTGGGTTCCTCTCGAGCGCGGCGCTGAGCGGGGTCACGTCGCGAACGCCGCCGTCGACCCATTGTTCCTCGGTTCCGTCGCGCGCGCGGGTTTTCAGCGGATCAAAGAAGAGCGGCATCGCGCAGCTTGCATAGACCCAATTGTGAATCCCGGGCACGCTCTCGTCTATGCTGCGATAGATACCAGTGCCGAGATTGACGACGCCGAGCAACAGTTTACGGCCGCTCGCTGCCAGCTTTTCCTCGTCCGCAAAAGCTTTGAGCAGGCGCTTCAGCGGTGCGGCGTCGTAGATCGCATTTTCCCCGAGAAGGCCGCCAACGACGCCGAGGGGGCGCTCCTTGTAGATCGACGAATTTCCCTTGATTCCGAGCCAGGCGTCGAGCAGGCCGGGCACATCGTCCTGCGCAACGCCCAAGGCCTGGATCGCGCCCGTCGAGACGCCCGCGACAATGTCTATGCTGACGCCGCGGTTGACGACGAGCTCGTGGACGACCCCGACCTGGAAGGCGCCTTTGGCACCGCCGCCGCTCAGCACGATCGCGAGCCCGCCTGCCATCCCTATTCTCCTTCAGGATAAGGGTTTATAGCATGGGGCGCGTGGGAAAGGGCGTCCTTTTGCCGTGCGGCGCGGTCGGTTCCCCGTGCCGTGGGCGGGCCGTCGTTTCTCGGGCTGCCCCTCAGGCGAACGCGCCGACGCTCTCGATGAACTTGATGACCGAAATCGGCTTCGAGACATAGGCTTCGGCACCCGCGGCCCGAATCTGCTCTTCGTCGCCTTTTCCGGCATAGGCGGTGACGGCCATGATCGGCACCGGCTTGAGCGCCGGATCGGCTTTCATCTGGCGGATGAGGTCGAGTCCGCTCACATGCGGGAGCTGGATGTCCATGATGATGAGGTCGGGCGAAACCTCGCGTGCCTTCGCCAGCGCGTCGCGGCCGTCGCGAACCGGGTGCGCGCTGTAGCCGTGAGCATTCAAAAGGTCGCAAAAGAGGCGGAGGTTGAGCTCATTATCCTCGACGACCAATATCGTCCTGCCCATGATTTTGGCTTTCCCCGCTTGCGTCCCGCGCCCGTTTAGGCGAATCGGCCCGAGGACACAATTGCCTCGCGGCGAAGGGATTTTTCCGGGTGAATGACGGCGACGAAGCACTGGCGCTGCATGCGCTCGGCTGGATATTGGACGACGAGCGCCGTGCCGAACGCTTGCTTCGAATGACCGGTCTCGACCCTTCGATGCTCCGCGCCTTTCTGGATGACCGGGCAACGCTGGCGGCTATCCTTGGTTTTCTGACCGCGCACGAGCCTGATCTTGTCGCCTGCGCCGCGGCGCTCGATATCAAGCCCGAAGCGCTTGCAAGCGCTGCGCGCCGGCTCGAAGATTTGAAAGGAGAGGAGCTATGACCCGCCCGCTCGTCATCACCGATTGCGACGAGGTGCTGATGCATATGGTCGTACCCTTCGCGCAGTGGGTCGACGAAGCACATGGCGTGCTGTTCCGGATGGAAGATGCAAGCTTTGCCGGTGCTCTCAAACGCAAGGAATGCGGCACGCCGCTCGAGGCGGCCGAGGTGTGGCCGCTGCTCGACGGCTTCTTCCGCACGGAGATGACGCGGCAATATCCGATTCGCGGTGCCATGGCGGCGATGGCAGCAATTGGCGCCGCGGCCGATATCGTCGTGCTCACCAATGTCGGCCCCGCCCACCAGGCGGCGCGCGGAGCGCAGCTTTCCGCACTCGGCCTTTCCGCGCCGGTGATCGGAAGCCGCGGCGGCAAGGGCGAACCGGTGCGGCGCCTGCTCGACGAGCGCAAGCCCAGCGTTGCTGTTTTCATCGACGATCTCGCCGGCCATCATGCGTCGGTCGCGGCCGTCGCGCCCGAGGTGTGGCGGCTCCACATGGTCGGTGAACCCGCAATCGCTGGCAAGATCGCCCCCGCCCCGCACGCGCACGCGCGGATTGACGACTGGGCCGCGGCGCAAGACTGGATCCTCGCGCGGCTATCGGAAAACATTCCGGCCGCAGGCCCCGAACTGGTATAAAGGACATCGCATGGATATTTCTGCCAAACTCGCCGGTCTCGGTCTTGAACTCCCCAAGCCGGCCGCGCCCGTCGCCGCCTATGTGCCCGTCGTCGAGCATGGCGGGCTCCTTCACATCAGCGGGCAGCTACCCTTTCGTGACGGGCAGGTCGTCATGGGCCGGCTCGGTGCGGACATGGACGAAACGTCCGGCTATGACGCCGCGCGGCGTTGCGCGCTGATGCTCGTCGCGCAAATCGCCCGGGCGGTCGGCGGCGACTGGTCGCGAGTCGAGAGAATCGTCAAACTGGGCGTGTTCGTGAACAGCGATCCCGGTTTTACGGCGCAGCCCAAGGTAGCGAACGGTGCCTCGGAGCTCATGGAGCAGTTGTTCGGCGACGCGGGCCGCCATGCGCGCAGCGCGGTGGGCGTGTCGGTGCTACCGCTTGGCGCCGCGGTCGAGGTTGACGCCATCGTCGCGGTGAAACCCGTATAAGGAACCGAATGGCCGAAGCCGACCCGCCTGCCCGTACCCTATCGATCGGCACCGGCGTTGCCGCTGTCGAGCGAGAGGCGTGGGACGCCTTGGCCGGGGCGGACAACCCGTTCGTCAGCCACGATTTCCTTTCGCTCCTCGAAGACTCCGCCAGCGTAGGGAAGGAAACCGGCTGGCGGGCGGCACCGCTGATGGTCGACGATGCGGACGGTACGCTCGTTGCCGCGGCGCCCGCTTATCTGAAGGCTCATAGCCAGGGCGAGTATGTATTCGATCACGCCTGGGCCGACGCTTGGGAGCGTGCGGGCGGCGCCTATTATCCCAAGCTACAGATCGCAGTGCCCTTTACTCCCGTGCCGGGACCGCGATTGCTCGCGCGAAAGGACGACGACGCCCGGCTGCTGATCCGCGCTGCCGAAGCGGTGGTGCGCCAGAATAGTCTCTCTTCGGCGCACGCGACCTTCGTGGCACCGGAGCAGATGCGATTGTTCGAGGATGCAGGCTGGCTGGTGCGCCGGGACATCCAGTTCCATTTCGCCAATCCGGGCTATGCCAGCTTCGACGATTTTCTTGCCACGCTGACCTCGGCAAAGCGAAAGCAGCTTCGCAAGGAACGCGCGCGAGCGGTCGAAGGGCTGCGGATCGTGGAAGCGACGGCCGATACGATCGAGCCTGCGCATTGGGACGCGATGTGGGCCTTTTATCAGGACACTGGCGCGCGCAAATGGGGACATCCCTATCTGACGCGCGCTGCCTTCGATCTTTTGGGCGCGCGGATGGCGGACCGCATCATTCTGGTCTTGGCCTATGCGGGCGAACAAGCGGTCGCAGGAGCGATGCATTTTCTCGGGGGCGATACGCTCTACGGCCGCTATTGGGGCTGTCTCGCCGATATCCCTTATCTGCATTTCGAGCTTTGCTATTATCGCGCGATCGACATCGCGATTGCGCGCGGCTTGAGACGCGTCGAGGCGGGTGCGCAGGGCGGGCACAAGCTTGCGCGGGGCTATGGCCCGGTTGCAACCTGGTCGGCGCATTTCATCGCCGATCCGGGATTCCGCCGCGCCGTGGCGGAGTTTCTGGAGCGCGAGCGCGCGGCCGAGGAACAGGAGCTGGAATGGCTGGAAGGGCACATGCCCTTCCGGCGAAAGGATTAAGCGGCGAAGCGCCGGGCCGCCGGGCGCCGGGCGGTTTCGTCGAGCCACGCACGCGCTTGCCGCTGCGCTTCGGCGATTTCGTCGCGGCTCATTTCGGACGCCAGCTCGGCGCGGCACTGCTGGCCTTCGCGGCTGCCGCCGAGCGCGGCGAGGTTAAACCATTTGTGCGCCTGGATCAGATCGACATCGACCCCGCCGGTGCCCGTCGAAAAGGCGATGCCGAGGTCGAAATAGGCTCCAGCATCGCCGCGGGCCGCGTCGAGCAGGCGGCTTTCGATCAGATACTGGGCAGACTTCAGACTGTTTGCCATGATACCCCCTTTGCCTCCCCCACAGAGAGGCCACGCCCCAACCTTGCGGGACATGGTCAACAAAGCGTTAACGATGATGCGTTTTTTTGAGGATAAGAGCAGAAAAGCTCGAAAATGTGGGGATCAGGACCGCGCCGTCCAGCGCGATTATGTCTTGAAGCGAGACTTCAGGCCGCATCGCTCTGATCGAAAGGGGCGAAAAGGGAGCGCGACCGGCGCGCCCTGGACGGGCCGGCGTCGAGGTTCAGCCTACCGGCCAATTGTCGATCAGCCGCGTCTTCCCGATCCGCGCCGCCGCGAGGAGGCGCGCGGGCTGGCGGAGCTGCGTCAAGCGCTCGAGACTGTTTGCATCGGCAAGCGCGACATAGTCGACGCTATCGAATCCTCCGGCCAGAATCGCGGCTTCGGCCTCGAAGAGCGCCCCGCCGACGTCGGAGCCGCCGGCAATCGCCTCGGCGGCGGCCTCCAGCGCGCGCGGGAATGCGGCGGCGGCGATGCGCTGCTCATCGGTCAGATAGGCGTTGCGCGATGACAGGGCGAGACCGTCGGTATCGCGCGCGATCGGGGCTCCCAATATGTCGAGACTGAAATCGAGGTCGCGCGCCATGCGGCGGATGATGGCGAGCTGTTGCCAGTCCTTCTCGCCGAAGATCGCCATGTCGGGGCGGACCTGATTGAACAGCTTGGCGACCACCGTCGCGACGCCGTCGAAATGGCCGGGGCGCGCGGCGCCGCAATAGTCGGCGCCGAGCTCGGCGACTTCGATATGTGTGCCGTGACCCTCGGGATACATGACAGCAACGTCGGGCGCCCAGAGCAGCGCGGTCTGTTCCTCGACCAGCAGCGCGGCGTCGCGCGCCTCGTCGCGCGGATAGGCGGCAAAATCCTCGTTCGGGCCGAACTGGGTCGGATTGACGAAGATCGACACGACGACATGGTCCGCAACGCGGCGCGCCATGCGCACCAGCGACAGATGCCCCTCGTGCAGCGCCCCCATCGTCGGCACCAGCGCTACGCTTTTTCCGCCCTGCTTCAGTGCCGAAACGGCACGGTGAAGCGTGGCAATATCACGGATGATTTGCACCCTTGCCCGCCCTCCGATATTGGCGGCGCCTATACGCCACCGATGCGGCTCCCATGCGCCGCCAACAGGAAAATCGCAACGGTCATGACGACGCCCGCACCGCACCGCATCATCTTTGCCAATGAAAAGGGGGGGACGGGCAAATCGACCTGCGCCGTGCATTTCGCGGTAGCGCTCGCAAGCCTTGGCTGGCGTGTCGCAGGAATCGACCTTGACCCGCGCCAGCGCACTTTCCACCGTTACCTTGAAAACCGCGAGAATACGGCGAGGCGGCGCGGCATCGAGCTGCCGACACCGCGCTTCGAGGTGTTCGAGGGGTCGACGATCGAGGAGCTCGATGCGCAGGTCGCGCGGTTGGTGGAGGGGGCAGACTATTTCGTGGCCGACACGCCGGGCCGCGACGATATGTTCGCGCGTCACCTTGCGACGAGCGCGGATACGCTGGTCACCCCGATCAACGACAGCTTCATCGACTTCGACCTCATTGGCCAGGTCGATCCCGAGACATTCCAGGTCACCCGCCCGAGTTTCTATTCCGAGCTGATCTGGGACACGCGCAAGGCGCGGGCGAAGACCGATGGGCGGACGATCGACTGGATTGTGCTACGCAACCGGCTCCAGCATGTCGACGCGCACAATATGCGCCGTGTCGGCGAGGCGCTGACCCAGCTGTCGCGCCGTGTCGGCTTCCGCGTCATCCCTGGTCTGGGCGAGCGCGTCATTTATCGCGAACTTTTCCCGGCTGGCCTGACACTGCTCGACAAGGCGCATCTTGGGGGCATGGGAATTGGTCATGTTGTCGCGCGGCAGGAATTGCGCGAGGCGATGGGCGGATTGAACCTTCCGGCCCGCGAACGGTTGCATCCGGACGGCGACCTGTTCGCTGCTGCCTGACCCGTTTTCGCTGGAGTATCCTATGACGCATGTTTTCGACCCGACACTGCTGCGTGAATATGACATTCGCGGCGTGGTGGGTGACACGCTTTCGGCTGACGATGCCCGAGCGATCGGGCGCAGCTTCGGTACGCTCGTCGCCCGTGCGGGAGGCAAGCGGGTTGCGGTCGGCTATGACGGACGCCTCTCCTCGCCGATGCTCGAGGCGGCGGTGGTCGAAGGGCTGAACGCTGTGGGCGTCGACGCCCTGCGCGTCGGACTGGGGCCGACTCCGATGCTCTATTATGCCTCGGCGACCGAGGAGGTGGCGGGGGGCATCCAGATTACGGGAAGCCACAATCCCCCCGACTACAACGGCTTCAAGATGGTGTTCGGGGGACGGCCCTTCTTCGGGGCGGACATTCAGCGGATCGGTGCCATGGCCGCGGCCGGAGACTGGGACGTCGGTGAGGGCAGTTCGGAGCAGGTCGATATTGTCGATGCATATGTTGCACGGCTTCTCGAGGGGTTCGGCGGCGGCGCGTTTCGAATTGGCTGGGATGCGGGCAATGGCGCGGCAGGTACCGTGATCGAGAAGCTCACCGCCAAGTTGCCCGGTGAGCATCATTTGCTGTTTACCAATATCGACGGTCATTTTCCGAACCACCATCCCGACCCGACGGTCGAGGCGAATCTCGCCGACCTTCGCAAGCTCGTGGCCGAAAAGTCTCTCGATTTCGGGGTCGCTTTCGATGGCGACGGCGACCGTATTGGCGCAATTGACGGCGAGGGGCGGGTAATCTGGGGCGATCAGCTGTTGCAGATCTTTGCTGCTGCGGTGCTCAAGGATCAGCCGGGCGCCACGATCATCGCCGATGTGAAGGCGAGCCAGGCCCTGTTCGACCGCGTTTCCGAGCTCGGCGGTAGGCCGCTGATGTGGAAGACCGGCCATAGCCTCATCAAGGCAAAGATGAAGGAAACGGGCAGCCCGCTCGCTGGCGAGATGAGCGGGCATATTTTCTTCGCCGACCGCTATTACGGCTATGACGACGCACCCTATGCGGCGGTGCGGCTGATCGAGGCGGCGACGAAGCTCGGGAAGAGCGTCACCGAATTGCGCGGTGCGATGGCGCCGATGGTCAACACGCCCGAGCTTCGTTTCCAGGTCGATGAGTCGCGCAAGTTCACGATTATCGACGAGGTTCTGGATCGCCTCACCGCGTCGGGGGAGACAGTCGATCGCACCGACGGCGCGCGCGTGCGTACCGAGGACGGCTGGTGGCTGCTGCGCGCCTCGAACACGCAGGACGTTCTCGTCGCGCGCGCTGAGGCAAAGAATGAGGCCGCCCTCGCCCGCCTTATCGCCGCGATCGACGACCAGCTCGCGCGGTCGGGCGTCGCCCGCGGAGAATCGGTGGGACATTGAGCTCTTCCTGATCCTCCCCTGCCGGGGAAGGGGCGATGCAAAAATCTTGCCAGATTGACCTTCGGTCCGCGCCTGGGGTAACGCCCCAACGGGGCTAGAACGGATCCAAGCTGAGCATGACCGACGATTCCACTCTGGTGAAGCTTTCCGAAGGCGACCACGGCGTTGCCGAGCACACCGCGCATGTCCAGCAGGACGCCGCGGCGGGCAATGGGCTCGCGGTGGTGTCGATCGCCAAGAGCTATGACAAGCGCGTCGTGCTGTCCGATGTGTCGCTCTCGGTCGGCAAGGGCGAGGTCGTCGGATTGCTTGGTCCCAACGGCGCGGGCAAGACGACCTGCTTCTATTCGATCATGGGGCTGGTGCGACCCGACGCTGGACGCATCATGCTCGACGGGGCCGACATCACCGCGCTTCCCATGTATCGGCGCGCGATTTTGGGTCTTGGCTATCTACCGCAGGAAACCTCGATCTTTCGCGGCATGACGGTTGAGCAGAATATTTCGGCGGTGCTCGAGCTTGCCGAACCTGACAAGATCGCGCGCGAGCGACGCCTCGACGAGCTGCTGGAAGAATTTGGCCTGACCCGTCTGCGCAGCGCCGCGGCGATGGCGCTGTCGGGCGGTGAACGCCGCCGCGCCGAGATTGCGCGCGCGCTCGCCGCCAACCCGTCGATCATGCTGCTCGACGAACCCTTTGCGGGGATCGATCCCATTTCGATCAGCGACATTCGCGACCTCGTGGCCGATCTCAAGACGCGCGGCATCGGAGTTCTCATCACCGATCATAATGTTCGCGAGACGCTCGACCTCGTCGACCGCGCCTGCATCATCTACGACGGCAAGGTCCTGCTCGCCGGATCGCCCGCCGAACTCGTCGCCGACCCCGAGGTGCGCCGGCTCTACCTCGGCGAGGGTTTTTCGCTTTGACCGATTGAGGCGCGATGGCACTGGGTCCCCGCCTCGACTTACGCCAGTCGCAATCGCTGGTGATGACGCCGCAGCTTCAGCAGGCGATCAAGCTGCTCGCCCTGTCGAATCTCGAGCTTGAAGCCTATCTGGCCGAAGCTCTCGAAGGCAATCCGCTGCTCGACACGGCAGCTGGCGACGAGGGGAGCGGTCCCGACGAAGCGGGCGAGCTCCCTGCGCCCGCTGTCGAAGCGCCCGATACCGATCAGGCACTTGCATCCGATACCGGGGTTGCGGACGATCTTGACGTTGATTTCGCCGAGGAGCGCTTTCACCACGACAGCGCGAGCGACAGCGTCGGCTTGTCGGGGACGGGCGAGGAGATTGACTTCGACAGCTTCGCCGAGGCCGAAGGCACGCTCTACGACCATCTGCTCGCGCAGGTGGGCGAGCGCTTCTCGGGGTTAGAGGCGATGGTGGCCGAGCAGATCGTCGCACTGATCGACGAGACGGGGTATCTGCGCGCCGATCTCGCGGACCTGGCGGACCGGCTGGGCGTGCCGCTTGCGCTGGTCGAGAAGATATTGGTCAGCATCCAGAGCTTCGACCCCTCGGGCGTTGGGGCGCGGGACCTGGCCGAATGTATCGCGATCCAGGCGCGGGAGGCCGACCGTTACGATCCCGCGATGGCCACCATGATCGCACATCTCGACCTCGTCGCCAAGGGCGCCTTTGCGCAGTTGAAACGCATCTGCGGAGTGGACGACGAGGATCTGGCCGACATGATCCGCGAGCTTCGGGGCTACGACCCGAAGCCCGGCCTCAAATTCGGCGGCGAGCGGGCGCAGGCGGTCGTGCCCGACCTTTATGTTCGTCAGACTGCGAAAGGCTGGGCGGTCGAGGTCAATGGCTCCACCCTGCCCCGCCTGCTCGTTAACCGGCGCTATTATGCCGAACTCGCAAAGGGAAGCGCCGGGAAGAACAGGGCGTGGCTGTCCGAACAGCTCGCCGGTGCCAACTGGCTCGTCCGCGCGCTCGACCAGCGTCAACGCACGATCGTCAAGGTCGCGAGCGAGATCGTCAAGCAGCAGGAGGGATTCTTCCTCCACGGCGTGGCGCATATGCGTCCCTTGACGCTCCGTCATGTCGCCGAGGCGATCGGGATGCACGAATCGACCGTCAGCCGCGTGACCAGCAACAAATATCTCTCGTGCGCGCGGGGATTGTTCGAGCTCAAATATTTTTTCTCCTCGGGCATTGCCGCGGTCGAAGGTGACGGTGCAGTGTCGGCCGAGGCGGTGAAGAGCCGCATCCGGGCGCTGATCGAGGCAGAGGATCCCAAGGCAATTCTTTCCGATGAAACCATCGCGCAGAAACTCGCCCAGGAAGGCCATGACATCGCGCGGCGCACCGTGGTCAAATATCGCGAAGCGATGGGTTATGGCTCATCGGTGCAGCGCCGACGACAAAAGGCGCTGGCCGGCTAGGCGTCAGCGAGTTTCGGCTCGTGCGCGCCCTTCGCTGCCATTTGTGGGCCGTGCCGCGTCAGCCTGTGCAGTTCGCCGGACGCTCTCGGGGCCGCGCGAACCGGCGTTCCTCAGGAGCGATGCCCTCCCCTCCCCGCTAACCAATCCCTAACCACTCTCGGGCTAGCTTTTCGGCCAAAGGAGCCGAAAGCCCGTGACCCTTTCCCCCCGTTCGTCCGCGCATCCCTTCCCCGTGCTTGTCACCGGCGGTGCCGGCTATATTGGCAGCCATGCCGTTCTTGCGCTGCTCGACGCCGGGTGGCGCGTGGCGGTGCTCGACAATCTGGTCACCGGCTTTCGCTGGGCGGTCCCCGCCGGCGCGAGCTTCTATGAAGGCGATGTCGCCGATGCGGCGCTGGTCAGCCGAATCATCGCGAAGCACGACATCGGCGCGATCCTCCATTTCGCAGGGTCCGTGGTGGTGCCCGAATCGGTCGTCAATCCGCTCAAATATTATGACAACAACAGCGCGCGCAGCCGAGCGCTGATCGACACTGCGGTGCATGGCGGGGTACGGCATTTCATCTTTTCCTCGACTGCGGCGACCTATGGCATTCCCGACGTGGTGCCGGTGCGCGAGGATGCGCCGCAGCGGCCGATCAACCCCTATGGCATGTCGAAGCTGATGACCGAGGCGATGCTGGCCGACGTCGCGGCGGCGCATGATTTCAACTATTGCGCGCTTCGCTATTTCAATGTTGCGGGGGCCGATCCCGACGCGCGCAGCGGCCAGTCGACCGCCGGGGCAACGCATCTGATCAAGGTTGCGGTCGAGGCGGCACTCGGCAAGCGCAGCCACGTCGATGTGTTCGGCACCGACTTTGCGACGCCGGACGGGACTGGGGTGCGCGACTATATCCACGTCAGTGATCTTGCTGACGCGCATCTGCTTGCGCTCGAAGCGCTCATCGCCGAGCCCGCCGCGAGCCATTGCCTCAACTGCGGCTATGGTCGCGGCTTCTCGGTCCTCGAAGTGCTCAACGCGGTCGACCGCGTGGGTGCGGCCAAGGTCGAGCGGCGCCTTTCCGATCGGCGTGCGGGCGACCCTGACGCACTGGTCGCGGACAATGCGGCGATTCGGGCCCGCTTCGGCTGGACCCCGCGATACGGCGACCTCGACATGATCGTGGCGCACGCGCTGGCGTGGGAGCGGCAGCTCGAAGGACGGCGGCTTGCGGCCTGACGGCTGCCCCTTTGCGGGGGCAACGATTTGCCCTTCCTCCCGGTTGACTTTTCGCCCGCTTCCCCATAGGTGCGCCGCTTCGCGTGTAACGCTGAAAATTTACGGACAAGAGCAATGAAGATTCGCAACAGCCTGAAGTCGCTGAAGGACCGCCACCGGGATAACCGCGTGATCCGCCGCCGTGGCCGGACCTATGTGATCAACAAGACCAACCGCCGTTTCAAGGCGCGCCAGGGCTGATGCTCCGGCGCGGGACGCGTGCGTCCCGTCAGCTTTTGATAAAGAGCGTTACGCCGTCGGATGCTTCCGGCGGCGCTTTCGCGTGTCTGGGGGGCGCATGATTCGCCGCAGCGTGATTTTCGATGTGGGGCGCGTCCTCTTCGACTGGGATCTGCGGCACCTCTTCGCCAAGTTGATCGATGACAAGGATGAGCTCGAATGGTTCGTCACGCATGTCGTCACGCCGGAATGGCATTTCCAGCATGACGCCGGCCGAGCGCTTGCCGACATGGTCCCCGAGCGCAAAGCCCAGTTTCCGGGACATGATGCGCTGATCGACGCCTATGCAGCGCGCTTCAACGAGACGATTCCCGGCCCTGTGCCCGGCAGCCTCGAACTGGTGGAGAGGCTGGGCGCGGCGGGGGTGCCATTGTTCGCTATTACCAATTTCGGGCATGAGTTCTGGGAAGGTTTTCGTCCGACCCAGCCAATCTTTGACCGCTTTATCGACATCATAGTCTCCGGCACCGAAAAACTGATGAAGCCCGATCCTGCTATCTTCGCGCTCGCTATCGAGCGGTTCGGAATCGATCCCGCGGGCGCGCTGTTCATCGACGACAGCGTCGACAATGTCGCCGCGGCCGAAGCCGCGGGAATCGCTGGGCACCGGTTCGAGCATGCGGCGGCGCTCGAAGCCGACCTGGTCGCGCGGTCCTATTTGCCCCGCTGAGCCGCCAGAGCGACCCGGGCAAGCGCGAGCGCCTTCTCGAGAGCCTGTTCGGGCGGGACGGCAACATCGGGGATCACCCCAACCCCTTGCCAATTGGTTCCGGTAATCGGGTTGATCGAGCGCTTTTCGGGTAGGCTGAGCGCGAAATGGCGGTGAACGCGCCGATATTCGAAGGGGTTTGCGCCGCCGCCGCTCACCGCGCCGACGATCGTCGCGCGCTTGAGCGCCTGCAGGTCATAGGCGAGCGCTTCGGCGGCGGAGAAGGTGCGTGGGCCGATGAGCACATAAATGGGCTTGGTCTCGCCGAAGCGCCGTCCCGGAACCCACATGGGCGAGACGCGCGGCGTCAGCGTGTCGGTAGGGCGATCGTAGATGCCGCTAAGCGGTGAGCCGGGAGGCAGCACATGTCCGAGAATGATCTCGATGGTCTCCATCCCGCCGCCATTGTGCCGCAGGTCGATGATCAGCGCATCGCCCTGCGCGGCGACAGTCATCATCGCGGTGATCACCTCGCCCGCCAGCGCGGGCGGCGGAAAGACGCGAAGGTCAATGAGCATGATGTTGCCATCAAGCCGCTCGATCTTTTCGACGCCATGGTTGAGATGCGCGCCGTAGAAGCGTTCGATCTCCTCGGCGGTGAACGCTTGCTCGCCGCCATCGGCGGGGATGGTCTCGGCACTGTACGTGACCGCCAGATGGCCGTCGCCCGATTCTTGTCGTAGCCAGGCGGTGAGCGCCTCCGCAAAAGCGGGGCCGTCGGTAATTCCCCTCCACTTTTGTTTCGCCTTGCGCAAAGAGCGCGCAAGCTGCGAGCCTGTATCGGGGTCGACGTAGCGCGACTCCAGCAGAGTGGCGACCGCGTCGAGGGTCTCCGTTCGATCGGTCGCGCTGATCGGCTGGCCCGAGGCGGGGGCAGCGAGAAGCAAGAGGAAAAGCGTCGCGAGCAGGCGTTTCACGGAGTGAGTTCCCTCATAATCAGCGCATGGAAGGATTCGCGATCAAGGCTCTCCAGCGCGGCGTCGATCGTGGCGGCGAGCGGCGCCGGCAGCGCTGCGTCAAGCGCCTCGGCGGCGCGGGCAATCGCGTCCCAGATCGAATGAAGCTCGGACAGCCTGCCCCGCGCCGCAGCGCTCAGGGCATATCGGTGCTCGCGGCGGTCCTCGCCCGGCACGACCTCGATCCACCCTGAGCGCGCCATCAGCTGCAGCGTCTGGGTTGCAGCGGGCTGGGTAAAGCCGAGGTCGGCGGCGCATTCGCCGACCGAAGCCGAAGTGCGCTCCATGAGAAGCTGGAAATAGGGAAAGAAACGCGGCCGGAAATCGTGGCCCGCTTCCCGGTATACTCGCTCGACGGCGTCATCAAGCGCGGCGGTCAGCAGGCGAAGGCGGGTTCCAAGTCCAGCGGGGCGAATCATATATAAGGGCTTATATAATTCGGAAGCGGAGCGCAATCTTGTGGAAGAGCAGTGTCTTGGCAGGGGCGAGGCTTTAGTCTTCGACCCCGAGCTGGGTCAGCACGAAGGCATATTCCTCGGCATCTTCGTGCAAGGCGCCCCAGCGGCCCGATTTTCCCGCATGGCCCGCGCCCATGTTGGTTCGCAGAAGCAGCAGCGCGTCGTTGGTGCGGGTCGCGCGGAGCTTTGCGACCCATTTGGCGGGCTCCCAATAGGTAACGCGCGGATCGTTGAGTCCGGCCGATACCAGCATTGGTGGATAGGCCTTGGAGGTCACATTGTCGTAGGGGCTGTAGGAGAGGATATAGTCGAACGCCGCCTGGTCGGTGAGCGGGTTGCCCCATTCGGGCCATTCGCCCGGTGTCAGCGGCAGCGTTTCATCGACCATGGTATTGATCACATCGACGAAGGGCACGCCCGCAAGAACCGCTCCCCAGAGCTCCGGCGCCTCATTATAGACGACACCCATCACCTGTCCGCCCGCCGAACGCCCCTCGATCGAAATTTTGCCGGCGCGCGTGTAGCCTTTCGCAATCAGCCCCCTTGCGACGTCGATGAAGTCGTTGAACGTATTCTTGCGCTGGCTCGTCTTGCCCGCCAGATACCAGGCGCGCCCCAGGTCGTCGCCGCCGCGCACATGCGCGATTCCATAAATCATCCCGCGATCGACAAGGCTCAGTCTTGTTGTCGAGAAACCCGGCGCGACCCGGTACCCGTATGAACCATAGGCATAAAGGTGGAGCGGAGCGTTGCCGTCGCGCTTCGTGTCCTTGCGATAAACGAGCGAGACGGGGATCATCGTTTCGCCGTCGCGGCTCGGGATATTAACCCGTTCGGTTACATAAACGGATGAGTCATAACCTGATGGGATCTCCTGCACCTTGAGGGTCTCAAGTGTCCCCGTCGCAACATCATAATCATAGACGGTTTCCGGCGTGATCATCGATTCATATTCGATACGGAGCTTGTCCTGGTGATATTCGGGATTGTCGCCGAGCCCCGCCACATAGGTCGCTTCGGGGAAAGCGATCCGCCCGGGGGTCAAGGGCGCGTCATATGTACGGATATCGACCTGATCGAGCCCGTCCTCGCGCGACTCGAGGACGAAATAGTCGCGGAACACCGAAAAACCGGTAATATAGCTGTGGTCGCTGCCCGGGATCAGCGTCGTCCACCTGCCAGGATCTTTCACGCTCGCAGTGGCGACGCGGAAATTGGGATGTTCATCGTTGGTGAGGATGTAGAGGGTGCCGTCGCGCTCATCGACACTGTATTCGCGGCCCTTTTGCCGCGCCGAGACCAGCTGCATCGGCGCCTCGGGATTGTCGGCGGGCAGGAGGTAGACCTCGCTTGTTTCGTTGTCGCCGGTCGCGATGACGATATAATTGTCGGCCGCGGTTTTGCCGATGCCGACGCCGAAGCCGATATCCCTCTCCTTGTAGAGCAAGAGGTCCTCGGTGACCGGCGTCCCGAGCTTGTGCAGGCGGACATTGTCGGTGCGCCAATTCTCGTTCGCAAGGCCATAGAGGATCGCGTCGCTGCTCGCCGACCATATGAGGGACGACAGCGTTCCGGGAATGACGTCGGGTAGAAGTTCACCCGTGCCGAGATCGCGAATGCGGGCTTCGAACCGTTCGGATCCATTGTCGTCGAACGAATAGGCCATCAATGCGCCGTTCGGGCTGATCGACACTTCGGCAAGGCGGAAATAGTCCTTGCCCTCGGCCATCGCGACCTCGTCGAGGATCAGGACGGGCTCACCGCCTGCAACGGGCCGGCGATACCATTTCTTATATTCGGCGCCCTGCTCATATTCGACCCAATAGAGCCAATCGCCGTCTTTTTGCGGCACGCTCGCGTCGACCTCCTTGATGCGGCCCTTCATCTCCTGAAACAGCGTCTCGACGAGCTTGGCATGCGGTTTCATCGCGGCATCGAAATAGGCGTTTTCCTGCCGGACATAGTCGAGGACATCAGGGTCGTTGACCTCGGGATAGCCGGGATCGCGCAGCCAGTGCCACGGGTCGTCGATCGTCCGGCCGTGCAAAGTCACCTGGTGTGGGCGCTGGTCGGCGACGGGGGCAGGGGGCAGGACAGGGGCATTTTCGGTCAATTCAGTGTCTTTCTCTTGAGCCAAAAGCGAAGGCGACGTGACAAGCGGGGTGGCAATTGCCGCCAGAAACATCCAAATGAGGCGCATGGAAAACTCCCGCGGCGCCGCCCCCGGTGGGCCGGATCGCCCGCGATGTAGGAACAAGGAACGCCGCATGTCTACCCCCCGGCCCAGTGCCAGCCCCGCCGAACGTCTCGCCCGTCTGCGCGCCGAGTTGAAGCGGCGCGGTCTTGACGGATTCATCGTGCCGATCAGCGATGAGCATCTGAGCGAATATGTCGGCGACTATGCACAGCGCATGGCGTGGCTGACAGGCTTTGGTGGCTCGGCGGGGACCGCGGCCGTGCTGCCTGAAAAGGCCGCAGTGTTCGTCGATGGCCGCTACACCGTACAGGTCCGCGAGCAGGTCGATGGCAGCCTTTATGACTATGTCGGCGTGCCGCAGTCGAGCATTGCTGAGTGGCTTGGCGCGAACGTCAGCGCGGGCCAGAAGGTCGGCTATGATCCCTGGCTCCACAGCATTGATTGGGCGCACGCGCTGGCAAAGGCGCTCCGGGCGCGCGAGGCCGAGCTGGTCGCGGTGGACAGCAACCCCGTCGACGCGGTGTGGAGTGACCAGCCGCCGCCGAGCGCAGCGCCGATCATGGTCCACGACACCGCGCTTGCTGGGCAGGCGGCGGCCGAGAAGCGTTCTGTCATCGCGGACTGGCTGAAGACGCGGGGGCTCGACACGACCGTGATGACCGCGCTCGATTCGATTGCCTGGACCTTTAATATTCGGGGCTCGGACGTCAGGCATACGCCGGTAGGGCTCGCCTTCGCGCTGCTCAACGCCGACGCGACCGCCGACCTGTTCATCGCGCCCGGGAAGGTTACCGACGCGGTCCGCGCCCACCTCGGCAACAGCGTCCGGATTCATGACCGCGACGCCTTCGAAGCCGCACTCGCAGGCCTTTCGGGCAAGAGGGTAGCGGTTGATCCCGACAGCGCGGTGGCCGCGATCTTTGCCGCGCTCGAAGCGGCAGGTGCGACCATCGAACGCCACCGCGACCCTGCGGTGCTTCCCAAGGCGATCAAGAACGAAACCGAGCTCGATGGAACCCGCGCTGCCCATGTTCGCGATGGCGTTGCGGTTGCACGCTTCCTGAAATGGATGGAGGAGACCGCGCCGCAGGGGGGGCTCGACGAACTCGGCGCCGCGGCGAAGCTGCGCGAATTTCGGGACCAGAGCGGCGCGCTCGTCGATCTTTCGTTCGACACCATCTCGGCGGCGGGACCGAACGGCGCCTTGCCGCACTACAAGGTCGACGAAACCACCAATCGCCCAATCGAGACCGGCACCCTTTATCTGGTCGACTCCGGCGGCCAATATACCGACGGCACGACCGACATCACGCGCACCATCGCGATCGGCACGCCGACGGCGGAGATGCGCCGCCGCTTCACCCAGGTGCTCAAGGGCCATATTGCGCTTGCAACGGCGCGCTTCCCCAAGGGAACGCGCGGTAGCCAGCTCGATATTCTCGCGCGGCAATATCTGTGGGCGGACGGTGTCGATTACGCGCATGGCACAGGCCACGGCGTCGGAGCCTATCTTGCAGTCCACGAAGGACCGCAGCGTATCGCCAAGCCATCGGGCGGGCAGGCCGGAACCGAGGAGCCGCTTCATGCGGGCATGATCCTGTCGAACGAGCCGGGCTATTACAAGGCTGGCGCCTTCGGCATCCGGATCGAGAATCTCGTCGTCGTCGTGCCCCAGACAATCGCGGGCGCCGAGGAGGAGATACTCGGGTTCGAGACGATCACCTTCGCCCCAATCGCGCGAAACCTGATCGAAACCGAACTGCTCACGCCGGCCGAGACGGACTGGCTCGACGCCTATCATGCCGCGGTATTCGAAAAGCTCGCTCCAGCGATGAGCGAGACGGACCGCGCATGGCTCGAAGCAGCGTGCGCGCCCCTCGAGCGCGCGCCCGCCGCGCTCGCCGCCTGACGGGACCGGGAGAAATGAGCGATCGCAGCGAGGTCCCGCTTTGCGACTTTCGAGTGCAGGAGCGCGTGCGCGTGCGTTACAGCGAGATCGACGGCCAGAATATCGTCTTTAACAGCCATTATCTCACTTACGCCGACGTCGGGGTCACCGAATATTTTCGTGCTCTCGGCGAAGGGCAGCCGGGACCTTATTTTCACCAATATGGTACAGACATTCGCGAGACCCATTGCGAGATCGACTATCATGAACCGGCGCGCCTCGATGAGCTGATCACGATCGCAGCGCGAATCAGCCGCTTCGAGCGGACCAGTTTCACGCTGCATTGCGGGATTTTCCGTGATTCAACGCGGCTGACCGACATCGAGATCAGCTATGCGCATATCGATAGCGATAGCGGAGTGCCGACGGTTCTGCCCGGGAGCTTTATTGCGGAAGTACGCCGATTCGAAAAGCGAATCCCAGCGCAGGACTGATTCGCACCAACCGAATCGACCCTCTCAACCAAAAAGGTCGAAAAAAAGGGCCGCCCAGGGGCGGCCCGTGAAAGTTTTGGGAGAGGATGCCTAAAAGGCAAGTGTGATATTGCACTGCACAATGAATTTCGCAACTGCGAAAAACGTATCCGTGATTGCAATTTTTGCAATCTTGACTGCTTCGGATCATCGTCCGATGCGTTTCTCACGGCCCTCGCAAATGGGCGCGATATCGCCTAAATTGCCCGCATGGGAATGTTCAATAACTGGGATGTGAGCGGCGGGGTCTCCGACTTCTGGGGCTATATCCGCGAACCGCGTCCACACCGATGGACAAGCTGGGGGGTCGCGATTGCTTTCGCGATCGTGGTGTTCTGGGGATTCAGCAAATATCTGATCCCCTATGAGAAGCCACAGCCGCAGATCATTTACTTTGAAAATTGGACGGCGAATCGCAGCGAAGCCGAGGTTCACGCCGACTGGGTTGCGCGCGCGAAGGAGACGACGCGTGAGAATGCGAAGCGCCGCGCCGAATTTCAGAAGCTCGCCGACATGATGGGGGTCGAATATGATTCGACCGAGGCTGACAAGGTGACGCGCGAAACGCTGGGCGAGGAGGCCGACGCTCTCGCCAGGAACAGCAAGGCCGCGCCGCCCAAACGCTCAACGCTTGCCGAGCGCGCCGCGCGCAGACCGCAGCCCGCTCCCTCTGCGCAAAAATAGCCTCGATGCAGCGCTCGCCCGCCGACGTCGACTGGATGGCTGCTGCCGTCGCGCTTGCCGGACGGGGACACGGGCGGACCGCGCCCAATCCCAACGTCGGGTGCCTTCTCGTGCGCGATGGCCGCGTCGTTGGGCGCGGCTGGACGCAGCCGGGGGGTCGACCGCACGCCGAAGCGGCGGCGGTAGCCGCGGCGGGCAAGAATGCGCAGGGCACGACGGCTTATGTCACGTTGGAACCCTGCGCGCATGCCAGTCCGCGCGGACCATGTTGCACCAGTCTCCTGATCGAAGCCGGGGTCGCGCGCGTTGTCGCGGCACTGCAGGACCCCGACCCACGCACTGACGGGCGAGGTATCACGCGTCTGCGCGATGCGGGAATCGCTGTCGAAGTCGGTGTTCTGGCAGAGGCAGCCTGCGCGGCGATGGCGCCTTGGTGGACGCGCCGGGCTGCGGGGCGTCCGTTCGTGACGCTGAAGCTTGCCACCTCGCTCGACGGCCAGATCGCACTCGCTGATGGGTCGAGTCGTTGGATCACCAGCCATCGCGCTCGCGCGCATGTGCACCTCGAACGCGCGCGGCACGAAGCCATCCTCGTTGGCCGCGGAACGCTGGAAGCCGATGCCCCCAGTCTCGACGTGCGCCTGCCCGGCCTCGAAGACCGCAGCCCGCAGCGCTTTGTCCTGACGCGGGGACGCGCGCCCGAGGGTTGGACCGCGGCGGCGTCGCCCGAAGCGACCGGCGACGTCGACTCGCTTCTCGTCGAGGGCGGGGCGGGGGCGGCCGCGGCCTTTCTCGCCGCCGATCGCGTCGACCGGTTGCTTCTTTATCGTGCTCCGATCCTGATTGGCGGCGGTCGTGCGGCGCTCGGGGACATCGGCCTTGAAGATCTCGCCGACGCGCACGGCCGATGGCGACTCTCCGACAGCCGCCTGCTTGGCAGCGACCAGCTCGACGTCTACGAGCGGATCCGAAGGGAATAGACATTCATGTTCACCGGCATCATCACCGATATCGGCATCATCAGAACGCGCCAGGATCGCGGTGACGTCCGGCTCGTAATCGATACCAGTTATGACGTCACCGCGATCGACCTTGGCGCATCGATCGCCTGTTCGGGCGCCTGTCTCACGGTTGTCGACAAGGGCGTCGACGACCGCGGCAACGGCACCGCGGGCTGGTTTGCCGTCGATGCGAGCGCCGAGACGCTGGCGCGCACCGCGCCCCACATGTGGGATGCGGGGAGGCGCCTCAACCTTGAGCGCGCCCTGCGCGTTGGCGACGAGCTCGGCGGGCATATCGTCACCGGTCACGTCGATGCGGTCGGGCACATGGTGGCGGTCGAGCCCGTCGGTGACAGCGTGAAGATCACCGTCGCGGCGCCTCCCGCGCTTGCACCGCATATCGCCCCCAAGGGCTCGGTCACGCTCGACGGCGTATCGCTGACGGTCAATGAGGTCGCGGACCAGGCGGACGGAAAAGCCCATTTCACGCTCAACATCATTCCGCACACCCAGGCGATGACGACGCTGAGCGAAGCGGCCGTCGGCCGGCCGGTCAATTTGGAAATCGACGTGCTGGCGCGCTATCTGGCGCGGATGCAACAGGTGCGGGGATAGGGCCGCCAACCTTCTCGTCGCGCATTTTCCATCAATCAGCCTGAAGTCATCGCTCGGTCCAGCCCGCCGCCAGTTCGGGATCGGCCGCGATCATCGAGCGCCGCATCGCGAGGCGACCGATGCGCAGCAGCTCGGCTTTTCGCCGCGCCGGAGCGAGGTGGCAGCTCGCGGCTTCGCGCACCACGGCGGCGCCGTAGCGGTCGGCGACGATAAGGCCTGAGGTTTGAGGGCGATATTCCGGGGTTTCGAGGATTGCAGGGTCGAGCCCGGCGGCGAGCGCCCAATAGAAGCGGTCGCACCAGTCGCAATAATCGGGCCATTTTCCGTCGCCATGCAGATCGGCGCGACTGACCTTGATCTCGACAATGGTGATGTGACCCTTGGCGTCGATCGCGGTGAGGTCGGTGCGCCGTCCGTTGGGCAGCGGCACTTCCGGAAGTGCGACGAGCCCTGCCTGCGCGAACAGCCGGCAAACGCCGCGTGCGACATCGGCGGCAGTTAGAGCGGGTTCCAGGCGGGTTCCAGCCGACTGGGCCATGGCTTCACGCCATGCCGTCCGCCCTGAACTTATCCAAAGGCCGCTCTTTCGCCCTGACGTCGGGGAAAGGCCGCTGCTTGGACAAGCTCGGCGCGAAAAAATCTGACATGAATCTCAGAAAGGCACGTCGTCGTCGAGATCATCGTCGAAGGGCGGCCGTCCGCCACCCGAACTGCCGCCGCCCTGATTCCAGCCGCCACCCGAGCTTCCGCCCTGATCCCAGCCGCCGCTCGAGCCGCCGCCCTGGTTCCAGCTATCCCCGCTCGTGCGCGATCCGCCGCCGCCGGGCGCGCCGTCGAGCATCGTCAGCGAGCCTCCCATGCCGGCGACCACGACCTCGGTCGTGTAGCGGTCGTTGCCGTCGCGGTCCTGCCACTTACGCGTGCGCAGGCTTCCTTCGATATAAACCTTCGACCCCTTTTTGAGGTAACGTTCGACCACGCCGACCAGCCCGTCGCCATTGATGACGACATTATGCCATTCGGTGCGCTCCTTGCGCTCGCCGGTCATGCGATCCTTCCAGCTCTCGGAGGTCGCGATGCGGATATTCGCGATCTTGCCACCGTTCTGGAACGACTTGATTTCAGGATCGGCACCCAGATTGCCGATGAGAATAACCTTGTTGACGCTGCCAGCCATCGCCGCTCCGCTCCGCTCGAGTGTTGGAGGATCAGCCGAGTCCGAAGGCGACGGCCGTCCAGTAAGTAATACCTGCAGCGGCATAGGCGAGCAGGAACAAATAGCCAACCATGAACATCGGCCATTTCCACCCGTTCGTTTCGCGGCGGGTAATCGCGATGGTCGAAATGCACTGCGGCGCAAAGACGAACCAGGCGAGAAAGGCGAGAGCGGTTGCGATGCTCCAGCGCCCCTGGATGCGCTCGCTCAGCGATTGGGCCATCGCATCCTCGTCGTCGCCGGCGTCGATCGCGTTCGCAGTTGCCAGGGCCGAGACCGCGACCTCGCGCGCCGCCATCGCCGGGATCAGCGCGAGCGCGATGTCGTGGTTGAAGCCGATCGGCTGCACCACGGTTTCCAGCCCGCTCGCGATGCGGCCCGCGATGCTGTAATCGACCTGCCGCAGCTCGCTGTCCGCAGGCGCCTTGGGAAAGCTCAGCAGGATCCAGAGGACGACCGTGGTCATGGCGATGATCGTTCCCGCGCGGCGCAGGAAGATCCACGCGCGCTGCCATAGGCTGATCGCGATGTCGCGCAGCCGCGGCCATTGATAGCGCGGCATCTCCATCATGAAGCCCGCAGCATTGCCCTTTGTGACCGAGCGCCGCAGCACGAAGGCGACAAGGAGAGCGCCGACGATACCCGCAACATAAAGAGCAAAGAGGACGAGTCCCTGCAGGCCGACTGGCGACCCGCCCACAGAGCGCGCGGGAATGAAGGCGCCGATGATCAGCGTGTAGACCGGCAAGCGCGCCGAGCAGGTCATTAGCGGCGCGATGAGAATGGTCGTCAACCGGTCCTTGGCATCGGGGATCGCGCGCGTCGCCATGATCCCGGGCACCGCGCAGGCGAAGCTCGAGAGGAGCGGGATGAAGCCGCGTCCCGACAGCCCGACCTTCGCCATCAGCCCATCCATCAGGAAAGCAGCGCGCGTCATATAGCCCGACGCTTCGAGCAGCAGGATGAAGAGAAAGAGGATCAGGATTTGCGGCAGGAAGACGACCACCGCGCCGACGCCCGCCAACAGACCCTCGACGATCAGACCGCGCAGGAAACCGTTGGGTAGCATGCGCCCAGCGGCCTCCTGCATCACGGCAATTGCGTTCTCGATCCAGCCGATCGGCGCCTCGGACCAGGCATAGACGGCTTGGAACATCACGAACATCAGCGCGAGCAGGATCAGGAAGCCCGCGACCGGATGGAGGACGACCGCGTCGACGCGCTGGGTCCAGCGTCGCCCCGGGGTCTCGGAAAGCGTCGCCGCGCGCGCGATCGCGCGCGCGCGCTGGTGGAGCGCTGCGTCGGTGGGCGGCGGTGCGGGAACCGCGTCGGCTTGCGTCTGGTGCGACAGGATCGCGCCGTCGATTGCGGCGAGCAGGTCGGCGAGACCGCGCTTGCGTACGGCGACGGTTGCGACCACCGGCACGCCCAATTCCTGCGCCAGCCGCGCAGGATCGAGCGTCAGGCCGTCGCGCTCGGCAAGGTCGAGCATGTTGAGCGCGACCACGGTCGGCAGTCCCAGCGCAATCAGTTCGAGCGCGAAGCAGAGATGATTGTCGAGATTGGCGGCATCGACGACGACAACAAGCGCATCGGGGCGTCGCTCCCCTGCCTGTCGCCCGAGCACGACGTCGCGCGTCACTGCCTCGTCGGGGCTGGCCGGGGTTAGGCTGTAACTGCCGGGAAGATCGATCAGCGCCAACGGCCGGCCGTCTGCGAAGCTCGCATGTCCTGCTTTACGCTCGACGGTAACGCCCGGATAGTTGGCAATCTTCTGCCGCGCGCCGGTCAGCGCGTTGAACAGGCTCGACTTGCCGGCGTTCGGGTTGCCGGCAAGTGCAATGGTAGGAACGGCGCCGGTCATGCTGTTGCCGTGGGCTCCACCTCTATTGCCGCCGCCTGGCGACCACGGATGATCACTTGCATGCGCCCAATGCCGAGAGCGAGCGGTTCCCGCGAGAAGAGACTGCCGCGATGGAGCGGTTTTACTTCGACCCCCTCCATCAGTCCGAACTCGCGGAGCCGCCGGCCCTCGTCGTGCGACAGAAGATCCCAATCGATACGGGCAATACGCACGGCGGCGCCGAGCGGGGCAGAATCGAGCTTTGCAGTCATTTGCGAGCGATTATCAATAACAGCTGCGCAGCGCCAGTCCTATCTTCCGGGGTAGCGAAGCCGTCCGACGAAGCGCGCGAGGCTCGGGCGCTGGACGCGCCGCGCAGCGCGGCGATGCTTCCAGCCCTCGAAACGCATCACCGCGTCGATCCGCCGCGAGAGAAACGTGCGCGTCGCGGTGAAATTTTCGCTTTCGTCATCAAGAAATACCGCCATTGTCGAGGCGTAGACGGCGCCGAGGATCGCGCGTTTGCTGTAATGATTATAGTCGGTCGCGGTATCACCCGCGAGCCGCCACATCGCGTCGGCGGCGCGCCATCCAAGCTTTGCGGCAAAGGGAACATTGGTGGGCAGCGCCAGCAACGCCAGCGCGCGGCGGAGCGACTCGCGACGGCCCGCGAGGGTGTTGAGCCGTGCCTCGACGAGCGTCACGATCCGCTCCCGGATCTTTAGCGTGGCGAGGCGTTCAGTGGGCCAGCGCGTGGCCATGTCGGTATCAATCCAAGAGAACCAGGCATCGATCATGTCCCGGCCGCCGCCCGGAAAGGCGAGGCGTGCCACGTCGGGGTCAACGCCGATGCGCTCTGCGGCATCGGTGAGGGCGGCGTCGCCGAAGCCGTCAAAGGCCGCGTTTTCAGCGATCAGCGGAGCGAGCGCTGCGCGGATCTCGTCAAGGGTCGGATCGGCGGGTAGAATGGAGGCCATGACCATCAGATAGGCCGTGCGGCGCGGTTGGGCAACCGGATCAACACCAGCGCCGCACCGACCATCGATCCACCGACGAGGTCGATTGCGGTGAGCTGCTCGCCGAAGATCATCCAGCCCGCGAAGGCTGCAATGGCGGGCTGGACGAGCAGGGTAAGCCCCACGACGAGCGGCGAGAAGCGCGGCAGCGCCCAGATCATCAGTCCCTGACCTATGATCTGGCTTGACAATGCGAGCGCGATCAGCGGAGTCCAGTTCTGGGGCACAATCACTTCACCGAGCGCGAAGGCCGCGCTGAGCAGGATCGGTAGCGTCGCGGTCGAGGCGAGACCCAGCGTCGTCCAGGCCGCGAGTTCGCCGCGCACCCGCTGCATGAGGATGACGTAGAAGGTGTAGAAAACCCCAGCGAGCAGACTCAAGAAGTCGCCAACAAAATAGGCGGGCGCAAGCTCGTAGCTTTGTCCCATGAGGAGCGCTGATCCTGCGAAGGCAAGCAGCACCGAGAAAGCCTGCCAGCCGCGCGGCAGCGTGCGGGCCAGGAAAATCCCCCACAGAACCAGCAACAGGCTGGCGCAATTGCCGAACAGGGTGGCATTGGCGATCTTGGTGCCCAGGATGCCGAGGTGCCACGCGGCGAGGTCGAGCGCGAAGAAAACCCCTGCCGTCGTCGCAACGCCCATCGCGGCGCGCGACGGCATCCGCCCGCCCGTCTCGCGCCACGCCAGCCATGCAAGGACAGGCAATGCTATCGCCATGCGCCAGAAGCCCGAAGCAACCGGCCCCGTGTCGGCCAGCCGCACGAGCGGCGCCCCCAGAGCCAGGACCATATTGCCCGCGAGCAGGGCCGCGAAGGCCCAGCGGCCTTGCCGACCCGCCCCTGTCCATCCATCGGAGGCATCGCTCTTCGCTGCCATATAGATTTTCTTTTGCTACCCACTGTTGTCTTGGGCGCCGCGCGTCCATAGCTCGTGTGGCCCATAGCCGCGGCCCACGGGGGCGTCGCGGAGAAAGTGAAAGCCGGAGGATTTATGACCGCAACGCTTTTCGACCCGATCACCCTGGGCGCCATCGAGGCGCGGAATCGCATCATCATGGCGCCGCTGACGCGGGGGCGTGCCGGCCCCGGTTTCGTTCCCAATGAGCTGGCGCGCGAATATTACCGGCAGCGTGCCTCCGCGGGGCTGATCATTTCCGAGGCCACCGGCATTTCGCAAGAAGGGCTGGGTTGGCCCTCGGCACCGGGCCTGTGGACCGATGCGCAGGTTGAGGGGTGGAAGCCGGTGACCGATGCCGTGCACGAAGCCGGCGGGCGCATCGTCGCGCAGCTGTGGCACATGGGGCGGCTGGTCCATTCCGTATTCAACGAAGGAAAGCTCCCCGTATCGGCCTCGGCGACGCGAGGTCCCGGCAAGGCGCACACCCCGGCTGGCCGGCTCGAGTATGAAGTCGCGCGCCCGCTCGAGCTCGCTGAAATTCCGCGCGTTATCGACGATTATGCCAAGGCGGCCGAGAATGCGAAGCGCGCCGGTTTTGACGGGGTGCAGCTCCACGGTGCCAACGGTTATCTGATCGACCAGTTCTTGCGCGACGGGTCGAATCTACGCGACGATGATTATGGCGGCCCGGTCGAAAATCGCATTCGACTGCTTCGCGAAGTCACCGAGATACTGATTGCGGTTTGGGGCAAGGACCGTGTCGGCGTGCGGCTTTCGCCCAATGGCGAAACGCAGGGCGTCGACGACGGTGCGCCTGAGAAGCTTTTCCCCGCCGCCGCTGCAGCGCTCGATGCGCTCGGCATCGCCTTCCTGGAGTTGCGCGAACCGGGTCCCGACGGCACGTTCGGTAGAACCGACGTGCCCAAGCAATCGCCTGCGATCCGAGCCGTGTTCAAGGGACCGCTTATCCTCAACAGCGACTATGACGTGGCGCACGCTGAGGCTGATCTTGCGAGCGGCGTTGCCGACGCGATCAGTTTCGGTCGCCCCTTCATCGGCAACCCGGACCTCGTCGAACGCATCCGCAGCGGTGCCGAATGGGCAGCTGGCAACCCGCAGACCTGGTATTCGCCGGGTCCAGAAGGCTACACTGACTATCCGGCGCTGGTCGCGGCCTGATCTTTCCAGCCGCCCTTGCGCATGCAAGGGCGGCCAAAGAAGGCTAGTCGCGCGTCGCGATCGCCTTGTCGACGATCCGCGCGCCTGCTGGTCCCACGATATGCCCGCCGAAGCGAGCGAGCAGAAAGGCTGCGACCAAGAGCAGTGGCAGCGCGAAGAATGCAGCGATAATCGCCGCAACCCCCAATCCAAAGAAAAGCGCTAGGAAGCTGCCGGTAAGCTCGGCCTGACCTTTGGGGCCGAGCGTTATCGTGCGCGGCCCCTTCGCGTCCCACCATTTGCTGGTTGTAACCGTCTTGCGGCCTGTCTGCGCCCGTGGCGGCCGAACGTCCCGCAGGGGCGCGGCGGAGCGTGCGGCGTGGTTCCCGTCGGCCCACGGCTGCCTGCGCTCGTTCGCCGCGAGGGCCCCCTCTACCCGGCTGGCGGCGGGCGAAACGGACGGCGGCGTCACACGTTCAATCCCGTCAGGGGCAAGATCCGAGGCGGCAGCTTCAGGCGGGCGGCTTGGAGGGCGCATTGGCTCGTGCCCCATGCGGCGATCGTGCGCTGCCATGCGTTCGGCGGCACTGGGCGGCGTGGTGCCTGTCTCCCTGTCGATCACCACAAGCCGCCCGCCGCGCTCGACGACAGAATAGCGGCTTGGTGGTGGACGGTCAGGCAACGCCAAACTTTTCCTTGAGCGCCAGCATCGCGAGCGCGGCCTTCGCTGCCTCGCCGCCCTTGTCCTTGCGCGTCTTGTCCGCGCGCGCGAGCGCTTGGTCTTCGTTCTCTACCGTCAATATGCCGTTTCCGATCGCCAGTCCGTCGAGCGTCAGCGCCATGATCCCGCGCGCGCTTTCGTTCGAGACCACCTCGAAGTGATAGGTCTCGCCGCGGATCACGACGCCGAGCGCGACATAGGCATCATAGCGCCCGGTATCGGACGCGAGCGCGATGGCGGCTGGAACCTCGAGCGCGCCCGGCACGGTTACGGTTTCGTGGCTGTGTCCCTCGGCCTCAAGCGCGCTGCGCACCCCGTCGAGCAACATGTCGTTCAAATGGCTGTAGAAACGGGCCTCGACGATGAGAACATGCGCCATTATTCGGCCTCCCCCGGGATCGATCGTTCGCCGACGATCGATAGGCCATAGCCCTCAAGACCCACAATGTTGGTGTGCGACGGCGTCAGAAGCTCCATGGCATGGACCCCAAGATCCGCGAGGATCTGAGCGCCGATACCATAGGTCCGAAGGTCCATGCCCCCCGACGGTGGCGGGCTCGCTTCTGCCGCAGCCGAGCCGGGCAGGGGACGCATCAGCATTACGATGACACCGGCCCCGGCCTCGCCGATCGCTTCCATCGAGCGTTGCAGGCGGCGCTTCCTGGGTCCCGGCCGACCCATGATATCATCGAAGATCGAGACGGGATGCATGCGCACCAAGGTCACGCCTTCGGGATCGACGAGCCCCTTTTGCAACACCAGATTGACGCTGCCATCGATCTTGTTGCGATAGGATTTGAGCCGCCACTCACCGCCATAATCCGATTCGAACGGTTCGTCGGAAACGCATTCGACCAGCCGGTCGGTGCGGTTGCGATAGGCGATAAGGTCTGCGATCGTCCCGATCTTCAGGCCGTGGCGGCGCGCGAAGGGAATGAGATCGTCAAGACGCGCCATCGTCCCGTCATCGTTCATGATTTCGCATATCACGCCGGACGGATTGAGCCCGGCGAGACGCGCAATGTCCACCGAGGCTTCGGTGTGACCGGCACGGACGAGCACGCCGCCGTCGCGCGCGATCAGCGGGAACACGTGCCCCGGCGTAACGATGTCGTCGCGGCCTTTCGACGCGTCGATCGCGACCGACACAGTGCGCGCGCGGTCAGCGGCGGATATTCCGGTGGTAACGCCCTCACGTGCCTCGATCGAGGTGGTGAAGGCGGTCTCGTGCCGCGTGCCATTGTTGCGGCTCATCAGTTCAAGTCCCAACGCCTCGACCCGGCTGCGCGTCAAGGTAAGGCAGATTAGCCCTCGGCCGTGCGTCGCCATGAAATTGATCGCATCGGGCGTCGCCATCTGCGCCGGAATGACAAGATCACCTTCATTTTCGCGGTCCTCGTCGTCGACGAGGATGAACATGCGACCGTTGCGCGCCTCGGCAATGATTTCCTCAGGCGTTGCCATCGGCGACAGGTCGCTCCCGTGCGCGAGCCAGTTTTCAAGCTTGCGCAGCGTGTCGGCGGTGGGGTTCCAGCTATCCGAATCGAGGTCGCGAAGGCTGTTCGCATGAAGGCCCGCCGCGCGCGCAAGACCTGAGCGGGACATGCTCCCTTCCACGACGATGGTGCGGATGCGGTCGATGAGTTGCGTAGACATGCGGCCGCCATTTCACATCATAATGTGATTGTCAATTCGCAACTCACATTGGCTGGCTCAGTTGGGGCCGAATGCAGCGCCCGAATCGCGCGGGGTCCCGTCGGCCTTGACATCGAGCAGCTCGAGCATCTGTCCGGTGCGGTCGTCGCGCTTTGCATAGTCGCGAGCAGACATGCCCGCGATATGATCGGCTTTGTCGGGATTGGCGCCGCGCCGCACGAGCAGTCGCACCATGGACGCGTTGCGCGACTGCACCGCCAGGATCAGCGCCGTTTCGCCTCGCCGGTTGGTCTGGTCGATCGGCGCCTTGCGGTCGAGCAGTTCGCTCGCGGCTTCGGGAAAGCCGATCAGCGCCGCGTGCATCAGCGGGGTCGTGCCTTGGCGGTCGGCGATCGAAGGGTCGGCGCCCTTGCCGAGCAGAAATTTGAGCCAGGTAAGATCGCGGCGCTTGACGACGATGGCGAGCGCGGTCTCCCCATTGTCGGGGCTGCGCGTATTGATGATCCGCGCGTCATTGTCCGTCAGGAGCTTGGTCGCCTTGTCGCCATCGCGGCTCTGGACGGCCTGCAGGAAGCTGTAGGTGTCGCTGAACTGCGCCGCCGCGGGCGATACCGCGAGTCCGGCAAGCAGGAAGAGCGAAGCGAAACGCAGCTTTGCGTGACGAGACATGAGCGACCTCGGTCAATAGGCGCCGCTGTGCGACGCAAAGGTTGATTTTCAGCGCCTACCCCCGCAAGGCTGGCCCGATGATGAATATCGTGAATATGGGCCAAAAGCTGTTTCGTGCAAGCCTGCTCCTCGCTTTCGGCGCGGCCCTGGCGGGCTGTGACGGTCCCGCGTCGGCACCCGCTGCGAGTCCGCCGCTTGAAGGCGCGCGGATCGGCGGACCCTTCACGCTGACCGACCAGAACGGCCGGAGCGTCCGAGACAGCGATTTCGCCGGCCAGTATCGCCTCATCTATTTCGGCTACAGCTTTTGCCCCGATATTTGCCCCGTTGACCTGCAAAAGCTGATGCGTGGTCTTGCCCGGTTCGAGAAGGACGCGCCCGAGCGCGGCGCAAGAGTGCAGCCGCTGTTCATCACCATCGATCCGGCACGCGACACGCCCGAGGCGCTGGGAGCCTTTGTCAGCCGTTACCATCCGCGCCTGCTCGGGCTCACTGGAACACCAGAGCAGATCGCGCAGGTCGCCAAAGCCTACGTCGTCGTCTACAACAAGGTCGAGGGATCGGCGCCCGATCGCTATCTGATGGCGCACACCCAGATTGCCTTTCTGATGGACCCCGAGGGCAAGCCGCTCGCGATGTTGCCGGTCGACGATCCCACGACCGATGGCGATGAGGGTGCCCCAGACAAGGTCGCCGCCGAGCTAGCGAAATGGGTGAAATAAGACCGCTCGCACGCCCCTTCTGGGAAGCGCCACTGGCGAGCCTCGACGCCGGCGAGTGGGAGGCGCTGTGTGACGGATGCGGCAAATGCTGCCTGCACAAGCTGGAGGATGAGGAGACGGGCCGTATCTATCCGACCAATGTCGCATGTCGCCTGCTCGACCTCAAAACCGCGCGCTGCGGCGATTACAAGCACCGGCGCCGCCATGTCCCCGACTGCCTCACGCTGACCAAGGGCAAGGTCGCCGACATAGAATGGCTTCCGCAAAGCTGCGCCTACCGCCTGCGCGCCGAGGGTCGGCCGCTGCCCGAGTGGCATTATCTGGTCTGCGGCGACCGCGATGCCGTGCACCGCGCGGGCGAATCGATCGTCGGCTGGACGGTGAGCGAAGACGTTGCAGGCCCGCTCGAAAACCATCTGGTGCACCGTGTCGTCTGATGCGCGCTGCGCGGCCGATGGCCCGCATATCCGAATCGGCGATGCAGCCTGGCCGGTGCGCCTTGTCCCTCATGCACGAGCGCGTCGCTATCGGCTTGTTTTCGATGCCGCGCGCGCCGAGCTGCGGTTGACGCTCCCTCATCGCGCGAGCCGCGCCAAGGCGCTGCAATGGGCAGACGAGCAGCATGAGTGGATCGCCGCCCAGGTTGGCAAGGCCGCGGCGCCGGTCGTCGTCGGTCCCGGCACCTGCATTCCCTTCATCGGAATCGAACGCCGCATCGAGTGGGACCCAACGCGCCCCCGGGCGCTATGCCTCACCGAAGATGCCCTCATTCTTGGCGGGCCGGCCGAGACAGTGGGGCGCCGCGTCGAGCGCTGGATGAAGGCAGAGGCGCTGGTGTTGATGGAGCGCGAGAGCCGCGAGATCGCCGCGACCGCCGGGCTGCGGGTCGGGCGCGTCGGCATCGGGGACCCCCGAAGCCGCTGGGGCAGCTGCACTTATGCGGGCGATCTGCGTTACAGCTGGCGGCTGATTATGGCGCCGGGGCACGTCCGGCGCGCCACCGTCGCGCACGAGGTCGCGCATCTGCGCCACATGGACCATAGCGCGGCGTTTCACGCCTTGGTCGATACGCTTCACGACGGTGACGTTGCAGCGGCGCGCGGCTGGCTGCGGCGCGAAGGCCGCAGTCTGCATCGTTTCCGCTTTACGGCCTGACCTCGCCTCCCGCGTCGCCCTGCGGCGCGCGTGCTGGCGGAATGCGGACAGCCGGCGGGGCTGATCGGGGAGGGGGTGGTTGGACGGTCTTCGGTCCGCCGGTGCCCTCGGGAGGACGCCGACGCCCCGTTTGCTCCTCGATCCATTGCTGGTTGAGTACGGGGCCATCGTCGACAGGCGGCGGCGCGACGCCGTCTTCGGGGGGCAGGCCCATGCCGGGCAGCTCGATCGGCATGCCGTTCTCGTCAACGAGCCCGTCTTCTTCGGGCGCGCCGAACATCGCGCCGTCATCCTCTTCAAGCTGCCATTCGGGCAGCTTCACCTCGGTATCGAAAGCCTCGACAGGGCGCCGCGCCACAGCGATGCGCATATAGTCGGCAAAGGCCTTGGCGGGCGCCCGGCCCCCCTGCAACCCGCCGACCGGCTTCGCATCGTCGCGGCCCATCCACACGCCGGTCGTCAGTCCGCTCGAAAAGCCGAGAAACCAGCCGTCCTTGTTGCTCGATGTCGTTCCGGTCTTGCCCGCGACAGGCCGGCCGATCTGCGCTGCGCGTCCGGTACCGGTGTTCACCGCGGTCTGCAGTAGGTCCGTAATGCCCGCCGCGACCCAGCTGTCGACCAACTGCTGCCCGCCCTCGGGCTTGCGCTGATAGAGGAGGCGCCCGTCGGCGGTTGTCACCTTGGTGATGCCGTAGGGCTGAACCGACACGCCTCTGCGCGCGACCGCGGCAAAGGCGGCGGTCATGTCGATCACGCGAACCTCCGCGCTGCCCAGCACCATCGAGGGATGGGTGTTGATCGGCGTTGTGATGCCGAAGCGACGCGCCATATTGGCGACCGCTGAAAAACCGATCTCGCTTCCCAGTTTCGCTGCAACCGTGTTGACCGAATAGGCAAATGCGGTGCGCAGGCTCATCGGTCCGGCGAAGCGGCCTGACGAATTGCGGGGCGACCAGCCGCCAATCGTCACCGGCTCGTCGACCACTTCGTCGTCAACCTTGTAGCCCGCCTCCAGCGCTGCCATATAAACGAACAGCTTCCACGCCGACCCCGGCTGCCGAACCGCCTGCGTCGCCCGATTATAGTTCGATGCGACATAGTCCGTGCCGCCCACCATCGCCCGCACCGCACCGTCGCGATCGAGCGAGACGAGCGCGCCTTGTACCCCGCTCGGGGCGTTGGCCTGGATTGCCGCGGTCGCCGCGCGCTGCATATCGAGGTCGATCGTCGTATAGACGTCGATTGGCTCATTGCCCTCGTCGATCAGCATGTCGAGCTGTGGCAGCGCCCAGTCGGTGAAATAGCGCGCGCTGTTCTGGCCCGTTTCCTGCGCCAGTTCCACGTCGGCAGGCTTGGCAGCATCGGCCTGCGACTGGGTGATCACTCCTGCATCGACCATGACCTTCAAGACAACCCCGGCGCGGCCCAGCGCCGCCTGTGCGTCGGCGGTCGGCGAATAGCGCGACGGCGCCTTTACCAGCCCCGCGATTACCGCAGCTTCCGACAGGCTCATGTCGGTCGCGCTATGGCCAAAAAAACGCCGGGACGCGGCGTCGATGCCATAGCTGCCGCCGCCGAAATAAACCTTGTTGAGATAAAGCTCGAGGATCTCGTCCTTCGAGAATTTCCATTCGAGCGCCATTGCCAACACCATCTCGCGCAGCTTGCGCGACCAGGTGTAGCTATTTGACAGAAAGACGTTGCGCGCGAGCTGCTGCGTGATCGTCGAGGCGCCCTGCATGCGCCGCCCACTGCCATAATTCTCGACCGCGAACACTCCGGCGCGCGCGAGGCCGACCGGGTCGACGCCGGGATGGTAGCGGAAGCGCCGGTCTTCGACCGCAACCATTGCGTCCTGCATGACACGCGGCGTCTCGCGCAGGGTCAACCAGCGTCCATAATTGGGGCCGAGCGAGAAAAAGATCGTGCCGTCGGTAGCGTGGATGCGCACGGTCTGGCCGGCGGGCGACTTCTTGAGTTCCTCAAAGCTGGGGATGCGCTGCGCTGCAATTCCAACCGCGACCGCGATGGCCACCAGAGCGACGATTGCAAGGCCGATGCCCCAGCGGGCAATGCGGCGCACCCAGACCCGCAGGCGGGAGGTTTCGCTACGGCCTGCTGGGCGGCCCTTTTTGCTTCGCGATGGTGATTTACCCGACGATGCCTGCTGTCTTTCGCGGCGCAAAGCCTCTGTTCCTTCCCTCGCCGCGCCCCTGCCGGTGCGGCCCGTTGACGTCGGCCCCCCGGCGGCTTTCCGCTATTGCCGGCTTTCTGCCTCTTCCTGCCCGCGCTCGGCGAAGTCAAGCGCTGCGCTGTTGATGCAATAGCGCAGTCCTGCCGGCCCGGGTCCGTCGGGAAAGACATGCCCGAGATGTCCCTTACACCGCGCGCAGCGTACTTCGGTGCGCACCATCCCGTGGCTGGTGTCGGTCAACTCGGTCACCGCGGCCTCGTTGGCCGGCGCCGTGTAGCTCGGCCAGCCCGAGCCGCTGTCATATTTGGTGCGACTGTCGAATAATGGTGCCCCGCAGCCCGCGCAGCGATAAATGCCATCGCCCTTGTGATCGACATATTTGCCGGTGAAGGCGCGTTCGGTGCCGCCTTCACGCAGCACATGGTGCGCCATTGGATCGAGGTCGCGGTCGGCTCTGGGATCGGTCATGGCATGAACTCCTCTGGGCGCGCCCGATGCCGGGACGCCGTTCTGCCCCTCATATCGTTCCGCGGCAGTCCCGTCGCAAGGGCCGTCTGTCCCTGCTTTCGACGCGGTGGGGCCGCCATGCGGTGATCAGCAAGGGCCGACGCCGTGCTCATAAGCATGATGGCTAGCCCCGCAGCACGGCGCCCAGTTTCGCGGCCGCGGCGACCACCTTGTCGGCAATCGCCTTGAGCTCGGGGTCGGTGAAACTCTTGTCTTGTGGCTGCAGCTCGACCTCTACCGCGAGGCTCAACTGACCCGAGGGGACGCCTTGGCCGGCAAAGCGGTCGAACAGGCGTGCATTGACGATGTTCGTCTTGTCGGCACCGCGGATCGCGCGGACGAGGTCCGCCGCGGCAAGCGTGTCGGGGGCGAGGAACGCAAAGTCGCGGCGCACCGATTGCAGCGCTGGCGGCGTGAAGGCCGATCGAGCCGGACCGCTCGCGCGCTTCGCGGGGATCGCATCGAGAAAGATCTGTGCCGCCATCACCGGGCCCGCGACGTCGAAATGCCGGGTCAGCGCCGGGTGGAGCGCGCCGAACTCGGCGAGCACTGCCTTGGGGCCGAGACGCAGCGTTGCTGATTGGCCGGGATGCCAGATCGCGCCTTCGGCGATGGCCTCCATGACCTGCAACCGATCGGCGGGCGCCCCCGCCGCCTCGAGCAGCGTGAGCGCCGCGGCCTTTGCGTCAAAGGCGTCAAAGGGCGCGGCCTTTCCCGTCTGCCAATTGCGCGCGCGCTTCTCGCCGGTCATCAGCACCGCGAGCGTCGGACGCTCGGCGTCGGCGAGGTAGCGGCGGCCGATCTCGAACAGACGGATGCTTGCGGCGCCGCGGTTCTGGTTGCGCGCTGCTGCCGAAAGCAGGCCCGGGAGCAGCGAGGGACGCATGACCTTCATGTCCTCGCTGATCGGATTGGCGAGCGTCCATGCCCCGCCACCGAAGGGGGCTGCCTCGCGCTCCGAAACGAAGCTCCAGGTCACCGCTTCGTGAAAACCTGCAGCTGCAGCAGCGCGGCGAAGGCGGCGTTCGATCAATTGTTCGGTGGTAGCGGTCGGCTTTGCGACGCCCTCGATGCGCGGCAGCGGGGTCGATGGAATCGCCTCGAACCCGTGAATGCGCGCGACCTCCTCGACGATGTCAGCGGGGCCATCCATGTCGCGGCGCCAGCTCGGCACGGTGACCTGCCACAACGTCCCCAGCTCCATGATGGTGAAGCCCAACGCTTCGAGGATCGCGCGCTGACGGTCCTCCGGAATAGCGACACCGCCCAGCGTTTGCGCAAGCGCCGGGTCATAGTCGATGTGCCGTGAGGCGACAGGCGGCGTTCCCGCGCGCGTCACCGTCGAGGGGGTACCGCCACACAGGTTGAGAATATAGCCCGAGACAATCGCGGTTGCATCGTCAAGGAAAGCTGGGTCGACGCCGCGCTCGAATCGGCTGCGCGCATCGCTCGTCAGGCCAAGTGCCTGACCGGTCAGCGCGATACGCTCAGGGGTGAACCAGGCGATTTCGACGAGCACGTCGGTCGTCGTTTCGCTGCACCCCGAATGTTCGCCGCCCATGATGCCGGCGATGTCGTGGACGCCATTGTCGTCGGCGATCACTGTCATCGCATCGGTCAGACGATAGTCCTTGCCGTTGAGCGCCGTGACCGTCTCGCCCGCGCGCGCGCGCCGGGCGACGAGTGCGCCCGACAGCTTGGCGCGGTCATAGATGTGGCTCGGACGGCCGAGGTCGAACATCACGTAATTGCTGATGTCGACGAGCGCGGAGATCGAACGCTGCCCGATTGCCTCCAGCCGGCGCCGCATCCATTCGGGGGCGGTGCCGTTCGTGACGCCGCGGATCGTGCGGCCGTAAAAGGCCGGGCAGCCGTCGGGGTCGTCGGTCCGGATTTCGGTCGCGGGCGCCTCTTCGCCCTCGATCGTCGGGACGTCGAGCGGCTTCAGCGTGCCGAGCCCGGCGGCGGCAAGGTCGCGCGCAATTCCGCGCACGCCCATGCAATCCTGCCTGTTCGGCGTGATGGAAATGTCGATTACCGGGTCGTCGACGCCCGAATAGTCTGCGAAGGGCGTACCGACTGGCGCGTCGGCAGGCAGCTCGATGATCCCATCATGGTCGTCGCCCAGCTCAAGCTCGCGCGTCGAGCACATCATCCCGTTCGATTCAACGCCGCGCACGGCGGCGACCTTCAGCACCAACTTGGTGGCGGGGACGATTGCTCCCGGCAGGCCGAGTACGCCGACAAGACCCGCGCGCGCATTGGGGGCACCGCAGACGACCGTGATCGGTGCGCCACCGTCGCCGGTATCGACGCTGAGCACCTGCAGCTTGTCTGCCTGCGGATGCTTTTCGGCGGTCAGCACTTTGGCGACGCGAAATCCTGCGAACTTCTCGGCAGGATACTCGACGCCCTCGACTTCGTGGCCGATGCGATTCAGGGTCGAAACGACGTCGCCCACGGCGAAATCGCCATCGAGATGCTGGCGTAGCCAATCAAGGGTAATCTTCATGCCGAAATCCCCCCGGAAAGCGTCGGGACCGACAGAGCGCCAAATCCATAATGCGACAGCCAGCGGAGGTCGCCGTCGAAGAAAGCGCGCAGATCGTCCATGCCATATTTGAGCATTGCGAGCCGGTCGATGCCGGCGCCGAAAGCGAAGCCCTGCCATTCGTCGGGATCAAGCCCGCAATTGGCGATGACGCGGCGGTTGACCATGCCGCTGCCGAGCAGCTCCATCCACGCATGCCCTTCGTCGTCGCCCGACCCGCCGACGATGCGCCGACCCTTTTCGACAGCATAGCCGACATCGACTTCCGCCGACGGCTCAGTGAAAGGGAAATAGGACGGACGTAGTCGCAGCACGATGTCGTCACGCTCGAAATAGGCTTTGAGGAAGGTTTCGAGCGTCCACTTGAGGTGGCCCATGTGGATGCCGCGGTCGATGACGAGGCCTTCCACCTGGTGGAACATCGGCGTGTGCGTCGCGTCGCTGTCGCTCCGATAGACGCGGCCCGGCGCTATGATTCTGATGGGAGGCGCTTTATCCATCATCGTCCGGATCTGCACCGGCGATGTGTGCGTCCGCAGCAACATCGCGCGACCCTCGGCATCGTTCATTTGCGAGGGAAAATAGAAGGTGTCGTGCATCGCGCGGGCGGGGTGCGTCTCGGGAATATTGAGCGCAGTGAAATTGCGCCAGTCATCCTCGATCTCGGGGCCTGTTGCGACCGCGAAGCCCATGTCGGCGAAGATTTCCGCGAGCTCGTCCATTACCTGGCTTACCGGATGGACGCTCCCCCGCGGTTCATCGGCGGCGGGGAGGGTCATGTCGAGCCGCTCGTCCGCAAGCTTCGCCTCGAGCGCGGCGCCTTCGAGCGCGGCTTTGCGATCGGCAATCGCGGCGGTGACCGCTTCGCGCAGTGCGTGGATCTGCGGCCCCTTTTCCTGCCGCTCCTCGGGGCTCATCCCGCCCAGCGTCTTCAGCAGCGCCGAGACGCTGCCCGTCTTCCCGAGCGCGGCGACGCGCAGCGATTCGAGCGCGTCGAGGTCGGGGGCACCACCGATGTCGGCCACGAGACGGGCCTGCATGGCCGAATAATCACTCATCGTCGTTCGTCCTGCGGCGGCGGAGCGCAGGCGGCGCCGCCACGTATCTTGCCTGGTTTGTTGAGCTGCTGGCGGCGGAAGACCCGCTGTCGGCCCGCCGCCGCTTGCACCGAAGCAGCCGGGCGGGTCAACCCCAAGCATGGCGCGGCGCCCTAGCCCTGCGGACGGTGCAATCCCTGCACTGCCTCCCCTGCGGCAGCGGCGCGGGCGAGCGCGGCGGCGCCGAGGATGGGCTTCGAGCGCGCAGCATAGGTACGGGGGCTCATCCCCATGAAGCGCTGGAAGTCGCGGGTGAATTGCGCCTGATCGTGATAATGATGATCGAGCGTGGCGGTCCACGCCATCGATGGATCGAGCATGAAGCGCGCGAGGCTGCGCAGAAAACGCTGGCGGCGCAACAGCAGTTTCGGGGGAAAGCCGAATGCGCGGCGGCTCAGTCGTTCAACCGAGCGTTCGGAAAGATTGAGCGCGGCGGCAAGATCGGCGACGCTGCGCAGATCGTCATCGACCAGCGCGCAGTGCGCAGCGAGGATCGCGGGCTCGTCGGGAGGCGCCTCGGCAAGCAGCCCGACGAGATGCGCATCGATCATGCGCGCGTCCCTTTCGGGACTATTGGCTGCGGCGAGCAGGGGCCCGAGCGGCGCAAAGGCGGCAAAGGAGGGATGCGCGGCACCGTCGCAGAAACGATCGGCGAGCGCCTCGGCGGATAATGGAACAAATTTGGCCCATCCCATCGGCAGCAACCCAACGCCCCAGGCGCGCATTGTCCCCGCGGCGAAATAGGTCGCCATGCTCGTGGGTCCCGCCGCGATGAAGGCGGGGGCGACTGCGGGAGTTGCACCCGCGATCGCTGCCAGCGGCGGCTCACCCGCGATGAAGCGCAGATTGGCCCATTCGGGGTGGAGATAATCCTCCACCCGCTCTCCGGGAGGCGCGTCTATCTCGGTCAGATAGATGGTGCTGGCATAGGGGCGGAGTGCTGCGGACACAGGAAAGAAGCGCGTGGCGACGCGCGTCTCCGCTCCACCCGGTCCGGCCGCGGCGATAGCCTTCCCCACCGTCATCGGGGGATGGTGTCAGGTTCCTCGGAAAAAACAACAAGCTAGGCAGATGTTTGTCGGATTCTTACAATTTTTTCCGGCCATGGGGCGCTACAGATCGGCGCCTGTGGGCACGCCTTGTGCCAAATTGTGGGGAACTTCCGCCGGCCGTCAGCTTTCTGCGACCCACGGCTTATCGGTTCGGAGGGAGGGGGGCGATGAATCCTCGCGGATCATCGCCGAGACGGCGCGGGAGGTTCGCCTCCGGCGCCGTCTCATTTTGAGCCTATGCGCACATGAAAAGGGCGGCCCCGCCGGGACCGCCCTTTCGATTTGGCAATGCGGGCTGAAGCTCAGGCTGCCTCGGGCAGCGCTGCCTTCGCCTGCGCGACAATCGCGGTGAATACCCCGCCTTCATTCATCGCCAGGTCGGCCATGACCTTGCGGTCGAGTTCGATGCCGGCCAGCTTCACGCCGTGCATGAACTGCGAATAGGTCAGACCCTCGGCGCGGACCGCCGCGTTGATGCGCTGGATCCACAGTGCGCGGAAGCTCCGCTTCTTCACCTTGCGGTCGCGATAAGCGTACTGGCCCGCCTTTTCGACGGCCTGCTTTGCAACGCGGATCGTGTTCTTGCGACGACCGTAATAGCCCTTCGCCTGCTTCAGGATCCGGTTGTGCTTGGCGCGCGTCGTCGTGCCGCGTTTGATGCGTGACATGGTCTAGCGCTCCTTACTTCAGGCCGTAGGGCGCCCAGAGGCGCACATGGGCCGCGTCCGAATCGCTGAGCACGCTGGTGCCGCGGTTGGTGCGGATATATTTCGAATTGTGGCTGATCAGGCGGTGGCGCTTGCCGGCGACGCCGTGCTTCACCTTGCCCGAGGCGGTGAACTTGAAGCGCTTCTTCACACCGCTCTTGGTCTTCAATTTGGGCATTTTGGTCTCCTTTGGAAGTCCGTTTGGTACCGGCCTGGCAGCCCTTGTAGCCAGCCGATACAATCGGAAGGCGCGCGCTTAGGGGGATTCGCGCGGAAAAGCAAGCATTGCGATCTTTGCAGGCCCATCGGCGCGCGTCGTTCAGAAGCTCGCCCCGTCGACCGTCTGAATATGCAGCGCCTCAAGGTCGGCGCCGGGAACGCAGCGCAGGTTTACTGCCGCCATCTTCGACCCATCGGGGCCGGTGCCGACGGAAAAACCCTGGCAGCCGCACTCCGTGCAGAACTGGTGGTCGATATTATGCTTGTGAAACCGGTACGTCTTGAGCTTGTCGGACCCGCTTGTCAGGCGGAATTGGTCGATCGGCACGAAGCTCAGCAAAAAGCCCTTGCGCCTGCAGTGCGAACAGTTGCAGCTCATTGCTGTCCCGGGAATTTCGCCCTCGACAGTATAGGTTACCGCGCCGCAGTGGCAGCTTCCGTCATAGGCCATGGTCGATCCTCCCGGTCAGTGGTTGCAGGCGAGCCCCTCGATAACGTCCTCGAGCCGCGCGGGATCCCCCAGCGCGATGACATGGCCGTCGCTTTCAGCGTGGAGCGGCTCGCCATTCCAATCGCACATCGTCCCGCCTGCGCCCTCGACCACCGGCACCAGCGCCGCGAAATCATGAAGCTTTAGCCCCGCTTCGACAACCAGGTCGACATGGCCGCTTGCGAGCAGGCCATAATTGTAGCAGTCGCCGCCGAACACCATGCGCTTGTGTGCGGTCCGCGCGGCGAGCGCCATGAAATGCTCGCCGTCATGATCGGCAAAATATTGCGGCCCTGTCGTTGCGAGGGTCGCATCGGCGAGACGGCGGCAGGTGCGCGTCGCTGCGACCTTGCCGTTGAACAGTGTCGGCCGACCTGCCGCGCCCACCCAGCGCTCACCTGCTATCGGCTGGTCAATGATGCCGAGTAGCGGCCAGCCGTCCTGCAAAAGCGCGATCAGCGTACCAAAGATTGGCCGTCCCGCCATGAAGCTGACCGTGCCGTCGATCGGGTCGAGCACCCACTGGCGCGCGGCGCCGGCGCGCTCGGTGCCAAATTCTTCTCCGATGATACCGTCGCGCGGCGCCTCGGCCTCCAGCAAGCGGCGCATCGCTGTCTCGGCGCCGCGGTCGGCGTCGGTCACGGGCGAAGCGTCGGCCTTTGCCTCGTGCGCACAGTCGGCACGAAAGAAGGGGCGGATGGCCGCGCCCGCTGCATCGGCGAGGCGGTTGGCAAGCGCGAGATCGGATTCGAGCGACATGTGCGCAGCGCTAGCCGAGCCGCGCCGAGCCCGCCAGCCTCAACCGCGTCCAGGCCCAGCAGAAGAGGATTTTGACCTGTTTTACAATTCTCATATAATCTGTAAATTCGTGACCGAATGGCCGAATTCTTTCCCCTCGAACCTGTCATCGCGACCTTTGCGCGCTACGGGCTGCGCCGCGCATCAATGACCGATCTCGCGCAGGCGCTCGGCGTGTCGCGCCAGTCGCTCTACAACCACTTCGGGTCGAAGGACGCCCTCGCGCGCTGGGCGGGGCAGGCGCTCATAGACCGCTCGCTTGACGAGGCGCTGCGGGCGCTCGAGCAGCCGGCGCGGACGCTCCCCGATCGACTCGCCGATGCACTCGACGCCTGGGTCGGGCGGCACCGCGATGCGCTCCACGCCTCGCCCCACGGGGTAGAAATAGTCGCTGTCATGCAGCCTCACCCGCCAGAAGCCGTACGGATCGCCGAACGGCGGCTCGTCGCGGCGATGACCGAGGCGATTCGGCTCAGCGGTCCGGGGTCCGCCGTGCCGCGTGCGGGCAGCATGGCGCAGGCACTGTGCTGGACGGCCCGCGGGCTGGTTCATGCTGTCCCCGACCACAAGAGCTTCCGCCGCCAACTCGACCATATAGCCGGCGCGCTCGTGGCGCGTTGATCAGGCTTCGAAGCGATAGTCCCACTGGCCAGCGTTGCCGGCCACCCCTCGCCAGAGGTGATCAGATTGCCTTCGGGGCCGCGGACCCGGAATTCCCGCTGGCCATAATGCTGCTCGCGAGGCGAGCCCCAACGCTCGGCAGGAAGTTCGCGAAGCCGGGGTTCCGGTTCGGCACAGAGCGCATGGCCCCCCACATCGACATAGGCATGGCCGCCTACGCTCTCATGAACGGTGAAACCCTGCGTATCGCGAAAAAACGGCCAGCAGAGGCTTCATCGCGGCGACACCAAGAAAAGGTGTCACCTGAATGAAGGCCGGGTCGCAGGACATCAGTCGAACAGCGAGGAGACGCTTGTTTCGTCGGCGATGCGTTTGATGGCTTCGCCAAGCAGCGGCGCGACGGTCAGTGCGCGAACCTTTTTGCTGTCGTTCACTGCGTCGGTGGGCTGGATCGAGTCGGTGATGACCAGCTCGGTCAGCTCGCTTGCATCGACGCGCGCGACCGCGCCGCCCGACAGGACGCCGTGCGTGCAATAGGCGACGACGCCCTCTGCGCCCGCGGCTCTGAGTGCGGCCGCGGCGTTGCAGAGTGTTCCCGCCGAATCGACGATGTCGTCGATCAATATGCAGAAGCGCCCCGCGACGTCGCCGATGATGTTCATCACTTCCGACTCGCCCGCGCGCTCGCGCCGCTTGTCGACGATTGCGAGCGGGGCGTTGTCGAGGCGCTTGGCGAGCGCGCGCGCGCGCACCACGCCGCCCACGTCCGGCGACACGACCATCAGATTCTTGCCACCGAAGCGCGCCTGAATGTCGGCGCTCATCACCGGCGCGGCATAGAGATTGTCGGTCGGAATGTCGAAAAAGCCCTGGATCTGCCCGGCGTGGAGGTCGATGGCGAGGACGCGGTCGGCGCCCGAGGTGGTGATGAGGTTCGCGACCAGCTTCGCCGAAATCGGGGTGCGCGGGCCGGGTTTCCGGTCCTGGCGGGCATAGCCAAAATAGGGAATGACTGCCGTGATTCGCTTGGCCGAGGCGCGTCGCAGCGCGTCGGTCAGGATCAGCAGCTCCATCAAATTGTCGTTCGCCGGGAAGTTGGTGGGCTGGACGATGAACACATCCTGGCCGCGGACATTCTCGTGTATCTCGACGAAGACTTCCTCGTCAGCAAAGCGGCGCACGCTGGTATCGGTCAGCGGTAGCTCGAGATAATCGGCGATCGCACGGGCCAGCGGCAGGTTGCTGTTGCCGGAGATGAGTTTCATGGGGTGCGAAGCCCTTTCGCGCGGGGTGGGATTGCGGGTCCCCTTAACCAGCAGGCGGGCGAAGGGGAAGGGGTTAAAGTGTCGCGGCGCCCGGCGCCGCCGCCGAGGGACGATCAGGGCCGAGGCCGGGGACGCTTCTCTTCGGTTGAACGGGTGGGGCGGTTGCGCCTACACCCTCGGCATGACAACCGAGCTCTCCATCGTTCTGTCCCAGATGACCCAGATCGTCGGCGACCTTGCCGCCAATGCCGCCGCGATGCGCGCAGTGCGCGCGCGGCATAAGGAGGCCGACCTTATTGTCTTTCCCGAACTGCAGCTTGTTGGCTATCCGCCCGAGGACCTGGTGCTGAAGCCCGCGCTCGCGGAGCGGGCCGGGGCGATGCTCACCGACCTCGCGGCCGATACCACCGGCGGCGGCCCGGCGATGCTCGTAGGCTCAGTCGAGCGCGACGACGAGGGGCGGCTCTACAATATTGTTGCCCTGCTCGATGAGGGCCGCGTCGTCGCGACGCGGCGCAAGCATGAGCTTCCGAACTACGGGACCTTTGACGAAAAGCGCGTCTTTGCTCCCGGTCCGCTCCCCGAGATTGTTGAATGGCGCGGGGTGAAGCTTGGCCTGCCGATCTGCGAGGACGGCTGGTTTCCGGCCGTTTGCGGCCACCTCGCGGCGCAGGGCGCGGAGCTTCTGATATCGGTCAACGGCAGCCCCTATGAGATCGACAAGGACGACCGGCGGCTCAGCCAAGTCTTCGGTGCGCGAGTCGCCGAAACCCGGCTGCCCCTCATTTTTCTCAACCGCATCGGCGGACAGGATGAGCTGGTGTTCGACGGTTGCTCCTTCATCCTCAATGCCGACGGACGCCCCGCGCACCGGCTTGTGGACTGGGAGGAGGAGGAGCGCGTCACCCGCTGGACAAAGAGCAGGACCGGCTGGACCTGCGAGGCCGGTACGATTGCCGAGTGGGAGGCGCACCCCGCCGACATCTACAGCGCAATGGTCCTCAGTTTGCGCGACTATGTCGAGCGCAACCGTTTCCCGGGCGTCGTGCTGGGACTTTCGGGCGGAATCGACTCAGCGCTCTGCGCCGCCATTGCCGCCGATGCGCTCGGTCCCGACAAGGTCTGGAGCGTAATGCTGCCCAGCCGCTTTACCAGTCAGGCGAGCCTTGAGGATGCGGTCGCCTGCGCGGCGATGATCGGCTGCCGCCTCGATACGATCCCGATCGTCGATGCGATCGATGCGTTCGACGCGATGCTGAGCGGCACCTTTGCCGGCCGCACCGCCGACACTACCGAGGAAAATATCCAGTCACGCATCCGCGGCGTCACCTTGATGGCCCTCAGCAACAAATTCGGCCCGATGCTGCTCACCACCGGCAACAAGAGCGAGATGAGCGTCGGCTATGCGACCATCTATGGCGACATGGCGGGCGGCTACAATCCGCTGAAGGACGCCTACAAGACAACCGTCTTTGCGGTCGCGAAATGGCGTAACGCGAATCTCCCGCGTCTATCGCGCAACCCCGTGACGCCGGTGATGCCCGATTCCATCATCAGCAAGCCGCCCAGTGCCGAGCTTCGCCCCGACCAGAAGGACGAGGACAGCCTGCCACCCTATGCCGATCTGGACCGGATGCTCCACATGCTCGTCGAAGAGGAAGCGAGCGTCGACGATGTGGTCGAACGCTATGGTTTCGAGCGCGACGCGGTGGCGCGGATCGAGCGGCTGCTGATGATCGCTGAATATAAGCGCCGCCAGGCGCCGCCGGGTGTCAAGCTGTCGACCCGCAACTTCGGGCGCGATCGCCGCTATCCGATCAGTCACGGATTCCGGACGGGCTGACTCGCCTTCACGGCGAATCGGGCTATAGGCGCGCCATGACCGTCACCACCCGCTTCGCCCCCTCGCCGACCGGCCACCTCCACGTCGGCAATGTTCGCACCGCGCTCCACAACTGGATGTGGGCGCGCAAGCATGGAGGGCGCTTTCTGCTCCGCATCGACGACACCGATCTTGAGCGGTCGAAGGAGGAATATGTCGAAGGCATTCGCGCCGACCTCGCGTGGCTGGGTCTCGATGTCGACGGCGAGGAGCGCCAGTCGGAACGCTTCCCTCTTTATGAGGCCGAATTTGAGAAGCTGAGGTCGGCAGGACGCGTCTATGCCTGCTACGAGACCCCCGAGGAGCTGGAAATCCGCCGCAAAATCCTCCTCTCCCGGGGCCTGCCGCCGGTCTATGAGCGCAAGCCCGAGGACGCGCCGGTGCCCGAGGGCGTCGCACCGCACTGGCGCTTCCGGCTCGACCATGACGCGCCGATCGAATGGACCGATCTGGTTCGCGGGCCGCAGCATTTCGACCCGAAGACGCTCTCCGATCCCGTGGTGCGGCGCGCCGACGGCAGCTGGCTCTATCTCCTCCCCAGCGTCATTGATGATATCGCGATGGGGGTCAGCCACGTCGTGCGCGGTGAGGACCATGTTTCAAACACCGCGGCGCAAATCCAGATGTTCGCCGCGCTGGGCGCCGAGCCCCCTCATTTTGCGCACGAGGCGCTGCTCGTCGGCACCGAGGGCAAACTGTCGAAGCGGCTTGGCGCGCTTGGCATGGGACAACTGCGCGACGCGGGGATTGAGCCGATCGCACTCGAAGCACTGCTGGCGCGGCTCGGGACAAGCGATCCGGTCGAGCCGGTGACAAGCCTCGCTCCGCTGATCGCGGGCATCGATTTCGCGCGTTTCGGGCGCGCGCCCGCGCGTTTCGACGAGACCGAGCTTGCGCTGCTCAACCAGAAGATCCTCCATCACACTGAGTATCACGCGGTTGCGCAGCGGCTGCCTGCGGCGATCGGCGAAGCCCGCTGGAACGCGATCCGCCCGAACCTGATGACCGTCGCTGAGGCGGCGGACTGGGCCGCCATTTTCGACGGGCCCCTCGCGCCGCCTGAACCCGATTCCGCGGATCGGCCCGTGCTCGCCGCCGCGGCCGCGGTGGTGGATTCGCTGGACTGGTCCGCCGATCCCTGGGGCGCGCTGACCGACGCCGTGAAAGCGGCGACGGGGGCAAATGGCCGGGCCTTGTTCCTCCCGCTCCGCCGTGCGCTCACCGGGCGCGACCACGGCCCGGACATGCGCGAACTGCTTCCGCTCATCGCGAAAGGGGAAGCCGCCGCGCGCCTCTCCGCCGTTTGACCTCGACCGGCTCCCTCCCGATGCGGACTCGGGGGCTCTTCAAGAATGACGTTTCGTGGTGCCTGTCTCCGATTGACAGGCTGAGTGATGTTATACTATCACAAGAACGGGATCCTTCTGACATTGCGCGGTACGTTCGCTGACTTGCGCACACCAGCATTGATCGGGGGGCCACAGGCTGAGGAGAGAGGCCATGACGCTGATACCCCTGATTTCCGCCCTCACCGTCAAACCCGAGCGGGCGTTCGCCGGCGCTACTGGCTATGACCCCGGCGCGGGGCACCGACCGATCGCGGCGGCATTTGCGATCGGCCTTCCGGCCGCGCTCGTGGTCGCCGTGGCGCTATCGCCAATGATCGTCGAACCCGCACCGGTGATCGCCCCGATTGAGGGGACGCTGATCGAACTCCCTCCGCCGCCCGCGCCGCCGCCCGATCCGAAACCCGAGATCAAGGCGCAGCCGAAAAGCGCGCAGGCGACGGAAACCGTTGATACCCTCGTCAAGCTGCCCACGGCTTCGGACAATAGCGTGATCAAAGGGCCTCCGGCGCTAGACCCGGCGCCGTTGCCTCTACCCGGTCCCGTCGATCTTGATCCCGCCCCGCCCAAACTCGTCCTGGCAGAGGTAGACCCTCGCTTTGCCGGGCAGTTCCAGCCCGAGTATCCGCTTCGCGAACAGCGCGCAGGGGTGGAAGGCAGCGTTACCTTGCGCGTGCTGATCGGGACGGACGGGCGCGTGAAGGCAGTTGAGCTGGTGCGCGCCGATCAACCTGCCTTTTTCGAGGCTGCAAAGAAGCGCGCGCTGTCCAAATGGCGCTTCCGGCCCGCGACGCGTGGTGGCACGCTCGAGGAAAGCTGGAAGGAAATGACCGTTCGCTTCCAGATCCGGAACGGATGAAATTGCGGCCGGACGAAGGGGCCTTGGCGCCTTTCGTCCGCTGCTTTTGCTTGACAGAGCCCGCGAATCCCGCCAATGGCGCGCGGATAAATGGGGGCGGCGCCCAGAGCGCGGCCCTCTTGTTTTTCACACCGACCGCCGGGGCCACCAGTCCCGCCGCATCGGCCGGACGCCCGGCAGATGTGCCAATATTTCGAGGAACAGGGCCATGGCCAAGCCGACGACCGTCAAGATCAAGCTGGTGAGCACCGCCGATACGGGCTTCTTCTATGTGACCAAGAAGAATCCCCGCACGATGACCGAGAAGATGTCGGTGCGCAAATATGACCCGCGTGCCCGCAAGCACGTCGAGTTCAAGGAAGCCAAGATCAAGTGATGCTGGCCTCCGCGCGGCTCTGCCCGCGCGGATAGATGCACTATCCCGCTTCGAACCGGGTTCAGAAGGGCGGCCGCGTGCCGCCCTTTTCATGTGCGCGATATGAATGTGGGCTATGACGTCCGGCGGCGGGCGTTGGTGTGTCGCCGCTCGTGGGGGAGTGGGTCGAGCCCGCCTTTGACCCGCGCCTACGCCCGCGTACCGAAAAGCGCGGTTCCCACGCGGATGTGCGTCGCACCCAGCATCACCGCGGTTTCGTAATCGCCGCTCATGCCCATCGAGCGGAGGGGAAGGCTGTGGCGTTCCGCCAGTTCGTCGAGCAGGGCGAAATAGGGCGCAGGTTCGACGCGGGCAGGGGGGATCGCCATCAGTCCGTCGATCGTCAGTCCCGACGCCTTAGCTTCGGCGAGCAGGCCGGGCAGGTCCTCAACCGCGCAGCCGCCCTTTTGTGCCTCGGCGCCGACATTGACCTGCACGAACAACTGCGGCTGTCGACCTGCCTTGGCGCATGCCTTGCCGAGGGCCTGGACAAGCGAGGAGCGATCGACCGAATGGATGGCGTCGAACAGCGCCACCGCGTCCTCGGCCTTGTTCGACTGAAGCTGACCGATCAGATGGAGCGTGATGTCAGGCGTCTCGGCGCGCAGCGCGGGCCATTTGGCGGCCGCCTCTTGCACGCGATTCTCCCCGAAGTGCCGCTGCCCCGCGGCGATCAGCGGGCGGATCGCCCCGGCATCGTGCGTTTTCGACACCGCGATCAGGCATATGTCGTCCGCGTGCCGCTGCGCCCGTTTCGCCGCTCCGGCTATCGCCGTCTGCACCAGGGCCAGCCTGTCCGCCGCGTTGCTCATCCCGCCTCCTGTTCCGCGCGCCCGTTGCGCGCCGTGGCCCCGCGCCTATAGAAAGCGCGATGACCCGACACCAGCCCCCGCTGCCCATGCTCTGGTTGCTGAGCGACGAACGCATGGGGGTGCCCCTCGCGCGGCTGGCCGTCGAGCTGCCGCCAGGCAGCGGCATCGTCCTGCGTCACGACACACTGCCCGACGCCGAGCGCTGGCGCCTGCTGCGGCGGCTGAAACGTATCGCGGCGGGGCGCAGACTCGTCGTCATCCTCGCGGGAACGCCTGCGCGCGCCCAGCGCTGGGGCGCCGACGGTGTTCATCTGCGCCAGCATCAGGTGGCGCAGGCGCGTGCGGCCCGCCGAGCAAACCTGCTGTTGACCATGCCGGTCCATGACGCTGCCGAAGCAGGGGCTGCGCGCCGCGCCGCCGCACGGGCCGTCTTCATTTCTCCGCTTCATCCGACGCGGTCGCATCCCGGCGCCCCGGCGCTGGGGACCGCTGCCTGGCTCGGGCTTGCACGGCGAGCGAGTAGTCAGGCGATTGCGCTCGGCGGGATGACACCGGCCCGCGCGCGTGCGCTGCGCCTGCAAAGCGCAAGCAGCCAAATCCAGCCTGGCTGGGCGGCGATTGACGCGTGGGTGGAAAAGGCGGCGCAGCGCCGGAAACGTCAGAAGCGGAACTGCGTTCCAACATAGACCGCCTGACTGTCGCGCCGGGCGTCGGTCAGCGGTTCGAGGCGGTCGTCGGCCTTGTAGCGGACGCCGGCAGTGACATCGAGGTTGCGCGTGATCCGGTAGCTGCTGACGACGTCGACGGACTGCGTTTCACCCGGCGCGGTCACTCGGTCGGTGGCACCCGCGGGGTCGCTCGTCCGATTGATCATGCGCGTGGCAAAACGCGACTTGCGTTCGGCCTGCTCGGGCGCACGCGCCACCGGAAGGTTGCGAAGGTCGGTACCGCGCGGCAGCTGCGGCGTTACGAATTTCTCGAACCCGACCGAGGCACCGAGGTCATAGGCAACCGGTGCGATCGCGACTGGTGCCGTACGTCCCTTGGCGAGCGCGGCGGTGCGCGCGGCGCTCGACGCGTCATCGCGGGCGCGAATCACCACGGTGATCGCGCGGTTCTTGCGGCTTTCATCGGTGACGGCGGGCGTGAAGTTGAAATTGCGGCGGGCCGCTTCGGAAACCTTGGCGTAGCGTGCAATCAACCGCGGGTCGCCGGCTGCAGGCGTGAATTCGCCCAGCAAAGTCTCGGAAATCGACAATTTTCGGATGCTGTCGGCGCGCGTCATCGCGGCAAGTGCAGGAGGCAGCGCAAGCGAAAGCCCCGCCGCAACGACGAGACCCCCTTGCCAAAAATGTCGCGGCGCTCGCGCCATCTCTCTGCGACTCCAACCCCAATTCCATCGATAGATAGGCGGCCTTGCTCAACAATTCCAGTGATTCGCGACTCTTTGTTGTCGCCGTTCCGATTTTTGCCCTGGTTGTTGCGCGATGACCACAGTCGGCGCATTTTTCGAACCTGACCCTGACTGCAGCCTGAACCGCGACGAACGGGAAATTGCCGCGCTTGCCGGACGGCGGCAAGGGCGATAGAGACGCTCCCAAATCCGCAGCAACGCGGCCGGGTTCGCCCGCATCCCGCGTCCAAGATAAGGTGTTTCGGCATGTCTCAGCTTTCCGCCCTCGCCGCGCTCGGTCGCCGTCCCGCCACCATCGCGCTGCTCGGGCTCGCGGCGCTCGGCCTCACGGGCTGCGGCGGCAAGGAACGGCCGCGCGCCGATCTCGCCGCGTCGCAGGTCACGACCATCGGCGTGAACAGCTATTTGTGGCGCGCCTCGCTCGATGCGCTCTCGTTCATGCCGCTGCTCCAGGCCGATTCGTCGGGGGGGGTCATCATCACCGACTGGTATGCAAACCCGCAGAACCCGAACGAGCGGATGAAGGTGACGGTATCGATTCTCGACCGCGACCTGCGCGCAGATGCGCTGCGCGTCGCAGCCTCGCGGCAGGTCACGCAGGGCGGCACATGGGTCGATGCACCGGTCGAAGCGGCGACGGTGCAGAAGCTCGAGGAAGTCATCCTCACCCGCGCCCGCGATCTGCGTCGTTCGGCCATCGAGGGCTAATCTTGCGGCGCGCCTGCGCCGCCCTATGACGATAACGGGGTAAGACAGAAATGACCCGCGAAACGCGCTTTGGCGCCCTGGCCGCCGACGCCCGATGGCAGGCGGCGTGGGAGCGTGCGAACAGCTTTGCCACCACCGACTCCGGCGACAAGCCCAAGGCCTATATTCTGGAGATGTTCCCCTATCCGTCGGGGCGCATCCACATGGGGCATGTGCGCAACTACACGATGGGTGATGTGCTTGCCCGCTTCAAGCGGATGACGGGGCATGACGTCCTTCACCCCATGGGCTGGGACGCATTCGGCATGCCCGCCGAAAATGCGGCGATGGAAAAGGGTGTCCACCCGAACGGCTGGACCCGAGCGAACATCGAGGCAATGCGCGGCCAGCTGAAGCGGCTTGGTCTTGCGATCGACTGGAACCGCGAACTCGCGACGTGCGACGCCGACTATTACGGACAGGAACAGGCGCTGTTCCTCGATCTTTTCGCGGCCGGGCTCGTCACGCGCAAGGAAAGCTACGTCAACTGGGACCCCGTCGACATGACCGTGCTCGCCAATGAGCAGGTGATCGATGGCCGTGGCTGGCGCTCGGGCGCGCTGGTCGAGAAGAAGAAGCTGTCGCAGTGGTTCCTCAAGATCACCGACTTCGCCGACGCGCTGCTCGAGGGGCTGAAGAGCCTCGACCAGTGGCCCGACAAGGTGCGGCTGATGCAGGAAAACTGGATCGGCAAGTCGCAGGGTCTCGAATTCTCCTTCAGGCTCGCCGGCGGCGCGCCGGGGTTCGAGGTGTTCACGACCCGTCCCGACACGCTCTACGGCGCAAGCTTCGCAGCGATTTCGCCAGACCATCCGCTTGCCGAACGCCTCGCGAAGGATTCGCCCGAACTCGCGGCCTTCATCGCCGAGTGCCGCCGTCAGGGAACCTCGGCCGAGCAGCTTGAAACCGCTGAGAAGCTGGGTTTTGACACCGGCTTGGCAGTCGAGCACCCGCTCGATCGCGACTGGCACCTGCCCGTGTGGGTCGTCAATTATGTGCTGATGGATTATGGTACCGGCGCGATTTTCGGCTGTCCGGCGCACGACCAGCGCGACCTCGACTTCGCGCGCAAATATGACCTTCCCGTCCACCGCGTCATCGCTGACGGTGAAGAGGATGGGCAAGTCTTTCACGGCGACGAGGCCTATGTCGGCCCCGGGCGTCTCGTGAATAGCCATTTCCTCAACGGCATGAGCATCGATGAGGCCAAGGCGGCTGTGATCGCGCGCGCGGAACATGAGGGTTGGGGCAAGGGCACGACCGTGTGGCGCCTGCGCGACTGGGGCGTGTCGCGCCAGCGCTATTGGGGGACCCCGATCCCCTTCATTCATTGCGGCAGCTGCGGGCTGGTGCCCGTGCCGAAGAGCGAGCTTCCCGTCACGCTGCCCGAGGACGCCGATTTCTCGGTCCCCGGCAATCCGCTCGACCGTCATCCAACCTGGAAGCATGTCGCCTGCCCGTCGTGTGGCGGCGAGGCGGTGCGCGAGACCGACACGCTCGACACCTTCGTTGATTCTTCCTGGTATTTCTTGCGTTTCGCATCGGCCCCGTCGGACCGGCCCTTCGATCCGCAGGTGATCCAGCGCTGGTTGCCTGTCGATCAATATATCGGCGGCATCGAGCATGCGATCCTCCACCTGCTCTACGCGCGCTTCTGGACGCGTGCGCTGAACAAGCTCGGGATGATCGATATCAAGGAGCCCTTCGCCAGCCTCTTTACGCAGGGCATGGTGACCCACGAAACCTATTCCCGCGCACAGGGCGAGGGGCTGCCGCCGCTTTATTTCACTCCCGACGAGGTGGCGCGTTCCCCTGAGGGCGCGACGCTTCTCGCAGATGGTGAGCCCGTCGAGGTCGGCCGCGTCGTCAAGATGTCGAAGTCGAAGAAGAATGTCGTCGATCCTGACGCCATCCTCGATCAGTACGGCGCCGACGCCGCACGCTGGTTCATGCTCTCCGACAGCCCTCCCGAGCGCGACCTGCCGTGGAGCGAGGCCGGGATCGAGGGAGCCTGGCGCTTCGTTCAGCGCCTGTGGCGCCTGTTTGGCGAGACGGAGAATGCCGGCGACGGCGGCGAGGATATCGCGCTCGCTCGCAAGCTCCACCGCGCAATCGCCGGGGTCGCCGCCGATATCGAGGCGTTGGGTTTCAACAAGGCCGTGGCAAAGATCCACGCGCTTGCCAACGACATCGAAAAGGCGGTGCCCTCGGCCACGCGGGCCGAGGCGTGCCGGACCTTGATCCTCCTCGTCGCGCCGATGATGCCGCACCTTGCCGAAGAGGCGTGGGCTGCGCTCCCCGATGCGCAGCGGACTAGCCAGTTGGTCGCGCACGCCGCCTGGCCTACCGCAAATCCGGCACTGCTCGCCGACGACGAGGTCACGATCGTGATCCAGGTCGCAGGCAAGCGCCGTGACGAAATCACGCTCGCAAAGGGGCTGGACAGGGATGCGGTCGAGGCTGCGGCTCTCGCGCGCCCGCGCATCGCGGAACTGCTCGGCGGCGTAGCGCCGAAGAAGGTGATTGTGGTCCCCGACCGTCTGGTCAATATTGTCCCCTAAGATGCGCGCCTTCCTTGTCTCCTGCCTCGTTGCCCTTTCGCTGCCGCTCGGCGGCTGCGGGCTCCGTCCGCTCTACGCAAGCGGCGCGAAGGGCGGGGTGGCAACGATGCTCGCCGACATCGATGTCGGTCCGATCGAGGGACATTCGGGCTGGCTCGTCCGCAACGCGCTGCGCGACCGTTTTGTCGCGGCGCAGGGCGGGCGGGGCGAAGGCAATCGCTACCGGCTCGATGTGAGGCTTGAAGACAGCATCACCGGCTTCGGCGTCCGCTCCGACGACGCCGTGACGCGTGAGCGGCGGACGCTGCGCGCGCGCTACCAGCTTGTTGATTCGCAAACCAACCAGGTGCTGCTCGACGCGACCGCCGCGCAGGACGCCGGCATCGACGTCGTCGGTAGCGAGTATGCGACGATCGCTGCCGAAAACTCGTCGCTTGAGCGACTGGCGTCGGGGATTGCCGACCAGATCGTCGCGCGGCTCGCGGTCTACGCGAACCGCGGCGGACCCGCGGCTGCACCTGCCAACCCCACTCCGTGAAGACGGTCAAGCCCGCTGAGCTCGAACGCCAGACCCGGCTCGACCCCGCGGTTCGCCTGACCCTGCTGACCGGTCCGGATGACGCGACAATGAACGCTGTCGCGGCGCGGCTCGTTGCGCTTGCGGGCAAGGAGGCCGAGCGGCTCGACCTTTCTTCGTCGCAGCTTGGGCAGGACCCGTCGCTGCTTGCTGCCGAAGCGGCGTCGATGTCGCTCTTCGCCGCCCAGCGCGTGATCCGCCTCGAGATCACGGGGAGCGGCGACGATTGCGTCGAGGCGGTCGCAGCGCTGATGGCTGCCGAAACCGCCGTCAATCCAGTGATAGCGACTGGGGCCACGATAACCGCCAAGTCCAAACTGGTGAAGCTGATCGAAGGGTCGAACCATGCGGTCGCTGCCATCTGCTACCAGCCCGACCGCCGCGCGCTCGTGGGCATTGCGATTGCGGCCGCCGAAGAACAGGGGCTGAAGCTTGCCAATGCGGAGGCGCAGCTGCTCGTCGATCTTGTCTCGGGCGATCAGGCACTGATGCGGCGCGAGCTGGAAAAGATCGCGCTCTATCTCGACGCTGCGCGCGATCGGCAGCGGCAGGTCACCGCCGCCGATATCGCCGCACTGGGCGCTGCGACCCACGAGGAAGATGTCAGCATGTGCATCAACGTCGCGCTCGGCGGCAAGGTGCGCGAACTTCCGGACATGCTGGCACAGGCGGCAGCGGTCGGAGTTGCCGAGATTCGCATCATCCGTGCGCTCGCCATACGCACGATGCAGCTCGCGCGGCTGCGCGCAGAGGTTGATGCGGGCGCGCACCCTGCAACGGTGGTGTCGGCGCGCAGCAGCGGTGTCTTCTGGAAAGAGCGCGATGCCGTCACCGCACAGCTCCACATCTGGGATTCGCTCCGCATCGCTCGGCTGATGAGCCGGTTGCTCGACTGCGAGCGAGCGCTCAAGGCGTCGGGTACCGCGGGCGCCGTGCTGTTTCGCAAGTTGATGACCGATATCGCCTGGCAGGCCGCGCGGGCACGCTAAGCGCCGCCCTCTTTTGCCAGAGGGAAAGAGGCGAGTTATGCCCCGGCCTCGCGCGCTTCGAGTCGTGCCTTGGGGTCGTCGGGCGGTACGAAGCTCCAGAGCGTATCGCCTGCATCGACGCTTGGCCGGTGCTGGACCGAGAATACTGCAAGGTCACCCGAGGCGCGCACCACCGCCAGCGTGTCGCCGCCCGACGCCTTCATGCGTGCGACGTAATCGGCATAGGTGAATTTCTCCGTGATCTTCGTCCGGCCAAAGGTCCAGCCGGCCAGCAGCCGGTCGAGCTGTTCCTCGATCGGCGTGCCTGCGAGCGTGAGCACGCGCCCGCGCCGCTGGTTGCCGGGTCGCGCCACGCCGATCATTCGACTGACCCGGTCGTGCCCGACCTCGGGCGCCAGTTCGCTGCACACCAGCGCGTTGTAGGCGTCGTTGTCGGTAGCCGCGATCAGCTGCTGGTAGCGGCCCATGTCGAGATGGTCGTCGTGCGTCTCGTCCAATATGTCGCCGTGATAGACCGGCAGGCCGGCGCGCCGCGCGCGGCGCAGCGCAAACAGGCTCGTGTCGGCAATCAGTACGTCGCGCTCCTGCGCCTTGATGAACTGGGCAAAGGCGATCGTCCAGCTGTTGGCGCCGACGAGCAGCACGCCGTCGCCCTTGCCGCGGTCGAGCCCCAGCCAGCGCGCGAAGGGAGCGGCGGTGAAGCCGTGGGCAAAGATCGTCGCAATCACCACCGCAAAGGAAAGCGGCACCAGCGCCTCGGCGCCCGGTATGCCATAATCGGAAAGGCGCAGCGCGAACAGGCCGGTCACCGCCGCGGCGACGATACCGCGCGGCGCGATCCACGCGACAAAAAGCCGCTCCTTGAATGGAATGCGCGTGAAGAGCAGGGCGAGCATGATCGTCAGCGGACGCACGACGAACAGCAGCAGGACCAGGAAGAGGACGAAGCGCGCCTGGAAATTGGTGACCACGGTCCAATCGAGCGTTGCCGAAAGAATGATGAATACGCCCGACACGAGGAGGACGGTCAGATCCTCCTTGAAGCGCAGCAGCATGTGGCTTGAATCGGTTTCGCGGTTCGCCATCACCACGCCCATCACGGTGACGGTGATCAAGCCGGTTTCGTGCATGATGACATCGGCAAAGACGAAGGCGGCGATCACCGTGGTCAGCAGTACCGGCGCCTTCAGATATTCAGGCACCCACCCCCGTACGAAGGCGGAGGTCAGCGTGAAAGCCGCACCGCCGCCGATCAGCATTGCCAGCACGCTCGCCGCTACGACGTCGGTGGCGATGGCGATGCCGTTCGCCTGCGCCCCGCCGTGAGTGATATAGGCGTAGATACCAACCGCGAGCAGCGCCCCGATCGGGTCGTTCACGATGGCTTCCCATTTCAGCATATGCTTGACGCGCGGGGTGATATTGAGCGAGCGGAGCATCGGCACGACCACCGTCGGACCCGTGACGACCATGATGCCGCCGAACAGCGCTGCGATCTCGAGCGGCAGGCCTGCCCCGTAATAGGCGGCCGCGGTGCCGAGCGCCCAGCCCACTGGCACGCCGACGAAGACGAGCATGAACACCGCGACGCCGGCGTGGCGAAGCTCGCGAAACTTCAACGTGAGCCCGCCCTCGAATAGGATAACCGCGACCGCGAGCTTGATCATCGGTTCTCGCAGCGCGCCGAAATCCTGTTCAGGGTGGAGAAGCCCCAGAACCGGGCCGGCGACGATGCCCGCGATCAGCATCAACGCGATCGCGGGTCGACCGGTGCGCCACGCGATCCACTGGGCGCCGATGCCGATGACCCCGATGAGGGCGATTTTGACGAGCAGGGAGTCGATTGCAAACATGGCGCGGAGCCTAAGACATGGCGCGAAAAAGACGCCACAAAAAAGCGACCGCCCGCTTGCCGTAAGGAAAGCGGGCGGCCCCTTCTTTCAGCGAAGCTTTGCGATCAGAATTTGCCGCGCAGCGTCACGCCATAGGTCCTCGGCTCCGCCAGGAACTGCGAGAAGATCTGGCGTCCGCCAGGAAATTGAGGGTCGGCGAAGGCGGCGCCAGTCGACGTCGCGCCTTCCTGGAAGGGCGAGTTGAAGGCAACCTGCGCATATTGCTTGTTGAACAAATTCTGCGCCCACAGCTCCACCGCCCAGCGCTCGCCTGGACCGCGCACGCCGACGCGCGCGTTGACGATCGCATAGCCGTCCTGCTCCTTCTGCGGGAACAGGTCGGAGCCGGTGTTATAGTCGCTCGACAGGCGGCCATCGAGATAGACGAGGCCGGTCAGTCCGCTGCTGCCGATCTCGGGCGTCCACGCGACGCTGCCGGTCGCGACCAGCTCAGGCGCGTTCGACATATTGTCGCCCGGCAGCTTGCGGAGCGCCTGATCGAGCGGCTCCCCGCTGCTGTTGCCCACCAGATTGTCGCGATATTTGGTTCGGGCATAGGTCAGGCCCGCGGTCACGCGAAGGCTGCGCGCGGGAACCAGCGAGGCCTCGAGCTCGAACCCCTGCGAGCGCACGCCCCAGCTCACGTCATCAGCGGGGCAGGCGCCGGTCGTTGCCGCTGCTGCATTATAATTGGGCGCCCCGGTGAACTTGCTCTGATCGCGGTCGGCACCGCCCAGATCGCTCGAGCAACCGTTGATCGTCTGGACGATATAGGTTGAGCCGTTGAAGGTGTTGAGCTGGAAATTCTTGAAGTCCGACCGGAAGAAGGCCAGTCCCAGGCTGAACGGCCCCGTCGCATATTTGGCGCCCAGCTCATAGCTGTTCACCAGTTCGGGGTCGAACTGCAGGCTTCCGACCAGGGCCTGCGTGCCTGCCTGTCCGCCGAAGGGAATGATGGGGGACTTCAGCGCAGAGCGGTCAAGGTTGAAGCCGCCCGCCTTGTAGCCGCGCGCATAGCTCGCATAGACAAGGAGGTCCGGGGTCGGCTTCCACGACAGGATCGCAGTTCCGGTGAACTCGTCCTCGCTGCGCTGGTCATTGATCGACACGCCATCGAGTTCGGCCGTCGAATTGCCCTGGCAAGCAAGGCCGATCAGTCCACCGGCAAGCGCCTTGGCCGTTGCGTTTGACGTCGCGCTCACCAGGTCGTCGAGAACCAGCCCCTGGATCTGCGGGCAGACCACATTGTCGTTGGTGAAGCTTGCCGAGAACTTCTTCTTGTCGTGAGTGTACCGCAGGCCGAAGGTGAAATCGATCGTGTCGGTGACGTGGAAGATATTGTGGGTGAACAGCGCCCAGTTGGTGTCATTCTGATAATAGCGATCATTGATGCTGCCGAGGTCACTGAGTCCGTCCAGGAGATTGAAGGCGGCGATGATGTCGGGGCCCGACGCGCCGCTCGCGGCGGCAATTGTTGCGGGACCGACGCCGGGGACGGCGCACAGCGGGCTGTTGGGCGAATAGAGGCCCGCAAGACCGCCGCCCGAAACGATACGGCAGGTAGCAAAACGGCCATATTGCGTGCCGAAGCGAATATTATCGCGCACCGTCAGCTTCTCGTTGGCGTAGAAGCCGCCGATGAGCCAGTCGAGCTTGCCGTTGAAGGCCTCGCCGTTCAGCCGCACTTCCTGAGTGAAAGTGTGGAACTGGCGATAGGCGTCCGGATCGTCGGCACGATAGAGAATATCGACCGAGCCGTAATCGAGGTCGCCGGCCTGGCTTGACCGGTATTCGCGATAGGCGGTGATCGAGGTCAGCGTCGCGCCGCCAAAATCATAATCGATCTGGCCCGAAAAGCCGTAATCCTTTGTCTTGCCAGCGTAGCTGCGGCCCGGTGTAACCGACAGGGTCCGCTGGTAACCTTGATTGAAAGCGCCCGGGTCCTGGCCGAGGTCGATCAGGACTTGGGTGATGCTGTTCGTCGTCGGCGTCGCGGGAATTCCGGGATTGTTGAGGTCGCCGATATAGGGGTTGACGCTGTTGTCGATATAGATTGCGCCGCAACATTTCTCGTCGCGGAACGTATAGTCGGCGATGAGCCGGATCGAGAGCGCGTCGGACGGTTCGAACAACAGCTGGCCGCGCAGGAAATAGCGGTCGCGGTCATTGATATCGGTGTTGTTCGCCGGATCCTTGTAGAAGCCGTCACGCTTGACCCAAACCCCGTCGAGGCGAGCAGCGAGTGTGTCGCTGATGGGCCCGGTCACACTCGCGGCGGCGCGCCAATAGTCATAATTGCCATAGGTGATCTCGCCGGTTCCCCCGAAGGTGAATTCGGGCTTCTTCGAATAGATGCTGATGAGGCCCGCTGACGAGTTGCGTCCGCCCAGCGTGCCCTGCGGGCCACGCTGGACCTCGACGCGGTCGAGCTCGCCGAGCTCGTTGAGGCCAATGCCCGAACGCGAGCGATAAACACCGTCGATGAAGACCGGGACCGAGCTTTCGAGGCCGGGGTTGTCGCCGACGGTGCCGATACCGCGGATACGGGCCGACCCGTTGGCCTCGCTGCCGGTCGACGACACGAGCAGCGACGGCGCGACCTGGTTGAGCTGGCGGATGTCGTTGGCCCCGCTGTTCTGCATCGCTTCCGCGCCCACCGCCGAGATGGCGACAGGGACGTCAGAGAGCAGCTGCGCGCGGCCCTGCGCGGTGACGACGATGACATCGCCTGAGGAATCATCGGCCGCCGTGTCCTGGGCGGTGCTGTCCTGCGCAAAGGCGGGCGCCGCGGCCGCAGCAACCGCAAGTGAAACCCCGAGCGCGCTGGTACGCAAAAGACGGGCAGCAAGAAGGGAAGATGATTTCATGGTGGCACTCCTCTCAACAATTTTTTTTCGTTGCGCGAAGAAACATACCCAAACTGCGCGCCTGTTCCAGCGACGGCGAGCGGTTTCGGCGATTGTTTTTCGGAGTGATGCAATAAGGCCACAGGCCTGAAAGACGCGGATTTTCCTGGCCGGAAGCTAGGCCTGGGCGCGAACCCGGCGTGCCGTAGCGTCATCTCGCTCCCGGCGGATACACGGAAGGCGGAGCAGCCGTCCGCCCGCCGCGAGCATCGCCTGATAGGGTCCGGCAAAATTTTCCGCGATCGCGTCATGGCCGACGTCGAGGCCACCGGTAAAGCTGCCGAAGGCGGGGAGAATCAGCCGCTGGTCATTGCCCGCGAAGCAGGGTCGCGACACACCGCGCCCGCGCACCGTCAGGCGGAGCTTGGGGTGGAAATGCCCTGATATTTCGGCGCGGGTCTCATCGGCGCGGCACTGGTGGCGGAACACGATGCCGTCGATAACCATCTCTTCGGTGACCTCGCCGCCCCATGCGCCGCCCGCAAAGCCGTCGTGATTGCCCGCGATCCAGACGATTCGGGTCGCGGCCGCCTGCGCCGCGAGCCGCGCCGCAACCGCTGGAGCTATGCGCTCGGCCGCCGCCACGTCGTGGAAACTGTCGCCAAGACACCAGATCGCGCGCGCGCCCGTTTCGGTTGCGAGGCGCGCCAGTCGGTCGAGCGTGTCGTGGCTGTCATAGGGAGGAAGCGGCTGGCCGTGTCCAGCGTACCAGCTTGCCTTTTCCAGATGCAGGTCGGCGACGATCAGCGCTGCATGACGGGGCCAGAACAGCGCCCGGTCGGCGAGCAAGACGAAGGTCTGGCCGGCAAAAGAAAGGGTAGCGGCGGGCGGCATGCTGCCGCTATGACGCGGCCGGCGTCCCGCGGCAAGCGGCTATCCTCCGCGCTGCCAGTCCGCCGCGGCATAGCGTTGCCCGGTCTCGCGCCGCGCGCCACTCGGCATGTCGAGCACGACGCGCTTGTTGGGAAAGTCTATCTCGACGCGGTCGAATAGCGACAAGCTGTCCATCCCGAGCAGAAGCGCCGGCCGCCTGTCGAGACCGAGTGCATCGAAAGCCTTTGAATCGGCGAAGGAGACAGGCAGGTCGTTGATCGAGATGCCCTCGATCTCGATCCGCTTGATTGCCGTGCGCATCGCCGGCACGTCCTCACCGGTCACCGCCCCCAATACGGCAGGGTAGAAGGGCATCGTGTTCTGTCGCCGCGCCGCAATCAGCCTTCGCAGCGCGAGATTACCGACGCTCGACTGGGCTCCGGTATCGACGACCACGTCGATGTGGCGACCGTCGATGCGGGCGTTGGAGAGGATCAGGCGTCCCGCGCTGTTTCGCGCTGTAACGACGATCGCGTCGCTGCCGCGGATCAGCGGTCGAGCGTGCCGGCGGCTTGCCAATATCTCCATCGTCTCCCTGCGGAAATCGATGAGCAGGCGGCGCTTCTCGAGCATGTCGACCCCGATCAGCCCCGCCGCACCGATATGGCGCCCGGCAAAGGCCGGCGCATCGAACGGATTGAGCCGAAGATCGGTCATCTCGAGCGAGGCAACGCGAAAGCTCGGTGCGACCGCAACCGTGGTGCCGATCGTTGCCAGCCGCAACCGCTCGCTTCGACCGAGCCCCAGGCGGGCGGCGAGTTCGCGCGCGATGATGGTGCGCTCCGCCCCGGTGTCGACGAGGAAGGAAAAAGGCCCCTGCCCATCGACCATCACGGGGACCGACATGCGCCGTGTCGCATCGAGATCGAAGGGCTGGACGAAGGGGACGACGTTTTCGAGATTCTCACCCAGAAGCGCAGGATCGGCAGGTGGTGAAGAAGCCGGTGCGCTCGCTTCGCGCCCAGGCGGGGGGGCGGCTGTCACCGGTCCCGGCGCCGCCCCGACGAGCAAGGGTGCGGCGAGCAGCAAGGGCCAGAATGGTGATCGGACGGCAATCGGCGTCATATCGGCATCCCCTCGTCATTTTCCTGCAGTTTACGCCTGATCGGACAGTCCGGCAAGCAAGGGGTCGAGGGAAGAAGGTCCCCGCCCTACTAAAGCGCGCCCATCGCCCTGTCGGCGAGCGCGTCGGCCAGCTCGCCGAGAAGTGCATCGTCGAGATCGGGCCCCGCAACGCTCTCACGCCCGATCAGCATAAGCACCGGAACCGCGAGCGGGCTGATCCGGTCGAGCCGCCTGTGCACCATCGTGCCCGCCGCGCGGTCGAGCAGATCGCCCAGCCGCGCCACGTCGGTCAGCCGTTCGCGGGCATCGGCCCAGGCAGCCTCGAGCAGGAGGTGATCGGGCTCATATTTCCTGAGCACGTCGAAGATCAGATCGGTGGAGAAGGTCACCTGCTTGCCCGTCTTGCGCTTGCCCGGATGCTGCCGCTCGATCAGTCCGCCGATTACCGCGACCTCACGAAAAGCACGCTTTAGAAGATGCGATTGCTCGACCCATTCGACGAACTCGTCGGACAGGATTTCCGCGTCGAACAGCGCCTCGGGATGCGCCACCTCGCGTAGCGACCAGACCGCAATCGCATAGTCCGTCGCGACAAAACCCACTGGCTGCAGGCCCATCCGCGCCATCCGCTTGGTAATCAGCATGCCGAGCGACTGATGCGCGTTCCACCCTTCGAAGGGGTAGCAGACCATATACTGGTGGCCCTCGTGCGGAAAGGTTTCGACCAATAGCTCGCCAGGGCGCGGCAGCACCGATCGGCGCGCCTGCATTTCAAGCCAGAAGCGGACATCCTCGGGAAAGCGTTGCCAGCTTGCCGGGTCGGCCAGGAAATTACGAACCCTGTCGGCCAGCCGCGTCGAGATGGCCAGCCGCGCGCCCATATAGGATGGGATGCGCGCAGGGCGGGACGTCGCGCGTACGATCAAGTCGGTGTCGCGGATTGCCTCGACCTCAAGGCTGAGTCCGGCAAAGGCAAATGTGTCGCCCGCAGTCAGCGTGCTTGCGAAATATTCTTCGACCTGGCCGAGGCGTCGACCGTTCCGAAAGCGAACCGACGCCATCGGCGCCTCAACGATGATTCCAGCGTTGAGCCGGTGCTGCGCTGCAAGGCGTGGGTGCGAAATGCGCCACCGCCCGCGTCCGTCCGGGGCAAGGCGCCGGAACCTGTCATAGCTTTTGAGTGCATAACCGCCATCGCGCACAAAGCCGAGCAAGCGGCCGAAGATCTCGGCGTCGATCCACTGATAGGATGCGGCGGTGCGGATTTCGGCGAGCAGCTCGCTTTCGTCGAACGGCGCCGCGCAGGCGAGTGCCATCACATGCTGCGCCAGAACGTCGAGTGCGCCGGGGCGAAACCGGTCGGCATCGCGCTCGCCCGCCTCGACGGCATCGAGCGCCGCGCGCGCCTCCAGATATTCAAAGCGATTGCCGGGGACGATCAACGCGCGGCTGGGCTCTTCGAGGCGGTGGTTCGCGCGCCCGATGCGCTGGAGCAGCCGCGAGGATCCTTTGGGTGCACCCATCTGGATCACGCAATCGACATTTCCCCAGTCGAGCCCGAGGTCGAGACTTGCCGTGGCGACCAACGCGCGCAGCCTCCCTTCGGCCATCGCCGCCTCGGCGCGCTGCCGCGCCTCGCGGTCAAGGCTCCCGTGGTGGATCCCGATCGGCAGACCGAGGTCGTTGACCTTCCAAAGCTCCTGAAAGATCAGTTCGGCGAGGCCGCGGGTATTGCAGAAGATGATCGTGGTGCGGTTCCTCGCGACCTCCGCCATCACCTGATGCACCGCATAGCGCCCCGAATGCCCGGCCCAGGGTACCGCACCTTCGGGCAGCAGAATCGCGATGCGAGGCTCGGCGCCGGGCTCACCCTCGACGATCGTCACCGCTCGCGCATCGGCATTTGGTGCAAGCCACGCCGCATATTGCGCGGGATCGGCGATTGTCGCGGACAGGCCCACGCGGCGCAGGGCGGGGGCCAGCCGCTGAAGCCGCGACAACGCAAGCGACAGAAGATCGCCGCGCTTGCCGGGCGCGAAGGCGTGGATTTCGTCGATGACTACCGTCTTCAAACCGGCGAACATCGCGAAACTGTCGGGATAGGACAAAAGGAGCGAGAGCGATTCGGGGGTGGTGAGCAGGATGTTCGGCGGCTTCGCACGCTGCCGCGCCTTCTTGTCCGACGAGGTGTCGCCGCTGCGGCTCTCGACGCTGATATCGAGTCCCATCTCCGCAATCGGCCCGAGCAGATTGCGCTCGACGTCGGCCGCGAGTGCCTTCAGCGGCGAGACATAGAGGGTGTGGAGCTGGTCCGAGGGGTGCCGTGCGAGATCGACGAGCGTCGGCAGGAAGCCTGAGAGTGTCTTGCCTGCCCCTGTGGCAGCGACCAGCAAAGCGTGCTCCCCGCGCCCTGCCGCCGCCAGCATATCGATCTGGTGCCGCCGCACCCGCCACCCGCGCGCGGCGAACCAGTCGGAAAAGGGAGAGGGAAGCTCCATGGACCCGATGTGGCGTTCCGGGAGCGGGCGGGCAAGGTCTGCGCGCATCGCGCGATACACCGCGATTGACATGCAACGAAAAAGGAAAGCCTTCCCTCCCCGCGCCTAGCGGCCCGTGGACCGCCCGACGCCATAATCGATCCTGATCCGCACCCAACTCCCAACCAGCAGCTGTCCGTTGCGCCGCGGGGGCCGCACCCGGAACTGCCATGCGGCGGCGAGCACCGCGCGATTGATCTGCGATCCGAACGGATATTCGTCGAGCCCGACGCAATCCTCGACCCGATAATCGGGCGCGGTGCGGCACGCAATCAGACCCCAGCCCGGCCCGCTCGCCGTCGAGAGATATCCGCGCAGCTCGGAATCGCTCGGCTCGCGATACCAGCTCGCGGCATAGAGCGGCTCGCCATTGGGCGCGGTGCCGACCTGTTGCGTATCGCGCGACGCTGATCCGCCGACATTGGGCGGCCCGTAGACCCGGCCGTCGGAGGGGCGCAGGATCGCCTGGGAGGCCGGCGGCGCCGGGGGGTTCTCGCTTGGCTGGGGCAGAAGCGGTGGGGCCTCGGGCGCCGGGAGCGGCGTGGGCGGAGGCGCGGCAACCTCGGGCTGCGCCCGTACCGGCGTCGTCTTCGCCGGCGGGGTCTCGGGCGCGGCGGGGTCGGGCGAGGCATCCGAGCTCCCGGCTGTTTCCAGCGTCACGAGCGTGACGCCCTCTTCCCGGATCACGCTTTGCTTTGAGAGACCAAAGCTTAAGAGCAGGACGAGCAGTCCGCCGGTAATGAGCAAGGCGAGGCCGGCGGCCAGCGTGCGCCGCGCAGCGCCGATCCCGAGCCTATGGCGGTCATGATCAGCGAGAGTGCCCGGCGGAAGCCATCCGGGGGAGCGGCGAGCGCTGATCGAGAGGCCCGGCGGCAACATCCGCGCGGGGATAGGGGCCGCCTGCGCCGGTGACAAGGTGCTCGGTCGTCGTGCGCGTGTGAAGTTGCTAGGGGAAGCCGAATGAAGGATCATCTCGCCCGCTGCGTTGCCGAAGCCTATGCCCAGGCTCTCCCTCACCGCGGGTCGGGGCGCGTTGCCGACTATATCCCGGCGCTGGCAAAGGCCAATCCGAACCGCTTCGGTTTCGCCCTCGCCCTCCCCGACGGCACCGTCCATACGGCGGGCGATGCCGACGAGCCCTTCTCGATCCAGTCGGTATCAAAGGTCTTCACGCTCGCGCTCGCGCTGCGCCGCGTTGGCAGCGCGCTATGGGCGAGCGTCGGCCGAGAGCCGTCGGGAAGCGCTTTCAACTCGATCGTCCAGCTCGAAAGCGAAGGCGGCATTCCGCGCAATCCGCTGATCAACGCCGGCGCAATCGCGACCAGCGACCGGCTGATCGACGCGCGCAGCGCCGACGCGGTGGTCGACGAAATTCTCGATTTTGTCCGCGCCCGCGCGGGCGATGCCACTATTGCGATTGACCCTGAGGTCGCGGCGTCCGAATCCGAAACCGGCGCGCGTAATCGCGCACTGGCCCATTTCATGGCGTCGTTCGGCACTCTTCGCCACCCGGTCGAAACCGTGCTTTCTGTCTATTTCCGCCAATGCGCGATCGCGATGAACTGCCGTCAGCTCGCCCGCGCAGGGCTGTTTCTTGCGATGGGCGGTCGCGACCCCTTGACCGGCGAACAGCTGATCGAGCCGCACCGCGCGCGGCGCATCAATGCAATCATGATGCTTTGCGGTCACTACGACAATTCGGGCGAATTCGCATTCCGCGTCGGCCTCCCGGGAAAAAGCGGCGTCGGGGGCGGCATCCTGTGCATCGCACCGGGGCAGGGATCGATCGCGGTCTGGTCGCCGGGGCTTACCGAGGCGGGCACGTCGCTCGTCGGCGCGATTGCGCTCGAACATTTTGCCTACGCAGCGGGCTGGTCCGTTTTCGATTGAGATCAGTCGGCGATGCCGACAGTGCCAGCAGCTCGGCTGTTTTCGGCAAGTTTCGTGTCGGCGCCGAGCAAGGTCATGCTGACTTTCGCAGTGCCGCTGCGATGCATGCCGATCTCGCGCGCCGCGGCGCTGCTGACGTCGATCACACGGCCGCGGCTAAATGGGCCCCGATCGTTGATGCGTACGACGACGCTCTTGCCGTTTGCGGTGTTGGTAACCCGCACCCGACTGCCGAAGGCGAGGGTGCGATGCGCGGCAGTGAGCTCGTCGGGGTCGAAGCGCTCGCCGCTCGCGGTGCGGTTGCCGGCGAGCTCATTGCCGTAATAGCTCGCCACTCCGCTGCCCATTTCGGTGCCGTCGTCCCCCGCAATCTGCTCCTGCGCAGCGACCGGGATCGCAAGCAGAAGCGGCAGGGCCATGACCGTGAACCGGCGCATATCAGCCTCCCCTTGTCAGGTGGGCGGCATGAAGCAGCGTCCGGCCAGGGTCGCAAGCCGCCAGCGCCGCGCTGGGCGGAAACTGCGGCTAGCCGTTTTGGCGATCAGACGTCGAGATTGGCGACCGACAGCGCATTCGTCTGGATGAAATCGCGCCGCGGCTCGACCTCGTCGCCCATCAATCGCTCGAAGATTTCATGGGCGATATCGGCCTGCTCGGCCTCGACCCGCAATAGCGAGCGGTTGGCGGGATCGAGCGTGGTTTCCCACAGTTGCTCGGCGTTCATCTCGCCCAGCCCTTTGTAGCGGCTGATGCTAAGGCCCTTGCGACTATGCGCGAAGATCGCCTCGAGCAGTTCGGACGGGCGGGTGACCGGGTTCGCCTTCGCAGCCGGCGACGCGGTGGTTTCGCCTTCACTCTCTTCGTCGGCGGGATCGGCCTCGAGTGCAGCCGCCCCGCCGGCCTTTACGAGCCGCGCGGGGGTCGCATAGGTTTCAGTCTGTTCGCCCGCGAGCTTGTGAAGACGACGCGCCTCCTGGCTCGCAAGGAAAGCGGCATCGACGGCGTGATGGTCGCTGACCCCGCGCCAGCGGCGTTCGAGCGTATACCCCCCGCCTTCGACGGCTTCGACGGTCCACGTCGCCTCATTGCCTCCCGTCTGCGCGCGCTCGGCGGCGCGTAGCCACCGCGCCGCGGTCTCCGCGGCGCTATGGCGCCCCGCAGCGTCGAGATCAGGATCGAGCGCGCCGGTCAACGCCAGCGCCTCGACAAGACCGTGGTCGAGCGTGCGCGGAACATAGCGCATCAAGGCCCGCAATCGCCGCGCGTGGTCGATCAATCCGCGAAGATCCTGGCCGGATCGCGCCCCGCCCGCGCTTTCGAGCAGCAGGGCGTCGATACCGGCATCGACCAGATAATTCTCCAGCGCATTGTCATCCTTGAGATAGACCTCGCTGCGTCCTTTCGAGACTTTGTAGAGTGGGGGCTGGGCGATGTAGAGATGACCGTTCTCGATGATCTCCGGCATCTGGCGATAGAAGAAGGTCAGCAGCAGCGTGCGGATATGGGCGCCGTCGACGTCCGCGTCGGTCATGATCACAATCTTGTGGTAACGCAGCTTGTCGATCGTGAACTCGTCGCGAATCCCGGTGCCTAGCGCCTGGATCAGCGTGCCGACTTCCTTGGACGAGATGATGCGATCGAAGCGTGCGCGCTCGACGTTCAGGATCTTGCCCTTGAGCGGCAGGATCGCCTGCACATGTCGGTCGCGGCCCTGTTTGGCCGACCCGCCTGCCGAGTCACCCTCAACCAGGAACAGCTCGCATTTTGCAGGATCGCGTTCCTGGCAATCAGCGAGCTTGCCAGGCAGGCTTGCGATATCCATCGCCCCTTTTCGCCGGGTGAGCTCACGCGCCTTGCGCGCCGCTTCGCGCGCCGCGGCAGCATCAACGATCTTCTGGATCACCGTCTTGGCATGCGAGGGGTTTTCCTCCAGCCATTCGGTCATCCGGTCGGCCATCAGGCTTTCCAGCGGCTGGCGGACTTCCGAAGAAACGAGCTTGTCCTTCGTTTGCGAGCTGAATTTGGGGTCGGGCAGCTTGACCGAGACAATCGCGGTCAGACCTTCGCGCATATCCTCACCGGTCAGGCTGACCTTTTCTTTCTTCAAGAGCCCCGACTTTTCGCCATAGCCGTTGAGGGTGCGCGTCAGCGCCGCGCGAAAGGCGGCGAGGTGGGTGCCGCCGTCGCGTTGCGGGATGTTGTTGGTGAAACAGAGGACATTCTCATAATAGCTGTCGTTCCACTCGAGAGCGACGTCGATGCCGATTCCGTCGCGCTCGCTGCTGATTGCGATCGGATCGGGCAGCAGCGGCGTCTTGTTGCGGTCGAGCCATTTGACGAAGGCCGCGATGCCCCCTTCATAAAACAGGTCATGGACGACATGTTCGGTGCTGCGGGCATCGACCAGCTTGATGCGGACGCCCGAATTCAGGAAGGCGAGTTCGCGATAGCGGTGCTCGAGCTTCTCGAAATCAAATTCGGTGACATTCTTGAAAGTCTCTGTCGAGGCGAGGAAGGTGACGCGCGTTCCCTTCTTTCCGGCGGGCGCTGGGCCGCGAACCACAAGCGGTGCGACCGAATCGCCATGCTCGAAGCGCATCCAATGTTCTTCGCCGTCGCGCCAGATTGTAAGTTCCAACCATTCCGACAGCGCGTTCACCACCGATACGCCGACGCCGTGAAGGCCACCCGACACCTTGTACGCGTTGTCGTCGCTCGTATTCTCGAACTTTCCGCCGGCGTGGAGCTGGGTCATAATGACCTCGGCTGCGGAAATGCCTTCCTCGGCGTGGATGCCGGTCGGGATTCCGCGGCCGTTATCCTCGACGCTGACCGATCCGTCGCTGTTCAAGGTGATGAGAACAAGGTCGCAATGTCCAGCCAGCGCTTCGTCGATCGCGTTGTCCGACACCTCGAACACCATGTGATGCAGACCCGACCCGTCGTCGGTGTCACCGATATACATGCCCGGGCGCTTGCGCACCGCGTCAAGGCCCTTGAGCACCTTGATCGAATCGGCGCCATAGGCGTTGGCATTGGGCTGCTTGGCGCCGCCTTCCGGCGCTGGATTCTCAGGGGTGTCCGTCATGCCCATCATATAGGGTCGGGGGCCGCAAAACCCAAGCGAAAATGCGCCTCTAAGCGTTGTCGTGCGGGGCGTTGCGCCCGCGCCCTGCCGAGGCTAGTTTCGGGTCATGACCTCACGCCTTCCGCTTCGCCCTCTGCTTTGCACCCTTGTCCTTTCTGCGCTCGTGCTCGCAGGTTGCTCGCAGCCCGCGCCGCCTGCCGACAATGCGAAGCTCGCGGGCGGCGAACCCATTGCGACGCGCGCGGTGATGATCGGGACCGAAGGGCCGACGCTGCCCGCCTGCTCGAGCATCAGCCGCGTCCAGGATGGTGGCACCGACGTCTATTGGGCCCCGGGAGAAACGCGCGTCGTCAAAGCACGGCTGGCCGGAGGCACGCCCGTGTCCCTGTGCGAGGCGGCCGAGAACGACGCCTGGTTCGGCATCGTGTTTGCGGCGCCCGGTACCGACAAGGATCTATGCGGAATTGGCCGTTCGGTGGCCAGTGCGCGCGAATATCAGGGACCGTGCCGCTGGGGCTGGATCCGCGGTGGAACCGTGCGGCTGGGCGCCTGACCCAGATCCTTGCCCCGACCTTGCAAGGGGCACCGCCTACCGGCAATCCTCGATGACGCGGCCGATCTCCGAGTGCACCGGCAGAGTGAGGGCGCGGCCGTTGCTTGCCTCCAGCGCAAAGCGGCCGCGACTGAAGGCTATGCGGTCGAGCCGTCCGTCATTCGCGGGCAAGGTGATGCCCGTCCCATCGAAGCGCAGCCTGTCGGTGCCCGCACTGGTGAGCAGCACCACGTCGATCGGCTGACCTGCCGGGCCGAGCGCTGCGGAAAGCCGGATTCCGCCGCCGCTGCACGCCAGCGTGACCAGCGGATTGACGGCTCCGGTCTCAACGAAAGCTGCGGTGCGACTGCCTGCGTCGTAGCGCCAGGCACCATTGTCGAGCGCGCGCTGGTCCCATGGCAGGGCGGGAGCCGCCGCTGGGGGAGGAGCGGGCGGTGCCGCAGGCGGCGGCGCGGGCGGGGGCGCCTCGGGCGTCGGAATCGCGGTGCAGCTCGCGGCAAATAGTGCCAGCGTTGCGGTCAGCGCATATTGGGCGGCGCTTTTCCATCGCGTCATCGGTCGAACCCCCGCCAGTCGATCACTTCGTCCAGTTCAACGCGGGGTACCGGCCATTGGTTCACCGCCGCGTCGGTATCGGCATGGCCGATTGCGAGGCCCGCGAACAATATCTGATCCTCGCCGAGCCCCAGCGTCTTGCGCACCGTTGCGCCATACATCGCCCAGCATTCTTGCGGGCAGCTTGCAAGGCCGTGCTCGACGAGCAGAAGCATCACCGATTGCAGCCACATGCCCATGTCGGACCATTGCGGCGGCCCCATGATGCGCGAGCAATGAAGAAAGAGCATCACCGGCGCACCGAAGCCGCGGTAATTTTCCATGAACTGGCCAAGCCGCGCCTTCTTGTCCTCGCGCGGAATCCCGAGCGAGGCATAGAGCGCCTCTCCCACCCCGAAACGGCGACTTTCCCAGGGATCCGTCAGCTCCTTGGGGTAGATGTCATATTCGGGTTGATACCCCTCGCGCCCCATGGCGATACGCGCCGCAACTGCGTCCTTCACCGCCTGCCATGGCGCGCCGGTGAGAAGCGTCGCCTGCCACGGCTGAAGATTGCCCCCCGAGGGCGCGCGCTGCGCGGCTTGGAAAACTGACTGCAGTACCGAGAGGTCGACCGGTTGGCTGGTGAAGGCGCGCACCGACCGGCGACGATGAAGGGCTTCGGTTACGCTAAGGGAGAGTGTGTCAGTCGCTGGCATATTTGTCCTCACGGCGCTTGCCGAACAGCAATTTGCGTTCGAGCCGGGCCTTCAATTGGCGATAATAGGAAAGCAGGAAGACGTCATCCTCTTCGGCGACGGGGCGCCCGATCTTCGCGCGGATCGTGTCCGCGACCTCGCGCATCGCTCGCGCGTCGGCGGCGCGAATCACGCGCTCAAGCTCCTGCAACTCGAAAATGCCGTATACGGAAAGCTCGGCATCGCTGAAGGTCAGCGCCGCGGCCGCCGCCTCGGCGGCCGCGGCAATGTCGCGGTCGAGCTTCACCCGCTCGGCCATCACGACCCAGGTTCCCGCAATCAGGTCGCCCATCCGCATTCGGTCGCGATTGAACAAGAGGAAGAGGCTGAGGGTCAGTGACCAGACAAAACCCGCGAGCATTGTCCACCAGTTCACCATTTCTTCGGCGGCGCTGAACCCGATGAAGGTGAGCGGCAGGAAGATCTCGAGCTCACGGATCAGGTTCCGCGCTACGACGGCGTCGGCGGTCAGCCGCCCGCCATCGCGCGCGACCACGCGGATTCCGACAAGCCTTTTGCCCGGCGTTGCTGCGCGCTGGCCGAGCTCGAACCCGATGAACCAGAAAGTGCGCAGCACAAAGGCGCCGAGCATCCAGATGCTGATCGCAATCGACGACTGAGACGCGCCCAGCGCCCAGATCATCAGCAGGGTGAAGCCGAGAAGGATGAGCTGGATAAGGCTGATGTCGATGACCAGAGCGCCCAGCCGGAGACCGGCACTTGCGATCCTGAGCTCGAGATCGACGCCCTCGGGAGTCACGAACTGGCGGACCTTGCTCTTGCGCAGCGCCTGCGCTCGCGCATGGACAGCGGCTGTCGTCATGAGTCCGTCTCCTGACGCGGCAGGTAGTAATAGCCGAGCCAGAAGAGCAGCATCAGTGTGCCTATGCCATAGCGCAGCAGCGTCTCGGTGATCAGCTGCCGGCCGAAGCCTTCGAGCAATCCGGCGACAAGCAGCATGATGATCACGCCGACCATTACCTTGCCTGCCGTGCGCCCCGCGTCCGCCGCCGCCTGAAGCCGCCCGCGCGCGCCGGGAAAGACCACCGCTGCTCCGATTCGCAGCCCCGCTGCGCCCGACAGCGCGGCGGCGAACAATTCGGTGGTGCCGTGGATGAAAAGCCAGCCGCCGAAATCGAACCCCAGCCCTTTCGAAGTGAAGATGGCGATCATCGCGCCAAGGCTGATGCCTTGATAATATTCGAGCATCAAGGTCGGTATGCCGAAGGCGAAACCCAGGGCAAAGGACATGATCGACACCTGGCTGTTGTGGGTGAACAAATAGGTCGCGAACATGTGGAGCGCGCCCTCCTGTTCGCCAGCGGCCCTGCCGTGGCCGAGGGTGCCTTGCAGGAACTCGGCGCTCGCGCGCGGATCGCGTCCGCCGGCCAGCTCTTCAGGGATGAAATTATAATACCATTCGGGGTTGTGGGTAACGAGACTCCAGCTCGTCAGCGTGCCGAGCAGCAGGATCAGGACGATGATGAGCGTCTCCTTCCACACCGACTGCACCGCCGCAGGCCAGTCGTGCAGGAAAAAGCGCTTCGCCCGGTCGAGCCGAGACTGGCGCACGCCATAGATCAGGAAATAGCCGCGAATCGACAGCGCCTCGAGATGATCGAGCAGCGCCTTGTCGAGGCTCGTGGCGCGCGCGATCGACAGCGACGACAGGGTGGCGCGATAAAGGAGCGGGAGCTGTAGCAATTCCTCGCTGGACAGCGCCTTTGCGCCCCTCTTCTCGAGGCGGGTGAGCAAGGCGTCGAAAGCGATCCAGTCAGCCTCGCGCTCGGCCCTGAAGCGGCTGGTCGAGAAGGTCGGGGTCGCGGGAGCCGAGCCTGAGATCGCGGGCCGCATCAAAGGCCGCCCTGCTGCTTGATGCCAAGATAGGCCTCAACAGCGCTCGCTCCCATTGCGTCTGCTGGCACCTCGATCACGTCAACGCCCAGTCGCTGCAGCCGCGCAATGACGAGCTGGCGGTCCAGGAGCAACGCTGCCGCGACATTGGCGCGCGTGACGTCGGCGGCACATTCGGGCCGGCGCCGCTCTTCGCTTTCCAGCTCCTCGTCGCGCATCACCACGCAAAGCAGCCGATGCGTTTTCACGAGCCGGCCCGCGGCGCGTATCATCAGGTCGGCGCTGGTCGCGTCGGTGAACTCAGTGAACAGGATGATCAGCGAACGGCGGTTGAGTGCGGCGGACAACGCGGTCAGCGCGAGCGTGAAATTGCTTTCGACATGCGCATAGTCGATCCGGCTCGCGGCGCGCTGCAGCGCCGGGAAATCCCGCGTATGCATATAGGCCGGGGTCAGCGCCTGCGGCTGCGCGGCGAAGGAGAAGAGGCTGATCCGATCGCCAAGCTTGAGCCCGGCATAGGCAAGCAGCAGCGCTGCGGATACGGCGCGGTCGACGCGCGGCATGCCGCCGACGGGTTCGGCCATCGTGCGTCCGGCGTCGATCGCGAGCACGACGCGATTGTCGCGCTCGACCCGATATTCCTTGGCAAGCAGCTTGACGTGCCGCGCCGAGGCGTTCCAGTCGATCGCGCGGCGGTCCATGCCCGGATGATATTCGGCAAGCGCCTCGAACTCGCTGCCTTCGCCGCGCAGTCGCTGCTGCCGCAGGCCGAACCAGCTGTTGCGCTGGAAAAGCCGCCGACCTTCTTCGCTCACCGCGCGCAAGTTCGGGACGACAGCGATCGCGCGGCCTATTGCGAAGCGGCGCTGCTTCCAGACAAGGCCGAGGGGGCCCGCCCAGCGGATCCAAAGGGCCGCGATCTCGGCCTGTCCGCGCCGGGTGGCCGTGAGCGTGAGAGTACGCGTCAGCATCCGGGCATCGCCGCCTTCGCCCTCGGGGGTGCGTGCCTCATCTGCGATGCGGCCACCCGGCGCGATTCGCTCGTCGGCAGCCAGCGCGATTTCGGCGCGGCGCGGCGCCGCGCGCGGCCCCCTCGCGTTGATCGAGAGATCGAAGGGTTCGCCGACGCCGATCTGGCGCGGAAAGCGCGCGTCGAGCGCAAGCTGCCGCGGGCTCGGCCCAGCTATTGTATCGAGACACAGGCACGCGAGGAGGAAGGCGATCCAGCCTGGCGCGGCCAGCCACAGCTCGGGCTGGATCAGCCCGAGCGCGAGTGCGGTCGGCGCGCCCGCGAGCAGCAGATAAATGGCCCGGCGGGTCGGGTATATCACCGGGGCACCTCTTCCAGTTCGAGCAGCGACGCGACGACCTGTTCGACGCTGCGACCTTCGATCTCGGCCGCCGGCGACAGGATGACGCGGTGGCGGAGCACGCCCGCGGCGAGACGCTGGACGTCGTCGGGGATCGCATAGTCGCGTCCGTCGAGTGCTGCCGCGGCGCAGGCCGCGCGCGCCAGCAGCGTTGCGGCGCGCGGGCTCGCTCCGCACTCAAGATCGGCGCTCTCGCGCGTCGCGCGGACGAGCCGGACGATATAGTCGATGATCTCGTCAGCGAGGCGAACCGTCGCAATCGTGTCGATCGCCGCCGCGATTGTTCTGGCGTCGGCAACCTGCGTGACGCCGAAATCGCCCACCGCCGGGCTTTTGAAGCGTCCGCCATGATCGGCGACGATGCGCCGTTCCTCGTCGGCACGGGGATAGTCGACGACGAGTTTGAACAGGAAACGATCGAGTTGCGCCTCAGGCAGCGGGTAGACACCCTGCTGTTCGATCGGGTTCTGCGTTGCGAGCACGGTGAAGCGCGGGCTCATCGGATGGGGCTCGCCGTTGATCGTCACGCGCCGTTCCTGCATCGCCTCGAGCAGTGCCGCCTGTGTTTTGGGCGGCGTGCGGTTGATCTCGTCGGCGAGAAGGAGCTCGGTGAAAATCGGGCCCTTGGTCAAGGTAAAGCTCGACGTCTGAAAATTGAACAGGTTGGACCCCAGAATGTCTCCGGGCATCAGGTCGGGGGTGAACTGAATGCGCCCGAATTCGAGCCCGACCGCGCGCGCAAATGCCTGCGCGAGCAAGGTCTTGGCCGTTCCCGGCGGTCCCTCGAGGAGCACGTGGCCGCCAGCGAGCAGCGCAATCGTAACCATGCGGGTCAGGGGCCCCTGTCCGAACACCGCCTTTGCGACCTCGCCCTCGATCGCGGCGCCGAGCGCTGCAACGCCTTCGATGCTGTTAGCCGTCACGCAATAAATCCTTCCTGATATCGTGCAGCGCTTGCGCGTCCGCGAGAAATTCCTGGGCGCTGCGTGCGAGCGGCAGCCTCCGGGCGAGCGCTGAAAAGCCTTCGTTTTGCGCGGTCAGGCGGCGATCGATCCACGCATCGGTTGCGCTCGCATCAAGACCGGCCGGCGCGTGAAGTCGCCGCGCAATTGCCGTGCGCTGGTTCACCACATAAGCGCCTGCACTGTCGAGCTCGCGCCCTGCCTGCTTTATGAGATCCGCGCTGTTGGCGATCAGTGCCGCCTTTGAAACCGGGATAGCGCGAGCCGGCCTGAGGGCCGGGCCAAAGCGCATGGCGGCCTGCCACAGCGCGAGCAATCCCGCGGCAATCAGGCAGAGAGTGATGCCAATAAAAGGCGGAACAAAGGCGAAGCGCAGCAGCGATCTTTGGCTGCCGAATCCGTTCAGCGTCACGTCGAAGGCGATGCCGTCGGCGTCGGCGTCCTCGCTGATCGCATCGAGGAGCATCGCGCCCGCGCGCGCCGTGTCGCGCGATGCAAAGGCCAGATTGTCGATAAGGTCGGGGTCGGCGAGAATGTAGATGTCGCGGTTTTTTGTTCGAGCCAGCACCGCGCCGCCGCCCGGCGCCTCGATCAGCGTTTCAAGGTCCGGCCCCGAAAGTGTCTGGACATCCTCGGGAAGTGGAATGTCGATCCCACGCCCTGCGAGAATGCCGCGACCGCGGGCGCTCTTCGCCGCTTCGATCTCCACATCAACCTCGCCGAACCAGTCGGCGGGCAGGAGCCGGGTCGGTGCCGGTGCGCGAATGCCGGGGCCGGACCAGCCCGGCTTCTTACTTTCGCCCGGCACCGGGAGAAGCTGCCATTTTGGCAGGACGATCAGCGTCGGCGCGCCGCCCTGCGCTGCCAGTATCTCCTGCATCGCGCCGGGCCGCGTCTCGTGGGTCGGGGTCAGAACGGCGAGCTGGGCATAATCGTCGTAGCGATAGGGTTCGACCCGCCGCCTTACCTCGACTTCGGCGCCTGCGCGCTCGAGCAGATCGATCATTGCGGCATAGCCTGGCGCGCCGTTCGACAACGCGTGCCCGCCACCGTCCTTCCCGCCCGACAGCTGCGGGCCGAGCGCAACCAGAGCCCACAGCGCGATAAAGGCGGCGACGCCGACCGCGACGACCCCGCCGATCAGCCTCGGATTGAAGCTGCTATCGCTCGCCGCGCCCGTCACGCGCGGGCCCAGTTTCGCGCAACCGTCAACTCGGCATAAGCCGACCGGCACGCTGCCCAAGCGTCCGAGTCGATCGAGCGCCCGCCGAACAGGCTGATCTCCACCGCGCGCGCAATCCGACTGAAGGCGCTGCGCGCGACCGTGGGCAGATCGCGCGCCTCGGCAAGCGCGCGCGACGTCAATGCGGGCCGGACGAGTCCCGGCCGCCGCCCCTCAATATCCTCGACGCTTCGATAGAGCAGCAGATGCACCGCCTCATCGAAGCGCCCTGCGGCGGCGAGTGCGTCGGCCTCGGCGAGGAGCGCGCGCGCTGCCCCCGCTTCGGCGTGCCCCACTGTCTCATCCTCGGCCTCGGATCGCCGCTCCCGCCTCAAGGGAAGATTGTCGACCCAGCGCGCGAAGGCGGGGACGAAATGATAGAGCAGGAACAGCGCCAGCAGGATCGCCGCGATCCAGAGCATCGGTTTGAGGGCGGGTGCGCTCCACCGGAAAAACTCGCCGATCGCCTCGAACAGGGTCTTGAGCCACTCGGGGGTTTCGGGCGGCGGCGGGGCAACAGGAAAGCGCGTCTGGATATCGCCCCCCGCCATGGTCTGGCTGTATCCCGGGTCGACGAGTTCGGGATCGATCAACCATCCCTGCCCGGGCTCTCCGGCCGCGGCCGATGCCTGCGCGATCCACAGCGACATCATGTCGAAAGTTTGGCCCCGCCCAGCATGTTCACGCGACAAGTGGTAGCGCGAGGCCGCGCGACAAGGCAAGAGATGCTTGCGCGAGGGACTGCTCCGTCTTAGCGCGCGGCACGATCCGGATAGTTGCAAATGCAACTTCCCGGCCGGTGGATGGAGGATGGCGGTGGACGCGGCACAGGCGGTACATGAAAAATTTCTCGCGGCGCTCGCCGCCGGCGCGCTACCGCGGCGCGACGAGAGCCCCGACCCTGCCGCCGTGGGCCTGCCGCGCGCCGAGGCGATCGACATTTTCCTCTCGCAGTTGACCAGCCGCCAGATGGACCGGCTATCGCGCCATCTTCAGGCGCGCGGCGAGGGTTTCTATACGATCGGTTCATCCGGGCACGAGGGCAACGCCGCGGTGGCGGCGGCGCTGCGCGTAACCGACATGGCCTTCCTTCACTATCGCTCGAATGCTTTCCAGCTTCACCGCGCGCGCCAGCTTCCCGGCGGCACGCCCACGTGGGACATGCTGCTGAGCTTCGCCGCATCGTGCGAGGACCCCATCTCGGGCGGTCGGCACAAGGTCATCGGGTCAAAGCTGCTCGCCATCCCGCCGCAGACTTCGACGATCGCCTCGCACCTGCCCAAGGCGGTGGGCGCCGCCTTTTCGATCGGCATCGCGCGGCGGCTCGCAATGACCGGCCTGCCCCTTCCTGACGATGCGGTGGTGCTCGCGAGCTTTGGCGATGCCTCGGCGAACCATTCGACCGCGCAGGGCGCCTTCAACACGGCAGGCTGGGCAGCGTTCCAGGGATCGCCGATGCCTCTCATTTTCCTGTGCGAAGATAATGGCATCGGCATTTCGACGCGCACGCCCACGGGCTGGATCGAGGCGCAATTCCGCCACCGCGCGGGGCTCCATTATGTCCGGTGTGACGGTACCGATCTGGTGTCGGCCTATGCAGGTGCATGCGAAGCCGCCGACTATTCGCGGCGCTATCGCAAGCCCGTGTTCCTTCACATGGCGACAGTGCGGCTATACGGCCACGCCGGCTCGGACGTGCAGGGTGCCTACCTGCCCAAGGCGCTGATCGAGGCCGATGAGGCGCGCGATCCCTTGTTGAAGGGTGCCGCGCTGATGACCGAGCAGGGCTGGATGACTCCCGCCGAGATCGCCGACGCTTATGAAGAAATCGGCGCGACGCTCGCGCGGCAGGCCGAAGCGGCGATCCGGCGGCCCAAGATCACGACACCCGCCGGAGTGATGGCCAGCCTGATTCCGCCGAAGCGGGAGAGGGTGCGCACGAACACCCCGTCGGCGGAGGATCGCGCTGCGATGTTCGGCAGCGACGCGAGCCAGATGGACAAGCCGATGCATATGGCCCGGCTCCTCTCCTGGGCGCTCGCAGACCTGATGCTCGCCTATCCCGAGATTGTCGTCGCGGGGGAGGATGTCGGGCCGAAGGGCGGTGTCTACAATGTCACCGCCAAACTCCATCAACGCTTCGGGTCCGCGCGCGTCGTCAATACATTACTCGACGAGCAGGCAATACTGGGCCTCGCGATCGGCATGGCGCACAACGGTTTTATCCCGATGCCCGAAATCCAGTTCCTTGCCTATGTCCACAATGCCGAGGACCAGATTCGCGGCGAGGCTGCGACCTTGAGCTTCTTCTCGAATGGCCAGTACACCAATCCGATGGTCATCCGCATCGCGGGGCTCGGATATCAAAAGGGCTTTGGGGGTCATTTCCACAACGACAACAGCCTTGCGGTCTTTCGCGACATTCCCGGTATAATTCTTGCGGTACCCTCCAACGGGCGCGACGCGGTGCATATGCTCCGCGAATGCGTGCGGCTAGCGCGCGAGGAGCAGCGGGTGGTCGTCTTTATCGAACCGATCGCGCTCTACATGACCCGCGATCTCCATGAGGAAGGGGATGGTCTTTGGACCAGCATCTACGAGGCGCCGGGCGAGGGAAGGCCAATCGCTCTCGGCGATGTCGGCGTGCACGGTGACGGGACCGAGCTGGCAATCGTCACATATGGCAACGGCTATTATCTCTCGCGCCAGGCCGAGAAGCTGCTCGCCGCGGAAGGCGTGAAGGCGCGTGTCATCGATATGCGCTGGCTCGGCCCGGTCGACGAGGACAAGCTGCTCGCCGCGGTGGGGGAGGCAAAGCGCATCCTGATCGTCGACGAATGCCGCATCACCGGATCGCAGAGCGAGGGGCTGATGGCCTTGTTTACCGAGCGCGCGCCTGGCAAGAAACTGAGGCGCATCGCCGCCGACGACAGCTTCATTCCGCTCGGCAAGGCGGCTACGCTGACCCTGCCGAGCCGGGACGGCATTGTGGCGGCAGCGAAAGAATTGCTGGCGCATTGATCGTCTGCACCTTCAATCCGTGGGCGGGGTGAAAAGCGAAATTGCTTCGACAAGCTCGGTACGAGCGCAAGTAGGACACGATGGCTGACAGAAGAAAAACCGCCCTCATCATCGCCCCGGGCCGCGGTACATACGGCAAGGGTGAGCTTGGCAGCATAGCCCGTCTTCACGGCACGCGCTTTGGCGACCTCATCGCCCGCTTCGACGCTCATCGCCGCGACCGAGGCCAGCCACCGGTGACCGAACTCGACGGCGCTGAGCGTTTCAGCGTGGCTGTGCACATGCGCGGCGATGTCGCCGCCCCGCTGATCTACACCGCGACGATCCTCGACTATCTGAGCATCGATCGCGACGCCTTCGAGATCGTGGGCACTCTCGGCAATTCGATGGGCTGGTACAGTGCGCTCGCGATCGGGGGGGCGGTGTCGGTCGAGGACGGCTTTCGCATCGCCAACGCCATGGGAGTGAACAGCCAGTCGCACGGCCCCGGCGGACAAATGCTGCTTCAGGTCGTCGATGAGGACTGGCGTCCCGTGCCGGGCCTGCGCGAAGCTTTGCTCGCGTGCGCCGCTGACATCGGCGCGCGTCCGGGCCATTCTCTCGGCCTCTCGATCGACCTTGGCGGAATGCTTGTGCTCGCGGGCAATGAGGAAGGGCTCGCCGCGCTTGCTGCCGAAGCGCCGCCCACGCCGGGCCGCGATCCTCTGCGCCTCGCCGGTCACGGTCCCTTTCACACGCCGCTGATGGTGGGGAGTTCAACCAGGGCAAAGGCTGAACTCCCGCCGTCGCTGTTCGGCGGGCCCGCGATGCCGATGATTGACGGCCGCGGCCATGTCTGGCGCCGCTTTTCCAGCAATCCGGCTGAAATCTGGGATTATAGCTTCGGCCACCAGATCCTTTGCCCCTATGACTTCGCGCGCTCGGTGCAGGTCGCGGTCATGGAGTTTGCGCCTGATGTACTGATCCTTCCCGGCCCCGGCGATACGCTGGGCGGCGCCATCGCGCAGGCGCTGATCGGGATCGGCTGGCAGGGGCTGACGGGCAAGGCCGATTTTGCGGCGCGGCAGGCCTCCGACCCGATCCTCCTCTCCATGGCTCGCCCCGAGCAGCGCGCCCGCGTCGTCCGCGGCTCGTCATAGAAGCGCAGCGACCGCCCGCTCGACCATCTGTGCTGCCGCCTTGCCACCGAAGCTTGCGGGGTCGAGCGACAGTTCGAGCCATAATCCGTCGACCATTGCCGTCAGCATGATAGCCAGCCGACCGGGCTCGGCTGCACCGCACGCGGCCAGGAGCTCGCCGAGCCGTGCACGGTAGCCGGCGTAGCTTTCGGCGTGAATCGCGGCCATCCGTCCATCGGACCGCGCCAGCGCCCAGAAAGCGGTCCACGCGCCCAATAGTTCGGGGTCGGTCACGGGCGGACGGAAACTTGCCGTCAGATAGGCGGTGAGGCGCGCGCGCGGGTCACTGCCCGCCGCCTCGACCGCAGCCGCGAAAATCGCGTCCATCCGATCGCTCGTCGCCCGGTAGGTCGCGGCGATCAACTCGTCGATCCCGGCAAAATAATGGCGCAGCAACCCCGGAGACACCCCCGCCCGCGCGCAGATGGCGCGGACATTGGTCCCAGCCAGCCCATGCTCGGCGAGGCAGGCCGCTGCTGCGTCGATCAGCGCGCCTCTGCGGGCATCGGCGCTCTCGCGCGTAAAGGCTTGGCGGGCGGGTCGCATATTGTTATACGTATGTATAACAAGGATCGGATCATGGCAACGCTGCGCGGCACATTCCCCAACTTCGACCCCCTGGACGGCTGGTCCCTCCCTGCATGGACATACAGCGACCCCGAATTTTATTCGCTCGAGGTGGAGCGTATCTTCCGCCCCAGCTGGCAGGTCGTCTGCCATGACAGCGACATCCCGAATCCGGGCGACTGGCACAGCATCGACTATATCGGAGAAAGTGTCATTCTCGTCCGCGGCGCCGACCGCATCGTGCGCGCCTTCACGAATGTCTGCCGCCACCGCGGCTCGCGCCTCGTCGACGGATCGTCTGGCTGCGCGAAGAAGCTCGTGTGCCCCTATCACGCCTGGACCTACGAACTCGACGGCCGGCTCACCGGCGTTCCCGATTCAGCGAGCTATCCCACGCTTGACCGTGGCCAGGCCGGGCTTGCGCCCGTCGAGGCGGAGCGATGGCGCGGCTTCTGGTTCGTGCGTCTTGCCGACGACGGCGGCCCATCGGTTGCGTCGATGATGGCGCCCTATGAAGCGATGATCGAGGCCTATCGTTTCGAGGAGCTTGGTGCGCTCGGCCGCGTCACCCTCCGGCCGCGCGAGGTGAATTGGAAGAATGTCGGCGACAATTATTCGGATGGCCTTCACATCCCCGTCGCGCACCCCGGTCTCACCCGGCTGTTCGGCAAAAGCTACGGCGTCGAGGCCGAGGAGCGCGTCGACCGCATGTGGGGAGATCTGATCGACCGCCCCTCGGCCAACTGGTCGGAGCGCCTCTACCAGCAACTGCTGCCCCCGGTCCCCCACCTTCCCGAGGACCGTCAGCGCCACTGGCTCTATTTCAAGCTCTGGCCCAATGTCGCGTTCGATATCTATCCCGACCAGGTCGATTTCATGCAGTGGCTGCCGACCGGCCCGACGCGCTGCCTGATACGCGAAATCAGCTATGTCCTCCCCGACGACCGCCGCGAGATGAAGGCCGCGCGCTACCTCAACTGGCGCATCAACCGTCAGGTGAATGCCGAGGACACCGCCCTGATCACGCGCGTCCAGCAGGGCATGCAATCGCGAAGCTTCAGCGTCGGGCCGCTCAGCGAGAAGGAGGTCTGCCTCAAGCATTTCTGTTCGCGCATGCGCGAGATCATTCCCGAAGCGCGTCTGGAAAAGGCGCCGGCGCCGGGGTGGAGCCACCGTTGACCGCTAACGCGCCTGTCATCATCGTGGGCGGGGGGCCGGCCGGCATGGTTACAGGGCTCCTCCTCGCGCGTGCCGGGGTGCAGGTGGTAGTGCTCGAAAAACATGCCGATTTCCTCCGCGATTTTCGCGGCGACACGGTCCATCCCTCGACGCTCGAGCTGTTTCACGAGATCGGCCTGCTTCAAAAACTGCTCGAGGAACCGCACGCGAAGCTCGACACGATGACGCTCAATTTGCTCGGGCAGCGCTACACGATCGCGACACTGAAGCATCTGCCCGTCGCTGCGCCCTTCGTTGCGATGATGCCCCAGTGGGACTTTCTCGATTTCGTTGCGGAGCAGGCGAAGCTTTATCCGACCTTCGAGCTGCGCATGTCGACCGAAGCGGCCGGGCTCACCCATGATAGCGGCGGCCGCGTCAACGGTGTAGCGCTCGCGAATGGTGAACAGGTGGCCGCGCGGCTCGTCATCGCCGCGGACGGGCGCCGATCGGTGCTTCGTGCCGCGGCCGACCTCCCGCTTGAGGATCTGGGTGCGCCCATGGACGTGCTCTGGTTTCGCGTTCCCGTTCCCGCAGGGACCGATATGCCTGACGTCGCGCTCGGCACGATCGACCGCAGTGGAATGGTCGTGGCCATCCCGCGCGGTGATTATTGGCAATGCGCGCAGGTCATTGAAAAAGGTCACCTTGCCGCGATCGAGGCGCGCGGCATCGCCGCCTTTCGCGCCAATGTGGCGGCGCTGGTTCCAGGCCTTGCTGCAAGTGTCGATGCGGTTCGCAGTTTCGAGGACGTCAAGCTGCTCTCCGTCGCGCTCGACCGGCTGACCCGCTGGTCGCGCCCCGGCCTGCTCGCGATCGGTGACGCTGCACACGCCATGTCGCCGATCGGCGGCGTGGGCATCAACCTCGCGGTGCAGGATGCCGTTGCTGCTGCGAACATCCTCGCAGCTCCGCTCGCCGCCGGAGCCGATCCCGACCCTCTGCTCGCGCGCGTGCAGGCGCGGCGCTCGAAGCCGACGGCGCGGATGCAGGCCCTTCAGCGCTTTGCCCACCGACGCGTGATCGAGCCAATGCTGCGCGGCGATATCACCCGCGCTCCCTTCGCTGTCCGTCTGCTCGACGCCGTTCCGCTCTTGCGCCGCATACCCGGCCGTGTGCTCGGCCTCGGTTTCGGCCGCCAACATGTCGAATCCCCGCTTGCGAAAGAATATTCATGACCAAAGCCTATGACGCCCTCATCGTCGGTGCCGGCCACAACGGTCTTGTGTGCGCCTTCTATCTCGCGCGCGCGGGACTGAAGGTCCGCATCCTTGAGGCGCGCAATGTCGTTGGCGGGGCCGCGGTGACCGAGGAATTCGCACCTGGCTTCCGCAACTCTGTCGCAAGCTACACCGTCAGCCTGCTGCAGCCGAAGGTGATCGCCGACATGAAGCTTGCCGATCATGGCTATCGCGTCATCGAGCGTCCGATCAGCAATTTCCTGCCGCAGGAAAATGGGGGCTATCTGAAGCTCGGCGGCGGGCTGGAGCGCACGCAGGCCGAGTTTTCGAAGTTCAGCGCCCACGATGCCGCCGTGCTGCCGCAATATTATGACGCGCTCGAAAATGTCGCCGAATTGCTCCGCGATCTTGCGCTGCGAGTTCCGCCGAACGTGGGGGAGGGGCTGCGTACGCTGCTCGACGGCGCGCGGCAGGGGCGGCGTTTCGCCAGTCTCCGGCTCGAACAACAGCGCGACGTGCTCGACCTCTTCACCAAGTCGGCGCGCACGATGCTCGACGGCTGGTTTGAAAGCGAGGCGGTCAAGGCCGCCTTCGGCTTCGATGCGGTCGTGGGCAATTATGCCAGCCCCGACACGCCAGGAAGCGCCTATGTTCTCCTCCACCACGTCTTCGGTGAGGTAAACGGCAAGAAAGGGGCGTGGGGCCATAGCGTCGGCGGCATGGGACGGATCACCGAGATCATGGCAAAGGTCTGCCGCGACATGGGCGTCGAGATCAGCCTCGAAAGCCCGGTTGCAAAGGTGCTGGTCGACGGGGGCCAGGCGGTCGGGGTCAAGCTTGCGGGCGGCGAGGAAATCGCTGCGGCGCGGGTCATCGCGAATGTCGGGCCAAAGCTGCTTTACGAACGGTTGATGGATGCGGCCGACCTGCCGCATGACTTCCAGCGCCGGATCAAGGGCTTCAAGGCGGGCAGCGGGACGTTCCGCATGAATGTTGCGCTGTCCGAGCTGCCCAAATTCACATGCCTGCCCGAACCGGGCGAGCACCATCAGTCGGGGATCATCCTTGCGCCTACTCTCGACTATATGGACCGCGCTTTCCTCGATGCGAAGCAATTCGGCTGGTCGAAGGCGCCGATCGTCGAAATGCTGATCCCTTCGACCGTCGACGAGAGTCTCGCGCCCCCGGGGCAGCATGTCGCGAGCCTCTTCTGCCAGCAATTCGCGCCCGAGCTGCCCGATGGCCGCGACTGGGACGATGAAGAAGAGACGGCCGCCAATGCCATCCTCGACACGGTCGAAAAATACGCGCCTGGCTTTCGCGCCAGTATCGTCGGCCAGACTCGGCTCAGCCCAAAGGGGCTCGAACGCAAATTCGGGCTGGTCGGCGGCGACATCATGCACGGGAATATGAGCCTCGACCAGCTCTGGGCGGCCCGGCCGGTGCTGGGAAATGGCGGGTACCGCGGGCCGGTCAAGGGCCTCTACATGTGCGGCGCGGGCACCCATCCCGGCGGAGGCGTGACCGGGGCGCCTGGGCACAATGCCGCGCAAGTCGTCCTGCGCGACCGGGGGCTATTCGCGCCCCGCTGGCGCTGAGCTGCGCTGCGTCCACCAATAGAGCGGCAGCCCTGCCGCCATCAGGATCAAGCTCATCGCGCTGACCCCGATCCCAGCACCCCAGAGGGTCCAGATCGCGTAGACAAGCCCAAGTGCCGCGACCGGCATTGCCACCCCGAGGCGCAGCGCAGCTCCTGCACAGGCGAGGTAAAGCCACAGCGTCACCGAGGTCGAGAGCACGGCCATGAAATTGAACATTTCTGCAGTGGACTTGTTGTCATTCAGGATCACGCAGGCCGTTGCGATTGCACTCGAAAGAACGAGCGCATTGGCCGGCGTGCCGTGACCGTTCGCCCGGGCGAACCATCGGGGAAGCAATCCTTGCCGTGCGAGCGTTGCGGGGAGCTCGGCCTGAATCAGCGTCCACCCATTGAGCGTCCCTAGCGCACTCACCGCAGCGAAGGCGGCGATCAGCAGGGCAGGTTCGCGGGACCAATAGGTTTCGACGAACAGCGAGAAGGGCGAGCCCGAGCCCGCCACCGAGTTCGCTGGCAGCATCAGGATGATCGCTGAACAGACGGTGAGATAAAGAAGGCCGGTCGCCACAGTGCCGATCATCGTCGCGCGCGGGATCGTCACCGATGGCCGATCGACCTTGTCCGCCGCCACGCTTGCCGATTCGAAACCGAGCAGCGCCCACAGGGTGAAGATAGCCGAGGCGCTGACCGTGGTCAGTGACAATCCTTCTGCGGGGAAAGGCGTCAGCGCCACGGGTTCGTCGCGGCTGAAGGCGATGGCGATCAGCACGATCACCGTGGCGAGGGGCACGAGCTTGATCAATAGCGTCGTGATCTGGAACCGCCCCGCCGCCCGGGCGCCGCGCCAGTTGATTGCCGTGACGATCCAGATCAGTGCGATCGTCGCCGCGGCCATATGCCGCCCCAATGCGGGCACGAAGATGCTGAGAAAGCTGACGGCGGCCACCGCGAGCGTCACATTGGCCGTCCATACCGATATCCAATAGGCCCAGCCTATCATGAAGCTCGGGGTGCGGCCGAAGGCGCGCTCGACAAAGCCGGTCGGGCCTCCCGCCTCGGGAAAGGCAACGGTCAGCCGCGCGAGCACGGCCGCGAGCGCAAGCGCCCCCGCAATCGTGAGAGCCCAGCCCGCGACCGCATTCCAGCCGAAGGGAGCAAGGCTTGCCGGGAGCAGGAACACCCCCGACCCGATCATATTCCCCATGACCAGCGCGACGCACATCAGGAGGCCGAGCCGTTGCTCCGGCCCGGCGCTCCGGGTCAGCGACGCATGCGGTCGATCAGAAATCCTTGCTGACCTTCAACCCGATCAGCCGAGGTCGGATGACATTGTCATAGAAGACGCCGCCGGTCGAACTGATGCCGTCCGGGTCGCCGCAGATCGACTCGCCGCACTGGACCGCGCTGTTCACGACGCCGCGGCTGTCGAACAGGTTGGTCGCGAACAGCTCGGCGCTCCAGTCGTCGGATTTGACACCGATGCTGACGTCGGCGGTCGTATAGGCCTTGAAATTGCCGACGATTCCATTCTCGAAGATACGCAGATCCGACCGGCGCTTGCCGACATGGTTGACCGCCAGCTGGACATGTCCGTCAAGGCTCGCGACCGGGAAGTCGTAGCGCGCGACCGCATTGCCCTTGAACTTGGCGGTGACGGGAAGCCGCGTGCCCGCGGGAGCGAGCAGCGCGTTGGTCTGGCCCGGCGGGTCGATCGAGCAGTCGAACTGGTCGTTGGCGATCGCGCAAAAATCGCGCCGGATCGTCGCGTCATTATAGCTGCCCCCGAGGTTGAGCGACAGCCCGCCCGCCCGATAACCCACGTCAAATTCGAAGCCGCGGATCCGCGCAATGCCCGCGCTGCGGATTTCGGTCAGGCCGTTCGCCCCGAGGAAGGACAATTGGATGTCATCCCAATCTTCCTGATAGACGGCGCCGTTGAAGCGCAGCGGCCCGAAGCTCGATTTCCACCCGAATTCGTAATTGTCGAGCGTGTCGGGGCCATAGGGTGGCAGCGTACCGCGCCGGTTGATGCCGCCGGGCCGGAAACCGCGCGACCAGGTCCCATAAACGAGGACGTCGTCGGTGACCTTGTAGGTCAGGTTGAGCTTGTGGATGAAGTCCGTATCCTTCGTCCGCTTGTCGAGGTTGGTGCAGGGTGATCCCGCGACGACGGGCCCGGCGAAACAGCCCGCGACCCCGGTGCTGCCGAAACCGTCCGAATAGCCGAAGAAGCCGACGAGACTGTTGTCGAACTTGTAGACCCGGCCGCCGCCGGTCAGCGTCAGCCGGTCGGTGATGTCGAAGCTGAGCTCGCCGAACACGGCATAGTCGCGATCGATGCGCAGCTGCTTGGTCAACCAGATGTCGCTGGGCGTGCCGGGAACGGTGATCGCGTCGGCGATGTCGTCGATAATATAATTCTGCTCGATATTGTGCGACTGACGCTGCCAGAAGACGCCGCCGATAAAGCGTAGCCGCGCGTCGGAGGGAGAGGCGATGCGGGCCTCGAAGAAGCTCTTCTTGTAGCGGTCGATGCCGTGGATATACTGGTTCGGGCTGACCAGATCGCCATTATTGTCATAAAAATAGGCGCCGTAGCCATAGAGCGCGTCGTAGAAATAAGCGTAATCCGAATAGTCGCTGTCAACCACGGTCTTGCGCCGCAGATGGCCGCCCGTGACCGTCAGATCCCAATTGCCGAGCTTGCCCTCGATGGTCAGCGCGGCCTGGAGCCATCTGTCCTTCGACATCTCCGGATTATACTGCACGATCTGCAGGTCGCGGGTCACCGCGGACGAGCGTTCCTGCGCAAAATTTCCGTTCGCCTTCTGCACCTGGCCCATCACTGTCGGGCGTAGCGTCCAGTCGTCGTCGAGTTCGATGCCGAGGGCAAGGCGGGCGCCATAGGTGTCGACATCATTATAGTCGTTCTCGACAAGTGCAGCGTTATCCTGCGTGATGCCGCTCGAGAAATAGGTACGGCTGCCGGCGATATTGTCGATATAGCCGCCATCATGGCGGTACCAGCCGACGAGGCGCAGCGCAGCGCGGTCGCTGAGCTTTGCGTTGATGAAGCCTTCGGCGACCCCGCCAATGTCACCATGCGCAACGCTATTGAGTTCGAGGCCGACCGAACCATAGGTGCCGCTGGTGTCGGGCGGATTGGTGACAAGTTTGATCGTGCCTGCCATCGAGCTTGCGCCGTAGAGCGTCCCCTGCGGTCCAGCGAGCGCCTCGACGCGCGCCAGGTCGTAGGCGTGGATGTCAAGCGCGCCCTGAATCGTCGTGATCGGCATTTCGTCGAGATAGGTGCCGACGGTGGGCAGCGACGCCGAATGGTTGGCATTCTCCCCGCTCGCGACGCCGCGGAAATAGACCTGGCTGAAGCCCGGCCCGAGCGACTGGATCGTGACCGACGGCAGAAATTTGACGACGTCCTGGAATTCCTTGACCTGCAGCTCGTTGAGTCTCTCGGTGCCGATCGCGGTGATCGCAAGCGGAACGTCCTGCAGATTCTGTTCGCGCTTCGACGCGGTGACGACGATATCGTCACTGCTTCTCGTCCCCGATTGCTGTGCGAAAGCCGCGCCTGACGTGCAGAGCATCGTACTGCCCAGCAGAAGCGCGCCGCTCTTTGCTACCACCGCCCTCAAATCACGCATGAGAACCCCCCTCAAATGACAGCTGTGTGATGCGAGCATGACGCAGTGCAGCGTAAGCGCAAGCTTTGTTGTCCAGGCAGCAGGGCAGTTTGTCCAAAATATCGGCTGCTGTTGCCCAAACGCAACGAATTTGCGCGCGTCGACTTCAGCTGAAAAGGCTGGGTGTCCCTGGATAAGCCTCCAGGACCGGGCCCAGGGCGTCGCGAAGTGGATCGAGCCAGGCTTTGTAGGGTTGCCACTGGCCCACACCGTCCCGATTGATCGGGCGGCGCACCTGTTCGCTCGACGCCGTCCGGACGGCGCGGGCATTGGTGTGAAAGGCCATGCATGCCGCCTCGTACGGCTGGCCGAGGAAGGCGAGCATGGCGCGAACTTCGCCTTCCGGGTCGTCGAGGAGCGCCTCGTGAATCACGCGGTGGACCGCCCCCGGCTGTACCGCATCGATATGCGCCATCAGCCGCACATAATCGCGATAATAGGCGCCCATGTCGGCGAGGTCATAGCTGAACGCCTGCCCCTTCGCATAATGCTGGCGGAAATTGGACCAGCAGCAGTCGAGCGGATGCCGCCGCGCGTCGATGATCTTCGCATGGGGAAGTATCAGGCGGATCAGCGGAACATAGAGCCAGTTGTTCGGCAACTTGTCGATATAGAAGGGCTTGCCCGTTTTACGCTGCACCTGCGTCCGGCGAAGGAAGGCAGCGCCCATCTCGGCGAGTTTCTCAGGTGAAGCGGCGGCAACCGCCTCGACCCAGCGCCGCCCGTCACCGAGCGCCTCGCGCCCGAGCCCCAGCGCGAGTGCGGGGATGTCGGGGAGTTCCATCGTGCCCTCGATCGCCGAATGGCTGGCGAGAATTTGTTCGACGAGCGTCGATCCGGCCCGCGGCATGCCGAGGATGAATATGGGATCGGGGGCGGGGTCACCGCTGCCTGCGCGGTCGACGTAAAAGGCAGGCGTGAAGGTCGCAATGGCGGCATCGACGATAGCGGTCGTTTCCTTCGCCTCGTAGCCGAGCTGATCCGCGCGGATTGCATTACCTGCCACATAATGGCGAAAGGCAGCTTCCGGCTCGCCGGCATCGTCATGCGCCTTGCCGAGCGCGAAATGAAGATGCAGCCGATCGTCGTCGCGGCCGCTGTCGGCTGCATCTGCGGCCTCCAGCGCGGCCTCCATCACGGCGCGGTCGCGCTTGTCGAAGCGGATCGTCTTGAGATTGGCAAGACTCCACCACAGTTCCCCGAGCCCGGGATCGGCACTCAGTGCATGGCGATAGGCGGCGATACTGTCGTCCTGCCGCCCGACGGTCTTCAGCATATGGCCATAGCTCATCCACAGCTTGGCGTGGCCGGGAAAGCGGCGCGTCAGCTCCTCATAGAGAGCGATCGCCTCGTCATAGCCGCCGATGCGACCGAGCGCTGCGGCCTTAAGGTTTGCGTGGGCGGGATTGTCCGGATCCTCACCCAGCACCGCGTCCAGCATCTCGACGGCTTCGGCATAGCGGTTCTGCTTGTAATAAACGGTTGCGAGATTGGCGCGCGCCGCGCCGAATCCCGGGGCGAGTTCGAGTGCGCGGCACAGCAGCTTTTCGGCGTCGCCATAGCGCCCGATCCGCCCGGCAACCTCCGCAAGCATGCGGATGGCCGCGACGTCGGTCGCATCGGCCTTCAGCCGCGCGCGCAGCGCCCCTTCGGCATCAGGCAGGCGATTCTCGGCGAGCGCGAGCGCTGCCTCGATCAGGGCAGGATCGTGGATCGCAGCGCTCACCGCTGCGAGTGAAGCTTGCTGAGCTTCCTCCTCGCGGCCGAGCGCGCGCAGAGCGTGCGCCGCGATCCGGTGGGCTTCAGCGGCCGTCGGCAGCGCCGCAATGATCGCGCGGGCCTGTGCGAGTGCTGCAGCGGGCTCGCCGCGCAGTAGCCGGCGAGCACTGGCGAGCGCTTCGTCGACGGAAACGGTCGCCATGCCCGCAGCCGTCACGCTTTGGACCGCGCCTTGGTGATCGCCTGACGCAGCGCGTCATAGCCAACCTGCCCCTGAAAGATCTGGTCGCCAACCACCCAGGTCGGCGTGGCATTGAGCTGAAGCTGACTCGCGATCGCGAGATTGCTGTCGAGTTCGCGTTGGAACAGCGCCTCGTTCGCGGTCGCATCTGCGCTCCCGTCGGTTACCACGCCGGACTTTTCGGCCGCAGCCGCGATCGCCGTCCGATCGAGCGACGTCGCCGCGAACATCGCGTGGTGGAAGGCGTCATATTTGCCCTGTCGCGCCGCCGCTAGCGCCATCAGCGCCGCGTCCCGGCTTTGGGGTGAAATGATCGGCAACTCGCGGAATACGACCTTCAGCCTTTTGTCCTCGCGCAGCAGCCGGTCGACGTCGGGAACGCTCGCCCTGCAGAAACCACAGGCGTAATCGGTGAAGACAACCAGCGTGACATCGCCATCGGCATTCCCCGCCCATGCGCCGGCGTAAGGCTTTTCCAGCGCGGGGCGAATTGCATCGATTGCCCTGGCGATCTCGCGTCCCCGCTGCGCTTCGAGCGCTTCGGGAATGATCTGCGGATTGGCGCGGATATAATCGGCGACGATGGTCTCGACCTCGCTCTTGCTCATCCCGCCACCAAAGCGACCGCCGAGCCAGAAGGCGGCCCCGACTAGCAGAAGGACGCCGAGTGCCAGCGGCCAGCCGCGGGTGCGGAAATCATTCATGGATATCCCCTGCACGCGCGCCGGGAGCGGCGCGGCCATTGCCTTGGCGCGTTGTGACTGCTTCGCTGGGCGTGCGGCGGGTCCCGCATCGCGCGTGGGCTCGTCTTCCTCCGCTCCGGCGCGCTGCGCTGCCTGGGCCTGTGTCACCGTTGGCGGCGCGCCGGCAAAGAGCGGCAGGTCTGGCGCTGCGGGCTTCGCCTTGCGCGCTTCGGCCTCCTCGCGCGCGAGCAATTGTTCAAGCCCCGAAGGGGGCGGCGCAGGGTCTTCGCGCGCGGGGCGCAGCTTGGTCGCCGCCTCACCCAGTCCCTCCTTGCTTGCCTTCGCGACCTCAGCCAGTCCGGCCTTGGTCTTCCCTGCCACCTCGCCCAGCCCGCGTCCGGCCTCGCTCGAGAGCTTGCGCGCCTTGTCGCCAAGCGCCATCTTCTCCCACACCCTGCCGCTCGTCGCGGCGACGGCGCGGGCCGCCTGTCCCGAGCCGCGTCCGACCGCCCGCGCTCCGGTCACCATGACGCTCGCCGCAGCCGCGGCGGCCGCGCGCGACCGGCGCGGAAGCTCCATCGCTTCGAGGCGCGCCGGAATGTCGGCGCGTTCACCTGCCTTGATGGTCCAGTCGGCAAAAGCGGCCGCGCCGCTTCGCACCGCGCGCCAGAATCCCGCCGCGCTCGCGCGGAGCTGCTCGGGTTTGAACAATGGATCGCGCGGCGTCTCCGCGCGCTGCTCGTAACGCGTCAGATCCACCCCCACTGGCGTGGTATCCTTCGGCTTCGCGAGGCCCTCGTCGCTCCTGGACACAGGCGCGGCGGTCTGCGACGGCGCTGGATCGCGCAGCCAAGGCTGGTAATATTCTTCTTTCTTCTCTGTCACTTGTCGCCCTTGTGCATCGTCAGGTAGCGATGCATCCCCAAAATCGCGTGATTCTAGCGCCGTTTGCGCGTCCGTTCTACCTCGGCGCGCGCAACGAGCGAAATATCCTGCGCGCGAATCCAGTCGGAGGAGCCTTGCGGAAGGCCTTGCATCGCCATCTCGGCATTACGCAGGGCGAGCGCTGGCTGTCCACCCTCGAGGCTGTAGCGTTCGGCCGAGGCGAGCGCGGCTCGCGCCTGATCGCCCCGCGCGGCATAGACGATTCCAAGCTGATACCAGGCAAAGGGATTTTCGTTGTCGAGCGCGACTGCGGTTTTCAGCACCTCTTCGGCTTCGGCATAGTTCGCTGTATCCTCGGTCGCGATGAGGGCATGACCCAGCGTCCCGGCAATGAGCGGCGCCGAACGCGAGTTGGCGACCGCCTTGCGCAGCGGCGCGATCGCGTCTTTCGGATGCCCCGATTCGAGCAGAACCTGGCCCTTGAGTTCGAGGAAATATGGGTCCTCGGGATCAGCCTTGAGCAGTGCCTCTGTCTCCGCGAGCGCCTTGTCGGGATAGGCGCCCTTATGCCATGCATAGGCTCGGGCATAATGGGCGGGGACGCTCGTGTCGCTTTCGGGATAGAGGCGCAGCGTCTTGGCGGGCTCGGCGATATAGCCGACCAGTTTAGCCTTTACCCGCCTGAACCGCTCTTCGATGTCGGGATTGCTTGGCTTGTTCCAAGCAGGGTCGACGACATAAACCTCGCGCAGGGCCTGGATGCGATCGCCGGACAGTGGGTGGGTACGCCCATAGGCCTGATCGTCATCCTGCTTGATCGCATAGCGGAACTCGATGTTTTGCAGCTTCTTGAAGAAATCGAGGCTGCCCTTGCCGCTGATTCCGGCCTTCGACAGATACTGCGCACCTGCGGCGTCGGCAGTCGCTTCCTGAACGCGGCTGAAGGCGAGGAACTTGCCGAGTGCGGCTTGCTGACCTGCCATCATGATACCCATGCCGGCGTCAGCTCCGCCTGCGGCCATCGCCGCGGCGCCCAACAGCAGACTGAGCAGCGAGATGCCGGTTGCGACCTTGGCTCCCTCGCCGACGCGAATCGCATGGCCACCCATGATATGGCCAAGTTCGTGCGCGAGGACGCCCTGCACTTCATTGGCGCTGTCCGCCGCCTCGATCAGGCCGCTGTGGACGTAGATGTCCTGGCTCCCCGCGACGAAGGCGTTGATGCTGCGATCGCTGAGCAGGTGGACGCGCACCTGTCCGGGGCGCAATCCCGCGGCCATGGTGATCGGGTCCATCATGTCCTGAAGCAGCGCTTCGGTCTCGGCGTCGCGCAGGATCGACTGGGCCGCCGCGGGCCGCGTTGCGACCGCGATCAACGCGAACAAGGTGATCAGGAAACGGGAAAAGGCTCGCAAGCCCTGCCCACCGAGCGCGGCCTGCAGAAGGGAGGCGGTCATTGCCGCCGGTCTTGCGCCGGGCGCCTGAACCTCGAATGAAGCCATAGACCGATTATTGGGGGCCGCGCGCGCCAAAGCAAGGCGCGAGATGGCCTTTTTGCGGCCGGTCGCCCGAAAAGAAAAGCCGTGCGTTCCTGCTTCCGCTGGAGCGCACGGCTTTATCCTGTCGAAGAAACTGCGCTCAGTTTCCGAAGGTGCGCTGCCACCATCCGCGGCGGGGCTCGCCTCCGGTCGCCTCATCGGCCGCCGGCGTCTCGTCCGCGGCGACCACCGTGGCGGCTTCGAGCGATTCTGCCTCGGGCGCTGCCTCGGCAGCCGCGGCCTTCTTGCTCCTGCTGGCGCGCTTGCGCACCGGCTTGGCCGCCGGTTCGGCCTCCACGGCTTCGGCGGCGGGGGCTTCTGCGAGCGCGGCTTCGGCCCGGGGCGCTTCGGTTTCCTCAGTTGCGGGCTCTGCTTCGGCCGCTTTGGCCTTGCGCGGAGCGCGTTTGCGCTTGGGCTTCTCCGGGGCGACTGGTGCCTCCTCCGCCGCTGCCTCGACGCTCTCGGCCTCGACTGGTGCTTCGGCAGCCAGGGTCATGCTTTCAGCCTCGGCCTCCTCGGTCTTCGCCTTGCGCCCGCGGCCCCCGCGGCGGCGCTTCGGCTTCGCATCGCCCTCCTCGGGTTCGGCTGCGATTTCGGCCGGGGCCTCGACTTCGGCAGGGGCGGTTTCCTCCACGGGGGTGACGTCGATCTGCTCTGGTTCGCCCTCGCTCTCCACAGCGTCGCCTTCGACCGATTCGCCTCCCTCTTCATCGCGGCGGCCGCGGCGGCCGCGGCGGCGGCGGCGGCGGCGCTTGCGGCCCTCGCCTTCTCCCTCGCTCTCGTCACGCGCGCGGCGGGCGGGGTGTTCGTCATCCCCAGCTTCCTCGCCTTCTTCCTCCTCGACGATATCCTCGTCTTCCTCGTCCTCGATCACTTCGATCGGGGCGAAGCTGCGGCGCGCGACCGGCGGGGGACCGCCAATCTCGATTGCCATGCGTGCGCCCTCGGTCTCGCCGTCGGGCAGGATTTCGACGCTGACGCCGTAAAGCTCCTCGATTTCGTGCAGTTCGCGGCGCTTCTCGTTGAGGAGGTAGAAGGTCGCTTCCTGGCTGGCGCGCAACGTGATCTTGCTGCCCTTGCCGCGCGCGGCCTCCTCCTCGATCAGACGCAGCGCGCTGAGACCCGCCGACGATGCGGTGCGAACGAGACCCGTGCCCTCGCAATGCGGACAGGGCCGTGTCGAGGCTTCGAGTACGCCGGTGCGCAGCCGCTGACGGCTCATCTCCATCAGACCAAAGCCGGAAATGCGGCCGATCTGGATGCGCGCGCGGTCGTTCTTCAGCGCTTCCTTCATGGCGCGCTCGACCTTGCGGACGTTCGAACCGTGATCCATGTCGATGAAGTCGATCACGATCAGCCCCGCCATGTCCCGCAGGCGCAGCTGCCGCGCGATCTCGTGCGCGGCCTCGAGGTTGGTGTTGAGCGCGGTCTGCTCGATATTATGCTCGCGCGTTGACCGGCCCGAGTTGATGTCGATCGACACTAGGGCCTCGGTCGGGTTGATCACGAGATAGCCTCCCGATTTCAGCTGCACGACGGGGTTGAGCATTCCAGCGAGCTGATCCTCGACGCCATAGCGCTGATAGAGCGAGACCGGATCCGCATATTGCTTCACGCGCCGGGCGTGGCTCGGCATCAGCAGCTTCATGAACTGCTTCGCTGCCTTGTAGCCCTCGTCGCCCTCGACGAGCACTTCCTCGATATCCTTGTGATAGATGTCACGGATCGCGCGCTTCACGAGGTCGCTGTCCGAATGAATCAGCGCAGGCGCGCTCGACTGCAGCGTCTTTTCGCGGATTTCGTCCCACAGGCGCGCGAGATAGTCGAAGTCGCGCTTGATCTCGGTCTTGGTGCGGCTCATCCCGGCGGTACGCACGATGCAACCCATCGTCGGTGGCAGGTTGAGCTCGTCGATCATCGCCTTCAGCTTGCGGCGATCGGCGCCGTTCGAAATCTTGCGACTGATCCCGCCGCCGTGCATCGTGTTCGGCATCAGCACGCAATAGCGGCCGGCGAGCGAGAGATAGGTGGTCAGCGCGGCGCCCTTGTTGCCGCGCTCTTCCTTGACGACCTGGACCAGCATCACCTGACGGCGGCGAATGACGTCCTGAATCTTGTAGCGGCGGCGCAGCGACATGCGGTTTTCGCCGTCGTCTTCGTCGCTCCGGCGGCCGCGCCCGCGGCCCCGGCCGCCCTTGCGGCCGTCGCGCCCGCGGCGGCGGCGGTCGCCGCGTCCGTCTTTGCCTTCCTCGGAGGCCTGTTCGCCGTCGCCGGCTTCGGACTCGCTGCCCTCCTCGGCGTCCTCGGCCTCTTCGCCGATGGTTACGGGGGCGGGGGCGTCGCCATTGTCGTCGTCATGGTCCTCGACGTCGGCGACATCGCCTTCGAGTTCGTCGAGATCCTCCTCGGCGCGCATCGCCGCCTCGGCAGCGTGCTCCGCTTCTTCGCGCAGCAGCGCTTCGCGGTCTTCCTTCGGAATCTGATAATAGTCGGGGTGGATTTCGCTGAAGGCCAAGAAGCCGTGGCGGTTCCCGCCATATTCGACGAACGCCGCCTGCAACGAAGGTTCGACGCGGGTGACCTTGGCCAGATAGATGTTGCCCTTGAGCTGCTTGTGCTCGGCGGACTCGAAATCAAACTCCTCGATGCGGTTTCCCTTGGTGACGGCGACCCGGGTTTCTTCCCGGTGCCGCGCGTCGATCAACATGCGCGTGGTCATTATATGCACTCCAAGCGCGCCGCGGCGCGCCAACAGAAAATCCCGCGAACTGCCCTTCGGGGCGGTTGCGGCGGATAAAGGTGAAACGGATAAAGACGTTATTGCAGCGAGGGGCTTGCGTCCGGTCCTGGACGCGCATGCGGTCTTCGAATCCGGCGACGGTCGGGGCAAAGGCGCCCGCGTCGGGATCAGAAGAGGGCATGGCAAGCCTCATGCGGCATCAACCTGTTACGGGATGAGCGAGCAGGGGGCAGAATGGCTCCGCTGTCCGGTCAACCGGGTGGACTGACGGCAGGTCGCCCTTTCCCGTATGTCCGGCGCCGGGGCTGCAGCGGTCCCGCAGGTTCGCGAGATCGGCGCCTTTCCCCTCAAAAAGGCCGGACGGACCGGAAAAGGCACCGTCAATGGTGGCGTTGCTAGCATCGGCAGGGACCAACGGCAACCTCCGCCTCCGCACAAAGATGCGATCGCGTACCAATTGTTGCGACAATGCGCTCGCGTCTTCACGCGCGCCGGACAGGAAAACCCGGGCGTTAACCGCGTTGATGCACGCCTGGATGCGGCAGGAAAGCGGCTCTTTTTGAATAAGCACTGGACCAATGCGTGCTGGGCGGCATAGTCGCCTCCATGGGCCTCTTATTCCTGTTGAGCGCGGCGCTGCTGACGCCGCCGGCGTCCGCCGGCGATGCTGCGCGCGCGGTGCCGGCGCCCCGGCCGGGCCTTCTCCAGTCCGCGAGTTTTCGCGCAAGACCGCCCGCAAAGCGCTATTCGGTCACCGTGCCGATCGGCAAGCCGCGGCCCGCGTTGCCGCTACCGCGGGTTGACGGGCCGGACGATGCAGATCTGCCGCTCGTCGTCCTTGATCCGGGCCACGGCGGGCACGACCCGGGCGCAATCTCGCCACATGGCGGGCGCCGTGAAAAGGATGTGACGCTCGCGCTTGCGCGCGCGATTCGGGATCAGCTCCTCGCAACGGGCCGTGTTCGCGTCGCGCTCACCCGGGGCGACGACCGTTATCTCGTGCTCGAGGAGCGCTACGGAATCGCGCGGCGGCTGAAGGCTGATCTCTTTCTCTCGATTCACGCCGATTCAGCCGAGAATGAGGACGCGCGCGGCGCATCGGTCTTCACTCTCTCCGAGGTCGCCTCGGACCGGGAGGCGGCGAAGCTCGCGGCGCGCGAAAACAAGGCGAACATCATCAACGGGGTCGACCTCGGGGCGCATGGCGGCGCGGTGTCGTCGATCCTGCTCGACCTGACGCAGCGCGAGACAATGAATGTTGCGTCGGACTTCGCGCGCCTGCTTCAGCGGGAGGCGGCCGACGAGGTGCCGTTTCGCAGCAATGCGCACCGCTTTGCCTCTTTCGTCGTGCTGAAGGCGCCCGATACCCCGTCGGTGCTCTTCGAGACAGGCTTCCTGTCGAACAAGGAAGACACAGCCTTCCTCACCTCGAAGGCCGGGCAACAGAAGGTCGCGCGGGGCGTGCGTGAAGCTGTGCAGCTCCACTTCGCCCGCCGGATCGCCGAGCGCTGAGGATGGGACTTTCAAAAAGTTAGTCTTGACTAGCTTTCTGCGACACTCCAGCCTCCGCCTTCTGACAGCAAAGGGACGTTGTGGGCTGGAGCAACTGGTCAGGAAGCGTGTCGGCAGCAGCGACCGCGGCGCGGCCTCGCGACGAGGGCGAACTCGCCGCGCTGGTCCGTCACGCGCGCAAGGTCCGCGCACTTGGTGCAGGCCACAGCTTCATGCCGCTATGCGAGACAGACGATCTGATCGTGTCGCTCGGCGAAATGCGAGGAGAGATGGTGGTCGCCCCAGACCGCCGGAGCGCGCGTATCCCCGCGGGCTGGTCGATCAAGCGGCTCACTGCCGCGCTGTGGGCCGAGGGGCTTGCGCTCGCCAATCAGGGCGACGTCAATCCGCAGTCGCTCGCGGGGGCGATGGCGACGGGTACTCACGGTACGGGCGCGACCCTCGGCAGCCTTGCAACCTTCGCGCGCGGTTTCAGGCTGATCGGGGCCGATGGCGAGCTGCACTGGTGCGACGCCGTGACCAATCCCGAACTGTACCAGGCGCAGCGCCTTTCGCTCGGCCTGTTCGGTATTGCGACGGAAATCGAAACCCTGGTGGTACCGGCTTTTCATCTCGCCGAGCGGATCGAAAAGAGGCGGTGGGCCGAAGTGCGCGAAGGATATGACGAGCTCGCCGAACGGCATCGCCACATCGAGTTCTGGTTCTTTCCTCACGCCGACACCGTGATCCTGAAGACGCTCACGCCCTGTGATCCGTGCGATCCGCCCGCTTCGACCACGGACATGGAGGAAACCACCTTCCGCCGTATCCTTGATGTCTCGGCGAGGCTGCCCTTTTTGACCCCCTTCCTCCAGCGCGCGATGATGCGCACGCGTTTCGACGGTGCGCGACGCGGCCCTGCACATGCGATCTTTCCTTCGGACCGCACGATCCGCTTCGAGGAAATGGAGTATGAACTGCCGCGCGCTGCCGGGCTTGACGCGCTTGATGAGGCGGTCGGATGGATCCGAAGGAAGCGACTGCCGGTCACCTTTCCCTTCGAATATCGCACCGTCGCGGCAGACGATATATGGATGAGCCCGATGAATGCGGGGCCAGTCGCCGCAATCTCGATGCACCAATATGCGAAGATGCCCTGGGCCGGCCACTTCGCGAGTGTCGAGGCGATCTTTCGCGCGTATGGCGGCCGGCCGCATTGGGCGAAGCGCCACACGCTCACCCGCGCCGACGTCGACGCGCTTTATCCGATGGCCGAGCGCTTTCGCGCCGTGCGGCGCGCCGCCGACCCCACGGGCAAATTTCTCAATCCCCATCTGGAGACGCTGTTCTCATGACCGACGATCCGGCCCTGCACGCGCATCTGATCGGCCGCCAGGGTTCCCGCGCCGACCTAAACACGCCGGTGCTGGTGCTCGACGTCGAGGCGCTCGACCGCAATATATCGGCGATGGCAGCGCTCGTGGCGGCGAAGGGCGTTGACCTGCGCCCCCATGCCAAGACGCACAAGAGCGTCGATATCGCGAAGCGCCAGCTCGCATCCGGCGCACGCGGCGTCTGCTGCGCGAAGATTGGCGAGGCCGAAGTGCTGGCCGATGGGGGCGTATCGGGAATATTGATCACCTCGCCGGTTGCCGCGCCGCAAGCCATCAGGCGACTGGCCGCGCTCGCGGCGCGCACCGAGCGATTGATGGCGGTCGTCGATCATCCCGCGGTCGCGCAACGGCTTGCCGCGGCACTCGCCGATGTCGGCGCGAGCATCGACGTCATCATTGACGTCGATCCGGGGATCGCGCGCACCGGCGTCGCCTCGGCAGAAATGGCGGTGGAACTGGCCCGAACGATCGCGGCGCTTCCCTCGCTTCGCTATCGCGGCGTTCAATATTATTGTGGCTCGCAGCAGCATATCGAGGATTATGACGAACGCCGCTCTGCGATCGTCGCGCGCACCGACTATCTCACCTCGGTCATCGCCGCGCTGACCGACGCGGGCTTTGCTCCCGGCATTGTCACGGGATCGGGCACCGGGACCCACCGCATCGACCTCGAGCTCGGCGTCTTTACCGAGCTGCAGGCGGGCTCCTATGTTTTCATGGACCAGCAGTACAATGAGTGCGATCTCACCGGTGACGGTAGCCGGCCATTCGAGACCGCACTCGGCGTCGATGCGCGCGTGGTCAGCGCAAATCATCCCGGGCTGGTCACGATAGATGCCGGTTTCAAATCGCTGTCGACCGACGGGGGCGTTGCGGTTGTGCGGCGCGGCGCGCCGGAAAGTGCCTTTTTCGCCTTCATGGGCGACGAGCATGCGGCGTTGATCGCGCCCGATATCGGCACTTTGCTGGCGCCAGGCGATCCGGTGACGCTGACCGTCCCGCACTGCGACCCGACGGTCAATCTTTATGACCATTATCATGTCGTTGCGGGCGACACGCTGGTTGATATCTGGCCCGTGAGCGCGCGCGGCCGCGCACGGTGAAGCCGCCGGCCAAACAGGCGCGCGCCGCGGCGACGCGCGAGCGGCTGCTCGACGTCGCGGGCGCACTGCTTGCCGAGGTTGGGGTCGAGCGCATCTCGACAAATCTCATCGCGGCGCGCGCAGGAGTGAGCCCGCCGGCGCTCTATCGCTATTTCGCCGATAAATATGCGGTGCTCGAAGCGCTGGGGCGGCGGCTGATGGCGCGCCAGAATGCGGTGCTCGAGAGGTGGGTGGAGTGCCACGCCGAGGGCGGCATATCGGCGATGGCGGCGCACATCGGTGCACTGCTCGCGGATACGGCGGCGGTGACGCGCGCCGAGCCGGGGGCGGTCTGGATTTTGCGCGCGCTTCACGCGTCCCCGGCGCTTGCGCACGTCCGCCTCGATTCGCACCGCGGCGTCACCGACCGTCTTGCCGCAGCTTGTGCGCCCTTTCTGTCCGGCGTCGCCCCCGAGCTGTTGTGGCGCCGGCTGCGGATTGCCGTGGAGATCGGCTTTGCTGCCGACGAAATGCTCTACGAGGAAAGGCGGATCGACCCCGACGCCGCGCTCGCCGACGTCGCCGCCATGCTGAGCGCCGCGCTCGCCGAACTCGCCGCGCGGCGCTGAGCCACCCATCGCAACCCTTCTTCCCTTTCGGTCATGCAGGCTTTAGAGGCGAAACCCTATGGTCGCCGACACCTCTTCCCATTTCCGCTACCGTCTGCGCCGCGACAGCAATGCCGCGATGGCCTGGCTGCGCGATATGTGGACACGCCGTTGGTTCCGCTGGCTCGGCTGGCTGGCGCTCGCGGGGCTGCTCGCGTTCATCCTCATCTGGATCATCTTCGCGCGCAACCTGCCCTCGGTCGACCAGCTTCGCGACTATGAACCGCCCCTGCCCACGATGGTCCGCGACGGCGAAGGCAAGCCGGTGCATAGCTACGCGCGCGAGCGCCGGGTCCAGCTCGAGTACAGCGAATATCCCCAGCTGCTCGTCCGCGCTTTCCTGGCTGCAGAGGACCGCACCTTCTTCGAGCATGGTGGCATTGACTATCCCGGGATCGCGACCGCGATCGTCACCAACCTCAAGAACGACGGTCGCCCGATCGGCGCTTCGACGATCACCCAGCAGGTCGCGAAGAATCTGCTGCTGACCAACGAGGTCAGCTATACGCGCAAGATCCGCGAGGCGATCCTCGCCATGCGCATCGAGGGGGCTCTGACCAAAGAGCAGATCCTTGAACTCTATCTCAACGAAATCCCCCTCGGCCGCCGCAGCTTCGGCGTCCAGGCAGCAAGCCGCGCCTATTTCGACAAGGACGTCGATCAGCTCGCGCTGCACGAAATGGCCTTCCTCGCCATTCTGCCCAAGGCGCCTGAAACCTATGGCCGTGCACGAAACGCTGACAAGGCGCTGGGGCGACGCAATTTCGTGCTCGGAGCGATGGCGCGCAACGGCTGGATCACCCCCGCGCAGCGTGACGCTGCGCAGGCGATGCCGCTCGGCCTGACCGAGACGGGCAACCGCGCGGTCGCGCAGGTCGGCGGATATTATATGGAAGAGGTGCGGCGCCAGCTGATCGACCAGTTCGGCGAAACCGCCGAAGACGGGCCGCATAGCGTCTATGCCGGCGGCCTGTGGGTACGCACAGCCTATGATGACAAGATGCAGCAGGCCACTGCGAAAGCGCTGCGCGCCGGGCTGATCCGCTACGATGCTGGCAAGGGTTGGTCGGGACCGATCGCGACGATCGAGGCCGACGCGCAGTGGCAGAGCAGGCTCGCCTCGAGTTTCATCGGGATCAGCTATGATAATTGGCGCATCGCCGCGGTGCTTTCCAAGACGGGCAGCGAAGCACGCCTCGGATTTTCGGACGGTACGACCGGGCGGCTGCCAGCCAGCGCTGCACAAATGGCCTATCGCAAGCGCGGGACAAGTGCCTTCGTGGCGATGAAACCCGGTGACCTGATTGCGGTCAAGGCGACCTCGCCCGGCGTCTATGCGTTGCGCAACATTCCCGAGGTGTCGGGCGGCATGGTCGTGGAAAGCCCGCATTCGGGTCGTATTTACGCGATGCAGGGCGGTTTCGATGTCCGCCTGTCGCCGTTCAACCGTGCAACGCAGGCCGAACGTCAGCCAGGATCGACCATCAAGCCCTTCGTCTATGCGACCGCGCTCGACAATGGCATGACCCCCGCGACGATGATCGTCGACGGGCCTTTCTGCGTCTATCAGGGCGCAAACCTTGGAAACAAATGCTTCCGAAACTATGGCGGCGCGGGCGGAGCGGGCCAGCACACAATGCGCTGGGGGCTCGAGCAGTCGCGCAACCTGATGACCGTCCGCACCGCAAGCCAGGTCGGGATGGAGCCGATCGTCGAGACGATCAAGACGATGGGCATCGGCACGCACGAACCCTATCTGTCGACTGCGCTCGGTGCGGGCACGACGACGGTCGAAAAGCTGGTCAACGCCTATGCGATGCTCGCCAATCACGGCCGCGCGTTGAAGCCGCGGGTGATCGATTATGTTCAGGACCGCCGCGGCAAGGTGATCTTCCCGCGCGACTGGCGCCCTTGCGAGGGATGTAACCAGAAGGACTGGGACGGCCGGCCAATGCCCCGCTTTGCGCCGTCGGGTAAGCAGCTTATGAATCCGATGACCGCCTATCAGGTCGTTCACATGCTCGAAGGGGTCATCCAGCGCGGAACCGCGCAGCGACTCCGCGACCTCGGCGTCCCCTTGTTCGGGAAGACAGGGACGACCACGGGGCCCAAGGACGTCTGGTTCATGGGCGGTACCCCCGACGTGGTCGCGGGCCTCTATCTCGGCTTCGACCAGCCACGCAACATGGGGGGCTATGCGCAGGGGGGCAGCCTTGCCGCCCCCGTGTTCAAGGATTTCTTCCTCGAAGCTCTGGCAGACCGCCAACCTGTGCCCTTCACCGCGCCCAAGGGCATCCGCATGGTTCGTATCGACCGTCAATCGGGTCGCCGTGTCTATGGTAGCTGGCCTGGCAGCGACCCCAAGGCGGCGATCATCTGGGAAGCCTTCAAGCCCGAAAGCGAACCCCGACGGACAATCCGCGAAGAGGAGATCAAGCCGTCGAAACCCGCCCCGCGACAGGACGCGCCGGTGGAACAGAGCAGCGGGCGGCGCAGCGACAGCGACTTCCTCGACGATCGCGGCGGAATCATCTGACGGCTTGCCACCGGCGCTCGAGCCTCTATGGCCGGGGCCCATTGAATTCAGGAGCAAGAAGATGCGCGCCGAAGCGCAGGATCAAATCGATACGATCAACGCCGCGCTGGCATTGCTGCGCCGATTCCTCGACTGGGACCGCGCCGTGCGCCGGCTCGACGAGCTCAATGCAAAGGTCGAGGACCCGACGCTGTGGGACAGCCCCAAGGCGGCGCAGGAGGTCATGCGCGAACGCCGCCGGCTCGATGAGGCGATCAATGCGACGCGCGCTATCGAGAAGGAGCGCGACGACACGGTCGAGTTGATCGAACTTGCCGAGATGGAGGGCGACGAGGCGCTGATCGACGATGCTGTCGCCAGTCTCGCCGCGCTCGCGCAGCGCGCTGAACAGGACAAGGTCAAGGCGCTGCTTGCAGGCGAGGCGGACGGCAACGACTGCTATATCGAAATCCACGCAGGCGCCGGAGGCACCGAAAGCCAGGACTGGGCCGAAATGCTGCAGCGCATGTATATGCGCTGGGCCGAAAAGCGCGGGATGAAGGTCGAGCTCGTCGAATATCAGGCGGGCGAGCAGGCAGGCATCAAGTCGGCAACCATGCTGATAAAGGGCGAAAGCGCCTATGGCTATGCCAAGACCGAGAGCGGCGTGCACCGCCTTGTCCGAATCTCGCCCTACGACAGTTCGGCGCGCCGCCATACCAGCTTCTCGTCGGTCTGGGTCTATCCGGTGATCGACGACGATATCCAGATCGACATCAACGAGAGCGACCTCAAGATCGATACCTACCGCGCATCGGGCGCGGGCGGCCAGCACGTCAACACGACCGACTCGGCCGTGCGCATCACCCACATTCCAACCGGCATTGTCGTTGCCAGCCAGAATGACCGTTCGCAGCACAAGAACCGCGCCACGGCCATGAACATGCTGAAGGCGCGGATGTACGAGGCCGAACTTCAAAAGCGCGAGGTCGAAGCGAGCGGCGAATATCAGGCGAAGACCGAGATAGGCTGGGGCCACCAGATCAGGTCCTACGTTCTCCAGCCCTATCAGCTGGTGAAGGATTTGCGCACCGGAGTGACCTCGACTGCTCCCGGCGACGTTCTTGATGGCGCGCTCGATCCCTTCATGGCAGCGGCGCTGTCGCAAAAGGTGACGGGCGAAAAGGTCGAGGTGGAGGACATCGACTGATGCAGCGCCGCGCGGCCTTCCTCGCCGCACTGGCGCTTGCACCGCTGGTCGGCGGCTGCGATGCGCCCTGGCAGGAGGATGGCGACCGCATCGAAACCGCGCGCGATTTCCCGCCCGCCGACCGCCCTGTCGCGCCGATCACCTCGACCAAATGGTCCACCGAAGAGGCTCGCGATCGCGTCAACGAAGCCGATGACGTCATGGATTCCGCCGACGTCCGTCCCGGCATGACTGTCGCCGATATCGGCGCCGGCGACGGCTATTACACGGTCCGCCTTGCGGGCCGGGTCGGAGCCGACGGGCGCGTGCTCGCGCAGGATATCCAGCCCGAGGTGATCGAACGCCTCGCCGACCGCGTCGCTCGCGAGCGGCTCGACAATGTGTCGCTGAAGCTCGGCGCGGTCGACGACCCGCGGCTTCCTGCGAACAGCTTCGACCGCGTGTTCATGGTGCACATGTATCACGAGATCGGCGAACCATACGCCTTTCTCTGGCGACTGCGTCCTGCCCTGCGTCAGGGAGGGCAGGTAATCGTCGTCGACGGCGACCGCCCGATTGCGCAGCATGGGACACCCTTTCGCCTGCTCGTCTGCGAGTTTCAGGCGGTGGGCTACAAGTTGCTGTCTTATAACGACAAGCAGACCGCAGGGGGTTATCTCGCGCGCTTTGTGCCCACGGGCAAGCGCCCCGATCCTGCAGCGATCAGTGTCTGCAAGAACCCCTAATAGACGATAAGCCGGTCGTCCGGCGCGACGCCTGCCAGAAAGCCGACGAGCCCGCCGGCGCGTATGTGTGATCCCATGTCTCCCGCCCTGAGGCTAGCGAGCGCCATGCCCGACTGGCAGGCGATCAGGACGACATTCATCGCCGCGGCTTCGGCGATCATCTGCGCAAGGTCGGGCTGGCCCGCCGCGACGCGCGCCGCGTCACCCGCGAATCCGATCGGCGCGCGCAGCAACGCGACCGCCTCGCCCTGCATGAAGAGCCGCACCGGCTCCCCTAGCGCCGCTGCCGCCATCGCGGTTTCGAGTGCCGCATAGAGGCGCGATCCGTCCGCGCTCGCTACGATCAGGTTCAGCCCTGGCATATCGGGCACCCGGGGTCCGCAGGCACGGCGACTTCGCGCCACCGCCGCTCCAACATGTCGATGATTGCGAGCCGGCCAATGAGCGGCCGGCCCCACCCGGTGAGGGCGCGTACTGCTTCCAGCGCCGCGGTGGCCCCAATCATCCCTGGCAGCGCACCCATTACGCCCGTCTCGGCGCAATTAATCCCCTCGCGATTCGGATCATTGCCGACCAGGCACGCGTAGCAGGGGCTATCTTGGCGCCAGCCCTCGTAAAGCGCGACTTGTCCCTCGAATGCGCCGATCGCGGCCGAGAGGAGGGGGATTTCGCGCGCGACCGCGGCGCGATTCACGGCAAGGCGGGTCGGAAAATTGTCGCAGCCGTCGAGGATCAGCTGGGCGCCTGCCAAGAGCGCTTCGGCATTGCCCGCGTCAAGCCGCTCCACGCGGGGGATGGCTTCGACATGCGGGTTGATGCGCCGGGCCGCCCGCGCCGCAACCTCGGCCTTGGGCGCACCGATGTCGTCGTCGGCGAACAGCGGCTGGCGATGAAGGTTCGACAGTTCGACGGCATCATGGTCGATGATCGTCAGCCGGCCAGTCCCTGCGGCAGCCAGATAGGCGATCGCCGGGCAGCCGATTCCGCCCGCGCCAATCACCGCGACATGCGCGGCCTTGAGCTTCGCCTGCCCCGCACCGCCGAATTGGGGCAGAATGATCTGGCGCGCGTAGCGGTCGAGTTCGGCGTCCGACAGCAAGGGTCAGGGCCGCCGCAGTTTCATCGCTGCCAGCGACCCGACGCCTTCCGGGGCGCTGTCCTCGACTTCGACTGCGGCCGTGGCGACCCCCGTCGAGCCGAAACCGCCCGCGCCTCGCGCGGTGGCATCGAGCGCCGCGACCTCGGCGAAGGTCGCGCGCTGGACCGGGGCGGGCACCAGCTGGGCGATACGGTCACCGCGCCGGATCTCGAAATTATCCTCGGACAGATTGGCGAGGATCACCTTCACCTCACCGCGATAGTCGCTGTCGATGGTTCCCGGCGTATTGAGACAGGTGATACCATGTTTGAGAGCGAGTCCCGAGCGCGGACGCACCTGGACCTCGTAGCCCGGGGGGATTGCCATCGCAAAGCCGGTCGCGACCGCGTGGCGCGTGCCGGGGCGAAGCGTCAGCGTCTCGGCTGCAACCACGTCCATCCCCGCCGCGCCTTCCGAGGCGTAGGCGGGCAGCGGCAGGCCGCCGCCATTTGGCAGGCGCTGGATCTGGATTTCAATTGGAATCAACGGGTGAACGGAGGTCGAGCTCATCGGCGATCTTTTCCATCAATTTGCGGGCGACGGCCTGTTTGGGCAGTCGGTCCCAACTGTCGACACCGTCCTTGCTGACGATGTGAACGCGGTTGGTTTCGCCGCCCATCGGGTCGGCGGAGACATCGTTCGCGACAATCCAGTCGCATCCCTTCCTGGCGAGCTTTGCCTGGGCATGGTCGATCACGTCATGGGTTTCGGCGGCAAAGCCGATCAGCAGCGGCGGGCGCTTGGCGCTCTTGGCGAGTCCGGCGAGAATGTCAGGATTTTCGGCGAGCGCCAGGGGGGGGACGTCTCCGCTGCCATCCTTTTTGATCTTCTGGGCACGTGTGTCGGCGGCGCGCCAGTCGGCAACCGCAGCGACCATGATCGCGGCGTCGACGGGCAGCGCTGCCTCGACCTCTGCGGCCATTTGGATTGCGGTTTCCACGTCCACACGGACCACCCCGGGCGGGGTTGGTAGCGGCACCGGTCCTGCAACGAGAAGCACCTCGGCACCCGCTTCGGCGGCGGCAGCGGCGATTGCAAAGCCCTGCTTCCCGCTCGACCGGTTGGCGATGTAGCGTACCGGATCGATCGGCTCGTGCGTGGGGCCTGCAGTAACCAGGAGCCGGCGTCCATAGAGCGGGCGGTGGCTTGCAGGTGCGAAATCGGGCTGGCCGGACAGCGGAACCGCGCCCGCTGTGCGGGCGAGCGCTGCAGCAACCGCCTGCTTGATTGCCTCGGGTTCCGGCAGGCGGCCCGGGCCATATTCTCCGCACGCCATCTCACCCTCGTCGGGTTCGATCACGGTAACGCCGTCGCTGCGCAGCGTGGCGACGTTGCGCCGCGTCGCGGGGTGCAGCCACATACGCACATTCATCGCGGGTGCCGCGAGCACGGGCTTGTCGGTTGCGAGCAGGAGTGTCGTCGCGAGATCGTCGGCGATTCCGGCGGCCATCTTGGCGAGAAGGTCGGCGGTCGCGGGTGCAACGACCACCAGGTCGGCCTCGCGGGAGAGCTCGATATGCCCCATCTCGACCTCGTCCTTGAGGTCGAAAAGGTTGGTGTAGACCTTGTTTTCGCTGAGCGCCGCGAGCGTGAGAGGCGTGACGAACTGCTCGCCCGCGCGCGTCAAGACGCAGCGTACGGTCATTCCGGCCTTGCGGAGCAGGCGGACAAGCTCGATGCTCTTGTAGGCGGCAATCCCGCCGCCAATGATGAGCAAAATGCGTTTGGCCGCCATCGTCACACTCCCGTCAGCAGCATGTCGACTGCGTTCAATATATCATAGCGTCGGTCACCCAGCGACGCGACACGGACGCCCAAATCCCGTATGTCGACGGCCGACGCCAGCTGCGTCGCCATGATATGATGCTGTCCTTCGATCTCGAAGAGGGGATGGAGGCGGGAAAGCTGTTGTGCCATCTGCGCGGGAACCAGCGGCACGACGAAGCGCGTGTCGAAATGTCCCAGCAAGTCGCTCTGGCAATCGAGCAAGAGCGCTCCTCCGTCGCGACTTCGGTGGACATCGAACTGCGCCATCAGAACAGCCGGTATTTCGCGAGTGGCAGCCCATGTTCGCGCGTGTAGGCGTTCCAGCTTTCGATGGCGGCGCGATTTTCTTCCTTCCACGCGACCTCGCGCGCCTTCTTGACCTCGGCGGCAAGGCCCGTCTGGCAAGCTTCGCTGACATTGATGCCGAGCCTTTTTGCCTCTTCGACCAATTCGGCGTTCAGTGAGACATTGGTCGGTTTCTTGGGGCCCTCGAATCGCGCCGGACGGTTCATCGCCATTCTCCTTGCGCATGAGATATGCGCATTGGTCCCAGTCTTCAACCCAGCCAGTGGAGCATGCCGGCGCCCGCAGCCGCGCCGATCAGCGCGGTCAGCGCATAGCGCCACCACACGCGCTTTTCACCCGGCTCCCACATCAGCGGAATATCGGGGAGCGGCGGGGCCGGGGGGGCAGCGCCCGGACGGGGCAATTGGGCGTCGAGGCGGCGGATGATGTCGGGGATCAGCGCGAGCGTTTTGCCCTGCTCGCGAAGCCCATCAGCAAGCGCGGCCTCGGGTCCGAGCTCGTCGCGAATCCAGGCGCCGACGAATGGCCCCGATACGTCCCACATATTGATCGCGGGATTGAGCATCGTCGCGACCCCTTCGACCATCACCATCGTCTTCTGAAGCAAAAGCAGGTGCGGCTGAGTCTGCATATCGAAATCGCGTGTGATCGCGAAAAGGCCGTCAAGCATCTGCCCGACGCTGAGTTCGCTGACCGGCTTGCCGCGCATCGGTTCGCCGACCGCGCGAAGCGCCGTCGCGAACTCCTCGACGCTATGATATTCGGGCACATATTGCGCCTCGAAATGAATCTCGGCGACCCGGCGGTAATTGCCCGTGGTCAGCCCGTAGAGGATTTCGGCGAGCCAATAGCGCGCCTGCCGGTTGATTCGCCCCATGATGCCGAAGTCGACCGCAGCGATCGTCCCGTCGGCCTTCACGAACAAATTGCCCTGATGCATGTCGGCGTGGAAAAAGCCCTCGGCAATCGCCTGCCGCAGAAACGCGTGGACGAGATTCGCTGCGAGCGCCTCCATGTCATGCCCGGCGGCAAGGAGCTGATCGCGGTGCGAGATTTTGATGCCGTCGATCCAGTCGAGCGTCATCACGCGGCTGTTCGTTCGGTCCCAGTCGATCGCGGGGACTTCATAGGTCGGTACCCCCGTCATCGCGTCGGCGAGTTCGGACGCCGACGCCGCCTCGCGCCGCAGGTCGAGTTCGCGCAGCGTCCAGCGTCGGAAATTGGCGATCACCTGCCGCGGGCGGAGCCGGCTCGCCTCACCGCCGAGAGCCTCAAGATGGGCGGCCGCCCATTCGTAAGTTTCGATGTCGCGGGCGAACTGCTTGTCGATGCCGGGGCGGCGCACCTTGACCGCGACCTTGCGCCCATCGGTCGTTACCGCGCGGTGGACCTGCGCGATCGAAGCCGATCCCACTGGTTCGGGGTCGAATTCGGCATAGAGGCTTTCGAGCGGCGCTTCGAAGGTCGCCTCGATTTCCTGCCGGATGCGGTCGAAGGCGACGGGGGGCAGCGCGTCCTGCAAGGTCAGAAGATTGCGCGCCGCCTCCTCCCCGACAAGGTCTGGGCGTGTCGCGAGCGTCTGCCCCAGCTTGACGGCTGCAGGACCGATCGCCTGAAAGGCCGCGGCGTAATCGGGAATCCTTGGCTGAATGGTTCCCAGTCGTGCGATCCGGCACAGTCGCTTGACTCCCGGCGGGGTCTGCGGAGCCGTTTCGATGCCGCGCAACGCCCCGTGGCGCGCAAGAATACGGCCCCAGCGCAACAGGCGGACGATATGAGTGAGCGGCCGGGTCAAGCCTTCCATCCGCTGTGAATGGCAACCAGGCCGCCCAGAATCGGTTCAACCTTCACCGCGCTGAACCCTGCCTTGCGGATCATCTGCGCAAAGGCCGGCATCGGCGGGAAACGGCGAATCGACTCGATCAGATAGCGATAACTGTCCTCGTCCTGCGCGATCAGCTTGCCGAGCTTGGGCACCAGATGGTGCGAATAGGCATCATAAACCTGCGAAAAGCCCGGCCATTCATTGGTCGAAAACTCGAGGCAGAAGAAGCGTCCGCCATAGCGCAGCACGCGGTGCGCCTCGGCGAGTGCGGCCGGAATGTCGGTAACATTGCGGATACCGAAGGCGATTGTATAGGCGTCGAAAAACTGATCGGGAAAGCTCAGCATCTCGGCGTTCTGCTCGGACCAGACGAGGCTTGTGATGCCGCGTTCAGCCGCGCGCTCCATTCCCACCCCCAGCATGTCGGGGTTGATGTCGGCGACGGTGATGCTCGCCCCTGATGGCTCCATGCGAAAGGCTATGTCGCCCGTGCCCCCTGCCATGTCGAGGATCGCCTCTCCTGCGCGCGGTTTCACCCGGCGCACAAAGCGATCCTTCCAAAGCCGGTGCAGGCCCCCCGACATCGCGTCGTTCATGATGTCATACTTGCGCGCGACGCGGCTGAACACTTCTCCGACCATCGCGGTCTTGGCGGTGGCGGGAACCTCTTCATAGCCGAAACTGACGGTATCGGGCGTAGCCATGTGTCGCGCCTTTGCGAGGGGGGAGTGCGGAAGTGCTGCAGCGCCTTTAGCGGGGCCTTGCCGCCCGCGCAAATGGCGCGTAGCGCCGCAGACCTGATGCCCGAACTCCCCGAAGTCGAAACCACCGTGCGCGGTCTGGCGCCCTTTCTTGAAGGGCAGCAACTTGTGGCTGTCACAACCTTCCGTCCCGACCTTCGCCGGCCCTTTCCAGCCGATCTTGCGCAGCGTCTGACCGGCGCGACCGTGACGGCCCTGTCACGCCGCGCCAAATATGGCATCGTCTCGACCGATCGCGACGATCATATGATTTTTCACCTTGGCATGTCGGGGCGCTGGCGCACCGAGGGCGGCGCGGCGGGAAAGCATGATCACCTGCTGATCGAAACCGCGGGTGGCCATCGGCTCTTCCTGCATGACCCGCGCCGCTTCGGTTCGGTCGATCTCGTCACGGGTGATCCGCTGACGCGCTTCCCGGCCTTTATGACGCTCGGCCCCGAACCGCTCTCGGATGATTTCGACGCCCTCTATCTCGCGCGTGTGCTCGCCGGGCGCCGCGCGCCGATCAAGGCGATGCTGCTCGACCAGGCGGTCGTGGCCGGGCTCGGGAACATCTATGTATGCGAGGCGCTCAACATGGCGCGCATTTCGCCGCTGAAGCCCGCGGCCGACGTACCCAAGGCCAGGCTCGCGGCGCTCGCACCCGCGATCAAGGCGGTGCTGGCAGCCGCGATCGCGGCGGGAGGGTCGACCTTGCGCGATTTCCTCAGTCCCGAAGGCGACCTTGGCTATTTTGCGAAGGAGTGGCGCGTCTATGGGCGCGAAGGCGAGGCCTGCGAATGCGGGGGGACGATCGCGCGCATCGTCCAGGGCGGCCGCTCGACCTTCCATTGCCCCAAATGCCAGCGCTGATCGGGCCGAAAAGCATTGACCCGCCCCCGCTTCGTGGCTATGGGCGCACCCTTCGAGCAGGGTCCGGTCATCCGGAACCGGCCGCATCCGGACATTGATTCGCCGCCCGCGCGCGATTCGGCTGCTCCGCTTTCGGCTGTGCTCCGACCGTTGAACCGATTGGATTTTTGAGGAACTTATGGCCAATACGCCGCAGGCAAAGAAGCGCATCCGTCGCAACACGGCGCGCACGATCGTCAACAAGAACCGCGTCTCCCGCATCCGCACGCTGGTGAAGAAGGTCGAAGCCGCCGTCGCTGCCGGCGACAAGGACGCCGCCGCGGCGGCGTTGAAGGCGGCTCAGCCCGAGATGGCGCGTGGCGTCGCAAAGGGCGTGCTTCACAAGAACACCGTCGCACGCAAATATTCGCGCCTGACGAAGAGCGTCAACGCGATCGCCTGATTCGGCTTTCGCTGTGCTCAATTTCAAAGACCTGCCGGGTGGCCCCGGCGGGTCTTTTTTATTGTCCGGCGAAACGCATGTCTGTTGCAGCGCGGTAAGTAGCGGATTCATCGCGATTCGTTTGGGCGCCAGAATAAATTCCCACATAAGTATTTGAAAATTCTGCAGTAATTACCCCATACTCGCATTTCCAAGGGGTACCGCGAGTCAAGAATTTTATTTCCGATTTTTTACACCTCGCGGCCTTGATCCTCTCTCCTTCTCCTGCCTAGACAAGGGGGTCGTTGGCCTTCGCCGACGGCCGCCACATGAACATGATTCGGCTCCTTCGGGCTTGTCCCGCTTGGGACGCTTGCGCTTGCCGCGAGCGGAGGATCAACGCGTGGGGCGGCTGGGCGCGGCGGCGACCGGGGACCGAAGGGGGCGGCGCAAGTGACAGAAAGCGGGAGCAGACATGACGGCCATGCGGGAAACGGGGCGATGAGCGGCGATGCCGCAACGCTCTGGCCGCGGGTCGCCGAAGGGCTGCGCCGCGACCTCGGCGTCCGCACGTTCGATCATTGGCTAAAGCCTGTGCGCTTTGCCGACTATTGTTCGCTCTCGGGGGTGGTGACCCTCGAAACCCCGAGCCGCTTTTCGGCAAATTGGATCAATGAGCGATTCGGCGACCGGCTGGAACTTGCGTGGCGGCATCATCTGCCTGCGGTACGCTCGGTCCTCGTTCGCGCCGGGGCTGCAAGCTCGGAGCGCAGTGTCGCGGCGATGACACCTGCGCCATCGCTGCCCGGCCTCCAGCCGCCCTCGGCGATGACACCCGCGGCCGCCTCGCCCTTCGATGCCCGTCTGAGCTTCGACCGCTTCGTCGTCGCGCGCTCGAACATCCTGGCGGCCAATGCCGCGCGCCGGATGGCCATGGCCGAGGTGCCGCAGTTCAATCCTCTCTATCTCTGCTCCGGAACCGGACAGGGCAAGACGCACCTTCTGCACGCAATTGCGCAAAGCTATGCCGCGATCGATCCCGCGGCGACGATCATTCTGATGTCGGCGGAGAAGTTCATGCTCGAGTTCGTCGGCGCGATGCGCGGCGGCGACATGATGGCATTCAAGACGCGGCTGCGCGCGGCCGATCTGCTGCTGCTCGACGATCTCCAGTTCGTGATCGGGAAAAATTCGACGCAGGAGGAATTGCTCCACACGATCGACGATCTGATGACCGCGGGCAAACGCCTCGTCGTTACCGCAGACCGCCCGCCGGCGATGCTCGACGGAGTCGAGGCGCGGCTGCTCTCGCGGCTTTCGGGCGGGCTTGTCGCTGATATCGAGGCGCCCGAGGATGACCTACGCGAACGCATTATTCGCCAACGGCTCGCGGCGATGCCGATGGTCGAAGTGCCGGACGATGTCGTCGCCTATCTGGTCAAGCATTTCACGCGCAACATCCGCGAGCTCGAGGGCGCGCTCAACAAGCTGCTCGCCTACGCCGCCCTTACCGGCGCGCGCGTCGACTTGACACTCGCCGAGGACCGGCTCGCCGAAAATGTGCGCAGCGCGCGCCCGCGCATCACGATCGACGAGATCCAGCGCGCGGTTTGCGCCCATTATAGGCTCGACAAGGCCGAGATGGCCTCCAAGCGCCGCGTCCGTGCGGTCGCTCGGCCCCGACAGGTCGCCATGTATCTGGCGAAAGAACTGACGCCGCGTTCCTATCCCGAAATCGGCCGTCGTTTCGGCGGGCGCGACCATTCGACAGTGATCCACGCCGTGCGTACAGTTGAGGCGCTGCGCGTCACCGACAGTGAACTCGATGCTGAAATCGCGGCCATTCGGCGGAGCCTGAACAGCTGACCTTGAGGAGGGACGAGATTCCCGTCCCGGTCATGGGTTTGTCGATCCGGCATGCATGGCATGAAAAAGCCCGCCTTCGGTGTGGAAGGCGGGCTTTTCCAATCTGAAGCTGATCGGGTCAGCCCTTTTCGGGCGGCGCCACCGTGATGCGGACCTTCTCGCCCGAATTGCCGGGGAAGCCGGTGAACATCGCCTGGATCAGGTTGGGGACAATGTCGACGAGGTCATTGTCGCGCGACTGTGCCTCTGCGCGGCCCTCGAAGAGGCGATAGCCGTCAGAAGCGCGGTCGATGCGCAGGTTGAGGTCGCTCGTATAAACGGTGTAGCTCGACACGTCGCTATTGCCCCAGCCGGGCCCGAATCCGCCCCACAGGAAGGGATCGTAATAGCCGGCGACGTAGCGGCGGCCGTGACGCCCGCGTACGATGACCGGGCGATAGAAGCCGCGGCCGTACCAGCCGCCGTACCAAGGGTCGCGAAAGCCCGGCGTGGACACCACGCGCTCGCGGCCCTTGTCGATCCCATAATCCATATGGACGATGAGATCGGCTTTCTCGCCAGGCGCGGCAGGGCGATAACCGTAGCGGGTCAGTTCGCCTGCGACGAGATTGGCATATTGGCCGAATTCGATCCCGCCGTCGAGTGCGGGGTTGCTCGCCTCGACGGTGAAGCTCTGGCCCTGCGGGGCGGGAAGCTGCGTCTGGAAGCGCGCGACGTCGGCCTTGAACGGTGTCGCGCAGCCGGCGAGCGCCAATGCGGCACCGGTTATGGCAGCGAGGCCAAGGCGCCTGAAGGTGATCTTGCTCATTGTCATGCTCCGTGATTCGGTACGCGAACTTACCCGCGCTTTATACCATGACTAAGCCAGTGCGACTTAACCTTGGTTGAACCCGGTTCGTCGCAGCTTTGTTCCCGGACAGTTCCGGCTAAGCGGTCGATCAACGGCACAGGCCCAGTACATCATAGGTGGCATCGAGCGTCGGCTTTGCAAGAGCGCGTGCCTTCCCAGCGCCCTTGTCGAGAATGGCATCGAGCGCCTGATGGTCGTCCTTGAGCGCCACGAAGCGCGCATTGATCGGCGCTAGCTTCTCGACCAGGAGTTCGCCGAGCGCTGGCTTGAACGCGCCAAAGCCCTGACCGGCGAAATCGGCAAGCACCGCATCGACGCTCATATCGGCGAGCGTGGCATAGATGCCCACGAGGTTGCGCGCCTCGGCCCGTCCTTCGAGCCCCGCGGCTTCGGACGGGAGTACGTCGGGGTCGGTGCGCGCCTTCCTCACCTTCTGCATCATCATATCGGCGTCGTCAGTCAGGTTGATCCGGCTCATGTCGGAGGGATCTGATTTCGACATTTTCGCCGATCCGTCGCGCAGGCTCATGATTCGCGCTGCCCCCGGCGGAATGATCGCTTCGGGCAGCGTGAAGACCGGGGCTTCGGGGCTCGCATAGTCATTGTTGAACTTCTGCGCGATATCGCGCGCAAGCTCGAGATGCTGCTTCTGATCCTCGCCCACCGGGACGTGCGTCGCTTGATAGAGCAGTACGTCGGCCGCCTGCAGCACCGGATAGGTATAAAGTGCTGCCGAGGCACCCTCGCGGTTCTTGCCCGACTTATCCTTGAACTGCGTCATCCGATTGAGCCAACCCAAGCGCGCGGTGCCGTTCAGGAGCCATTGCATTTCGGCGTGCGCGGGAACGCGTGCCTGGTTGAACAGGGTCGAGCGGTCGGGGTCGATCCCGCAGGCGACGAGCGCGGCGGTCATCGCGCGCGTGTTTGCGGTCAACTCGGCGGGCACGTGCGGCATCGAGATCGCGTGGAGGTCGGCGAGGAAAAAAAGACATTCACCGCCTTGTGCGGCGGCATCGTCCTGCATTCGCACCCAGTTGCGGATCGCACCCAGATAATTGCCGAGGTGCAAGTTTCCGGTGGGCTGGATGCCCGAAACGATCCGCATGGTCTACTCCTGTGTCGGCGCCGCTCTTCCGCGAGCGCGCCGCCGCGTCAGCATGGCGAGGAGATCCTTGTCAAGCGCGCCGACGAGGAAAGCGGCGGCAAAGAAGGCCGCGCCTCCGGCAGCGACGAGCGCGGCAAGCGACCAGGCGCGCTCGAACGCCGTGCCACCATAATGGTCCGCGAACATGGGCATCATCCACCAGAGGAGCGCTCCCATCACCGCCACCGCAACAAGTTGGCGGACGATGCGCCCCGCGAGCCGCGCGGTGAAATGGAACCAGCCGCGCCGGTGGAGGATGGTGTAGAGGAGCAGACAGTTGATGCTCGCCGACGCTGCCGTTGCCCCGGCAAGCCCGACAATTCCGTAGCGCTCGACGACATAGAGGTTAATCGCGATGTTGATGATCAGCGACGCGAGGGCGGTCCAGACCGGCGTCCGCGTGTCCTCGCGCGCAAAGAAGCCGGGGTTCAATATTTTGACGATCACATAGGCCGGGAGGCCCGCGACGAGCGCGACAACGATATTTGCCATGATCGCGCCGTCGGCGGCCGTGAATTTTCCGCCGACGAAGAAGGCGGAAGTGAAGGCGGGCGCGCAGATTGCCAGCGCCGTCGCCGCGGGCAACGTCAGCAGGGTCGCCATCTCGAACGCGTTGCTTTGCAATCGCTGCGCCTCTGCGCCGTCGCCTGCATGGATATGCCGTGACAGCATAGGCAGGATTGCGGTGCCCAGTGCGATGCCGACGATGCCAAGTGGCATCTGGTTTAGCCGATCGGCGAGTTTGAGCAGCGTTAGCGACCCCTGCGGCAGCGAAGTGGCGAAGAAGGTATCGACGAACTGGCTGACCTGATAGATTCCGGCGCCGAAAGTTGCGGGCAGGATCAACATTCCGAGCTTGCGGACCTCGGGCGTAAGGCGCGGCAGCCGCCAATGAAGCCGGAGCCCGGCGCGGCGCACTGCCCAGAGCAGATAGGCAAGCTGCGCTACCCCGGCGAGACTGACCGACACTGCCAGGGCAATCGCCACGATACGGTCGTCGGCACTGTCGCCGCGCAGCCACCACCCGGTGATGATACCGGAAATCAGAAGCACGTTCAGCAACACCGGGGCAAAGGCGCCCGGCGCGAAGCGCGAGCGCGCGTTGAGAAGCCCGGACAGCATCGCGACGAGGCTGATGAGCCCCAGATAGGGAAAGGTCACCCGGCTCAGGAACACTGCAAGTTCGAACTTGCCCGGCACATCCTGGAAGTCGCGCGCGAGCAGCCACACGATCCCTGGCATGATGACCATCATGACTGCTGAAAAGGCCAGCAATACCCACAGAAATACGGCGAGTACATCGTCCGCAAAGCGTGCCGCCGCGGCCTCGCCGCTTTCCTCGTCCTGCGCGCCGTGGAGCGCGCGGCTGTACATGGGGACAAAAGCGACCGAGAAGGCACCCTCGGCGAACAGGCGGCGAAAGGTGTTGGGAAGGGTGAAGGCGAGCTGGAAGGCGTCCGCCGCCAGTCCGGCACCGAGCACGCGCGCGAGCAGCATGTCGCGCACGAAGCCGAAGATCCGGCTGACCAGGGTCAGCCCGCCGATCGTCCCGACGCTCTTGACCAGGCTGCTCATGGCGCGGCGGGCAGGCGGCGCCACGGCGAACGGCCAGACCATTTCGTCATCGCACGCCCTTCGCTTTCGTCGCGGGCTCTCAGGTCAAATGGCGCAACGCCGGTCAGGGCGGCGCCGAGCCGCTCTGGATTGCCGCGGACCCGCGGCCTTCGCAATGACGATGGGGGCAATGGGCCTCAGGCCTCGCCAACGGGCGCGGGAATTTCGCCCTGACCCTCGCCCTGCTGCGCCTGCAGCTGCTGCATGAACAGGCCGTGGAAGTCGATCGGCTCAAGGAGCAGCGGCGGGAAGCCGCCGTCGCGCACAGCGTCGGCGACCACGCGGCGCGCGAACGGGAACAGGATGCGCGGCGCTTCGGCAAGGAAGAAGGGTTGGAGCTGATCATCGGGCACGTTGCGGACGCCGAACAGGCCGGCATATTTGAGCTCGATGACGAAGAGGGCGCCTTCGTCCGCCTTCGAGGTCACGTCGATCTTGAGTACGACCTCAAAAAGATTCTCACCGACTCCTTCTGCGCTGATGTTGAACTGTACGTCCATCTGCGGCGCCGACTGCCACTGATAAGCCGCAGGTGCGTTCGGATTCTCGAACGAAAGATCCTTCACATATTGCGAGATCAGGCCGATAGCAGGGCTGTTGTCTTCCCCATTGCTGAGGGTTTCGGGCTTGAATTCGGGGGTGGTTTCGTCGGCCATGAATCGCTCTTTCGCTGGAAACGCAAGGTATGGGAGCCGCGCTGACGAGGCAGCGCGCGCGCATTGCGGGCGCGCTTAGCAGCCGCTTGCCGCCAGCACAATGGGGCTGCCCGCCCCGCGCGCGGCACGGATTGCCGCAACCCGCGCGTGCGCAGGGCGTTGACCTGTCACGGGGCCGGGGCCAAGGGATATTTGAAACATGACGGTGCATCGCCTATGTTGACACCGAAACCTATTCTCGCCGCATTGGACCTTTGCCCGTGACCGCTTTTTCGATTGTTCTGCTCGCCATGATCGCCGCCTTTCTCGGCATGCGGCTCTATTCGGTCCTCGGCAAGCGCACCGGGCACGAGCAGGAGCCGGTACTGCCGCGCCGCGACGAACGCGCCGCGCCTGCGCCGCTGCGTCTCGACGATGCCGACGCCGTGCCCGTTTCGCAGGGTACGGCCGCCGATCCCTCGAAGCTTGTCTACGAACCCGCCGCCGAAGCCGGACTGCGTGCCCTGCTCGCAAGCGACCGCCATTTCGATGCCGGCCGCTTCGTCGAGGGGGCCGAGGCGGCCTACCGGATGATTCTGGAAGCCTATTGGACGGGCGATCGCGAGACGCTCCGCGACCTGTGCGACGACGATAGTTATCAGGCTTTTGTCGACGCGATCGAGGCGCGGGAGGCGCGCGGTGAGCGGCTCGAAAACCGCCTCGTCGGTATTGATTCGGCGAAGATTACCGCAGTTTCTGTCCAGCGCGGCGAGGCCCGCATCACCGTGCGTTATCAGGCGGGGATCAGTGCCGTGACGCGCGATGCCGAAGGCCGGATGATCGCAGGTTCGATGAGCGACGCGGCGCAGACCGACGATTTGTGGACCTTCCGCCGCACGATCGGCAGCCGCGATCCCAATTGGTTGCTCGACGAAGCCGAATCGGCCTGACGTCGGTGCCGGCCACCGCGAGGGGCGGTGCGCGGCGCACGCCCGTTTTCCAATTCGCCCTTTTTGCCGCGCTGCCCCTGCTCTCGGCCTGCGCGTCGGTGATCCCGGCCGCTCCGACATCGCCATCGTCCAGCGCACCAGTCCTCGCCGACGCCCCCCGCCCTTATACGGCGCGCCCCTCTACCGGGCAGGAGGCGGCAGCACAGCCCATCGCGGCAACGCCGAATCCGCCGCTTCCCGCACCATCGGCGCCGGAGAGCGCGGCCACGGCCGCCGAGGCGGGGGTCGTCCCTGGCCCTGAATTTAATGAACTCGGCATCAGGCCCGAGCAGGCGGCCGCCGCTCTCAAGGCCTTCCGCCTCAGCTGCCCGTCGGTGCAGCGCCGGGCCGATACGAGCGGCCTGACCCAGGCCGGCGAATGGGCCGAAAGCTGCGCTGCGGCGACAGGCTGGCCCGATCAGGACGCGGGCAATTTCTTCAGCCGTTATTTCGGCACGGTGCAGGTGGGGGCGGGCGCCGCCTTCGTCACCGGCTATTTCGAGCCCGAGATAGCCGCCTCGCGGGCGAAGCAGCCGGGCTATGACGTTCCGATCTATCGCCGGCCGGCCGATCTGATCGACGTTGACCTCGGGCTCTTTTCGCAGGCGCTGCTGGGCAAGAAGATCCGGGGGCGCGTCGAAGGCAGCAGTTTCGTCCCCTATTACGACCGGGCGGAGATCGAGCGCGGCGCGCTCGAAGGACGCGGGCTCGAAATCGCATGGGCGGCGGACGCTGCGGAATTCTTCTTCCTCCAGGTGCAAGGCTCGGGGCGTCTGCGGCTTCCTGACGGCAGCATCATGCGCATCGGCTACGACAGCCAGAACGGCCGCGACTATGTCGGCATAGGCAAGCTGCTGCGTGACCGCGGCGAGCTTCAGCCCGGGCAGGCGTCGATGCAGGGCATCCTCGACTATCTGCGCGCCGACCCGGTGCGCGGCGCGGCAGTAATGAACGAGAATCCAAGCTGGGTCTTCTTTCGCGAGCTCACCGGACCTGGTCCGCTCGGTGCACTCGGCGTGCCGGTGACAGGCCGTGTCAGCCTTGCCGCCGATCCCAAATTTGTACCGCTCGGCGCCCCCGTGTTCCTTTCGCTCGACCGCGCCGAACCCAATGGCTTATGGATCGCGCAAGACACCGGCGGGGCGATCAAGGGCGCCAATCGCTTCGACAGCTTCTGGGGTGCGGGTGACGAAGCGCGCGCGCTTGCGGGCGGCATGTCGGCGCGCGGCTCAGCGCTCCTCCTGCTGCCCCGCGCCAGCGTCGCGCGGCTGGTGCCGCAAGGGTTCTGACGATGCCGCGCCGGCTCGACCCCGACGAGGCTGCACTGTGGAAGAAGGTCGCGGCGACGGTCCGACCGCTCGCAAAAGGACCGGCGAGGGTTCCGCCGATAGCACCGCCCTCCGTCCGTCCACCCAAGCCCGCATCGCGCGCCCCGGCCGCCCCTGGGGCACCGCGGAAACCGTCGTCCCTGCCACCGCCGCGGCGCAGCCATCAGGCGGCCACGCTCGACAGCCACTGGGAGCGGCGGCTCCGCAAGGGCCATGTCCGGCCCGACATGAGCATCGACCTTCATGGCCACACGCTCGCCTCGGCGCAGGAGCTGCTCAACGAGGCAATCGGTCGCGGGCTGATCCGCGGCGCGCGTGTGCTGCTCGTCGTCGCGGGTCGGCTGCGCCCGGGTGCCGACCGGCTGCCGCAGATGCACGGGGAACCGCGCCCCCGCGGTGCGATCCGTGCCTCGCTCGCCGACTGGCTTGCCGCTTCGCCGCACGCCGACCAGATCGTCGCGCTACGCCCCGCGCATATCAGCCACGGCGGCGCGGGGGCGGTCTATGTGATCCTGCGGCGCGAGCGTGGGGATTAGAGGAAGGCGCGCATCAACACACCGCGATAAATGGCGGTGAGCCTGTGTAGATCCTCGACCGCCACCGCCTCATCGAGCTTGTGCATCGTCGCGTTGGTCAGCCCGAACTCGACGACCGGGCAGAGCGCGTGAAGGAAGCGCGCGTCAGACGTGCCGCCCGTCGTTGACAATTCGGGCAGAAGGTCGGTTTCGGCATGGATTGCCTCGGCGATCAGCGACGATAGCTCGCCAGGCGGGGTCAGAAAGGCTTCACCCGAAATCTTGCCGACGACCTTTGCGCCGGGTTCTACATCGTGCGCGATACGCTCGATCATCTGAATCAACTCAGCGCCCCGATGTTGGTCGTTGAAGCGGATCGACAGCCGTGCCCGCGCCGAGCCAGGGATGACGTTGGTCGCGCCGTTGCCGACCTCGATGTCGGTGAACTCGATGTTTGACGGCTGGAACCATTGAGTTCCCTCATCGAGTGTAACCGTGTCGATCGCAGCGAGGATCCGCACGAGTTTGGGGATCGGATTGTCGGCGAGGTGCGGATAGGCCACATGCCCCTGCGTACCGGGCACATCGATCCAGATATTGACCGACCCGCGCCGTCCGATCTTGACCGTGTCGCCGAGCCGCTGCGCCGAAGTCGGCTCCCCAACAAGGATCATGTCGGGGCGGACGCCGCGCGCGTCCATATGCTCTATCAGCGCGCGGGTCCCAAACACCGCGGGCCCTTCCTCGTCGCCGGTGATGATCAGGCTGATCGTGCCCGCCTCGGCCGGAGTCGCGGCGGCAGCCGCGACGAAGGCCGCAATGGCCCCTTTCATGTCGACGGCGCCGCGCCCGTAGAGTAGTTCGCCGCGCACCTCGGGGACGAAGGCATCGCCGCTCCACCCCACCCCTGGAGGAACGACATCAAGATGTCCGGCGAAGCCGAAATGGACGGGTCCCTTGCCTCGCCTGACGGCTAGCAGATTTTCGACCGGGCCATCGGGCTCGATCCCGTCGATGAACCGCTCGACGGCGAAGCCGAATGAGGTCAGCGCACCCTCCAGCACGTCGAACGCCGCGCCGGTCGCGGGGGTGACGCTGGGGGCTGCGATCAGCGCTTTTGCAAGGTCAAGGGGGTCGATGCCATGGGTCATGCCATTTCCTTACCCGTTCGCGCCATGCCAAGTCGAGGCTTTGCATTGCGCCGCTTCTGTGCAAACAAAGCGAGAACAGAGAAAGGCGATTCACATGCCCAAGGTCGACCTCCACGCCATCCCGCAGACCAACGCCACCGGCTATCCCGCACCCTTCGACCAGGCGGTCGAGGGGCGCTGGTACCGCCGCCTCGCCCCCGTTACGGGTCTTTCGGATTTTTCCGCGAGCCATGTTGTCCTCAAGCCGGGGGCCTGGTCGTCGCAGCGTCACTGGCATAATGGCGAGGACGAAATGCTGGTCATGATCGCGGGTGAAGCGGTGTTGATCGAGGACGACGGTCGCACCCCGATGCGCCCAGGCGATATCGCGGTCTGGCCCAAAGGCACTACCAACGGTCATCACCTGATCAATGAATCGGATACCGACTGCGTGTTCGTCGCGCTCGGAGGGGGCAAGAAGTACGACACTGGCGGCGGCTACTCGGACATCGACATGCTCTTCACGCCCGAGGGTTATACGCGCAAGGATGGCACGCCCTATCCCGTAAAGCGGCTGCCCTAGCCCTCTGCAGGTCCCTCGAATGCCTCGATCACCCAATCCTCGGCCTGTGCACCGCCGATCCATTCCTGCATGTGCGGGTGGCTGATCACCGCCTGGCAATAGGGCAGCGCGAAACGCGGCAGGGGGATCGAATAAGTGATGAAGCGGGTAACGACGGGCGCGAACATCATGTCGGCGGCAGACCATTCGCCGAACAGAAAATCCCCCTCGCCCCCGAAGCGCGCGCGCGCCTCGGCCCAGATCTGCATGATCCGCACGACGTCGGCCTGCACGTCGGGCGCAAGCTCGGCCGCGGGATAGATGCGCCGTATATTCATGCTGTGGCTGCGGCGGAGCGCTGCAAAACTCGAATGCATTTCAGCCGCCATCGACCGCGCCATTGCCCGCGCTGCCATATCCTCGGGCCAGTATCCACGCGCGCCTTGCGTTTTCTCGTTCAGATAATCGATAATGGCGAGGCTGTCCCAAACGACGATATCGTCGCCGTCCCACAAAATCGGCACCTTGCCCCCCGAGGGCGCAAATTCGTCGCCTTCGCGGCGGTTCGACCAATCCTCGTCGTACAGCGGAACGGTGACCTCCTCGAACGCCAGCCCACTATGTTTTGCGGCGAGCCAGCCGCGCAGGCTCCAGCTCGAATAGGCCTTGTTGCCGAGGAACAGTTTCATGGGATCTCCCGATTTCTCACCCGCTTGCTGGAGGACAGGCGTTTCGTCAACTCTCCACCGCCTCGAGCACGGCGGTCCTGAGTTCGGCGATCCCCATGCCCTTTTCGCTGCTCGTTGCGATCACTTCGGGATGTGCAGCGGGGTGTTTGCGCGCCTCTGCCTCGGTCGCAGCGTGAACCGCGGCGAGGTCGCTCGCCTTGACCTTGTCGGCCTTGGTGAGGACGAGGCGATAGCTGACCGCGGCAACGTCGAGCATCTCGAATATTTCGCGGTCAACCTCCTTGATCCCGTGGCGGCTGTCGATGAGGACCAACGTGCGTTTCAGCACTTGCCGTCCACGCAGATAATCATTGACGAGGAAGCGCCATTTCCTGACGACATCCCTGGGCGCCTTGGCAAAGCCATAACCTGGCATGTCGACGAGCCGGAACACGAGCGGAGCGCCCACGTCGAAATAGTTGAGTTCCTGCGTCCGCCCCGGGGTCACCGAAGTTCGCGCGAGCCCGTTGCGGTTTGTCAGCGCGTTGAGCAGCGACGACTTGCCGACATTTGATCGCCCGGCGAAGGCGATTTCGGGCACCGAAGGTTCGGGCAGATGCTGGAGCGCAGGGGCCGATTTCAGAAAGGCGATCGGCCCCGCGAATAGTTTACGCGCCCGCTCGGGACGGTCGGTCGCCGCACTCTCATCCATCATGGGTTCCCCGATGGCCGCTCACTTGGCCGGTGCCGCTCTCAGCGCAGGGAATTTGCGGTACATCCACTGCTGCTGCCCGATCGACAGGATGTTGTTGGTGATCCAGTAAAGCAGCAGCCCGGCCGCGAAGGGCGCCATGATGAACATGAACAGCCACGGCATGATCTTGAACACCTGCTGCTGTACCGGGTCGGTCGCCTGCGGGTTCAAGCGGAACTGCAGCCACATGGTAACGCCCAGGATCAGTGCGAGCACGCCGATTGACAGGATCGACGGCGGCGTAAAGGGGAGCAGCCCGAACAGGTTCAGGATGTGCAAGGGGTCGGGGGCCGACAGATCCTTGATCCACAGGATGAACGGCTGGTGCCGCATCTCGATCGTCAGCATCAGCACCTTGTAGAGCGCATAGAAGATCGGAATCTGGAGCAGGATCGGCAGGCAGCCCGCGAGCGGATTGATCTTCTCGTCCTTGTAGAGCTTCATCAGCTCTTGCTGCATCTTCGGCTTGTCGTCCTTGTAGCGTTCCTGCAGCGCCTTCATCTTCGGCTGGACGAGGCGCATCTGCGCCATCGATGAAAATTGCCGGTTGGCGATCGGGAACATCAGGACGCGGATGATCAGCGTAAGCATCATGATTGCGACGCCGAAATTGCCGACCTGCTTGAACAGCCAGTCGAGCAGCTTGAAGATCGGCACCTCGAAAAACTCGAACCAGCCCCAGTCGATTGCGTTCGACAGGCGGGTGATGCCCTGGTCGTTCTCGTAGCTCTGAAGCGTCGAGACTTCCTTCGCGCCCGCGAAGATGCGGCTTGTGGTCGTCACCTGCCTGCCGGGGGCGATCTGGCGAAAGTCGCGCGCGAACAGGGTCTGATAATTGTTTGCGGCGGGCGAGCTCATCGCCGCCGTCACGCGCTCGCCCTTCGCGGGGACGATCGCGGCCAACCAATATTTGTCCGTGAAGCCGAGCCAGCCAGCGGAATTGTAGCGCACGGTGCGGCTCGGTGCTTCCTCGAGATCGTCATAATCCGTGTCGAACACCGATTTGCCGTCGAGATAGCCGGTCGGCCCGACGTGGATCGTTATGCTGTCCTGCTCGTGCGGATCGGTCGGTTTGCCGAGCCGGTCGATCAGCGCATAGCTGCTCGCGCTGACAGCTGCCGGCCCCATGTTGGCGATGGTCTGTTTTGCCGTGATCAGATAATGTTCGTCGATACTGTATTCGATGCGAAAGGTCTGGCCGGTTCCGTTCGTCCAGCTCAGCGTCACCGGCGTTTCCGGGGTCAGCTTGGCGCCGTTCGCGGTCCACATTGTGGCGGCGCCCGGCACGGCAATGTCCTGTGCCGACCAGCCAATGCTGGCGAAATAGGCGGCCTGTGTCCCGCCCGGTGCGAATAGACGCACTGGCGGCGCGTCCTTGTCGATCGACTGGCGGTACTTGGTCAAGGTGATGTCGTCGATGCGCGCACCGACAAGGTTGATCGACCCGGAAAGTGCCGGCGTTTCTATCGGAATGCGGTTCCCCTCGGCGAGCACCGCCTCGACCGGGCGAATCGTCTGCGCGGCGGGCGCGGCGGCGGCGGGTACGGGCAGAGCGCTCGGTTGTCCCTGTGTCGAAGGCGTGACGGCTGGTGCCGCGCCGTCGCTTCCGGCGACGGTCGTGGTTACGTCGGGCTTGGCTGGCGTCGGGAAAAAGCGGTCGGCGACGAAATTCCACCCCAGCAGGATGGCTGCCGACAACAATATTGCCGCGATCAGGTTACGCTTGTCGTCCACGCTCTTCGGTCTCTCTTCGTCTCAAAATGTCGGGAATCGGCCGTTACGGAACCGGGTCATGGCCATGCCCGCCCCAAGGGTGGCAGCGCAATAGCCGCTTTGTCGCCAACCAGCCACCCTTGATCGCACCGTGGCGCTGCAGGGCGATAATCGCATATTCGCTGCACGAGGGCGCATATCGACACGTCGGTGGCAGGAGGCGCGACGGACCGAGTTGCCAAGCGCGCGCGATCAGGACGAACAGGCGGGCGATCATCATTAAATCCTGGAAAACTGCCGAAAACCAAACCGGCTGCCCGCGCACCCCCCGCCATCACCGTCAGCCTCGATCGGAGCAGGTGCGCGGGGGCCGCTCATTTCGCCAACTTCTTTGCAGCCCGCTTCAGAGCCGAGGCGAGATGCTCGCCCAATTCAGCAAAGACGATATCGTTGCCGCCAGGGCGGCCGATCAACACATGATCGGCACCCGAAATTCCCGATTCGGGCAGCGCGGCGCGCGCGAGGGCGCGCAGCCGGCGCTTCATCCGGTTGCGGGTGACGGCATTGCCGACCTTCTTGCTGACGGTATAGCCGATGCCGATATCCGCATCCTCGTCGCCGCGCGGGCGGACGAGCAGGACAAAGCCGGGCATGGGAAAGCGAAGGCCGCGATTTGCGGCCAGAAATTCGCTGCGTTTGGTAAGGGTTCGCACCAGCATCGCTGGCGCCGAAGCGTCGGCGCTTAGGCCGACAGCTTCTTGCGGCCGCGCGCGCGGCGGGCGGCAAGGACCTTGCGGCCACCGACGGTGGCCTTGCGGGCGCGGAAGCCGTGACGGCGCTTGCGCACGAGGCGGCTTGGTTGATAGGTGCGCTTCATCGCGAAATCCCCAAAATCTCTTCAATCGTTGCAACGAAAAAGGGCCGCCAATCGCAGGCGGCCGCCAATGGGGGCGCGGATAAGCGAGAGTCGGCGCAAAGTCAATCGCCATTGGACGCCTTTTCCAGCGCCTCGCGCGCGCGGCGCCGTGCCGCGCTCGCCCGCCGCATGACGCGGTCGGTCCATGCGGCATAGCGCGGATGGCGCCGCTTGAAGCGCACATAGACGCGCTTGGCCCAGGGGCTGTTCTGCAGGCTGAGCATCAACCCGGCGGGAAAGAGGATGATGAAGCCGGGGCCCGGCAGCGGGCCGAGGATCGGCGCTGCAACCATCAGCAGAAGGCCGAGGAGAAACAGTCCGGAGCGCACCTGCGCGTTTGACCGCAATCGCTGATAAAGGCTCGGCTTTCCCATGCGCTGCGATGTGGGAAGGCGCAGGGCGTGTTGCAAGGCTAAGGCAGTGTGCATTTTCCGACCATCCTGTCCTCGCCGCGGCTTCCGGGGTGAGGGAGGATCTGCGCGGGATCAATCCAGCGCCACGAAGCGCGCCATGTCGCCGGGGCTCAGATAGCGGACGTCGTCGAAGGAGGTGCTGTTGGTTAGCGCGTAGAAGGCGCGCGCCTTCGCCTCGTCCATTCCCATCTCGCGATAGTAGGTGACATATTCGGCGTGGACAGGGTCGCTCGCAGGGTAATCCTTCGCCTGCCGTCCATCTTCGTCCACCCAGCTATGCACCCCGAATTCCGCATTGGCCGCGGCGCGGCGGCGGACACCCGCGAGCCACAACTCGACCGCGCCCGACCGCACCGAACCTCCGGCAGGCACTACCGTCTCCAGCCTCGCGCGGCGGATCGCGCGGGCGAGAGCAAGGTTCGCCTCCTCGTCGAGGCTCCCGGGACAATCGATCATTTCGATCTGCTTGAGCCCCGGAAAGGCGGAAAGCATCGCGGCGAACTGACGCGGCGTCGCCTCGGTCACATCGCCGGCCATCTGCGCGGTTTGGTCGTCGACCACCGTGAAGGGCCCGAAACGCGCTTTTGCAGGGCCGGGCGTCGAGACCGCGGGCGCATGGCGCCGCGGAGCGCCTTCATCTGGCTCGGCGGCGAGCGCGCCGTCGTCGAGCAGCGAATAGGCATGGTCGATGCCTTCCTCGTCGTCGGGCCCGACCTCCTCCTCATAGGACCAGGTCACGGTCGTCGTGACCGTGACAAATGGCCGCGCCTGCGCCGGGGCGAAGGCGAGCATTGCTGCAAAGGCCGCGACGATGAGCGTGCGAGTGAGAGCAGCCGGCGTAACCATGCCGCCACCTTCGCGCGCGCGGCTAGCAAAGGGCAAACAGGCGCGGTCAGCGCCGCATTAACTGCATTGCGGGACAGGGCGGATGATCAGTCGCGGTCGGGCGCCCCGAACGGGAAATAGGCGCGGTAGGGCCGGGCATCGTCGACGCAGCGCTTCACGGACGGATATGCGAGAAGCCTCGCCCGATAGCCGCGCAGATTTTCGTAATGCTCGGGAATCCTGTACAGCCAGTCGGCATAGAAAAGCGACGGCGCGGCCGCGCAATCGGCGAGAGTAAAGCCATAGGGTGTTGCCCATCCGCCGCCGGCAAGTTCCCTGTCGAGCCAGCCATAGACATTCTCCAGCGCCGTTTCGCACTCGGTTCGGATCGCGGGAACATGCGCTTCGGGCCCGCGTAGCGCGTCGGCAACCACCGCCTGCATCTTGTTCATCACATGAAGGTCGAAGATGCGGTCGAGGAAGCGCACTCTCAGTGCAGCCTCGAACCCCTCCGGGATCATCCGCGGTTCGGGAACGAGGTGTTCGAGATATTCGATGATGATCGACGATTCGAACACCGGGACCCCGTCATGCACGATCAGCGGGAATTGGCCCACCGGCCAATGTGCCTTAAGCTCGGGCATATGCGCCGGAAACTCAGGGTCAACCGATCGGTAATCGAAGGGGATGTCCTTCTCGTAGAGCGCGATCAGGGCCTTCCAGGTGTAGGAGGAAAAGGGGTGGCCATAGAAGATCAGCATCGAGGAGTTTCCTTGTTGCGTGCAAGCCAGGCGATCGGCCAGCCGACGAGCAGGACGTGGGGAAGGAGGAGCAAGGCGGCGTTTGCGAGATCTTCTGGCGGAAATGGCGATCCGAAGCGGAGCGGCAGCACGATAGCGTTCATCACCAGGTAGAGAAGCAGCCCATAGAGCGTGCCCCCAATCCACCAGGACAAGTCGGCGAGCGCGGGCCAGCGGTGGACAGCGGAGAACCACGCCGCGACCATCGCCGCCATAATCGCGAAATGGACACCGAGTCCGGCAACCGCGCCGACCGGGCCCCAGCCGCTCGCGCTCTGAAACGGACCGCTCGCGACGCCGCGCAGCATCCCCCCGACACTGCCCCCGGCCATCAGCGTCAGCCCCGCCGCATAGGCGATGTCGAGCGTTCCCGCGATCAGCCAAGCGCGAACGGCCGCGCCTCGCTGCACTCGGGTCACGCGGCGGTCACCGCGGCTTCGATGGTGGCGATGTCGATCTTCTTCATCTTCAACATCGCCTCGAACGCGCGCTTTGCCACGGCCTTGTCACTGCCCATCGTCGCATCGGTCAGCGCGCGCGGAGTGATCTGCCACGATACGCCCCATTTGTCCTTGCACCATCCGCAGGCGCTTTCCTCACCGCCGTTCCCGACAATTGCATCCCACAGCCGGTCGGTTTCCTCCTGCGTGTCGGTGTGGACCTGGAAGGAGAAGGATTCATTATGCTTGAAGATGGGTGGACCGTTGATCCCGATGCACGGCGTGCCGAGCAGCGTGAAGTCGACCGCCAGCACCTCGCCCTCCTTGTTGCCGGGTGTGTCCACCGGCGCGAGGTGCACCGCGTCCAGGCTGCTGTTGCTGAAGGTCGCGGCATAAAAGGCGGCCGCTTCTTCGGCATCGCCTTCGTACCACAGGCACAGCGTCATGGGGTTGCGGCTCATTGTGCTTCTCCTTTCAAAGGCGTGCCGATCGACCAGAGGTGTCCGAATGGGTCTCGGACCTGCGCATAGCGATCGCCCCAGAACATATCCTCGGGGGCCATGACCGACGTGGCGCCGGCTTCGATCGCGCGACCATACCAGCGATCGGTGTCATCGACCTGCAGGTGCAGCACCGTGCCCGCAGGCTCCGGCGCGGGGCCGCCCGAATATTCGGGAAAATCGTCATGCATCATCAGCGACGCGCCGTTGATATGGACATGCGCGTGCATCAGTCGCTCGCCATCGTCGGCGGGCACGCGGGTTACCTCGGTGGCGCCGAACGCCCTGGCGTAAAAGTCGATCGCGTCCGCGGCCCGCCTGTCGCGGATGGTGAGATGCGGTGTCAGGCCGCCGGTCGGCGCCTGGTTTGCGGGGGTTGTCATCGTGTCTCTCTCCTCTTGCGATCCCTCCTCTTCAAGGGAGGGGGTAAATGGGGTTCAGTGCCGTGGTCCGACCAGACCGAAAGCGGCGCCCTGCGGGTCGAGCCCGTTCATCGCGAACTCGCCGCCAGGAATTTCCGCAGCTTCGCTGGTAATTGTGCCGCCATTCGCCGTGATGGCTGCAGCGGCGCGGTCGATGTCGTCGACGCCGATATAATAGGACCACGTCGCCGCGGGCGCACCGGGCACAAGTCCCATGACGGCGCCAATCGCGACCTCGCCTACCTGGACGAAACGATATGGGCCCATCTCGCCCATGTCGAATGCACCCTCCTGCCCCCAGCCGAAATGCTTTCGATAGAATGCAATTGCGGCGTCGGGGTCGCTGGTCATGAGCTCGTTCCAGCGCACGTGCTGCGCCTCGGTCGGCGAAAAGGCGTCGCTGTCCACATCCTCCATTCCGGCGGGCGGGATCGGGTTCATGACATAAAAGGGCGCGCCCTGCGGGTCGGACAGCATCGCTATGCGCCCCACAGGCAGATCGGTCGGGGGCATGTGCACCGCGCCGCCGTCAGCGGTGATCGCCGCAATCGTGGCGTCGACATCGGGGGTATAGAGATAGCCCATCCACGCGGGCCGCGCGCCGCCTGCGAGCATGTCGGCGTTCAAACCCAGCACTCCGCCGGCATTGCCGCCGTGGCTGCGTCCGATCATGCGATAGTCCACGCCACTCGCTGCGGTGCCCGCGTTCGGCGCGATCGTCCAGCCGACGACCGCGCCGTAAAAGCGCGCTGCGGCGTCGGGATCGCTTGTCATCAACTCGTACCAGAGAAAGCTGCCCTTGGGATTGGTCATCGTCTCTCGCCTTGGAATCAGGTTCAATAGGTCAGGCTGGGGAAGAAATTGCCCCGCCCCTCGGGCGTCATGTCGAGCAGACCCCACAGCGGATCCACAAGGTCACCCGCGCGGTGGTGCTGGCCGGGGTCCTCGGGAGCGTAGGCCATTTCACTCGCCCAATGATGGCGAATGATGTCGCCGTCCTTGCAGAAGATGTTGAATATCGTCTCGTCCCAATCCTCGCCCTCGCCCATGCCGCGCTCGGCGCGTTTCGCGGGACTCAGCCGCCGCGTGTCGCCAAAATAGGCGGCCGAATAACGGCCCTCGCCATCGGACAGGAAGTGAAGGTGCCGCCAGCGCCGCTCCCTGGCCCAGGCTTCGAGCCGCGCGATCGGCGACTTGGCGACGATATAGAGCGGCACGCGCTGTCCCACATGCCGCGCGCTGCCGTCGATCGCGTCGAGCAGATGAGTGCAGCCAGGGCACGGCATGTCCCGCTCGGGCCCGAACATGAAGCTGTAGAGGATGATCGTTGGCTCCCCGCCGAACAGCTGGGAGAGCCGGATCGCTTCGGGGCGCTGGTGTGCGCCGATCTGCTCGAAGGCATAATCCTCTGGCAGCGCACCACCGGGCGGGAGCGCCCGCCGCTGCGTCGCGACGGCTTCGATCTGCCGCCACAGCGCAATCTCGGCATCGAGCAGCGCGGCGCGCGCTTCTCGATATTCGCTGCTCTCATTGGGGAAGGCCAGATGCTCCATCGTCATGCTCCTAACATCCTCGCCGCGGCGAAGCAGCGGGGAGAGCGAACGGCGGGCGGGGGAGCGCCTTGCGCTTGCTCCTGCCACCAGGGCCGCGGTTGACCTCGCTTTGCAACGGCGAGGACCGAGACCGTCACGCGTCCAGGATCGGCGCGAAACCCCCATAGATCATGCGCTTGCCGTCGAAGGTCTGATCGTTCGGGTCGTGCTGCATCCGTTCGTCCGCCATCACCTTTTCCCAGTCGGCGACGCGCGCTTCCCTGCTCGGCCATTCGATCCAGCTGAATACGGGCGTCTCGCCGTTCCCGAGGTGTACCGCGCGCTTGAAATCGGTGACCTTGCCGTCATGGACATCGTCACCCCAGCATTCGAGCACGCGCGTTGCGCCATGATCGAGAAAGACGATCGCCGCCTTGTCTGCCATCGCACGATAGGCGTCCTTGTTGGCGTCGGGTACAGCGACGAGAAAGCCGTCGGTATAGCCCATCGATCCCCCCAAACCTTCATCGACGATCGAGTCGAAACCCGAAACAATCATCCGTTGGCCGTCGAAGGGCATGGATTGCCCCATGCCCTGCATCCGGGGATCGCTCATCATCTTGGCATTCGCCGCGTCGCGCGTCGCGCGGTCGGGATATTCGAACCAGCTGAAGACGATCTCCTCGCCCTCCTTCGCCTGCACCGCGCTGCGAAAATCGTTGAGCTTGCCTGCGGGAATATCATCGCCCCATGTTTCGACATGGCGGCGCACGCCGAACTCCTTGAACAGCGCCACCGCGCCGGCGGCGTGCTGGCGATAGTCCTCCTTGCTGGCACTGGGCACGGCAAGGACAAATCCTTCCACATAGGTCATCGTCTCTCTCCTTTGTTCGTTACGCTCCTCCTTCTGCAAGGAGGCCTCTTCTATTCCCCCACTGGTCCCGCTTCCTCTCGGAACGCTGCGAGCTGCGCCTTCAGCGCACGGTCGAAGGCCGGACGGTCGAGGCAGCGCGCCAGATAGGCCTCGAGCGCCCGATGTTCGGCGATCGCGCCGCTTGCGATTCCCTCGCGCAGCACCGTCGCCATCGCAATATCGGCGACGCTGAAATCTCCGGCCAGATAGGGCCGATCGCCCAGCGCCTCGGCCAGCTTGCCGAAGCGCTGCTGGATGAACTCCATCAACGCCGGCCGGCGGAGCTTCGCCCATTCCTCTTCCGCGGCGAACAGGTCGACGTTCGACAGTTCGAACATCAAGGGCTCGACGCTGTTATAGGCCGCGAAGAGCCAGCTGATGACGGTTGCACGGCCCTGCGGGTCGCGCGGAAGCAACGCTTCGTCCTTTTCGGCAAGGTGGAGGAGGATCGCGCCGCTTTCGAACAGGCGCACTTCGCCGTCGCGCAGGACGGGAACCTGGCCCCAAGGCTGGTCGCGATAATGTTCGGGTGGGCGGTTGACGGCGCTGATCAGATGCTCGGCATAGTCGATCCCCATTTCCTCGCACGCCCAGCGAGGACGCAGGTCGCGAACGAAGCCGCGCGCGAAGTCGGGAACCCAGTCAAAAGCGGTGATCTGGATGGGGGCGTTCGGGTTTACGGGCATGGATCCTCTCCCTGGACCGTGGGTTTGGCGGGCTCTCGTTGCTCAGAAAAAAACGGCGGGCAGCGGGGGCGTGGTGTCGTCGAGAAATGGGGTGACCATCGCGGCGATTGTCGCCGCCTCGGCCATCAGGCCGATGTGCGAGGTGCCGGGCAGAATCGCGAGCCGTGCCTTGGGCGCCTCGGTCATGAAGCCTTCGACCACGGGCTTCTTGTCGTCGCCTCCGCGCAGCTTGAACAGCTTGATGGCATGGTCGAAGGTCACGCCGTCGGCATCGCCCAGGATGATCATCGTCTTGCCGGGAATCGCGCGGATCTGCTCGTCGCTGAACCCGAAGGGTGTCGAATCGAGCTCCTTGATTGCCGCGACAAGCTTCGGAAAGGCCTTGGGGGTCGGGGACATGTCGCGATAGGCCTTCTCCATCGGAGATCCCGCGAGCTCCTCGGGCGTCATTTTGGCAATGGCGGAGAGGACTTCGGGATGCCAGCCGTCGAGGCTCGCCGTGCCCGACAGGATCACTTGCTTGCCGATGCGGTCGGGATGGCGGACCGCGAGCGCGACCGCGGTGCTGCCGCCCATCGAATATCCGAGCACGTCCGCGCGCGCGACCCTCAGTTCGGCAAGCAGTGCCGCGGCGTCGTCGGCCATCGTCTCATAGCTTATCGGGCCGCCCACGTCGCCGGTGCGGCCGTGGCCGCGCGCGTCGAGGGTGATGACCGGGCGCGTCTCGGCGAAGCGATCAACCAGCGGCTTCATCGCCTCGCCCGACATGAAAGCCCCGTGAAGGATGAGAAGCGGCGCGGTACCGGAGGCGAGATCGCCATGTGCCGCATAATGGAGCCTGACCCCGTTGACCTCGGCAGTGCCCGGCTTCACCGGGACAGCCGTGGCCGCCAGCGCGGTCCCCTGGGCAGGCAGGACATGACCGGGTTCGGCATGACCGGGCTGGGCATGGGCGGGCGCGGCGGTGGTTGCGAGCAGCAGCGCGGGAAGAAGCGCTACGGTGCGGCACATCGCCGCAAGGGGGGAGGCACGAAAAGGCATGAGTCTCTCCTTTTATCTTTGACGAAGTCGCGCGCGACGGCCCTTGGCCATGTCAGTCTGCGGCCGTCTGCACCGGGATCAGCCGGCGCAGCGCAGGGCTCCGCAGCCACAACCCGCCCCACAATAAGATTCCGAGGTAGGCGCCGAACAGCGTGTGGCTCGCCAGCGGGCTGTCGATCCGCAAGTGGGTGGCGATCGCGCCGCCCAGATAGCCGGTGATCAGGATCGCGCCGATCATCGCCGTGCGCGGCCAGATATGAAGAAGCGTTGGGATCAGAAGCAGCAACCCCAGCGTCCGCATTGTCGCGACGTCAAGCCGCCATCCGAGGCCCGGGGGGCTGTAATCGATGGCGACTTGCGGCGCGATCAGCTTGGTTCCGCAATCCAGAAGAAGAAAGGCGACAACGAGCCCGCTGAGGATGCGTCCGGCCATCAGCGCTCGGCGGGAGGGGAGGCTGTTCAAGGTCATCGTCTCGCTCCTGCTTTCGCGATCAGGCGGAGACTTCAGGCGGTGCACCATCGCCGTTCGCGACGGCGGGATCCATCCAGAAGGGCCCCCAGACGTGGCCATCGGGGTCCAAAAGGTCGCGACCATACATGAAGCCGTGATCCTGCACCGGATTGATGTCGGCGGTGCCACCGTTCGCCGCCGCGGCTTCGATCATCGCGTCGACCGCCTCGCGGCTGTCCATCGCCAGCGCCAGCGACACCTCGCTTGACGTCGTGGGCGGGATCGGTCGATCGGTGAAGCTCTTCCACTTGTCATGGCCGAGGATCATGAGGAAGATGCTCTCCGACCAGACCATCGCGGCAGCGGTGTCGTCGGAGAAGCGCGGCTCGATGGTAAAGCCGAGGGCCGTATAGAAGGCCTTCGACCGTTCAAGCTCGGCGACGGGCAGGTTGACGAAAATCATCTTGGGGGCAGCGGTCATCGAAAAATCCTCTCTCATTCCATTTTTTCTCACCCTCTGCCGAACAGCATGAGGATGTAACGCTTCAGGTGGGTGACGCTATCGCGGGCAATGGCGGGGTCGTTCGTGGTCTTCGCCATGATGAAGGCGCCCTGGAGCACCGCCTGGACGTGGCGCGCGAGGCTCATCGCGCCGACTCCGTGGGAAATGCCGTGGCGCGCGATCGCTGCCTCGATGTCGGGAGCCAGTGCTTCGCAATAGGCGGCAATGCTCGCTTCGCACGCAGCGCGGATCGCATCATTGGTTGCATAGGCTTCCTGCACCATCGTCCCGACAAAGCAGGTGAAATCCTCGACCGGCCCGTCGAGCATGGCGAGGCGGAAATCGATATGGCCAAGCAACCGGTCGAGCGGATCGTCGAGCTTTGTGTGCGGGGGCAATTCGAACATCGGCCGCGCGCGCTCGGTCCAGCCTTCGGCCGCAGCGACCGCCAGTGCGTCTTTCGACGCGAAATGGTGGAAGAAAGCACCTTTGGTGACGCCGGCCACCGCGCAGATCTCGTCGACCGTCGTGGCGGCATAGCCCTTGCGCCGCACCGTCTGGTGCGCTGCGGCGATCAGCTTGTCGCGTGCGGTCCCTCGCGCGGCCCGTCCGCGAGAGGGGGCGCCGCCGCCCGCCGAGGGGACTATGCGGGCGGCGGCAGCCGCACCGCGTACGGCGCGGCGCGGGGGCTGGCGGGATGGAATCGGAGGGCTCTCGTTTGTCGTCATGCGAATCAACATACCGACTAGTTGGTATGGTGTCAACGCCCGCGCGTTGTCCTGGGGGCGCCGCTTGAAAATTCGAGATAGGGAAAGGACGTGCGCCTTGAATTCAGACGCCGGCCTGATGGTGAAAATGGATCGACTGTGATCGCGCAGACGGCTGGAATCAGACCTCGGCCGCCGGATTTGGCCGTAACGTTCGATGTCGCGGCGGATCGATGCCTTTTAGGCTATGACAGGATCAATCGCACACGCGCTTCTGCCCGCTTGCAAAGCCCGGCCCGAATTGCCCCACTAATCGGTGTTCGGGGGTTCGGAGTGCGGTTCGCGGGTCTACGTCGTTCCAGACCTCGGCGGGGTCCGGGCACTGGTCGGGCAAGGGCCCCCCACACAAATGTACGCAATATTTCTCGCGGGGGGACGTGCCAAAGGCGCGCTTCAGATTCCGCTCACGGCCGGTTTGTTCTCGACCACCTCAAGCGGCGGCGGGGCCTTCACCGCAGCGGGCGCGGCGCCGTGGCGGCGGTGCGAGAGCTTGCCGTCGACCTTGCCGCCATTCTCGATCGTGATCGTTTCATAGACCACGTCGCCCGTGATCCGCGCGCTCGCGTGGATGACCAGGGTCTTGGCCTCGATCGACCCGTCGAGCAGTCCCGCAATCTTGGCGGTCTCGGCGATGATTGCGCCCTTGATCTCGCTCGCCTCGCCCTGGACGAGATTTGCACATTTGAGATCGCCCTCGATTTTGCCGTCGACGTGAAGGTCGACACTTGCGGCTACGTTGCCGGTGATGACCACGTCCGATCCGATGATCGAGAAGGTCGTGTGACGGGCTCCGGTCGCCATCTTAGCGGGCTGCGGCGGTGCCGGCACGGGCGCGGGCGAGGGCACCGACGCGCTGTCGGGCATCGGCTTTGACTTCGAGAACATCGGCTTTGGCCTCCAGGAAGCGACGCGGATTGACCGCGACGCCGTTCAAACGAACTTCGAAATGCAGGTGGCTGCCGGTTGAGCGGCCGGTCGAACCCATTCGGGCGATCTGCTGCCCCGCGCCGACGCGCGCACCAACGGCGGCGTCGAAACCGGACAGGTGCGCGTAGCGGGTCATAATGCCCTGCCCGTGATCGACTTCGACGACATTGCCATAACCCGAGCGGCGACCGACGAACGCGACCTTGCCTGGCGCTGCAGCGAGAATAGGCGTGCCGAGCGGACCGGGGAAATCGAGGCCCGCGTGCATGGCGCTCGCGCCGGTGAACGGGTCGTGACGATAGCCATAACTCGAAGAAAGCATCAGCACGTGCGCGGGTTGGCCCGAGGGAATGGCGACGAGGGTACGTTCGAGCACCTCCATTCGGAACAGCGCACCCTCGAGCGCGGCAAAGCTCTTGCCGAGCGCGCCCGCGCGGCCGATGCGCCCGCGCCACGGGATGAAGGGACCGCCCTGTCCTGTGCTCGCCTTCTTCACGAGCGATTGGGGGTCGAGGCCGAGCTTGGCGACGGCGTCGCCCGCCTTGCTTGCGCGCGCATTGACCGCAGCGAGCAGGCGCGCCGAAAAGGCTTCCTGCCGCGCCTCGATCTGGGCCAGCACCTGCGCCTCGGGCGGCAGGCGCGGGTCGAGCGCGCTGGTTTTCAGCATATGGTCATCCTTGCCAGGCGCACCAGCCTTATCGGTCTTCGCGTCAGCAGGAAGTGGCTCGGCGCCAAAATAGGTCTCTTGCCAATCCTCAAGCTGTGCCTGGCGCTCGTCGAGGTCGGCCGCGATTTCGGCGACCCGATTGCGATATTGGGCAATGCGCGCTTCGCTCGCAGCGGCGGCCGCTTCCTTGCGCGCGACCTCCGCGCGCTCGCCCGCGGTGAGAATCTGGTTGATGAAAACGGTCAGCGTCGCGCCAGCCCACACGAGGAGGACGGCTCCAGCGATCAGCGCGACGCGCTTCTGCCAGACCGCGCTCACGCGCAAAAAGCGGACGTGTCCGTGGGTTCGAACGAAAATTTCGTGGTCCTGAAACAGCGCATTAAACCGCTGGCGCCAATGGCGCAGGCCCGTCGATAGCGAAGACAAGTAACGACCCCGTCTTTTATTCTGGTGGAGCCCTCCGCCCCGGCATGGAGGGCCCTTTAACAGCGGTGTCAGTCCAGCGCGAATCTTTGGCCACCGACTCAAGCCGAATCGAAAGGGGGACGCGATGAATCGTGAAACACTGCCAGAATGGCGGTTTTTCTACCGAAAATGACTCGGGAGAATCGCGGCGCTAGTCAGGAACAAGGGCGATCAAAGTTATCGTTGACGGCTTGCTTACCATTTGCAGCTAGGCGGAGAGGGTGACGCAAATGCCCCCCCTTTCCGAAGCGATCGCGGCGGCGGACACCGGCGCGCCGAACAGCAAGCTGCGGCCGCGTTCCGCGGTGAGTGCGGGCGTCGGCCTCGTTGGGCTGATCGGCCTGTTCTCCTATCTGCTGATCGCGCGACATGCCCCCGAAATTGCGGCCTTCCTCGGGGTCGACTGGGCCGGGCGGGGGAGGATGGATGGCCCGGTTTCGGCCGTCGCGAGCGTCCTCGCCTGCGGTCTTCCGATGGTCCTCTGGTCGCTGTTCGTCGACAAGGTGCATCGCAATCCGTCGACCGGGATCGACTGGTCGCGGCGCCGGCCGTGGCGCGAGACGCTCGATATCAGCCTGACCAAGCTCGCCGGGCTCTGGACCACCTGGGGCCTGATCGCGCTCGGCTACGCAACGATGCGCTTCTATTGGTCGGGGCAATATGAGTTTTCGATGGGGCTCCTCGCACGGGTCGCCCCCTGGCTCCTGCTGGTATCGGTTCCCTATATGCTGTGGCTCGACCGCCGCCTCGTCGAACCGCGGGATGGTTGCTACGCCTTCGGCCGCTGGCTGGTCGCACCCGGCGCGCGCGTCGAGGGCCGCGCGATCGGCCATCATTTCCGCGCCTGGGTGGTAAAGGGCTTTTTCACCGCCTTCATGCTGTCGATCGTCCCTGGCAATTTCGCCTCACTCGTTTCGGTCGAGATGAGCGAGGTGCTGGCCAATCCCTATATGACGGGGCTGTGGGCGATCAATCTTCTCTACCTCGTAGACGTCCACATCGCGACCGTCGGCTACATCCTGACGCTTAGGCCTCTCGATGCGCATATCCGCACGGCCAACCCCTACGGCATGGCGTGGGTTGCCGCGCTCATCTGCTATCCGCCCTTCATCCTGATGAACGGCGGGCCGCTCGATTATCAGGTCGGCGGCGCCGACTGGGGTTATTGGCTCGCGGGTCATGATACGCTGATGGCGGTGTGGGGCGCCGCGCTCATTGTTCTGATCGGCATCTACGCCTGGGCCACAATGGCGTTCGGAATCCGCTTTTCGAACCTCACCCACCGCGGCGTGATCACCCACGGCCCCTATGCGCTGACGCGCCACCCCGCCTATATTTCGAAGAACCTGAGCTGGTGGGTCGGATCGCTCCCATTTCTCGTCACAAGCGGCAGCTGGGTCGAGGGCGCACGCAATACCGCGCTGCTCGCGCTGGTCAGCGGCGTTTACTACTGGCGCGCCAAAACCGAGGAGAAGCACCTGCTCGCTGATCCCGCCTATCAGGTCTATTGGAACTGGGCGCAGGCCAACGCACTGATACCGCGGCTTTTTGCAAAACTGACCGGGCGGAACGCACCGCTGATCCGGCTCGAGCCAGATCCGCGCGTGGGGCCGGTCGCCTGACACAAGGCCGCCCGAATAGAGAATTCAGCTCCCCGAAAAGCCGGACTTGGTGGTCTTGCGCGACCCGATTTGCGCCGTTACGGGACTCCTCGTCTTCGAAACTAGCGGGCTGTCGCCCGCCAAGTCGAAGGCCAAAGGAGAAAAACGTCGATGAAATCCCCTCTTGCGGCGTCGTTTGGCGCCTTGTTGTTGCTCGCTGGTTGTTCGGGCCAGGCCCAGACCGACACCCAAGCCCCCGAATCCAAGACCGCGGTTGACGAAACGAAACTGCCCGAAACCGGCGGCGGCGAACCGATCGAACTGAGCGCGATCGAAAAGGGCGAACTCCTCCGCCTCGACGGCGACCATGAATGCAGCTTCACCATCAAAGGCCAGTCGGGTCCGGCGCTCGTTGCCCGCGCCAGCACTGGCGACGATGAACTCGCCTCGGGCGCGTACAAGATCGGCGGCAAGGTCCTTCGCGTGGCGGGATCGGGCGGCTTCAAGGCGCTCGAAAAGGGCATGGAGCTGTCGGGCCCAGGCATGAAGCTCGCGGTCAAGCCGGGCGAAGGTGGTCAGCCAGCGACGCTTCTCGCTCAGCGCACCTATGGCGGCGAACGCAGCTTCGAAGGCGCGTGGGCCTGTAAAGCCTGACCTTTAACGCCTAGGAGGCGGCAGGCTCGCGAACCCGGATAAGTCCGGTCGAGCGCATGGTCATCACCGGCTCGTCGTGCTGGTTGAAGACGGTGAGTTTCGACTGGAACAGTCCCATCTCGGGCCGGCTCTGCGACCGCCGCTTGCTCAGGACCTCGGTTTCGCAGCGAAGAGTGTCGCCGGGATAGACGGGTTTCAGCCAGCGAAGCTCGTCGATCCCGGGCGAGCCGAGGCCCGCCTGCTCGCGAAGCTGCATGTGGTCGACCAGCATCCGCATCGTCATGGAAGCGGTATGCCATCCGCTCGCCGACAGCCGCCCGAAATGCGTTGCGGCGGCCGCCGCATCGTCGAGGTGGAAAGGTTGGGGGTCGAACTGACGCGCAAAGTCGATCACCTCCTCGCGCGTGACCTGTTTGCTTCCGAAGCGCTCGATCGCGCCGACCTCGATATCTTCATAATAGAGCATGGCGGTCCTATGGGGCTCCCGGGCCGCTGAAGGCAAGCGCGCTAGCGCTCGATCCGCCTTGCGAGGGCGCCGGTTGCGTCGCTGGGCAGCGGTGCAATACCGATCAACTTCATCAGGAGCGGATAGACCTCGATATTGTCGAGGGTGCCCACATCGCCCTTCAGACCCGTGTTGGCGGCAACAAAGAGCGCGAGCATCTCGGGGTCCTGATTGTCATAGCCATGGGCGCCGCCCGCGATGGGCCATTCGGGCTCGCCCGCAATGATCGACCAGCCGGGCTCGGCGATGCAGATGATCGCCGCGACACGGGGGTTGCGACCGTAGTGGAGCCGCGCGGGGAGGTTTTCGCGGCGGCGGCACTCCATATGATCATGCGGCTTCAGCAGCGCCGCAAACACACGCTCGTCGGTCGCCGCTGCGGGCTCGATCGCGGCATAAGGACCGGTTTCGACCGCGATGATGCTCGGCAGGTCGATGAGATCGGCAAGCTGGATTACTCGCGAGGCGTCGACCGCACGCATTCCGTGATCGGCGACGACCAGCAGGCGCGCAGGCTGCCCCATTGCATCGAGCCCCCGCGTCAGCTCGCCGATCCGCGCGTCGACATCGGCGATCGCGGTATTGACCTCGTCGCTGTCAGGACCGAAACGATGTCCGGCGGTGTCGACAATGTCGAAATAGAGCGTGACAAAGGCGGGACGGACCGCCGCGGGTCGCCGCATCCAGTCGAGTATGGTGTTCACGCGCTGAACGTCCCGCACATTCTGATCGAAGCGAAACCAGTCGAGCGGCCGGGCGCCATGGATGTCGACCTCGCTACCGGGCCAGAACATCGTTGCGCTGCGAACGCCTGCCTTTTCGGCCGTGACCCACGCTGGCTCGGCCTCGTCCCACCAGAAGCGGTCGAGCGACTGCTTTGCATCGCCAAGGCTGAATATCTGGTCTGGCCGGCGCGGGTCTATCATCCGGTTGCCGACGATGCCATTGGTGTCGGGCCGCTTGCCGGTGACAATCGCATAATGGTTGGGAAAGGTCTTGGTCGGAAAGGACGGGCGCAGCCTGCCGTGGGCGCCCTCCGCTGCAAGCCGCGACAGGTTCGGCGTGAGGCCGCGGTGCAGATAATCGGCGCGGAACCCGTCGATCGAGATGAGAATGGTCACGGGCGGCCGCTCGCCACCTTCCTCGGCCGGAAGCGGCTCGGCGGCAAGGATGAGGAGGGCGAGAATCAGCGAGGCGATTCGGGAGATGATCATGGCGCCAGAATGAGCCGATGACAGGACGGCGACAAGTCGTGTGTCGCCGCAGGCGGGGCGTCGGTCGGAAATTTCCTTGCTATTTCAGACGCTGGATGGTGCAGCTGGTTTCAAATGCAACAAGGGGAAACCGAAATGAAAAAGACTGTGGTCGCCATGATGATGGCGGGGGCGGCGCTCGTCGCGGTACCGGCCGGTGCCCAAAAAAGTGACGACGCCATCGGCATCATCGATCAGGGTATGAACCATAGCCAGGTGATGCTCATCGCGCAGGAAATGACCGACGGGCTTGGTCCGCGCCTCACCAACTCGCCGGGCATGCGCCGCGCCGAGCAATGGGCAATCGACAAGTTCAAAGGCTGGGGTCTTTCAAACGTCCGGCGCGACGGCTTCGAATTCGGCCGCGGGTGGGAGATCGTCTCAGTGAGCGCTCGCATGACAAGCCCGCGCCCGCTTGCACTCACCGCCATTCCCGTCGCCTGGACGCCGCCGACCAATGGAGCACTCTCGGCGCCGATCATCGTCGCGCCGATGTCCAAGGAAGAAAATTTCGCCGAATGGCGCGGCAAGCTTGCGGGTAAGATCGTGCTGATTTCGCTCCCCGGTGAGGGCAGCGAGCCCGACAAGCCGGCGTTCCGGCGCCTCGGCAACGATGATCTCGAAAAGCTCGAGGCGTTTCGCCAGCCCAAATACGACCCCGAGGCGCTGAACCGCCGCCTCGAGCGCGTTACCTTTCCCGAGAAACTCGACGCCTTCCTGAAGTCCGAAGGGGCGCTCGCCTGGGTGCGCCAGTCCTATCGTGACGGCATGCTGGTGCACGGCGAAGGCTATAATTACCGCGCGGGCCATACGCTGAGCCTGCCGGGGATCGAGCTCGCCGCGGAGGATTATCGCCGCCTTGCGCGCCTCGCCAAGTCGGGTCCGGCGCCTTTGCTCGAAATCGACAGCAATGTTCGCTTCGACGACAGTGACACCAAGGCTTATAACATCATCGCCGATATCCCTGGCACCGACCCCAAGGCGGGCTATGTGATGGCGGGCGCACATTTCGATAGCTGGGCTGCCGCGGACGGGGCGACCGACAATGCCGCGGGTAGCGCGGTGGTGATGGAGGCGGCGCGGATCATCAAGGCGCTCGGCATCCGGCCAAGGCGCACGATCCGGTTCGTGCTGTGGAGTGGCGAGGAGCAGGGGCTGCTTGGCAGCCTCGCTTATGTCGACAAATATCTCGCCTCGCGCCCTGGGCCTGCGGAGGGCGAGGACGGCAACCTTCTCTATTATGGATGGCCGAACCGCTATCCGATCACCCCGAGGGCCGGTTATGACGACCTCAAGGCCTATTTCAACATGGACAATGGTTCGGGCAAGCTGCGCGGCATCTATGCCGAAGGCAATGTCGCGGCGGTGCCGCTGCTCAAGGAGTGGCTCGCGCCATATGCGAGCCTTGGCGCGGGGCGCGTCGTCGCCGCCAACACCAGCGGCACCGACCATGTCTTCATGCAGTCGGTCGGCATCCCGGCCTTTCAGTTTATCCAGGACCCGCTCGACTATGGATCGCGCACCCACCACAGCAATGCTGACACCTACGACCATCTGAAGGCCGAAGATTTGCGCCAGGCGTCGGTGGTAATGGCGGGCATGCTCCTTGCCTCGGCGAACAGCGACAAGACGCTGCCGCGCTTCCCTGTGCCGAGCCAGCCCACGCCCTATGATCCATTCAAATACAAGGATCCGAACGAGTAAGGTGCCCATGCCCCGGTCCAATGGTCATTGCGATCGCGGAGAAGCATTGCAGAGAGGCGACAACCTCTCCGGATTGCTTCGCAGGGGCGCTTGCCCGCAATGACCGGCCCAAGAGAGGTGAGCCATCAGTCCGCACCGCGTCGGCCTTCTCCCCTGCGGAGCGAAGCCGAGACACGAAGGCGATGGCGACTCCGAGCTATGGCGTGATCGCTGAGATCTGGATATCTACGCCGACATCTTGATGCCGGCGACGCCATTTTCGATCACTCCCGTCGCGCGCTTCGAGAGGGCGTTCACGGGAGTCGACACCTTGTCGACGACCATGAAGTGCGTCTGCCACGCCTCGCGCCCCACCTCGCAGACCATGTAGCCGCGCTGGTCGTTGGCGAATTTGAGTTCGGGGTTGCGCGCCAGCCACTCGTCCGTGCCGGGCCGCTTGTCGCTCCCGTCGCCGCCGCTCGAGATCGAAGTGCCGACGAACTCGCCCGCGACGACCTTGTCCTTCAGGATCAGGTCGCCGCAGAAATTCTGATGCTCGTCGCCGGTCAGCACGACAGCATTATTGACGCCGCCAAGGCGCGCCAGCATTCGCTCGCGCGGCGCCTCATAGCCCGCCCAGCTGTCGAGATTCAGGATCTTCTGTGTCTCGTCCGGAAAGCGCCGCCGGTCGAGTGACATCATGGTGACCTGCTGCGCGATCGCGTTCCACGTGGCGCCTCCTTCGCCGAGATTTCTGGCGAGCCACGCCTCCTGCGCCTTTCCGAGCACCTGCGCGTTCTTGTCGAAAACCCCCGGACAGGCGGGTTTGAAACCGTCCCCGCACGGCTGATCGTCCCGATACTGCCGTGTATCGAGCAGCTGCATCGACATGAGATTGCCGTAACGCAGCTCTCGGTTGAGCGCCACCATCCCGCCGCGCGGCAGCAGCGCGCGGCGCACCGGCATATGCTCGTACCATGCCTGCATTGCTGCCTGCTTCTTCAGCATGAAGACCTCGGGCGGCGGAGCGTCGGGATCTTCCGCATCAAGGCCCAGTTTCCAATTGTCGCGGTCCGACACCCAGTCGTTGCGGATCTCGTGGTCGTCGAAACTCGACAGAAAGACGTGGCTGCAGCGCGCTGCCTGCAGGTCGATATCGCTGAGCTGCTGGCTGTACGCGGTGCGAAAGTCGGAAAGGTCGATCAAGTTGCGGAACGCATTCTTGCGCACCGGCCGGCTCGGCAGTCCATCGGGGAACAGATAGTCCTGGCTGTACTCATAGATGAAGTCACCATAATGGTAGACGAAGCCAAGATCTTCGCGGGCCAGGTGGCGGTATGCGCCAAAGAAGCCCGATTCAAAATGCTGGCAGCCGCAAACGCCGAACTTGAGCGCGTCGACACTGGCGCCGACCGCAGGGAGCGTGCGAGCGCGGCCGCGCAGGCTGCGCTCTCCGGCGGCGGTGAAACGGTAATAATAGGGGCGGTCAGGCTTCAGACCTGCGACCTCGACGTGGACGCTGTGTCCAAGCTCGGGATGCGCAAGCTCGGTGCCGTGCGCGACGAGGTTACGGAAACCGCCGTCGCTCGCGACCTCCCATTGAACCGGCACCGGCGCGAGCGGCATCCCGCCGTGGGGGGCCATGGGCTCGGGGGCTAGGCGCGTCCAGATGACAAATCCGTCGCTCGATGGGTCGCCTGCTGCCACGCCGAGGCTGAAGGGGAAATCGCGAAACAGGCCGCCCTCGGCGCGCAGGATTGCGGGTGCTGACAGGCCAGTGAGGGTGGCTGTGGCGAGGAAGTGACGGCGGCTGACCATGGGGGCTCCTGCAGGCTCGCGCCGAGACCCGACTCGGCGCCCTGCGGCATAGCCGAGCGTGCGCAAGATGCCCATTGCCTCCAGCCCCCCTTTTTGCCGCTTGCCACCGGGACGTGCGTCTGAGAGACTTTCCGCATCATCCCGGGGGGGGGGGACTTCCCACCGTTTATCAAGCTGCGATTGCGGTTTCCCGGGAGGGTGCAAAGACCGAGCCCGATTTGAGCATTGAGCAGGCAACGGCGAGAAGGCGGTCACCGACTGATCTGAGCG
>Ga0182746_1000094_pt1 | contig 173698 bp, 189 predicted proteins | sample eDN3rd30CBELigOP_FD_128881 | JGI IMG/M metagenome (GOLD analysis project Ga0182746, IMG submission 128881) | Enriched Organic Plus compost microbial communities from Emeryville, California, USA - eDNA 3rd pass 30_C BE-Lig OP (version 2) (version 2) ...
CATCATCGACGGCCTTGCGCCTAGTCGGAATTAGGGGTGCCATTACATCTGTCACCCCTAATAACCCCCGCTTACATTCCCCCGCGCCAAGAGCGCGGGGTATTTCGCGAGTTTCAATAAAAATGAAAGAGGTGCATAAGCTCGGCAGAAGTATTAATTCTGCTCTTTGCAAACTAGCGATCAACCTTTGTTTTGAACTGGAATGTATATGTATCAGAATAAGAAAGGTTTCACTCTCGTCGAGATCTTGATGAGCTTAGCCATTCTTGCCGTCGTCTCCATCGGAGTCGGTGCCTTGGTTCAAGTGATTTTCAAACGCCAAGCGAACATTGTGAATAAAACAGAATCGAATGAGTTTATGAACTCTCTCGGTAAATGGCTGCAAAGTGGAGCCGGATGCAGTACCGCGCTTCGCAGTTTGCCAGCGCCGACAGCGAGTGAAGCGCCTCTGACCATCAACGGTTACAACGGTTATGGCGGCAACAACGCTCCGATCGCTGACAGCTTCCGAATCAACAATCAGCTCGTGATTAAAAATGTGACCATCAAAGATAAAGGATCCACACCGACGACCTTACAGATCGGCACTACCACTTACACAAGAAAAATCGCGCAAATTAAAATCAACTTTGAAGAACAACAAGGCTCGCAAACCGCGGAGCTGAGAACAAGATACATCGAAGTACCTGTGTTGATTGGCCCCGGCAACGTCATCGCTCAATGCCATATTGAAAACTCTTTGGCGGACGCCTGTACCGCGATGGGCGGAACTTACGATGCGGGCTCTAACACGTGTAAACCGGCGAGCAACTGTCAGGTCAAAGGCACCTATATTGTGTTAACTTGTTCACCAAGCAATTATGGCTGCGACAAATCGTTTACTGGAAACTACAACAATCCGTTAACCAACGGCACGTCTTGTCCTTCAGGCGCAACGCCGTCGATCCTCGGCCGGTTTCTTCATACGCACACTATTCCTTGCGGGAAAAAATGTGACGATATCGTAATTAACAACCAGGAGGATTTTTACCTTTGTATGCAATGCAGTTAAACCGAAAAGGTTCAGCATTCGTACTCACCTTGAGCGTTGTTGTGCTGGTTGCGGCTATTTTTCCGATCTTGCTGCAGTATCTAAGAGCGTCTGATGACTCCGCCGCCACTCGCCGCCGGCAAGAGGATTTTCAAGCTTTCATTCGCGGTTTGCGTTTGGAGATAAATGATGGCGTGGCTTGCGCGCGCCTTCTCGGTACTTTACCGCAAACAATCAATCCGGCATTGCTCAACAGAGAGCAGCCGTTACGAATCAACACTGGCTACGGCACCGAACCCGGCCCCTTGCAAGACGGCTGGAAAAGCACGCAATCCGATTTCGTCATTGATAAAATCGCTGTCATCCTTAAGAAACGATCCGTGGATGAAAACGGCAACCCACGCATTGTCACTCTCGATTGGCCACCTTTCGTGGGGGCCCTGAATAAATACGAAGCCGAACTTGTTATCACGCCCAAAGATATTCCGTGGAATACAAAATCCACCGAATGGCGCATTCCCCTCTACCTCAATCTGCTTCCCATCAGCGGTGTGGCCGCGCGTATTCAGCAATGTTTCGGACCAGGTTCTTTGGCGGAAGCGTGTGAAGCCGTTGGCGGCGCTTTTGATGGCGTCAACTCACCGGTGAATTTGCGCTGCAATCCGGACTTGCGCTGTATGAACAGCAATCAAGGTGTGGTCACCAATCCGCTGGCGTGCAATTCACCGTATGTCGCCAACTATGTTGGGAATTTCGGCGGCACGCAGAAGTATCTCTGCACGTGGTGCAACCGTAATAAATAGACAAGATTTGGAAAATAAAAAGGGATGCGCGCGTTCAGCGGCATCCCGATATCCCCTCGAGATAAATTTCAAATTTTATAGTTACACCCGCTATTAACCGCGAGCGTAACGTTTGTTCATGGATTCACGGATTTCAGCACCTTCGATGCTCAAACGTGTCCAAGGAATCGCGCGAAGTCTTTCCGGTTCGATTTCCTCTTCCGTTTCTTCGCAGTAACCGAAAGCACCGCTCTCGATACGAGCCAGAGCACTTTCGATTTCCATCAGTTGCGAACGAAGTCTTTCGTGCATGCTCAGGAATTCTTGCTCAGCCAAGACGCGAACGGTTTGATCGCCCTCATCGCCGCCTTTTTCCTCGTTCTGGTCCAAGTTCAAACGAGCTTCTTTCACTCTATTGAGGATGTCTTGCTTCGTTTGCAAAAGCTTCTGTCTGCATTCAGCGATAAGCTTTTCAGAGATAGCCATTGTGCCCCCCTGTTCCTTCCAGCTTAAGTGCCAATTTGGAACTGACCTATTAAGTTCTACCTATGTAAATTTTGCAACTAAAAAATCTTACATTAACTTAAAATTAACCAAATCCATGAAAACTTTGATGAATCCCTGAATGCGTACATGGACGCGCCGACCCGAACAGCCTCACAGAGGTGTTCCCTCTCGTCAGTTTCTTAAAATTATAATCAATCTTGTGATTATAGCCCCACGTCAAATTTGCGACGCGTTAAAATTCTAGCCCTTGGCTAAGAGAAAAGGAACTCAAGACAGAGTTTTCTTGGGAATATTCTCGATTTGAGACGGGAGAATTCACGGAAGGCAAGACCCGCAAAGCCTCGCCAGCAAAGGAAAGGCGGTTATTTCAAGCAGGAAGCCACACGCGCTAAGAGATCACCGGTAGCCTCATCGAGTTTGCCGGCCATCTTTTTGCCTTGCACGCCACGCTGGCGGAACGCTTGCGCCGATTGATCCATTTGCGCAGACACCGTTTGAACGGAGTTGCCTTTGGAAGTCTTCACCACCGTGGAGTATTCCTCGAGAGAGGAAGCAAAAGATTCGTGATTATTCACCAGGCTTGCCATGATCTGCTGTTGCGCCTTCTGCATGGCTTTCAGCTCTTCTTTAAGTTCCTTGCAAGAAGACGTCGCCGCCCAAGTGTTGGAAGCAAACAGAATCAGAGCAAAGAAAGTAGTGATGGTTTTCATGCAAAGCCTTTCGTGATGGCTTGGCATTAGAGCAACAGTCTTGCCATCTGAAAGGCGGTTTAATTACGCCTCAGGTGACGTTTTTGGCTTGGACTTGAGAAATTTTTCAAACTCGTCCTTGGTTTCGCCAGCGGTGTACGGCCAGAGAAGGCGCGCAACGTGATGCTTTCCGCGCTCGATACTGCGTTTGCCGGGCTGCTTTTCCGCGGACTCAAAGAACTGCAGGAAGGTGGTCGCCATCGCCAGCAAGGACTCGGCGATGTACTGCATTTCGGAAACATCGTCGATCTTGGCCATTTTGCCGTCTTTCACCCACTGACGGTACAAGATGACCATCAATTTCATCATTTTTTGGATGTGCGCACGCCACATTTTCGCCAACTGCTGATCCTTACGGCGAAGGGCGTACATCTCGCGATGGAAGAAACGGTAACGCCAGTACAATTCAAAGTTTTCGTTGATGAACTCCAGCGGGCTCACCTTTTTTGTACGGCGCGGACGCCAGACATCGTAAGTCTCTTTGCTCATACGCTTGAACAATTCGACCAGAATCTCTTCCTTATTGTCATAGTGGAAATAGAGATTGCCGGGACTGATATCCATAGCCTTGGCGATATGGTTGGTCGTAATAGCCACCACGCCGCTACGGTTAAAGAGTTCAATCGAAGTCAGGAGAATACGTTCTTTCGTCTTCATTAGTCTTAGTCTTTAGTCCAAGTCCCTCGAGGAGTCACGTAAGAACAGCCAGAGATGCGGCTTTCCGGTGTATTCTTCTGAGAATGGCCTTGTACGCTTTTGTTTAATAATGCTACGATAAAACAATGCGTTCTAAAAACAAATATAAGTTGTTAAAACTATTTGCATTTTCCGCAGCATGCCTGCTCGGCCTCTATTCTCTCATGGGTTTCACGGCTTCCGAAAGCCAAGAGGCGCAGGCTCACAAGAAAATTCAAACTCAACTCGATCAGCGTGTCCAAATCGCCAAAGCCCTCGGCGATAAAATCCGTCAAAATCAATTCCCGGAAAAAGTCCAATTACCGTGGAACGGTGAAAACCATGACGTGACTTTGAACTACACGCTGGATGAAGACTTACAGCGCGAGGCCGACCGTCTCTTAAAGTCTTACAAACCGGATTACGGTGCGATCTTTATGATCGATGCTTCCACCGGTGAAGTTCTGGCGATGTCGAGCTTTCAGCGCGACAATCCCCAAGCGGCTAATTTGAACCTGCAAGCCACCTTTCCTGCGGCTTCCGTTTTTAAAGTCGTTACAGCAACAGCCGCTGTGGATAAAGCCGGTGTTACTCCTGAACATAAAATCCGTTACAACGGTGGCGCGTACACTCTCTATAAGAAAAATGTTCTTTCTGACAAAGTCACTCGTTGGACGAACGTGATCACTTTGAAGGACGCCTTTGCTCGTTCCATCAATACCGCTTTCGGCCGTTTGAGCCTTGAAAATCTGCATCCCGAAGATCTGAATGAATACGCCAACCGTTTCATGTTCAACCAGGAAATCCCTGCGGACTTCCCGGTTGAAATGGGCGTCGCCTACATTCCACCAGGTAAAGGTTATGAGTTGGCGGAGGTGGCCTCCGGTTACAATAAGACCAACCGTATGAGCCCTGTGCAAGGCGCGATGATCGCGGCTTCCGTGGCTAACGACGGCCAAGTGGTGATTCCTTATCTTGTGTCTTCGGCGCAAGACGAAAAGGGTGAAAAGCTTTATGAAGGCAGTCCTCTTACAAACGGTCACATCATGAGCAAAGAGTCCGCGGCGAAAGTGCGCGAACTGATGGAACAAACCGTGGTGGCTGGAACTTCCCGCCGTTCTTTCCGTCCGATCATGAAAGACCGTAAATTCCGCGAAATCGAAATGGGCGGCAAAACCGGTCACCTTACGGGTGATAATCCACGTGGCCGCGTTGACTGGTTTGTCGGATACGCTTTGGATCAAGAACGTAAAATCGCCGTTGCTGCGATCACTGTGAATAAGAAATTCTGGACAGTGAAATCAGCTCACCTGGGACAAAGCATGTTCCGCAAATATTTCGGCCCGGTGGTTTCCAACCAAAAAGGGCGCGTGATCTCTTCCGCGAAATAATCTTACAAAGGCGCTGCACCCAGCGCCTTTTTTATTGTCCAACACTTAGACAACGCTGTTCTTTTTTTAAGGCTTCCTCTTGAGCGTGGCAAAGCCTTCGGCTCTCATGGCACATTGCCTGACAACACCGGGGGAACTTCCGTGACGAAATTCTTTTTTGTTCTCAGTCTTTTTATTTCCACCACGGCCTTTGCCGATCTTCAACAAAGCTTTGAGGCGATTAAAACCCATGCCCGCCATTACCGTGATCCAGGGGCCGTTTGCGAAGAAGTCGCGCGCAAAGAATTTTCAGAGCTTTATCCCGCTCCGGTTTATGAAGTCATTGTGGGTGTGGCTTACAATATCAACGGTCGTACGGTGGGTGAACTCGACATGGTTTTGCTTAATAAAAAAACCAACCGTGTTGAGATGGTCGGTGAAGTGAAATGCTACGCCGATATGCGCTCAGGCTTAAAAAAAGCCAAACAGCAAAGAAAACGCTTCTTAAGAAATCTCACTTCCGGTTTGCCACTGGAATTTATTAACACCTCAACAGGTGAAGTCTATTCCGCGGATCAATTTGCCGGAGTCACACAATTTATTTCTATCTCGCAAAAAGGCGGACGCAGTGTGGGCTTTGATTATGAGCTTGAACACACTCTGGATGAAATGAGCCAGCTGCGCGATGAAGTCGTGCAGTGCCAACAAGAACGCCTTTGCCCGGCGCCCTAATGGGATTCGCCGGAAGGTTTTGAATCTTTGTTTTCTGATTTCACTTCGTGCGTGATTTTCAACGGTGTCACGTCCAAGACATTGGCCTCACGCACATCGCGCTCTTGCATATCATCCATCGGCCCGCGGTTGTTCATTCCACCGGTGTAGCTATAGTAACGAAATCCAAAGGGTCCTTGACCAAAGCTAAAACCGTTCATTCCTTTCGCCGCTTTCTTTGCAACGAAATGTTTAAAGCGCCACACGGCTAAATGGCGCAGTCCCGGTAAGAACAACACCACACCAATCACGCGCGTAAAAAACGAAGGCACAAGAAAAAGCAGACCAGAAAGAAAGATCGCTCCCGAATGAAGCAGACGTGAAGCGGGAAGTTCCCCGCGCATCAGGCTTGTCTGTAATGAAACCACCGCCAATCGCCCCATCGTGGAAACAATAAGCAAACCCAGAAAACACGGCAGAAGATAAAGACCCAAGGTGTTTAGAAAGCCCCAGCTTTTCACTGCGAAAAAGAACAGAACCATTTCCGCAATCAGCAAAGGAAAAGGAATAAAGAACATCGGGCCCTCCCTTTTTAAAGATCGAGCGTTGCCACCACAGGGCAATGATCGGAGCCTTCAACTTGGTCGAGAATATCCGCTGAAGACAGATATTTCTCAAGACCTTTTGAAATACAAACGTAATCAATACGCCAGCCACGGTTGGAAATACGCGCAAAAGTGCGCATGTCCCACCATGAGTAACGCTTTGCTTCGGTGGGCTTGAAATAACGGAAAGTGTCGATGAAGCCCAAATCTAAAAACTGATCGAACCACACGCGCTCTTCCGGATAAAAACCACTCTCGGCGGAAAAAGCGATCGGATCGAAAACATCAATGTCCTCGTGGGCGACGTTGTAATCTCCGACAACGACCACTTGGCGACCGGTTTTTAGTTTTTCTTTGAAATGCGCCGCCAGGTCCTTCAGGAATTTTTGCTTAAAGAGATGTCTTTCCAAGCCGGAGCCGCCATTGGGAAAATAAATATTGTAGAGATCAAACGCCCCATGATCGGACATGACAATACGGCCTTCTGATTCGTACTCAGGAATGTCAGCGAAATTGTATTGCACGGATTGCGGTGTTTGGTTCGTGAATGTCGCCACACCGGAGTAACCTTTGCGCGTGGCAGAGGACCAGTAAGAATTTTGCCAGCCCAGTTTTTTGACTTCCTCTTCCACTTGGTCAATATGAGCTTTTGTTTCCTGCACGCAGAAAATGTCGGGCTTTTCTTTGTTCACGAAATCCATCAAGCCTTTCTTATAGCAAGCTCGGATTCCGTTCACATTCCAAGAGATGATTTTCACAGTTTCTCCTTGAGTTTCCACCCTATCGAAGGCATCTATAAATAACAGGGAGAGATTGTCTATGCCAATGATTAATCATCCGGCCCCGCAATTTTCCGCGCAGGCCGTGTTCGATGCTGGAGAAGTGAGAGATATTTCTCTCAATGACTACAAAGGAAAATGGGTTGTTCTCTTTTTCTATCCCCTGGACTTCACTTTCGTCTGCCCGACGGAGCTGACGCAATTCCGCGAGCACTTGCGTGAATTCGAAGCGGCTGGCGCGGTTGTCATCGGCTGCAGCGTGGACTCGGTTCACTCTCACAAACGCTGGCTGCGTGATGATCTTGGCAATCTTGGTTATCCGCTGATTTCCGATCTTACCAAACGTGTCGCTCGCGACTACGGCGTTTTGATTGAAGATCGCGGCATCGCCACTCGCGGCACTTTCATTATCGATCCTGACCAAAAGATTCAGTACATGGGTATTCACAACACGTCTGTAGGACGTGATGCCCGTGAAATTCTGCGCGTTTTGCAAGGTTGCCAATCCGGAGAGCTGTGCCAAGCAGGATGGAAAAAAGGCGACCTTCACATCACTCCGCTGAGATAAGCAAAAATGAACACGAAATCAGATTTTATTCAGCAACTGCGGTCTTCCTTTCCCGCGCTGGTTCAGCAGCCTTTGGAAGACCTTGTCGCTGAAAGCCTGATTTCGCCGTTCGCGGTAGAGCTTCCGCAAAACCTTCTGCACCAAGCACAGAAAACGGTGTCCGCGCTTTTTTCTTTGCGAGAGACACCGGCTTACCTTTCTCACTATCAAAATCTCATTACCGAAAAAGGTCTCGTCGATCCCGGCAATAAATCGATCATGATGAGTTACGATTTTCACGTTGATGAAAATCAGAATTTAAAACTTATCGAGATCAATACCAACGCGGCTTTCCTGGCGTTGGGTTATGAAATGTACCGGATGAAACAGCACGCGCTGCCGGTCGGTGATTTTTCTTTTCAGGAAGTGCGTGAATCCATTGAAACAGAACTGCGCCTCAATGGTAAAAATGTATCGCCTTCGTTAAAAATTGCTATTACCGATGAAGAGCCTCAGAAGCAGCGTCTTTTCGTTGAATTCCTGGTTTACAATGAGCTTTTCAAATCCTGGGGTTGGGATTCCCGCATTCAGGATTACCGCGAGCTCTTCCAGAATTTCCAGCCGGATTTTATCTACAACCGTTACACGGATTTCTTTCTTACCGAAAAAAGCAGCGCTCTTTTGCGCGAAAAATTCCTCAAGCGCGAAGTGTGCCTGTCGCCGAATCCTTTCGAGTATCTGCTTTTGGCGGATAAGCAGCGCCTGATTGAGTGGAGCACGCCGGGATTCTTGGAAAGCTTGCGTGTTAGTGGTGAGCCGTTGTCCCTGATCCGTTCCGCGGTGCCGAAATCTTACGATGTGTGTCCTGCTCGCGCCGATGAGGTGTGGGCGGAAAGAAAAAAACTTTTCTTTAAACCGAAAAACGCTTTCGGCTCCAAGCAATCTTATAAAGGCGCTTCGATCAGCCGCAAAGCTTTTGAAGACATGCTCAACTCGGACATGATCGCCCAAGAGTATGTCCCGGCTCCAGAGCAGACCTTCACCACTCCCGAAGGCCCGCAAAGTTTCAAATACGATCTGCGCTGCTACGCCTACCAAGGCCGCCTGCAACTGATCGTCGCCCGCATCTACCAAGGCCAAGTCACCAACCTCCGCACGCCTTACGGCGGCTTCGCCACCGTGGTATTCAAATAAAGAATTTACTTATGCCTCGTTTGGGTTTCTGCAGAAGCGCAATGTGTGAAAGACAACATCCGTAGGGTTACGGATTAGTTGTGGCGGTAATTGGCAACGGCATCGTAACGAATGGAAAGATACTGTGTCGTATCGCCTTCTTTTTTGACAAGCATCAGTTCAAATTCAGAGTGCGAGCGCTGATAAATCTTGTACTGGGCGCCCGTGCTCTTGATCCACGCTTCCAGCGTTTCTTTGCTTGGCAAAGACGGACTCTTTAAATTCCAGAAAGAAAACTTGCTGCCTTCCGTGAAAAGCTGGAACTGCCACAGACTTTGGCCCACACGCGGTGTTTTATATGTGTCAATCAACGTGGGCGCCAGCAAGGAAAAGCGCTGTTTCAACGTTTCAGGGGAATTTCCGCACAGAACTTGTGAGCGAGAAGACTGCAGGAACGATTGATAACCGTAAAGCTTGAGCGGACGGTCGGCTTGTCTGCCTTCAATATAGTATTCCGCGTCTCGCGCCACCAGCACGGTTTCCGGCAAGCGCGCCAGTGTACCGACGTAGTCATTGCGGATCTCACTGAGAAACTCTGGACGGTTTTCACACGCCGGAGCGCTGACGTACTCTGGCTGCAACAGCTTTCCAGGCTTGTCTTGTTTGACGGCAAATGAAGTCGTGGAAAGCAGTACGAGAAGAAAAACGCCAGATGTTTTCATCAGATCCCCTTTTTATGTCCAGTCTAGTATTCGGCAGAACTTTTTTGAGGCTTAATATTAAAGTGCAGGCCCAGTCTGCCGATATGAAGGGTGTCTCATTTTTCTACAAGGAGTGTGGAAACCCATGACGATGAAACATAGCGGCGCTCGTAAGCTCAAGGAATTGTCGAACTTTTATTCTTCCTTTGATCAGCTCAATGGCGTGCATCCGTGGATGGATGCGGTGAAAGACGGCTACGTCTCTTACAAAGTGCGCGAACTGCAAACGGGAAAAGTCGCTTACTTCAATTTCATTCTCGCCAAAGAAATGGGCCTTATCACTCCCGATCATCCTCATCAAATGACTGAGGACCTTGAGAAAAAACTCATTGAAACTTTCTCTCTGCAAATCATCAATGAATACGATGAAATCAACAACCGCCGTATCGACCCCGCGACAGTGCGCCCGCACCGTTATATGGCGACCCGCTATTTGCAGCTTCAACACTCCAATAAACAAGGTAAAACTTCCGGCGACGGCCGTGGTATTTGGAATGGCACTGTTTACCATCGTGGCATGACTTGGGATGTTTCCAGTCGTGGCACCGGTGTGACTTGCCTTGCTCCAGGCGCCGTCGAAGCGCAACGTCCTCTAAAAACCGGTGGCACGGAGTTCGGCTACGGTTGCGGTCTTGCCGAGATTGATGAACTGCTTGCCGCCTCCATTCTTGCCGAAGTCATGCACTTGCAAGGTCTTCGCACCGAACGCGTTCTATGCGTGATTGATCTTGGTAAGGGTTACGGAATTGGTGTACGCGCGGCTCCGAACCTCATTCGCCCCGCTCATTTATTCTTGTACTTGAAGCAGGAAAAATATGACTCCTTGAAAGCGGCGACGGACTATTTGATCGACCGTCAAGTCGATAACAAAGCTTGGGATATCACCGCCAAGGGCAACGCCCGCTACGACCAGCTCTTGCACCAGGTCTGCCAGTCTTTCGCGGAGTTCACCGCGCAGCTGGATATTGACTATGTTTTTGCCTGGCTTGATTGGGACGGTGATAACGTTCTGGCGGACGCCGGCATTATCGATTACGGCAGTGTTCGTCAGTTCGGCATTCGCCATGACAAGTACCGCTACGATGACGTGGAAAGATTCTCGACCAATCTTAATGAGCAAAAACAAAAAGCGCGTCTGATCGTGCAGGTCTTTGCGCAGCTTGTGGATTATCTTAAAACCAAAAAGAAAAAGCCGTTGCGTGAGTTTGGCCATCACCCTGAAGTGGAACGCTTTAACAAAGTGTTTGATGAAAAACGCGCCGACCGCATTTTGTATCGCATGGGCTTTAATGCCACTCAACGCAGTCACATCTTTGCGGAAAAAGACCTCTTTGCCCGCTTTGACCGTGAGTTCTCTTTCTTTGAAAGAGCGAAGATCAGTGGCGCTCCTGAAAAAGTAGCAGATGGTATCAATCATCCCGCACTCTACAATATGCGTTCAATCTTGCGCGATTATCCAAAATTCCTTTTGGAAAGCCCTTTGCCTTTCGAGAAGCGCTGGATGACGGAAAACAATTTCTTCAAAATTATTCTTTCCGGCTTTGCCAAGGCTCGCGATGCACGCATGGGTGAAAAACAGCGCCGCCATATCGAAGCCTTCCAAAAGCTTTATCGCGAGCTGGTCACGGTCGCTGCCGGGAAACAAAAACCGGAGACAATTCTTAAGGGAATTTGTGAGCGTGCGGAAAAACTCAATTCCGAAAAGCGCATCACCGGCAATGCCTTGATCGAAATGGTCGAAGAGATCATCACGGAAAAGAAAAAAGGTCTGCCGATGGAGCAAATCCAAAAAATCGTCGACCGTTTGGTTTATGAAAATAATGGCGCACCGGAAGTGCCGGTCAGTCGCTATTATAAAAACCTGCAAACGACACCGGCGGTAAAAATGGATCTCTACGCCAAGCTTTTAAGCCTCGTCGAAGAAAACAGCGAATCCATTTAAAGATACTTTATCATTTAGAAACACAGCCCTCTAAAACCAACTCTTCAGTGAGGGCTTCGATCAGCACACCACTCTGCGGTGGCGGCAAAAGCTCGCCTTCGCTGAGGATCAAATCCTCCACTGACCCAGCCTTTGTGACCCACGCTTTACCAGAGAGAATCCGCAGTTCCAGAGGTCCTGTGGGCTTTTCCGGGTTCCAGAGCTCGCCTTTGTGAATCTTAATCTGATAAATCATATTCACTATTATACCGAATAGTATTAGATATATACTCTAAATAACTGCTATCCTTAAAGAAACGAATGGCATTCAGCCGGAACCCCGGAGAGACCTATGGCCCTCGATGACGTCGACAGAAAGATATTAAGTTTGTTGAAAGAAGACGCTCGACTTCAATACACGGAGATTGGCAAACGCGTGAATCTCTCAGCTCCCGCCGTCCATGCCCGGGTCAAAAAGATGGAGGCCAATGGAGTGATCTCCCGCTACACCATCGACATCAAGCCCGAGCCTTTAGGCTCTTCCTTGTGCGCCTTTGTGCGTATCGCAAAAAACCGCGGCACCTCGGCTTCCATCGCTCATCACTTTCAAAAAATAAAACAGATTGAAGAGTGTCACGGCGTCGCCGGCGAAGACTGCATTATGGTCAAACTGCGCGCGCAATCCACGCAGGAGCTTTCAAAACTGATCGACACGATTCGCGAGATCGAAGGCGTTGAACGAACACTTACCGTCGTCGTGCTTGAAACTCACTTCGAAAGAGGTCTGCAGCCTTAGTGTTTCACACAGAGACACCGCGTTTACCACTGTTCACCCACTAGGCGATGTCAAAACCGTCGCCGCCGCAGGCGCTTTCAGTTCAATAGCACCCTTGGCATTGCCTTGCATGGCAATGTCCACGGGGGAATTATGAGAATAACAGTTCTGGTTACAGCGTTACTAGCTGTAACACTGTCGGCACGTTCTCAAACACTCCAAAAACAAACGGTTCAAATTGAGCTTGGCTACGGCGCCATTGTTAAAGAACTTTTCAATCGCCGCCAGGATGTTCTGAATAAAACCTTTCAGAAAGATTACGCCTATTGCTCCAAGGCCGGTACCGCGCAAGACACGCGCAACGCCAAGAAACAATACTTCTGTGACGAATATCCTTATGGCGACACCGTGATTGGCGATCGCCTTTCCTCATCCTGGAAACAATGGAAACGTTTGGCGAAAGTCCCCGTGACCTACAAAGACAAAAAAGGAGAGCGCACGCTGGTATTTGATATCCGTATGTCTCGCTCTCAGCGCTCGGGCCGTGTCCCCCGGGAAATTCTTGAATACAAAGCGCCTGTCACTTTGCAAACCACCAAGAACTGGATCGGCAACTGGACGGTGCAGCTCATTCCCAAGAACAACAACCTTTACGCTTCGGTCTGCACCATCATGCCGGGATTCAAAGTGGATGCACCAAGTGTCGACGGGAAATACACCTTCCTTAAAAAATGGAAGGTCAGTCTTTCCGTGCATTACCGTATTGATCCGGGCAGCATTGAATTTGATGCTTTAGATGTCTGCGGTCTTTTAAAAATTTATCTCGATAAAAATCTTTCTCCGCAGTACGAGATCATTGCCTTGGACCGCCCGAAATTGATCAATGCCACGCTGGAAAAGCCGCGCCTCAAAATCAAAGACAAATGGGTTCGCTTCCTGCTTAGCATTTACAAACTCTTTACGCGCAAGACTGTGGATTCGATGGTGGATTCCTACCTTAAAGACTACATTCCAACCGAAAAAGAACTGGAAGACGGCTCGTGGATGAAGCGTCTCCCTAGTGGAATGTTGAAGGTAAAATTCGTCGAAAATTTCAAAGGCATGGTTCAAGCCTTGAATAAAACCAAAAGCAACGACAGCGCGCAAACCTTTGACGTCACCGGATTGCTCGAAGAACAGTGCGTGCGCTTGACCGCGCAAATACCGCGAGCCGAATTAAGAACTCTGGTTCAAGAGTCCTGCGTATCCGCGGTGAAGGATTCCCAGGTCAAGGCAGCACCCTTTGTCCGTCACAGTCCTTCCGCCGCACAACAGTGCTACGCTATGCCCGTCATGGTGGATACCGCGCAAAAGCCTTATCTCCAGAGGGCATGGTGGTCCGCCTATGAAGGCCAAAGCTGGGCCTTCCAAGGAGACTCCGATCAAGGTTGTCGTTTGATTGGCGCACGCATCACCGGAACTTTCCGCAAAGAGGTGGGACAGCTTCTAAAATGTGCGGCTGTCGAAGCCAATGTCGCCATTAACAAACGCGACCGTGTCTTTGATAAAAAAGCCTGCTCGGCGGAAGTGCGCGTGCTGGCTCTCACTTTATTGGAAGAATATTTGCGCAAAAAGTACGGCTTTGATGAAAGACTTTGGCAAGCCCTGGAACAACTCAAAGGCCTTGTGCAGCAGATACTTCGCGGCAAGAACCCCGCGGAGATCCGCAAAGCTGTTCAAGATTTCGTTGAAGAATACAAAGACAGCGCCGACGTAAAACAGGCTCTGCAAAAACTCGATGAGTTCGCCCAATCCGAAGAAGTCGCGGAGATCGTGAAAGACGTCAAACAGCAAGGCGCCTTGCTTATTAAAAACTATCCGGAACTGGCTGAGATCACCGCCAAGGACAACGGACTGCTTTCCGTTCTAGCGGTGGCACAAATGCTGGAGCTGACGAAGGGAGTCGGCCTATGAAATTAAAATGGCTGATCGGCGGCCTTGCCGCCTTCACATTGGTGATAACAGCAACACTGCTTTTGAAACGCAGAAATACGCCAACAATTTCTCCGCAGAAAACGATGGCGCAAGCTCCGGTAAGACATGTTCCGAATGTGGAAGCCCTGCCTCCGACGGAAGATCTTCAGGGAACCTCTTTACAGGTGCGCTTGAGTGAAGACGGTTACTACGAATTGTTAGCCGAGGGCGAGCCCCGCGAAGAACATGAGGTGCTAGTGGCTGATGATGAAGCCAGCTGGGCTCATCAAGAGCAGGATCTGCTCTATGAAATCAACGACGGACCTATCCGTCTTGATGAGGGTGATAAAAGTGTCATCTCCGCTTGGCGTAAATCCTTGGCGGCTGAAAACTCAAAATGATTCTGACAACCGTTCACGTACCCAACGGCGAATGAGTGGATACTCTTCCTCTTTGAGGGAGTGGTCCTTTTCCATTTCGATCCAGTCCACTTTAAGACCGGCGTCTTTGAGTTTTTCCACTCCAAACTTGGTTTCCTCAAGAGGTAAAATATCATCTTGATAGCCATGAGTGAAAAGCCACGGCGTGCGACGCGCTTGATCGGAGATATTGGTTCTCCAGCGAGGATAGAAATTAAAATACCCGCTGATACCGACAACACCGCCGAGTTTCTTAGGATAATTCAAACCAATATCGGCACTGATAAGGCAGCCTTGCGAGAAACCGAAAAGAAAGATCTTTTTGCTCTCCCAGCCTTGGTTTTCAAGTTCATTCAACAAATCAAAAAGTTTCTCGCGGATTTTCAAAACACCTTTGCTCTGAAAAGGAGGTTCGCCATACCACGTATACCCGTCCATAAAACGGCGTGGAGCATTCAACAAAAGGTAATTCATCTCGGGAATATTCAATTCCTCATTGAAAGAGTAAAACGGTTTAATACTGTCGCCACGCCCATGCAGAACGATCATCAAATAATCGGATTTCCGCTTGGCGGGAATGAATTTGTGTCTGAAAAGATTTGTCGTAATCATAGTCCCGCTCGTGCCACTGTCGAAGAACAGAAAAGAACTTGTTTTGCTTTAGCCAATTGCATGTCGTCCGTTGCGCTGCCGTCTTCCATTTCAAGACATTCGTGAGTGGAAAGAGGTCGTGCCGCTGTACGAACCTGACGTTCGGGCGCACGCAATGGATTGATAAACTGATCCGATTCACGGCTGACCTTGATGTTATCAAAGTTCACTGCCACGTCCGGATCAAGACCCGTCATTTGCGGAGAATGTCCGGACGGAAGATAGTAGAAACCCTTGGTCTCAAACAAAGCGATTTTTTTATTCTGGGACCAGTACTCGCCTTCCTGGAAAGAACCTTTACCGAAGGTTCTTTCGCCTACCAGAACCGCACGGTTCAGGTCACGCAAAGCACCCGCAACGATTTCCGAAGCACTTGCTGAAGAGCCGTTGATCAGCACGGCCATGGGAAGATCAAAGATTTTTTCTTCACCGCCAAAATACTCTTCCGCTTTTTTGCTTGGATCCAAGTAACGAACCTCAAAAATCTTTTTGTCAGGACCGACGAAAAGACTTGTCACGCAGGCCGCTTCTTCCATTTGTCCGCCAGGATTGTCGCGCAAATCCAAAAGCAAGCCGCGCACGTGAGCACGTTTAACAATCTCCAAGGATTCTTTTACTTTCTCGCACGCGCCTTTCGCGAATTTGTTGATACCGATCACTGCAATAGGTTTGATACCGTCGATCACACGGGTAGACACGGTGGATACAGTGATCTCTGTGCGGCGCAGTTTATATTTTCTGGTGACATCATCGTGACGGATCAAAAGTGTGCTAGTCTCGCCGACTTCGCCTTTGAGCAGCTCAGAAACACGGGCCTGCATCAGACCGCGCACGCTTTGGCCGTTGATGGCCAAAAGAACGTCGCCTTTCTTTAAGCCCGCGGCTTTTGCGGGACTGCCTTCGGTGACTTTGCGGATAACGTACTCACCTTTTGCCACACCCAAAACAACACCTAAGCTGGTGGATCGGCTGTCGGCTTTAGAGACGACTTCCTTGAACTGAGAAACCGGCATCAAGTACGTGTGCGGGTCACGGAAAACAGAGATAAAACCATTGAGGCCCAAACCGATCATCCACGGTTTTTGCTCGTCAGAAATGTGACGCTCCTCAAGTTCTTTCCACGCTTTGAAGAAAGACAGCTTCGTCGCTTTGGCCGTTTCGTTGGTGAAAAAACGGCGCCAGGGTTCGAGCTGATTTTTCTCGGAACTCATGTCGCTGGACAAAGCGGCGTGAACGGGAACCAGTTTGCCTTCAGTGTTAAGACTTAAGTTAAAACGGTTGGCGATGGTTAAAACGGCATTGGCGCAAGCCAGGAAATAGCGCTCGGAACTGCCGCAGGTTTGGTCCTGTAAAAGATCTTCCAAGGCGGCTGGGCCGAGCCCCGTCTCAGCCCAGTAGTCCTCGACGGACTTCACCTTGGAAGTGCCACTGTGTGAACGTGACAAGGATAGGATGACCCCCACGGCCAATACCAACAATGAGATTACTGTGAATATGCGAGGTGTACGTACCACTCATCGCCTCCCGACTAGTGACACTCTTGAGCAACGGATATGCCCGCTCAGCTCGAATTGGTTCCCTTTTGAGACGGTTTTTCAGTATTTTTTTCCGTATTGAACAGGCCCTCAACACAGGTCCTTTTTTATGCGCCGGGCGAGGAAAAACCGGGCTCTTTGCCTTGAGAAAAAGCCCACTCTGTAATAGGTTCAAAGAGTCAATTTCATGTGGATTTTTTGAACTGGATTTAGAGCTATGATTATCGTAACTGGGGCCAATGGATTTATCGGCAGTGTGATGGTGTGGGAACTCAATCAGCGAGGGATCACTGACATCGTGGCGGTGGATTCCGTCGGCCTGAATGAGCGCAATTTGCTGGTAAAAAGACAGATCCATAAATTTCTTTTGAAGGATGAATTGTGGCCGTATTTGGAAAGCGACGAGGCCAAGAAAAAAGTCACCTGGATCATCCACATGGGCGCATGCTCTTCCACCACGGAAACGAATAAAGAGTTTTTGTGGGAAAACAACACCTACTATACGCAAAGAATTTTTGAATGGTGCACACAGCACGGTAAATCCATGATCTATGCATCCAGTGCCGCCACCTATGGCGCCGGAGAACTCGGTTTTGATGACACCACCGATCCGGAAAAACTGCGTCCGCTCAATCTGTACGGCGAATCGAAAGTTCTTTTCGATCGCTGGGCTTTGAAACAAACAAAAACACCACCGCACTGGTATGGGTTGAAATTCTTTAACGTCTTCGGACCTAATGAATATCACAAAGGCCCGATGTCGAGCGTGGCGTTTAAGGCTTATCACCAGATCAAAGACAACGGCATCCTGGGCTTGTTTAAATCCGCAAATCCCGAATACAAAGACGGCGAATTCATGCGCGACTTTGTGTACGTGAAAGACGTCACTGGTTGGATGGCGGAACTCATGGATAAAAAACCAGCCAACGGCATTTACAATATGGGTTTCGGCAAACCGCGCACTTGGCTGGATTTAGCCAACGCTGTTTTCTCCGCCATGGGTAAAGAGTTGAAAATCAATTGGCTTGAGATGCCGGAAAATATCCGCGGTCAGTATCAGTACTTCACCAAAGCGAAAACCGACAAGTGGCGTGCCGCGGGCATGAGTCCCGCAAAATGGCCGCTGGAAAAAGCGGTCGCGGATTACGTGCAGAATTATCTCTCTCAAAAAGATCCTTTGTTGTAGGACGTGCGAACATGGAGACGGACTTTTTACCTCCTCATCTAAGAAAATACATCGTAGAGCAGCACTACGAAAAGTACACTCCTGTGGACCAAGCCGTGTGGCGCTATATCTTGCGCCAACTGAAAGCGTTCTTAAGCAAGCATGCTCATGAATGTTATGTGGAAGGTTTGGAAAAAACTGGCATCGATATCGAGCGCATTCCTCGCATTGAAGATATCAGTCGTAAATTACAAGAATTCGGCTGGCGCGCGCTGCCTGTAAGTGGCTTTATTCCGCCGGCGGCTTTCATGGAATTGCAATCCTTAGGAGTTCTACCGATTGCTTCTGACATGCGCAGTGTGGATCATCTTCTCTACACCCCGGCACCGGATATCGTGCATGAAGCCGCAGGACACGCGCCGATTCTGATTCATCCTGAATTTTCCGCTTACTTGCAGCAGTACGCGCAAGTGGCCAAAAAAGCGATCATCAGCAAAGAAGATTTGGATTTATACGAAGCCATTCGTGAGCTTTCCGACATTAAAGAAAATCCTGCTTCAACGCCTGAGCAAATTAAATCGGCCGAAGAAACTTTGGAAAGAGTCAGCAAAAGCATCAACCATATTTCGGAAGCTTCTGAACTTTCACGCATGAACTGGTGGACGGCGGAATACGGTCTTATCGGCACTCTCGATAATCCGCGTATTTTCGGCGCAGGACTGCTTTCCAGCGTGGGCGAATCGAAATGGTGTTTGAGTGATAAGGTGAAGAAAATTCCTCTGACTGTGGATTGCATTAAGATCGGTTACGATATCACTGAACCGCAACCGCAGCTTTTTGTGACTCCGGATTTTAAAACTCTCACCAAAGTTCTTGAAGACATGGCCGCGCAAATGGCTTTTCGCGTGGGTGGCTTGAAAGGTCTTAACAAAGCCATTCAAGCTCAATCGGTGAATACGGCGGAACTAAATTCAGGAATTCAAATTTCTGGACAGATTGTTGAAGCCATCACCGATGCGCAAGGAAATGTCGCTTATCTTCGTCTGCAAGGTCCCAGTCAGCTTTGCATTAAGGATCATCAACTCACCGGCCATGACAAAAATTATCACGCGCATGGTTTTGGAACTCCGGTGGGCTATCTTAAAGCTCATCCGCAACAGTGCCCTTCCACTTTCTCCGCAAAAGAATGGAGCGCGCTGCAAGTGGAAACTGGCAAGAAAACGCGCTTGGAATTTGCTTCCGGCGTGGTCGTCACCGGCACTGTGCAAAACCGCCTTGTGAAAGATGGAAAAACCGTGCTTCTGACTTTGACGGACGCAAAGGCGGAATTCAACGGACGGGTTTTGTTTGCTCCGGAGTGGGGCACCTTTGATATGGCTATCGGCTCTTCCGTGACATCTGTTTTCGGTGGACCTGCGGACCGTGAGGCTTACGGTGAGACCACCGACTTTGTCGCAAAACGCGTTCCCGCGCCGAAATATTCTGAGACGGAATTGACCCGTCACCGTCATTACGGCGAAGTTCGCAAAATCCGCGAGCAGCGCTTACAAGGTGCGGAACTCACGACAGCTCTTGAAAAAGTTTTATCATCCCACCGCCAGCACAATCCGTCAGACTGGCTTTTGTTCTTGGAGGCCTTGGAACTTGTGAATTCCCGCGCTCCACAGTCGGCTTTAAAGCAGGAACTTGAAAAAGAGCTTGCGCAAATCGCCGCAAAGAATGAAAAAAGCCGCGGCGTCATCAATGACGGCCTGGCTTTGGCGGGAGCACTGTAAAATGAAACGTCCTTTTGAAGTGCGCATTGTTCTTGTGCGCACCATCTATGAACGCAATATCGGCTCGACTTCACGGGCGATGAGCAATATGGGCTTTGAAAAGCTGATATTGATTGCACCGGCATGTGAAATTACTTACGAAGCTCAGCAAGCCGCAGCCACCGGACAAACCGGTTTGCAAAACCGCACGGTGTATTCTTCATGGCAAGAGTTCCTCGAAAAAGAACCTGAGAGCATTAAAATCTGCTTCACCGCGCGCGACGGTAAAGGCCGTCAGGTGCGTGACATTGGTGAGGTTCTAAAAGATGTCTCAGATCACGCTCCGCAATTCCAAGTGCAAAGTGACGTGCCTTACGTGGTTCACCTTGTGTTTGGTCCCGAAGATTGGGGTCTTTCCGCCGAAGATCTGGAGCATGCGAACTTCTGCGCATGCCTCCCCACTTACGGCGAAAACTGGAGCCTGAATCTGGCGCAAGCAGCTTTGCTTGGCATGTACGATTTGCGCCGTGCTTGGGGCGGTCAGCGCACACGCCTGGATGGTGAAAAGAAAAGACGTGCACCGCAAGGAATTGAAGGTATCAATCCGGATCAAACGTTGAAAACGTGGTTGGAAGAGATGGGTTTTGATCTCACTCGCCAGCGCAAGATCAATGTCTACACAGTTCTGCGTCGAATGCTTTTACAGAACACACCGACGAAAAAAGAACTCGTCGTGCTGGAAACCGTTCTGCAACAAAGCATCCGCAAACTGCGCGAATGGAAAGCCTTTAAAGCCGCCGAAAAAAATAAATCTTAAGAAGAAATCAAGTCTTCTTGGATTCTGTTTTCTTGCTCGCGGATTTGGCGCAATTGTTTATCAAGCTTATTGAGCGCTTCAGCCATGCTTTGTCCCAGATCGTTCAGCTCGTGGATGCGCTTTAAAGTGCCATCCTCTTCGCCGCCGACCAGGCGCAAGCTTTCAAGTTTTGCGGAATTCAAATCGATCTCTTTGGAAAGAGATTCGATCTTCTGGTTGATCTTCTTGCGATCTTGAACCAAAGCCTTTGTGATTTCACGGATCTCATCAAGGGTTAACACCTCGACTTTGCCGTTATCAAAAGAGTTTTGCTCGGATTTTTCTGTCTTGGATTCGGATTCTTCCCCTTGGAAGGCTTCCCAGAAAAGAGACCATTCGTTTTTGAGGGCTTTTACGATCGACCTACTACTGTCATCACCCATAAATATTAAAATACTCCTGCGCTCTTTGAGCGACTTGCGGGTTCATCAGCCTTGGGAACAAGGAAGTAACAGAGGCCGTAACCCAGTACCGCAACCCCGAAAGTTATGAGGGCCAACAAGACAAAGCCTGTTCTTACGAGGCCCACCTCGATGCGATATCTCTTAGCTATCCTAGCACAGACGCCGAGAACCTTTCTATCTAGAGCTTGGTCCAGTCTATCGACGCGGGGCAAGCAGACCGCCAAGATCAAATATAGGAGAACGCCAGTGCCAAACCACAATATTGCGATGAGCCAAATGACGCGAACGATCCAGGTTTCAATGCCTAAAGCATCGGCCAAGCCCTTACAGACTCCCGCCAAAGCCCCGTCCTTAGCCCGGGTCCAACGATAATTCAAAGTGGGGTTTTCAGACATTCACGTCCTCCGTTCAAAGTAAAATATGTGAACGAATTTTACTTTGTCCAGGGACTCGCAAGCCGCGCTACAGAGTTCCCGTTATCATGAAATCATTCCCGAACGTCAGATAACGAGGATTCTTCACGTGAATTTTCTCTTTCATAGAAGGAATCCGGACCGACTCCGTCCAGGATCGAGAGCCCCCGGAACCCATGATGATAGGGGCTTGGAACATGTAAAGTCGATTTACAAGCTGGTAATTGACAAAGGAGCTTGCGGTAAAAGCGCCGCCCTCAACCATGACCGAACGAAGGCCTTTAGAGTAAAGCTGAGCCAAGAGATCTTCCAGATTCAAATCTCCGCCAACATTCGTTTTTACAAAAACAACCTGCGGAGCTGTTTTCAATTCAGCGAGTTTGCTTTCCACTTTTTCGCGGATGTCTTCAGCCACGCACCATAACACATCCGAAGGCGCATGCACTTCCGACAGTTTTAATTTCGGAAAGCGATATAAAAGTTCCGCTTCGCCATCGATGACGACGACTTTGTTTTTCTTTTGAATGCTGGAATGACGAATATTCAAAGAAGGATTGTCGAAATCAATCGTGCCTTTACCCACCAAGACAGCGTCATAACAAGCGCGCAAGTAATGAACGTACTCTCGCGATTCGGGCCCGGTGATCCACTGGCTTTCGCCGGAACGCAAAGCCACTTGTCCGTCGAGGCTTGAAGCCATTTTGAGTGCCACAAAAACTTTTTTATGACGGAAGTTCCATAGGAAAGCTTCGCACACTTCTTCCAGCTGAGTTTTAATTTCGCGATCTTCGCTTTCGTCTTGGGAAGAAAAAACTTCTGCTTCGATGCCTGCCTGGCGCAAGATCTCCGCACCTTGACCCGCCACGAGCGGATTGGGATCAATCAAACCAAAGGTGACTTTTTTCAGAGGAAGTTTTGCCATCATTTTCGCGCAAGAGGGAGTTTTTCCTTCGTGCGCGCACGGCTCGAGCGTCACAAAAACGTGACCGCCGCGCACTTCATCGGCGGAAAGATTTTTAAGCGCGTTCACCTCGGCGTGAGGGCCGCCATAAAATTCATGATGACCGGCGAAGATAAAACCGCCTTGAGAATCCAGGACCACTGCACCCACCAATGGATTGGGGCTCACACCGGTGGCCCCTTTGTAAGCTTCGCTCACCGCCAGGCGCATCGCTTGCTCTGGCGTGAGTTTGGTTCCACGGGAAGGAAGTGGCAGTGACCGGATCAATTCCATATTACGTCAAATAACCGCGTTCTTTTTGATCGCGTTCGATCGCATCAAACAACGCTTGGAAGTTACCGTCACCAAAACCGTCATGGCCTTTGCGTTGGATCACTTCATAGAAGATCGGACCGAAAGTGTTTTTGGTGAAGATTTGCAGCAAGTAACCGTGTTTATCACCGTCGACAAGAATCGCGTTCTTTTCAAGGCGGTTCAAATCCTCAGTCACATTCGGTACGCGCTCCGGAAGCATTTCATAATAGGAATGCGGCGGAGGAGTCAGGAACTGAATCTCGCTGCTTTTGAGTTTTTCCAGAGTGCCCACGATATCGTTGGTCAGCAAAGCAACGTGCTGAATACCGGAACCTTTGTATTCATCCAAGTACTCTTGAATTTGCGATTTGGATTCAGTCGGCTCATTGATAGGCACGGAGAATTTTCCGCACGGAGAGCGCATCGCACGGGAAAGGAGGCCCGTTTTAGATCCGCGGATGTCAAAGAACTTCGCTTCATAGAAGTTGAAGATCTTCACATAGAACTCATACCACTTATCCATTTCGCCTTTGGGAACGTTGTTGGTGAAATGGTCAATAACGGTAAAGCCCACGCCTTCAGGAAATTTGTCTTCCGGTTTAACCTGGAAGATTTCGTTATAAAGTTTGTCCTGATTTTTTTGATCCATGAAATAGATCAAAGAATCACCGATGCCGTAGATCGCTGGGAACGGTGTCGCCCCTTTTTGATGGTCGTTACCATCGTAAGGACGCGCGCCACGCGCAACTGCGGTTTTGAAAGCATATTCCGCATCTTCAACGCGGAAACCTGTTGCGCAGATGGAATTGCCATGAAGTTTTGCAAAATCGGTGGCGAAAGTTTGCGGTTCGCAGTTCAAGATGTAGTTGATATCGCCTTGGCGGTACAATTTGATGTTTTTGCCGTGGACTTGACCGACTTCTTTGAAAGCGTAGCGTTTGAAAACTTGCTCAAAGAAATGCGCGTCGGGACCGGAATACTCGATAAAATCGACACCGTTAAGTCCAATCGGATTTTTTTCGGTAATCGCCATTGTCTCCTCCTTAAGAGTGAACTTCTGAGATTGTATGTGATCAAATAAGGGAGACAGTAGCCCTATTTGAGACGTTATTCAAGAGGGAATAAGATTAGGATTATCAAGCACTTACAAGCCTATGGGAACCCCTTGCCCGTGCCTGTTCCCCAGGGAGGTTAAAGGTTCGCAATCTGCGTGTCCACAACTAAAGTTTTGTTTATCCAAGCCCGATCAATTATGTGAGGGGAACTTATGGCTAGATCCGGTACGCAGAAAAATCCCACCTGGTTCTACGTAGCACTCGGCTGTAATACCTTGCTTATCATTCTTATCATCGGCTTGCTTCGCGACCTGATGTGGATTCTCTAATACTCAACATTCGAAGAAAAGATAATACCGTAAGAGTTAAATCCGGCATTTCCCGATTCTCTTGAAATGGACACTTGATAAAAACCACCGACAATCAGCTCATTGCTTCTTTGGTTCATGGCGATTCCCGCCGTGAAAGAATTGAAATAGGATGACGACGTCTCCGTGTAAGAGTATCCGCCTAAAGCATCGAGATTGCCGAAAAAGCCGTGACGGTATCCCAAAGCTCCCGCCCAGGATTCATCAGTTAAAAACTTTTCGTTGTTCGCGTTGTAAGAAGAGCCAGAGCCTTCATAAATAACATCAAAGTACAAAGAGCTTCGTGGAGAAAAAATAAATTCTTGTCCGAGACGGAACTCATAAGGATTTGTGCCGTGCGGATCAAATGAGGTGCTGCTTTCTTCCACGGTCGTTGGTGAACTGGAATCGGTGGAAAACCGTGTGGTGTTAGCCGTCGAAGAAATATCCACCGTCGCTTTCATCGAGAAACCGACATTCCAAGACTCTGTGGCCTTGTACAGAATCCCTGGAGTTATAAATAACGACGTCGATTTTTGTTCAGTTAAATTAAATCCCGTGGAAGCGGTGACACCCGGTTGGGAGGCGCGGAAATAACCAAAACTTTTCTGTGTCTCGACGGAAACGCCTGCGGAAACTCCCCACGCCAGATCATTATGGATCTGACGGGCGTAACTTAAGCCCGCACCCAATTCTTGATACTCAACACGCAATAAGCTTTTTACAGCGACACCGCTTTCGTTGGTTTCAGAGCCTCCGTAAATATTAAACGCCGTGGGATTGGCGAAAAAAACAGCGAGTGTTCCCAGTTGCGCCGGATAAATTCCCGCTGCCAACAAAGGGCGAACCGTCATTTCCTCTGGATCTACTGCATACTGAGGCACATCGAAACTTTGGCGCGCGATCGCATTGCCGCTCACACTCAAAGAGGACTGTTCATTGTGACGAAAACCAAGTCCCGCCGGATTCAGCAACACATTTCCTGGAGAATCCGTCATTGCGCCACCGGCATTCGCTAAAAAAGCCTCGCGATGGCCAACCGGCCCCATATAGTTCACAGCCTGAGCGATAGAAGAAAGCGTGAGAATCAAAAGTGCGATTTTTGCTTTCATAGGCACTTTTCCATTCTTTTATAAAAATCCAAAACCTTCGGATCCACGATGATGGAACGCGGACTCCACCCGATAAGATGCAAGCCTTGCGAAGTTCTCAACCGGCTTAAGGCGACATAAGCATGTCCCGGTTCCCACAACGCACTTAAGTCACACCACAGGTCCTCCAGAGTAGCCCCCTGGCTTTTGTGAATCGTGGTGGCGTAAGCCAGCGTCAGAGGAAATTGAATCACCGAAGCCATGATATTGCCTTCGGCGTCCTGCAAAGCAAAAGAAACTTTATCGACTTGCACTTCGCGGCCGTTGTCTTTACGCACGATGATTTTATCAGCGACGATATCGGTCACAACACCCCGTGTGCCGTTAACCCAGCGCTTTTGCGGATCGTTTTGCAAGAACATCACCCGGCAGCCGAGTTTTAAAACCAGTTTCACCGGCACCGGGGCTGATTTCATAAGAATCTCAACATGTTTTTCCGATCCGAAGTAAATCGAATCAATCGTCACTTCTTCTTCGGAAATCTCATCGAGTTTTTTCTGATTGAATTTTTCCGCGTAGATTTTCTTGCCGAAAAGTCTTGTACCGGGATGGTCTTCATCGTGTTCGCGCACATGCTCGTTAAGAAAATCGCGCACGCGCGGTGACGTCAGACCGTGGCGGACATCGCTTAGAACATCCAGGAAAATATTGTCGGAAACTCTTTGATTGTGAGACAGCTGGACCGTTTGAAATCCCGTCTGCTCCCACACGGCGTTCAAGAAACACCAGTCACGCTGACCTGTTTGAGTGACGGGCGGCAGCTGCGCGAAATCACCGACACAGATGATGCGCATTCCTCCCCAAGGGAGTTTCGATTCACGGGCTCTTTGCGCCAAGGCTTCGGCGATCATCAAAGCTTGCCCTGGAATCATCGAAATTTCGTCGATGATAACACCTTCGACTTTGCGCAAACGCGCCATCAAGCGTGTGTCTTTGCTGGCGCGCTGATAAGTGGCGTCGGGTCCGCCTTCCATGATACCAAGACCGAAAAAACTGTGAAACGTGCGACCGCCTAAAAGCACCGCCGCCGCCCCTGTGCTAGCCAGGATCGGCATTAAACTCGCGTCAATTTCTTTCATGAAGTGGCGAATGAGAAAACTTTTTCCGCTGCCGGCTCCGCCAGTTAAAAAAACGTTTTCTCCGGAGCGTAACAGGTCCAGAGCGGCGGATTGTTCGGAAGAGAGTTCGACAGGCGCTTTAGGCATGGATGGGACGATCATGCCATTTCACGATCGTCCCTACAAACAGAATTAGCGGGAAAACTTGCCTTGCAAGTAAATTTCGCGTTGAGTGACTTCGCAGTATTCTTGCGGGCCACGGCGAGGGTCGGTCACTTCCCAGCGGCAACGGCGGTCCCACACGCGGTGATCCAAAAGGCTCACACGGATGGTGTTGTAGTTGTCACTGAAAGATAAAATCACTTCGCGACCGTCGATCATGCACACACCCGGATCAAAGTAGAAACCTGCGGAATCCACAGCACCTTTGCGAGTGACATAAACCCATTTCAAATCGTTGATGGATGCGCGGCACTCGGGCATCACAAGACTTTCGCCACGAGCGTCTTTGTAGGACAAAACGGGCTTATTGCCTTCAAAAGAAATACGCAACTCTCCACGGCGGCCCTCGAAAGAGCCTGAATAGACGCCTTCCAGTTTTTTAGCGCGGGAAAGATATTCATCGGGAACTTCGCCATTTTCAATTTTTACGGTCTTACAAGCCGCCAAAGCGGTCGTCGCCAATAAAAGCAAGATAAAACGTTTCATGTTCTTCACCTCTTTCTTTTCGATTACCCCGGAAGGACGATGAAGACAAATATTCCGCGCATTCTAACGCCCTCGATCATGGTCCCAAAACCCTTTAAAACCGCGGGCCTTGGGATTACCATCTTTAAACTATCAACCGACACAAATGGGATTCTTCATGCTGAAACTTCTCTTGCTCGTGAGTCTAACACTGTCCGCACATGCGAAAACAACCAAAGCCCCCGCGCCCTCATCGGCGATCCCCGAAAAACGGGAATTTCCTCTAAACACCGACGTGAATCCTTGTGAGGATTTCCACAAATACGTGTGTTCAAAGGCCGAGGCCGCTTTCAAACTGCGCCCGGATCGCAGCATTCATCTTTTTGCATTTAGCGATTCCCGCGAGCGCCTGCTTGAAACGAAAAAGAAATTTATGAAGGAGCTACCGACGGCAAAAAACGTCGATCCCCGCACGGAACAAATCCGCGACGTTTATCTTTCCTGCATGAATGCGCCGGAAAAAGCGCGTGACGAAAAATCTTTTGTGACCAAACTCACGAAAGAAGTCGGTGGCCTGAAAACCGTGGCGGACCTTGTGAAATATTCCCATGCCAATATGCCTCGCGGTTTCGGCAATATGGTGAGCCTGTGGCCGACCAACAACTTGGACGACTCCAAGAAAATGGACGCCATGGTGTATTCTAACTTTATGATGCTTCCGGATCAAAAATACTATGAGCAGCCGGAACTCATGAAAGAGTATGAAAAGCTTTTGACTCTGTTCTTTCAAAGTATCGAGCCAGGTCTAAAGAAAAAAGACGCTGAAACCCGCGCTCAAGGTGTCATCGCTTTTGAAAAAGACTTTATCAAAACTTATCCGGTGGCGGCGGTTCGTCACCAGCGCTGGAGCGAAAGACGCTTGCACACACAAGCTGAGCTTTTGAAAAAGTATCCGAACTTACAGCTCCAGGCTATTTTCGAAAAGCTTCCGCAAGACTTGCTGATTCAAATGCCGGTTCCTGAATCCTTTGATTTTATGACGGCGGAGTTGGACAAGCGTCCTCTGCAAGTCTGGAAAGACCTTTACCTTTACAAAGCTTTGCAGGATTTGATGGATGACGGTTATCAAAAATTCTTTAACGCTTCCTTCAACTTTGAGAAAAAATTCTTCGGCGGACCGGAAAAACGTCCGGATCGTCAAGAGCGCTGCACGACTGTTGTGACCAACTATTTCATGAAAGAGATGGATGCAGCCCTTGTTGATAAAGTGTTTCCAAATTTTGACGAAACAAAAATCAACGAAGTCGCATCTCGCATTCGTCAAAGCATTTTGGACGGCCTGAACGCCAACACTTGGCTTTCCAAAGAAGGAAAAAAAGAAGCCCTCGCTAAAATCAAAACAGCGCGCTTGCAATTAGTGAAACCACACACGGATAAAGAGTGGGATTTCATTCCTCTGCGCAAATACTCCAAGAATAATTTCGTAGAGAACATGGTGACTTACAACGAGGCTCGTTGGGACAAATCCATGCGTGAAGTGCGTGAACCTGCAAACCAAGACGCTTGGGGCATGGGTCCTTTGACTGTGAACGCGTACTACAGCAGCAATGAAAACAAATTCGTTCTGCCGATCGGAATTTTGCAGTATCCGTTCTACGATAAAGACGGTTCCGTGATTGAAAATCTGGGTGCCGTGGGTGCGGTGATCGGTCATGAGCTGGGTCACAGTATTGATGACAGCGGCTCCAAGTACGACTCCCAAGGCCGTTTGAAACAATGGATGACCACAAAAGACATCATGGAATTCAATCTGCGCGGTCAGAAGATGATCGATCAGTTCAACAATGCCGGTCACGATGGCAAACTCACTTTGGGTGAAAACGTCGCCGATCTTGTCGGCCTGACCTTCGCTTACCATGCGGCTTTCCCGAAAGGTGACGGCTCTTTGGCAGACAAGAAAAGCTTCTTCACTGCTTACGGCCGCTTGTGGTGTTCCGTGACTCGCCCCGATTATGACAAATTGATGCGCAAAACGGACCCGCACGCCGCGGGCTGGGCTCGCATTAACGAGCAAATCAAGCACCAGCCTGCATTTGCGGAGACCTTTCAGTGTAAGGAAGGCGATAAAATGACTCTGCCTCAAAAGGACCGAGTTCAAATCTGGTAGAATTCAATCCCAGGGAGCTGTACGCAGGTCTGTATTGCGCGGCACAGCTCCCCAGGCCTTTCGCTTCTTGCTGGAAAATGAGGCTGATGATAAAGTAAGAGTCTTGACTGTAACGCAGGAGGACTCTGTGACAGAAAAAATCGTTCAGTTCACCACCAAATCTGAAAACCCTCATTACGAGGGCGTCTTTGATATTGCTCCCGCGGAATTACAAACAGTCATGAAACAGGTGAAGTTGGTCGACGTTCGCCAGCCGGAGGAGTACATCGGCGAGCTCGGTCACCTTCCTGGTGCGGAACTGATCGTTCTCGACACTTTGCCTGAGCGTTTGTCCCAGCTTCCTAAAGATCAAACCGTTGTCTTCGTCTGCCGCAGTGGCGGACGCTCCGCCAAAGCCACAGCCTTCGCGAAAATGAACGGCTGGAACCACGTCTACAACATGATGGGCGGGATGCTCCTTTGGAATGATCTGCAACTTCCTACTGAAAGATAAAATATGCCTGGAAAAGTTTTTGTAAACCGTACGTTGAATCTGAAAAAGATTCGTTACATTGGTGTCGACATGGACCACACGCTGGTCCGCTACAACAGTGAAAATTTTGAACGCCTATCTCACACCACAATGATCGAAAAGCTGATCAAGCGCGGTTATCCCGAAGCTTTGCGCAAGCTCAACTTCGATTATAACTATGCGATTCGCGGTCTGGTGATCGACCGTAAGATGGGAAATCTTTTGAAGCTCAATCGCTACACGGCGATTCGCGCCAGCTTCCATGGCTTGAAACCTTTGGATTTCAAAAGCCATCAAAAGCTTTATAAGTCCACTTACATCGATCTCTCCAACTCTGATTATCTGGCGGTGGACACTTCTTTCTCCATTTCCCTTGCGAACTTGATCGCGCAGATCGTGGAATTAAAAGACACGGACCTTGCCAATAAATATCCGGAATATTCCCAGATCGCTGACGATGTTTTGGATGCTTTGGATGAAGCTCACCGCGACGGTTCTTTGAAAGAGGTCGTGAAGAAAAATCTCGACCACTACATCATCAAAGATCCGCAACTGGTGGCGGGTTTGGAAAAATTCCGTCGTCACGGAAAAAAGATTTTCGTTTTGACGAATTCTGATTTCCACTACACGAAGCTTTTGCTTGATTACGCGATTCAGCCGTTCTTGAAAGAGCATAAATCGTGGCAGGATCTTTTTGAGTTCGTGATCACTTTTGCGTCCAAGCCGAAGTTCTTCTACGAAAGTCAGAAATATCTGCGCGTGAATCCGGCGGATGGCACGATGACGAATATGGAAGGCAAACTCACTCCGGGTATTTACCAGGGTGGTAACGCGAAGAAATTCACCGCGGATTTGGAACTTGCCGGTGATGATATTCTCTATATCGGGGACCATATCTACGGCGACATTCTGCGCTTGAAAAAAGATTGCAACTGGCGCACGGCCATGGTGATCGAAGAACTGGATGAGGAGCTTGAGAACAATAAAAAAGCCGAGCCTCTCAATCAGGAAATCGAAGCCTTGATGAAAAAGAAAGAGCCACTCGAAGACGAGCTGACAGAACTTATGACCCGCAAGATTGAAAAAGACGGCGATGTGAGCGAGCAGCAAATCGAAACGCTGCAAAAATCCATCTCTGAGATCGATGCGCAAATCAGTCAGCTGATCAAAAAGCAGCAGTCCATGTACAACTCCAACTGGGGTCAGCTCATGCGCGCCGGTAACGAAGAAAGTTACTTCGCTTACCAGCTCGACCGCTATGCCTGCGTCTACATGGAAAAGCTCGGTGACCTTCTGGATCTTTCCCCGCGCACCTACTTCCGCGCGCCAAGAAGACCTCTTGCCCACGAGATTTACTAAGATTTAAAGAGTTAGAAAAAGAAAAACCCACAATCGCAAGGTTGTGGGTTTTTTATTTTACCAAGGGATTTGTTCGCCGTCGCGGAAGAAGCCGCCGTTGGCGCCGCCTTTTGGAAGCGTCGCCGCCCAGATAATACCTTTGATTCCCTGTTCAATGGAGCGTTCCGCATTCGGGCCGCCCATATCGGTGCGCACCCAGCCGGGAGAAACTGAATTGACACAGATGTCGTGACCTTCAGCCTCCGTCGCAAAAAGATTTGTGACCATGTTCAATGCGGTTTTAGAAATGCGGTAGGCGGCTGAAGCGGACTGGCGTTGCGAAAGCTGAGCCATGCCACTGGAAACATTGACAATGCGACCGTAACCTTCTTGTCTCATCATCGGAAAGATCTTCTGTGTGAGCAGGAAGGGCCCCAGCGTATTCACATTGAATGTTTTTAAAATGGTGGAGCTGCGGGTTTTAAAAAGATTGCCGTTACCGCCGTCTTCACTGTCGATCAGGACTCCGGCGTTATTGATCAAAACATCCACGACACTGAATTCTTTGCGGACTTGCTCGACGAATTCGTTGATGCTTTTTTCTTGCGAAAGATCTAAACGCATCGCCACCACATCCAAATTTTTCATCGTCAAAGCATTGATGTCTTTTTGCGATTTTTCCGGGTGGCGCATCGCCATGATAACCTTAAAACCTCGTTTCGCTAAAGCTTCGCTGGTGGCAAAGCCCAATCCACGATTGGCTCCGGTGACAATGGCGATCTTTTTCATAGTTTCTCCTAGTGCGGAAGAGGAACGGGAACAGGAATCTCTTGACCTTCGCGAACCAAAACGCCCGTGGACCAGTTGCGCGCATCAATCACGCACTCGCTGGAAATCACGCGCCAGCGCTCGATCGGGAAAGAGTACACAGTTTCCACCCAGCCCCAGCCGGTCCAGTCGACAACACGGCGATAACCATGACCCACACCTTGGCGCACAGAGCGCGTCTCACGGTGAAAAGTCAAAAGTGGATAGTGCAATTTGAGTTTTCCGTCTTCGCTCAGTTGCGCTTTAGCGGACTCATCAAAAACGCAGCCATAGTAACCGTCAAGACTGCGCAGACGGCCTTCAAGAATTTCGCCGGGTTGCACGTCACGGTCTTTGGGAACGCGGAATTCAAAGAAATAGTCGGAAGGCGCTCCGTTGGCATAATAACTGCGCGTATTCAAAGTCAGGCGGCCGTCGAATTCCACCAGACGAACAGTGGCTTTGCCGTCTTCACTCTTCCATGTGCCTTCTAAATTGCTGCCTGCATAGGCGAGACTTCCCAACAAAGAAAGAATGCCGATCATCCATTTCATAATTCCCCCAAAAACTATTTCGAGCCGGCGTTGCGGTTGAGCAGGATCAAATAATCCTTGGCTCCCGTTTGTTCCATCATGCCGGAGTATTTATTGTCTTCAAATTTCTTGCGGTAAGTTTTGCGCGCGATATTGCGGATCATGCAGCCCAAAGCCCCCGTGCCCGCCATGTCCTTCCCCTCCTCAAACACACACGGAGGATCGAAAGCGGCTTCCTGCTCACGAGTCACCGGAAACTTCACCACCGAGAAACTGACGATGTCCAGCTTGTACTCTTCTTTCAAACGATTGGCAGGGTTTTTCTTTAAAAGTTGCGAAGAATAAATGTTCGGCACGATGACCGCGACCCGCAAACCTTGCTCCCGCGCCTTTTTCACGCCCTCTACAAAACGCGGCATTTCTTCTTTGATATCGATGCGCATGTTGGAACTAAAAAGCTCCACATAAGGCAGCATCGGCTCAACCACGATCACGTCGTATTTGGAACCCGGCTCTTGATTGGCTTCAAAGAAACCACGCCACAATTCCATATCCTCGATTTGATTGGGGGTCACACCCAGTAAAACAATCGGAGCCTCTTTGATCTCCAGGCGAAGTCTTTCAAAGACGCCTTTTCCCAGCTCTTCCGGAGTATGAACCTGAGAGAATTTAATTTTCGGAATAGATTGCGGCTCAATTGAAAACTGTGTCGCAAAAAAGATTCCCAGAGCTAAAACTGCTGTCGCGCAAATCCAATAAAAGTACTTCATATCCCAGTCCAGTTCCGCAAGTCTCAACCTGCGCCGTGAACTTCGCTTATATTGCGAACCAAGTCCAGTATCACGCGCCATGGCATTGAGCGTTGAATTCTGTTAGAATTGTGTTAGTTTGCGAGCATCACATAGGACTTGATCTCCCGAAGACAGGTACCAGTTTATGAAGGCGACGAACACGATATCTTATTCTTATTTGCTTATTGGCTCAGGCCGCGTCGCCCGCCATATTGCCCATTATTTCCATCTGTTAAATATCAGCTTTCAATCCTGGGACCGCTCCCAAGATCCGCATGCTTTGGCCCGCAAAGTGTCGGCGGCGTCGCACGTTCTGCTTGCGATCAGTGACGGTGCTTTAGAGGGTTTTTACCGTCAGCACCTCGCCGGTCATGATAAGACCGTGGTGCACTTTTCAGGAGCGCGCCATATCGAGGGCATGATCTCCGCACACCCGCTGATGACCTTCGGTCCGGAATTGTACGATCTCGAGTTCTATAAAAAAATTCACTTCACTCTGACCGGAGTTTCTTCCTTAAACGAAGCTTTGCCGGGATTGCCAAATCCTTTTTCCGTGATTACGCCCGAGCAAAAACCGCTGTATCACGCGTACTGCGTTTTGGGCGGAAACTTTGTGACGTTGCTGGCGGGAAAAATGCTTTCCGGCTTTGCGGAGTTGAATATTCCGCAAGAGGCGGCGGCTGTTTATTTGCAAAAAGTTATCGGCAACACCTTGGCCCATCCAGGCAACGCCCTGACCGGTCCTCTGGTGAGAAAAGATACGGAAACCGTGCAAGCCAATCTTACGGCTTTAGCGAACGATCCTTACTTAGAAATTTACCAAGCTTTTTTAAAAACTCATTGGCCCGAGTATCCACGAAAGTGAGGCTGTCATGAAAACAGTTTTGGAATTCCAAGAAAAGAAAGCGAAGAAACAAAAAATCTCCATGCTCACCTGCTACGATTATTCCTTCGCGCGCATTGCTGCCGCCAGCGACGTTGACTGCTTGCTTGTCGGCGACTCACTTTCAAACACCATGCACGGCCATCCTACAACTTTAAAAGCTTCCATGACCATGATGACCTTGCACATTTCCGCGGTCGCGCGCGGAGCCGGAGACAAGTTCATCATTGGTGATATGCCTTTCATGAGCTACCGCAAAGGTTTGAGCGCGAATATGACCAACGTTGAAAAAATCATGAAGGCTGGCGCTCACTCTGTAAAACTCGAGGGAGCTGCGGGAAATCTGCAACTGGTCCGTCACATCGTTGATTCTGGAGTTCCTGTGATGGGTCACCTGGGATTGACTCCCCAGTCCGTGCACCAAATGGGCGGATTTAAAGTGCAAGGCCGCAGTGAAAAAGCGGCGAAACTTTTAAAAGAACATGCTTTGCAACTGCAAGACGCCGGGGCTTTTGCGCTTGTGCTGGAATGTGTACCTTCCAAACTGGCTGCGGAAATCACGGCTTCCTTAGAGATTCCAACCATCGGTATCGGTGCGGGTCCTGACTGCGACGGCCAAGTTCTGGTTCTGCAAGACATGCTGGGCATGAACGACGGATTTAAACCGAAATTTTTGAAAACTTACTACAACGGATTTGAAACTCTGAAAGGTGTCTTTAACACCTACCATCAGGAAGTGACCGGCGGTCAATTCCCGACAGAAAAGGAAAGTTACTCATGAGTGTCGCTGTTTTAAAAACTCCACAAGAATTCAAAACCTGGCGCTGGGGCAAGCACGGCTCCATCGGCTTTGTGCCGACCATGGGTGCTTTGCATGAGGGGCATGAGGCGTTGTTGAAACGCGCTTATGAAGAAAACGATTTCATCGTTCTATCGATTTTTGTGAATCCCACACAGTTTAACGATCCCAACGATCTGGCGAAATACCCAAAAACTTGGGAGCAGGATCTGGCGATGGCGGAAAGAAACGGTGTTGATGCGATTTTCTTCCCCCGTTATGAAGACATGTACCCTGATAATTACCGTTACAAAATGAGCGAAAACGAATACTCAAAACTTCTCGACGGCGCTCACCGTCCAGGACATTTCGACGGCGTTCTTTCCGTTGTGATGAAACTTTTTAATATTGTGTCTCCGACGCGCGCTTATTTCGGCGAAAAAGATTTCCAGCAATTGACCTTGATTAAAGGCATGGTGGAAAGCTTTTTTATGAATTTGCAGATTGTACCGGTGCCTACTGTGCGGGAAAAAGACGGTTTGGCGATGAGTTCGCGCAACACACGTTTGACTGCTGAACAGCGCGCGAAGGCTCCGGCGATTTACAAAGCGATCACCGAAAGTAAGACTGCCGAAGAGGCCGTGGAAAAACTCCGCTCTCAGGGGTTTGACGTGGATTATGTGACGGACATTCAAGGCCGCCGCTTTGTCGCGGCCAAACTGGGAGAAGTGAGGTTGATTGACAATGTCCAAATCTAAAGTGCTCTTTATCATGACAGGCTCGATTGCCTGTTACAAAGCCTGTCACGTGATCTCACGCCTGGTGCAAAACGGTTGCGAAGTGCAAGTTGTAGCCACGCCTTCAGCTTTGAAGTTTGTTGGCAACGCCACTTTGGAAGGCCTGACCGGCAAACCTGTTGTGAGCGATATGTATGCAACCGGAAATGTGATGGACCATATTCACCTGATGCGTTGGGCGGATGCGGTCTTGGTCGCACCGGCCACGGCGAATTTCATCAATAAAGCCGCGCAAGGTATTGGCGATGACCTCGTTCAAACCTTGTTCTTGGCTTATGACTTTAGCAAGCCGTTCTTAATTGCTCCGGCGATGAATACCAGCATGTACAAGCATCCCGTCACGCAAAAGTCTTTGGAAACTTTGCGCTCCATGGGCTTGCAGATTCTCGATACGGCTTCAGGAATTCTTGCTTGCGGTGAAGAAGGCTGGGGCAAGTTGCTGGAACCTGATTTGATTTTGAAATTCACTCTGGAAGCGTTGAAACAGAAACCAGCAGCTCCTGCCGTTCAGCCGCAATCTGCCGGAAAGATTTCATCTTTCTATAACACGAAGATTCTCGTCACCGCCGGCGGCACGCAAGAACCAATCGATACTGTTCGCGTGATCAGCAATCTCAGCTCGGGCCGTACCGGGGTCGCGATCGCCGAAGCGCTTACACTGATGGGCTTTGATGTGACCTTGTTGCAGGCTCATGGCAGTGCCAAGGCCGAACACGTCACTCACCGTGATATGTTCACAAGTTTTGCGAGCCTTGATGAAAAGATGAAACACTATCTTGCCAGCGAAGAATTCACGCATGTTATTCATGCTGCGGCGGTGAGTGATTATTCCGTGGAGAGTATTGAGGCTGGCGGCAAGAAGACCAAGCCCTTTGAGGTAAAAAAGGTCAGCTCCGATGCTGAAAGCATGACAATTCATCTGAAGCGCAATCACAAGATTGTGGATCTCTTAAAGGATTACTCCAAAAACAAGAATATCAAGGTGATTGCATTTAAACTCACCAGCCACGCTTCGGAAGAAGAGCGCCGTGCCGCCGTGGAAAAGCTGATGAAGTCTTCCCACGCGGACTATGTCGTTCATAACGACATGACGGATATAGATATCGTTAAAAGAACTCATAAATTCACTCTGATCGGTCCGCAGACTTCAGTGCCTTGTGAAAGCCTGGAGCAGCTGACCTCAGAGATAATGCACATTCTTGTACCAAAGGACTCTGTATGATTTTATGTCTCGACGTCGGCAACACACAAATTTATGCCGGCCTTTTTGATAAGGATAAAATGGTTTTATCTTTCCGCAAGAACTCCAAAAGCGGAGCTTCTTCAGATGAAACCGGCATTTTCCTGCGCAGTGCGATTCGTGAAAACGGTTATGATCCAGCCAAGATCAAGCAAATCGCAATCTGCAGTGTGGTTCCGGAGGTTATTTACTCTTTGCGCGGGGCTTGCATGAAGTATTTCAATATCAATCCGTTCATTCTCCAGGCGGGAGTGAAAACCGGATTGAAAGTGAAATACCGCAATCCTCTGGAAGTGGGCGCCGATCGCATCGCCAATTCGATCGCGGCAACGCACTTGTATTCAGGAAAGAACCTGATCATCGTCGACCTTGGAACTGCGACGACGTTCTGTGCGGTGACCAAAGAAAAAGACTACCTCGGTGGATCTATCGTCGCGGGCTTGCGCCTTTGCATGGAAGCCCTGGAAAGCAAAACCGCGAAACTGCCTTCGGTGGAAATCGTTTCTATGCACGAAGCCCTGGGCCGCTCCACTGTTGAAAGCATTCAATCAGGGCTCTACTACGGTCACATCGGCACTATCAAGGAGCTGCGTGAGCGTATCACCAGGGAATGCTTCCAGGATGAAAAGCCGCTGGTCATCGGCACCGGCGGATTTGCTTATTTGTTTGAAAAAGAAAAAATCTTCGATGAGATTGTCCCAGACCTTGTTCTGAAGGGCATGCTGATCGCTTTGCAATACAATACTTAAGGATCTCTTTTTATGAATATTTCAATGCTTAGAACGAAAATTCACCGCGCCACTGTCACTGGAGCTGATCTTGCTTACGAAGGCTCCGTCAGCGTCTGCCCGGATCTGATTAAAGCCTCAGGCTTGCTCATCAATGAGCGCGTGGATATTTACAACTGCAATAACGGCGCGCGCTTTTCCACTTACGTGATCAAAGGCAAAAAAGGTGAAATCTGTTTGAATGGTGCCGCCGCACGCCATGTGCAAAAAGGCGATTTGGTTATTATTTGCTCTTACTGCGGTTTGCAGTTCGACGAAGCCAAAAAGTTTGAACCGACTGTTGTATTTGTGGATTCCAAAAATCGCGTCAAAGAAAAACGCCGCGAAGATCGCAAGAACAATAAGTAATCAATGCTCGCGGGGCCCTCGCCCCGCCACGCGGCTTACGACCCGCACCAGATGTTTGGCCTCGGTGGGTTTAGCCAAGTGTTCTTGAAATCCCATTTCCATGGAACGGCGATGATCATAATCATGAGCGTAAGCCGTCAGAGCAATCGCAGGAATGTTTCCGCCCATATTCGGAGGAAGATTGCGAATCATACGGATCAAATCGTAGCCATCCAAATCCGGCATACCAATATCAGAAATCAAGACATCGGGACGAAGTTTGACTACAAGCTTGAAAGCTTCAGGGACATTCGTCACCGTGTGGACGCCAGCGCGCCGTAAGACCGTGCTGATCAAAGCCGGCGTATCAGGTTGATCATCGACCACAAGAATCTTTAAACCTTTCAAAGGCTCTGTGGAATACACTGTTTTTACCGTTTCAGCTTTTCCCCAGGTTGGAACCATTTTCAATGCGCTCACCGGGAGCGACACCCGAAAAGTCGCCCCTTTTCCTTTGCCCTCGCTGAATACTTCCGCCATGAGCCTCAACAATGTTACGCGTGATTACCAAACCCAAACCAAGTCCGCCGAATTTCCGCGTGGTGGAAGCGTCTTCCTGCAGGAATGCCCCAAAAATAACGGAATCTTTGCGGCGAATGGGATACACCATCAACTCCACCGGAATACGGCGTCCATCACGGTGCATGGCGGTCACTTCAATACGACGGTTGAGAATAGGGCCTTCTCCGCTTTGGTGAAATTGCGCAAGCCCGCCTGTTCATGCGTACGGCGTTCTTCAATTTCTCTTCGCAAGAGCCTCTCTGAACGTTGTTTCAAACGGCCTACGACCAACGCGGCTCCCGGTAATGTAACTCCCCACAAAAGCAGACGGCGAAAATCAGTAGGGTCCCACCCGGGCTCCAAGGGATCACTGTAAAAAAAGAAAGCCATGTAAAAGAGCGACGCTACAGCCGCGATCAATCCGGGTCCTGTACCGCCGTAAAAGCAGGTGACAACAACCGCGAGCACCAAGAGCGAAGCCGGATTGGGAATATAGACAGGAGTCAAATGAGTGAATTCAAGCAAGACAGCAACGCCGACGACCAGCAAAGGGCCGAGGAGATAAATCCATTTTTTCCTGGGCAACGACCTTGAAAAATATTTCATCGGACTTTCCACATGAATAATTATGAAATCGTCCTGAGCGGCGTTAAAGGAAAAACGGATTTGTTAAAAGATCATCACGAAAAAAGATTGAATTCTGTGCGCTATAACAGCTTATTTGCAATAGCGGTACTGACTCATCAGTGAACGTGTTTTCTGCGCCCCGCGAATATCTCCTCCGCGGGCGCGGTTCCAGTCGTCACTGCGCAAAGGGCCCCAATAGGTGCCTTCACTACCGCGCGATGTTGGTGTCATCAGCGTATCCCGGTTCTGCAGTTCTTTTGCGAGAAGGTCAACACCGCACTGAATGTTTTGATAAGGCACGTGCAGGTCGCGTGCTTTCGGACAAACCGGTTTCCAAACTTGCAACAGACCGATCGCCGTTCCATTCGGCGCATTTCTATTGTCGTTGGTGGGATTGCACGAAGATTCAGAAGAGGCCATCGACATGATGATCCACACCCAATAAAGCTCGCGTTGGTCCTTTGTCATTTTCGGGTAGTTCGGACACCACTTCGTGATATCATCAGGAACATTCAAACCGAAAGAGTCCGGCTTGTCTTTGATCAATTGTAAAGTGTAGGAACCCCACGCACCCAGCTGACCTTCCTTATTGATGAAATTATCGCAGCCTTTGGCAAACGTGGCGCTGGCATCCGTACCGACAGTGCGCGCGGTGTTGCGGTCGAGATCCTTTTCGTAAACGAAACCTTCTTTTACACGGGCTTCCCACGCAGCATCTTCAAGATCATACGCGTTGTCCTTGAGTTTGTCGCCCGCCGCGCCCATCGCAGACTTGGAATTGCCACCGAACATCATCGGACACACACCAAGAAGCAATTGCAACATGCTTTGTTTTTTTTGGGCTTCCGCTTGGGCGTCTGCCAGCTGTTGACTCGCAGCCAAAGCAGCATTGGCCTGAGCTTGCTGCTGTTGCAACATGTATTGCTGTTGCATTTGCATGTTTCTAAAAACGGCGTCGGCATCCAGAGTTGTCGCCGTTTGTGCTGATGCTAAAAAAGGAACTGAAAACAACACAACCAGTAGTGATCTTACATACATGCTGAAGTTCCTTTTCCCCTGTTTCATACGTAGACTTATCGGGAAATGCGGGAACTGCATGAGCCCTGCGAGAGGAAAAAACACAAGAATGTTTCATTTTGATACGTTGCTAAGGATTGAGAAGGGTGATGCGGCGCAAAGATTTATCGGGAAATGGTTAGCGACAAGGAGTTTTCTTGCCAGACCAAAGTTCAGTGGCTAATTTTTTAAAAAAATTTCCCCGTATATGCCACGAATAAGGCGTGGTGTTTCTACTAGACACCGAGAATGTCTAACTATGGAGGCCCGATGAGATTGAGTTTATTGTCCCTGTTTGTCTTGCTCACCTGTGTTGTGGGACAAGCCGCCCCGTCCTCACAAGAAGTTCCCTACTACGGCGAAAAGTTCTACCTTGATCTCGCCTCCGGGGTTTCCAACAATGACCTTAAATTCAATATCAAAAAAGTTTTACGCAGTTATCACCTCCGCACTTCCGGCAGTTACGATCAAATCGTCGAACAGTGCAGCGGCTCCGGGTGTTATTCGCAGGTGTCGATCGGTTACAACGGCGCCCGCGTTTATCTGATGGGAGTTTACTATCTCATCGATCACGGGAACGGTCAGTATGGCGTGAGGGACGTTTATTGTGACAATGAAAAAACCGGCAACGATTTTAAAAGCGGAGCCCGTCCTGCCCCCAACAAAATCCCCGACAGCAACGTTATCAATGTTGAGCACACCTGGCCCCAAAGCCGCTTCTCCGGAAAATTCGACAAAGGCACTCAAAAAGCCGACCTCCACCATCTTTTCCCGACAGATTCCAAATTGAACTCCGTGCGCGGTAACAACAGCTTCGGCGAAGTCGAAAAGGACACAAAAACTCTCGACTGTCCCGCTTCGCGCTTCGGAACTTCCAGCAATGGCGGCAGAGAAATATTCGAGCCACCGCAAAATCACAAAGGCAACGTCGCTCGCGCGCTTTTCTACTTCTCTTTGCGTTACGATCTGCCAATCAGTCCAGCGGAAGAATCCGTCCTGCGTAAATGGTCTAAGGAAGATCCTATCGATGAAGACGAAGCACGCCGCAATAATGAGATTTACAAAACTCAAGGCAATCGCAACCCGTTCATCGACTTCCCCTACCTCGAAGACCGTATCAGCGACTTCTAGAAGGCCCAAGCCCTTGACCTTGCATGAGTTTTCATGGAAGGTCTCTTCATGGCTCTGACCCTCTTGCAAGTTCAATCCGGCTACAAAGCTTTCGGCGCGAAAGTTCTGTTTGAAGACGCCACCTTCGCTATTAACGAAGGTGAGCACGTCGGTGTTATTGGACCTAACGGAGCCGGCAAATCCACACTTTTTAAAATTCTCGTCGATCAAGAGCATCTCGATCAGGGGCTTGTCACCAAGTCCCAGCAACTGCGTCTCGGTTACCTGGAACAGGAATCTGATTGGAATGTGGATGAAAAGGTCGAAGACTATCTCGGCAAGAACTGCGTAAAACCTTTGTGGGAACTTAAGCAGTTCGGCCTCAAGCTGGGTTTAAGCGAAGCTCATTTTCAATCCCACCTTAAACAGCTGAGCGGCGGTTACCGCATGCGCGTGAAGCTCTTGTACTTGATTGGACAAGAGCCGAATTTGCTATTGCTGGATGAACCGACAAACTTTTTGGATTTGGAAACTCTACTAGTCCTAGAAAATTTTCTGCAGGAATTTAAAGGAGCTTTCTTGCTCATCTCGCATGATCGCGAATTCCTGCGCCGGGTGACGGATCATATTCTGGAAGTGGAATCCGGAGATATTGTGAAATTCCCGGGCAGTTTGGATGACTACTTTGAGCAAAAACAAATGCTCAACGAAATCTTGCAAAAGCAAATTCTCAATCAACAAGCCAAGCGCAAATCCATCATGGATTTCGTCACCCGTTTCGGAGCTAAAGCCACCAAAGCCCGCCAAGCGCAGAGCCGTCTGAAAGCTTTGGAGAAGATGGAAGTGATTGAGATGAAAGCGGCCCCCACGCACTCTCACATTCATATTCCTCCGGCGAGCTCCACCGGCAAGATGATTCTCGAACTGGAAAACGCCGAATGCGGTTACGGCAGCAATATTGTTTTGCACGATGTTTCTGTGCGTTTAGAACGCGGCAATCACCTGGGCATCGTCGGTCTTAATGGCGCGGGTAAGTCGACGCTGTTAAAGTCTCTCGGTGAGCAGATTCCACTTCTCAAAGGCACCATCAAATGGGGTCACGGCGTCCGCTATTCTTATTTTGCCCAACACACACCCGAGGCCCTTAATCCGGAACATACTGTTTTGGAGGCGATGGCTTCCGCTGCTCACAAAGATGTGACTCAGCAAGATGTTCTCAATATTGCGGGCAGCCTGCTTTTCTCCGGCGACAATGCTCAGAAAAAAGTGAAGGTCCTTTCCGGTGGAGAAAAATCCCGCGTGGCTTTAGGACAAATACTTTTGCAGAAATCTCCGTTATTGCTGCTCGATGAGCCAACGAACCATTTGGATTTCGACACCGTGGAAGCGCTGACTTCCGCCTTGGAAAAGTACGAAGGCACCATCGTCACCGTCAGCCACGATCGCGGATTTATCGGTCGGGTTGCCAATAAGATTCTTGAAGTGAATCACGGCAAGCTCACTCTTTATCCAGGAACTTACGATGAGTACGTCTGGAGTTTGCAAAAAGGTTTCCTTGCGGAGCGCACTTTTGAAAAACCAGATAACACCGCACGTTCCTCGAAAACGAACGAAGAAAGCGCCAAGTTCAACTATAAAGAAGAGCGCAAACGCCTCGAAACTCAGATGAAGAAGGCACAGAAACTGATCGAAGATTGCGATAAAAAGATTTCTTCTTTGAATTCGTCCCGCGATCAATTGAACGAACAATTGATGAGCGCATCCGGCGAACGGGCGGGTTCTTTAGCCAAAGAGCTGCATGAGCTGAGCGCACAAATTGAAGGTCTGGAAAACACGATGTTAACGGCGATGGAAGAACAGCATCGCCTTGAGAATGAACTCAAACAACTTGTGGGGACGCCATGAGAATAGTTTTATTGGGTTTGCTGCTTTTAAATCTTACAGCTTGCGCCAGTTACTTAAAACGCAAGAGCTGTGAATCCATCAACTGGTTTGAACACGGCAAACAAGTCGCTTTGCGTGGAGAATGGCTGAACAGTGACAAAACTTTAAATGAGTGCCGCAAAGTCGATGCGGATATCCAAGAAAGCCAATTGGATTTAGGATTTAAAAACGGCATGCAAAAATACTGCACCGGTCCGAACGCTTACTGGACCGGCAAAAACGGTGATTTCTTTTCACGCGATCTGTGCGAAGGCCCTCAGATTCAAACGCTTTTGCAGGAACATAAAAAAGGCGTGCGCGATTACTGTGACAAAACCAATGGACAGACGGCTGGTTCTTCCGGAAAGAAGTATCAAAACATCTGCCCTAAGGAATTGGAAGTCGCCTTTCTTCCCGAATACCGCAAAGGCCGTAAGAAATACGTGCAAGCGATGATCACCAACCGTGAGAGCGACCTTCGTGATCTGGACATCCGCCTGCAAACCAAACGAATGCAGCTCAGTTTCGACCGCGGCCGTTTAGACAGCCTGCAAAGTGAATTTTCAAGCCTGGAAACACAGAGAAACCTGACTCCCCTCGAAAATTCGAGTGAGAGAGGTTATTATGAAAGCCGCATGTCTTCGCTGTCTTCAGATATAAGTTCTTTGCGTTCACGCGTGTACAGTCAGGAAAGCGAAGTCAATTCTCTGGAAGAAGACCGCCGTAAGAAACTTCAAGAAATGTCTGACTTTAAATCGGAACTGCCCGGGCTTGATTAGTTCGGAACGCGGAACCACTCGATCGCATCCACGTAAGCCTTGGGGCGATAAGCATGCGCCTGCTCGCTCCAATGAACTTCACGCCAACCCAGGCTTTTAAATGACGGACTTTCCACATCGCGCTTTTGAATGAACTCAAAAACGTTCGAGACTTGTTCAAGTTCCGTCTTTTTCATCAGTAATGATGGCAGATGGAATTGCACAAAAGCGATCCCTTTGTTTTGAGCACCAAAACCTTCAGCTCCCTCTGAAAAGAAGCGCGAGTATTCGATGTCTTTTTTCGTATCACAGTGATCGACGACTAAAAGCTTTTCCGTTACATCGGCATAGTCCATCACGTAACTGAAATTATACCCGCCGCATTTTTCTACAACTGTGCGGTTGGCTTTGATCTGACCAAAAGAACGGAGCGGAATCGGATAGCGTGATGGCAGCATCCACAAGTTGTCTTTGTCGCGCAAAGCGATTTGCAGTTTGGGTTGAGCAGCGGCAATTTTTAAAAACTGCTGAAAAACCTTCGCACCGTCCGAGAGAGGTTCGTGGGAAACGTAGAGCACATCAAATGAAGCTTCGGCGAAGGCATCCTGGAAACCATTTGAACGCAATTCATTTGTGAGATTCGTGACAAACAAGCGGTGCACTTCGGAATCTTTCATTGCTTGCGAACTAGAGACGAAAGAGCTGACATTTTTAATCGCCTCCGCCGCTTTCAGCAAGGCTGTTTCCTGAATTCCAGAGGCCGTACTTACACTGGTCAGTGGTAACGCCGGAGAATGTTCAGAACGTAAGAGCAACGGCATATTCTGGAGGAAATTAAAACGCTGACGCAAAGACATCTCTTTAAACGAGCGAACCCAGCTCGTGACCAGAAGCGGGCGTAAACTCATTTCAACCACTTCTTGTTCCGGCAATGGAATGAGCTCGGCACCTTGCGCGCACAAGGCGTAGTGTTCGGAACGCTTCCATGGAGATTCACAGTAGGAACGCGCCGACTTTAAAACGTACGGCCATTTCACTTTGCGTAAAGCCGTTTTGATTTTTGTGACCGGATCACCCACATCCAGATCTCCATTTTGCGAATACAAAAGAAAATCTGTAACGACTTCTTCCATCAAGGCCTGCTGGGCAAAAAGAGCCTCATTGCGCTCGCGAAACCAGATCTTCGCCAGAGCTTTTTCCAAATGCCCAGGAGCTTCGAGCAGTTTTTCGCCGATATAAACCTGATGTCCCTGCACACGATAAAGCAAAGGACGGTCGGTCATCACCGTGACTTGCACTTTGTGATAGAAAGGCTCCATGCTTTCCAGAAGCCTTTCTGTTTGCTGAATACGATAGGTCAGATCACGGGTCTGTTCACTGAAGTAAACGCTGTAAGGAGTGGGCTTGTTCAAAGCGCAGCGGAACACGGTTTCTGAACCCTGCTCCGCCACCCTGTCGATTCTTTCGACAACCTTGGAATCGATACAAAGGGGCCTTTTGGTCATCTGCAGGACCATCAGGCTAAGTAAGCCAAAACACACGAAACTCAAGGACGTCAGCCAACGTGTCATCATATTGTTTTTCAGGATTGCAATTCATAGACCTCCTCCACCCCAATATTTGTGAGGAAATTTTCGTCGTGGGATACGACCAGCAACGCGCCTTGAAACTCACAAAGAGCGTCTTCCAGAACCTCCAGACTGTCCAAGTCGAGATTGTTCGTGGGCTCGTCGAGAATTAAAAACTGCGGAGCGGGATTTGCGAGAAGAATTTTCGCCAAAGCCGCTTTAAGTTTTTCTCCACCGCTGAGCAAAGCCACCGCCTGATGAACTTTTTCACCGAAAAACTGAAAACGCGCCAGACGATTTCGCACTTCCACTAAATCAAAGCGCGATTTCTCCATGACATTTTCTAGAACAGAAAGATTCTCCTTTAGCAAAGAGTAACTCTGATCCAGAAATGCCCACGGCACATCGCTTTTCTGAACCTTCCCGGTGGTAGATACTTCCCCGGGCAGGGTCCCCAGCAACGCTTTTAAAAGCGTGCTTTTACCACTGCCGTTTCGTCCCGCCAAAGCCCAGCGGCGCGGACCGCGCATAAGGAGTGTTGTCGGTGCCGCCCACAAATCCTCGTCACGACCGGAAAAGCGCACGTTGAAATCTTCGACGTCAAAAATAACTTTGCCTTCGGGCACTTCTGTCTCTGGAAACTCCAACCCCAAGCGGCTTTCTCGTTTTGCCGCGAAAAAAAGATTTTGAAACTCTTCCCGGGCTTTTTCCACACGTTTATCCTCACGGGCGTGGATTTTTCCCTGGGTTTCCTGGGCGCGCCTTTTAAGTCCGCCGACAAGAATGCGCGGTAGCCCCCCTTGCGCTGCTTTTTTTGCGCCGGTGCGCATGCGTTTTTCCTGGGTCGCCATTTTTTCGTGCAGCTCGCGCTCCATTTTCTTTTTCTCACGGCGGGCTCTTTCTATTTTTTCTTCCTGCAAGCGCCGTTCGGCTTCTTTCTGCTCGCTGTAGAAAGAATAATTTCCGCCATACGCGGAAAGTCCCTGGTTGGACAATTCCAAAATGGAGTCGACATACTCCAAAAGTTCACGATCGTGTGAAATAATCAGCAAAGCACCGCTGTAATTGCGCACGAATTCGTAAATGTAGCCCCGGCTTTCACGATCCAAATTATTGGTCGGCTCATCGAGGATCAAAAGTCCCGCGGAACGGGAAAGAGCTTCCGCGATGCGCACACGAGTCCACTCGCCACCGCTGAGGTGATGCAGAAAGGCCTCCAGAGGTATTTCCCCGAGCAGGGCTGCCCAAAGTGAAGGCTCGACTGTGGTGCTTTCCCACAGGTTCATAAGAAACTCCGCCACAGTTTTACCTTTATCGGGAGTTTCACTTTGCGCCAGATACACCACAGGATGTGTCAGCGTCAGAGTGCCCTCCGTAGGAAGAAGTTTTCCCGCGATGATCTTTGCCAGCGTGCTCTTACCCACGCCGTTCGGACCGACAAGACCGTAACGACCGTTGTTGAGCGTGAAGGTGATATTTGAAAATAAGTTTTCGCCTTGAGGAAGCTCAAAGCGCAGCGACCTTGCGGTCACTTGCATTAAATTGTTTTGCATAAAAATCCGTCCCTAGGCCGGAAGGCCTGAAGAAAATTGATAGAATAAGGGATTGCGACGGATTTAATTTCTCATAGACGCCAGGTTGCCCCGACTTGAATAGACTAACACAGATGCCTGGCTTTTTTCAAGCCAGGTCTTGAAATGATCTACCAGCACGGAGCCACGGGCTTAATACCCTTAAGGATCTTGGCCAATGCTTCATTGTATTTGCCTTCGCCTGTCAGCAGAATGATGTCAGATGAGGCGTCCTTGGTTTCAGCCGCTGTGCTTTCACAAACTGTTTTGCCTTTTTCATCCACAGTGACCTTGGTGATAACGCCAGGAACGGAGGCAATGCCTTCCAACTTTAAAACATCTTTTTTATCCACAGCCGTTTTCACCGCGATAAGGTAATTTGTACGGAAGGTCGCTCCCACGACCTTTTCTTTCACGGCAAGACTTGTGAGAGGAATCACAGCCACGATTTCTTTTGTTTCAGGATTCTGATAAGCGCCCACATCCGCTTTTTTAGTTTGATATACAGTCTCAGTCAGGAAAGCAGTTTCACTGCCTTCCTCACGGAAAGCGAATTTTAAGAAACTTACTTTTACGCCAGTTTCAGGAACTTCTTCGGAAAAGCGAGATGCTGCAATCACACAGCCTTCCGTTTTATTCGAGTTGAAAAGAAGGCATTTCGCCGTTTTTCCATCCAAATCCGCGGCTTGGGCAAATAGAGATTCCACAGTCACTGTGTCGAGTGCGCCAGAATCCGCCTTTTTAGCTTCTTCGGTTTTGTCCTTGGGCTGCCCCGCCGCTGCAATACGAGCCGCAACGGTGTGACCAGATTCTTGACAGGCTGACAAAATAAGGGCCGTCAGCACCAAACTCGAGGAAATTAAATGGAAATAGCGTTTCTTTGTGTGCATAAAACACCTCACCGCTCTTTTGTTTCAAAAGCGATGCCTAAAATCCCTAATTGAAAGAGTATTGCAAATGGCGCTTCCCTTAGGGCTCTGAAAGTTGCTCCCTGAGCGAAAATGTGGGACAGTGACTTCGTTTTGAAAATAAGTCTTTGGATTTTTTTATCACTCATATTTCACGTCGCTTTTGCCTTGGTTTTCCTCAAACTAGGCAATACGGTTTCGGCGCCTCTGAATGAAGACATTGTCGATCTGACTGTCGTAGCGCCTGCCGCTATCAGTGGTCTTAGCACACCGGCAAAGGCAACGGCCGTTGCACCACCGCGAGCTGCCACTCCTAAAGCTTCGGTGTCCTCTACCACAACCAACTCCGCCTCTGCTGCCAACAACAGCAACCCGGAATCGGTGAATTCTGTTTCGGCGCAAGGCTCGGCCGATGGCGAACCTGTTGCCTGGGGCGAGGTCACACAGTTTCCCCGCGTTGCGAAAGAAATCAAAGCAACGTTCCCGGCGGAGGCAAAGAAAGCCGGTGTCGATGGAGCTGTGGTTGCGGATATTCTCATCGACCGCTTGGGCAAGGTCCGTCATGTGGAAATTATCAGCGGGCCTGGGTACGGGCTGAATGAATCCGCTTTGGAAGCATTAAAACAATTTGAATTTCATCCCGCCAAAAAAGGCGAACAAAGTGTCGCGGTGAAGATCCGCTACACTTACAGATTTAAACTCGGAGTGAACTAACAAAGGAAACATCATGGTAAAGCCTCTCGGACTTCTTCTGACTTCATTTATTTGTGCCACAAGCCTTGCGCAAACACCGCCGTCTTTTGAGACGGTCGTCGAAGATGTGATTTTCAATACTTCCAGCCGCACGATCATCGATGAAAAGACGATCAAAGAATCCCGCGCGCCGGATATTACAAGCCTGCTTTCCACTCAGGCGAATATCACCGTCACCAATACACCGTTTCAACCTAACTCCATCTACATCCGCGGTGGGGACGCCAGTCACGTCTTGATTTTGATCGACGGCGTTCCTTTCTATGACGCCTCCACCATTCAAAGAACTTTTAATATTAATTCTCTCGATATCAATTCAGTTCGCCGTATTGAAATCATCAAAGGCAGCCAGACTGTGATTTACGGCGGCCAAGCGCTGAGTGGTGTTATTAAAATCGAAACCATTCCGCAGAACCTCGATGAGAAAACATATCTGAACGGCCGCCTCGGAACGCAGAATTCCCGTGATATTTCGGTTCTGCATGTGGCGCCGACCACCGACAATCAGGCATTCATTCTGCGTGGCCAGGGCTCGTGGAAAGACGCTACATCTCCAGTGCTGGATTCTTCCAAAACTTATCCTCGCAATACCTGGAACGGTGAAGGCAGTTATGTTTGGAAAGGCGCCTTTGACGGCTATCTCAAAGCGCAGTTCCTGCAAGAGCGCAATTTTTCCGCAAGTTCCGGCATGGGCTATCAAATCATTGATGCCGATAACTTTGAGCAATTCACCCGTCAAATCGGCCTATCTTCAGTTCTTAAATTCAACGAACTGGCTTGGAATCCGCGTTTGAGCCTGAGCGGTCAAAACAGTTTACGCACTTTTGATCAACCTGTCGGACCCTCCAATCCGGTTTTAACCGATCAAGACTATGGTGCTAACCTGCGCACTGTGCGCTTAGATTTAACGCCTTTTAAAAGTGAACTTGTCACTGTGACGAGCGGTCTTAGTTATGTCCATGAAGATTTCGTGTACCGCGACACGGGTGTGGAAAAATCCAATTCTTTCTCTGAGCAGCGTGGTTTTTTCACCAAGGTGGATTACCGGCCGACAACCAATGTGGAACTTTCCCTCGGTGGACGTATTGAGAACTGGGATTACCAGGACCCCGTAACGACTTACCAAGCTGGTCTCACTTTATTTGAAAAAACAAAATTGGAAGTCTCTACCGGGTACAAGATTCCATCCTTGTTCCAGCTTTATTCCACCTATGGCAATCCAAACCTCAAAGAGGAACGCGCGACTTTGTACAGCCTTTCGCAAGAGTTCACTCTGAGCGAAAGACAGCTCCTCTCCATCACTCTGTTCAGTTCTCAGTTTTCAAATTTGATTGTCACGCAAGGAAGTTATCCGTCATTAAAATACACCAACGTCAATAAATCGGAAACCCGTGGCGCGGAAGTGGTCTACACATGGCGCCCCGATACAAATTCCTCTTTGCTCTTAAGTTACGGTTATCAAGAGCCACGCGATATCGACAATGCGCGATGGCTTATCCGTCGTCCCCTTGTGAGCGGCAGTATCAAATACCTGCGCTCTTGGGATAAACAATCCGGCACCCTGGAAGTGGCTGGCGCCGGGGAGCGCCTGGATCGCAGTGGCACGAACGCCTACACGACTCTGCCCGGATACGCTGTCGTCAACGCTTCTTATTCTTACTCATTGCGCTCAGATCTTTCGGCGTATGTGCGCATGAATAATCTTTTGAATCATCGCTATCAAGAGACGTATTCATTTTATACGGAAGGTTTTTCAGGCTTTATCGGTGGTGAGTACCAGTTTTAGAAAGAATCTCTCGCAAAGCCTCTCGTGAGAGGGGCTTGCGCAAATAACCGTCAAACCCTTCAGCAAGACACCTTTCTTCATCGCCTTTCATCGCGTGAGCTGTCAGGGCCACGACGTATCCTTTGTAGCCCTTCTTACGCAATTCATGAAGCGCTTGAATGCCATCCATTTCCGGCATTTGTATATCCATTAAAACCAGATCGTAATTTTTGTGCAAAGCTTTGTCGATGGCTTCTTTTCCATTTTGCGCCATCTCGATACTCCGCTTCGGTACGCCCATCTTTTGTAAGTACAAAGAAAAAAGCTCGCGGTTGTCAGAGGCATCATCAACGACCAAGATCTGACGAAGGTACGCTTTCGGTGTCGCCGTCACTTGCGTGGGTTTACCCGAAATTTCCGCCATGTCCGCTTCCTCATAAGCGATCGTGATCAGAAAGCTGCTGCCCTGACCGGCGATACTGCGATCCAAAATCACATCTCCGCCTAAAAGACGGGCGAGCTTTCTTGCTAAAAACAACCCCAACCCTGTTCCGCCAAAGCGCCGGGTTGTCGAGCTGTCGGCCTGCGTGAAAGGCTGGAAAAGACGCGCTCTTTGTTCAGGGGAAACACCGATGCCTGTATCCGTCACGCGAAATTCCAGGCCCGTGCCACAACGGGCTTCCAAGGTCACAGAACCTCGATCCGTGAACTTGATCGCATTTCCTATAACGTTGATCAAAATCTGGCGCAGCCGCGTAGGATCAGAGCGAATAAACGTCGGCAGATCCACGTACCACGAGCGAAGTTCAATTCCTTTTTCTTCAGCTTTTCCACGCAGCAATTCCACGACATCATCCAAGAGCTCGGGCAATGAGAACGAAACGCGCTCAATCTGCAAACGTTCCGACTCCACTTTGGAAATATCCAGAATTTCATCCACGATACGTAAAAGCTGCTGACCGTTGCGCAAGATAGTTCCCACAGTGTCGCGCTGAATAGGATTCAGAGTTTCATCTTCTTTCAGCATTTCCGCAAAGCCCAGCATGGCCCCCAGGGGCGTGCGGATTTCATGGCTGACATTCGCAAGAAACGCCGTTTTACTGCGACTGGCTTCCTGCGCGCGGAAATAAAGCCGGGAGTTGTCGATGGCGATAGCCAAACGCCGAGAGACTTCCTCGGCTAGAAAAAGATCAATCTCCTGAAAAGGCTCCCGGCCCGTTTTCAGCAAGAAGGTCGTAAAACCGATGGGTCTTTCGCCGCGAATTTTGATGGGCGCAATAATCATGGAATGAATCGGTATGACTCTTTCTTCCAAGGCCGCATCCGTGCTGAACATTTCGCTTAAATATAAATCCAGATCCACAGTCTTATAGATTTCCGCCACTCCCGTGCGTAGAACTTGCGCCGCGCCGATCGGAGAATCCCATCTTAGCGGATGACGGCGCCGCCAATCGAGAATGAACTCTTTTTCTTTCTGTGAGGCGGAAACTTCCGTGCGCTCGATATCGTCTCCGTTCGTATTTAAAAGATCCACGGTGCAAATATCCGTAAAAATCGGCGTCATGCGCTCACAAAAAGATTTAAGGATTTTATCAATATCAAATGACTCAATAAGAACGGAACTGACATCCGATAATAAACTCATTTGCTTGGCGCGAGTTTCCGAGAGACGCAGTTCTCTTGTGCGTACTTCGACGATTTCTTCCAAACGCTTGCGAGCCTCATCGAGGTCTTTTTCAAATTTCTTTTGCGCGGATATGTCTTGGACAACGGCGATCACCGTACCACCCTTAAAACGGGTGAGTCCCACCAAGGCGGAAACCCGATGCCCTTGCTTATGCACGTACTCTTTTTCAAAGGCTTGGATGGTTTTCTGATGTTGAAGCTCGGTGGATTTACCCAAGCTCATATCGACATGTTCAGGCGCGGTGAGTTTCACCCAGTTCACCTCGCCGCGCTCAAGATCTTCGTGGGTGTAACCAACCATATTAAGAAAATAGTCGTTAGCTTCGTAGATAGTGCCTTGCAAATCACTGAGGACAATTCCCACCATGCCCGATTCGACAATCGATTGGTATCTCTGCTCGGTATCGAGTTTGGAGGGGCGCTCAGGCATCATAGAAGAAAACTACGCCCCTCATAGCAGAGTCGCAACTGCTACACAGAAGCCTTGCCTAATCACAGGCGCGCTCTATTTTACAGAAACTTTGCCAAGCGGTTTGAGTTTTCCCACTTTACCGACTTTCGACGGCAATGGATGTTGAATCTTTTCGGTCATCCACGGATCAATCTCTAAAAGTTTGTCTAAGTTGAGTCCGGTTTTCACACCCATTCCGTGAAACATGTAAACGACATCTTCCGTCGCCACATTTCCCGTTGCGCCGGGAGCGTAAGGACAGCCGCCCAGACCGCCCAAACTTGTATCAAACACAGTGACACCAAGCTTGTAAGCGGCAAGGATATTGGCCAAAGCCTGCCCCCGAGTATCATGAAAATGACCCGCAAGCTTTTTCACAGGAACGACTTTTTTCAGTTTTTTAAACAAAGACTCCACCTGTCCGACATTGGCAACACCAATGGTGTCACCGATGGAGATTTCATAAACGCCCAGCTTGTGCATTCGTTGCGCCAGTTTCACGACGCGGGCTTCTGGCACAGCTCCTTCAAAAGGACAGCCAAAGCAGGTGGACAGATAACCGCGCACTTTGATTTTATGTTTTTTCGCAAGCGCCATGACGGCTTCAAAACGTTCAAAGCTTTCATCAATCGTGCAATTGATATTCTTTAAAGAAAATGACTCTGAACACGCGGCAAAAATCGCAACTTCCTTAAGACCCGCTTGAATGGCGTCCTGCATGCCACGTTCATTCGGAACCAGGGCGGAAAATTCAGTTTTCTTGGGAACCGCGCCGGATTTCAACAAAGCAAAGGCTTTACCCACCACTTCCGCGGTTCCCGCCATTTGCGGAACCCACTTCGGAGAAACAAAAGCCCCGATCTCCACACGCTTGGTCCCTGCTTCAATCAGTCGTCGCGCAAATTCAACGCGCGTGTCGGCATCCAAAACGGTTTTTTCGTTTTGCAATCCGTCTCTAAGCCCCATTTCAACGATAACGACTGATTTCTTCATGACCTCTATGCTTTCTTAATCTGCACCAGGCTTTTTCCCAGCGCCACTTGCTCTCCAACGGTGCAGTTCACACTGCCGATAACACCGTCGATCTCAGCCTTTAAAGTATACTCCATCTTCATGGCTTCCATCACTAAGACCGCTTGTCCCGCGGAAACCTGAGTTCCCGGTGATAAAAGAATCTTCGTCACTTTTCCAGGCATAGGCGCGATAATTTGATCGGAAGAGCCTCCGCCGGCTTTCTTGCGCGACTTACGGCCTGCGCCCGTTTCCATTGTGAACGTGCGCCCATTGTGGTGCACCCACAACGTGCCTTTAATCAATTGCGCTTGCGCTTTGTGATCAACACCATCAATTCGGACTGTCACTTCCATCTTACACTCCTCTCCAATAAGAGGCCCACGGAGACGCCGCGACTGTTTCAGCAGCCCCACTTCCGCCACCACGCAACTGCATGAGCGCGCCTTCCGCCACTTTTTTATCTGTTTCGGTCAGCGGTGTTTCTTTCAGCGGTTCACTGAAATAAGTTTCAATAAAACGCGTGGTCATCGTGCCCATCACAAATTCTTTGTGAGAGAGAATTTCAATCAAATAAGGAATATTCGTGTGCACACCAAACACCACAGAGTCTTTCAAAACACGGATCATTTTTTGAATCGCGCGCGGACGAGACTCATCCCAGACAATCACCTTTGCGATCATGGGATCATAATACGGCGTGATGGTGTCACCCTCGGCAAAACCGTATTCATAACGGCGGCCCGGGCCTTCCGGCCATTGCACTTGACCTAAAAGACCCGTGGAAGGAACGCCTCCCAAGTAAGGATTTTCCGCATAAATACGGCATTCGATGGAATGCCCGCGCGGCACACGGATTTGTTTTGGGTCGTGAACGTATTCGCCTTGCGCGGTGAGAATTTGCATCTTCACCAAATCCACGCCTAAAACTTCTTCCGTCACAGGATGTTCCACCTGCAAGCGCGTGTTCACTTCAAGAAGATAAAACTCACCGTCTTGCAAAAGAAACTCAACGGTGCCCGCACCTTTGTATTTACCCAAAGTCGCAATGGCACAAGCGGCTTCACCCATGCGGCGGCGCAAATCATCCGTCAGTGACGGAGACGTCGCTTCTTCAATAATTTTCTGGTGACGGCGTTGCACGGAACATTCACGGTCAAAGAAGTGAACCACTTTGCCGGTGCTGTCGCCGAATACTTGAAACTCGATATGCTTGGCGCGATCGAGATATTTTTCCAAAAACACTTTCGGAGAACCAAATGCCGATTGCGCTTCCCTTTGCGCGGACTCAATCAATTCACGAGCTTCCGCCGAGGATTTAATCAGCTTCATACCACGGCCACCACCGCCGGCCGCCGCCTTAACGATCACCGGATACCCGATTTTTTCGGCCTGGGAAATCAAATGCGTGACATCTTGGTTTTCACCTTGATAGCCGGGAACCAAAGGAAGTCCCGCTTCTTTAGCAAGATCCTTACAGTGAACTTTATCACCCAAAGAACGAATGGATTCCGGCGATGGGCCGATGAAAGTCAGCCCCGCTTTTTGAACCGCTTCGGCAAAGTCGGCGTTTTCAGATAAAAATCCAAAACCGGGATGGATCGCTTGCGCGCCTCCGGCCAAAGCGCCGTTGACGTTGGCTTGAATATTTAAATAGCTCTCGGCTGTGGGAGCAGGACCGATGCAAATGGTCTTTGTCGCCATTCGATAAGCGCGGGAATTGATATCCGCTTCCGAGTGCAAAAGAACCGTTTCAATGCCCAGCTCTTCGCACGCTTTGATAATTCGGACAGCCACTTCACCGCGATTGGCGATGGCAATACGGGAAAACTTCGCCATTACTGAGATCTCCACTTTGGTTCACGCTTTTCAAGGAAGGATTTTAACCCCTCTTGGCCTTCATCGCTGGCGCGACGCTCGGCAATCAATGTTGTCGTGTTGTCGCGCTGCTGACCCCAAGTCATGAACGGCAAATCATTCAAAAGTTTTTTTGTTTCACGAACCGCTTCGGGTCCGCATTGCAGATAGTTGTGCAAAACTTTTTGCACAGCCGTGTGTCCTTCGCCCGCGGGAACGACTTCCGTCACAAGACCCGCTTGCTGCGCGATGTGCGGATTGAACACTACTCCTGAAAGCATCAGCGGACGGATTTTTCCCGGCACGGTTTTGCGGTAAACGAAACTGCTGATCACCGCCGGAGCGATGCCCAGTTTTACTTCGCTGAAACAGAACTGCGTGCCTTCTTCCGCGATCACTTCATCACACACCGCCACCAGGCCCAAAGCTCCGCCGAAAACAGCGCCATGGATATGACCGATGATCGGCAAAGTGCAGTTGGCGATGGTTTCAAACATGTAAAAGAGTTTTAAAGAGTCATCGCGATTTTGGGTGAAAGAAAAATTCACCATCTCTTGCATCCAGTTGAGATCCGCACCGGCGCAGAAAACTTTGCCCTCGCCTTGCAAAACCACGGCGCGAATGTCTTTGCGTCCTTGCAAGCCGCGGAAGGTCTGCGTGATCTCTTCAATCATTTCCGGATTAAAAGCGTTGCGCACGTCAGGGCGGTTGAGCTTGACGTACGCTACGTGATTCATCTCAGTCACAACAACAAAAGACATAAATCACATCCTGAAAACACCTTGGGATTTTTCGCCCCAAGATTTGTTAAGGCTGGCCGCGATTCCCAGCGCCAGCACCCGGCGTGTATCCGCAGGATCAATGATGCCATCATCCCACAGGCGGGCTGAAGAATAATAAGCGGAACTTTCTTTTTCGTACTTTTCCAGTGTCGGACGTTTGAACTCGGCTTGTTCTTCGGCAGTCATGGTTTGTTTTTTCGCAGCCATTTGATCGAGCTTCACCGTCAAAAGAACATTGGCGGCCTGTTCACCACCCATAACGCTGATTCGCGCGTTCGGCCACATCCACAATTGACGAGGCTGATAAGCGCGACCGCACATGCCGTAGTTGCCGGCGCCGTAAGAACCGCCGATCACCACGGTGAACTTCGGTACATGGGCATTGGAAACGGCCATCACCATTTTAGCGCCGTGTTTGGCGATCCCTTCGTTTTCATATTTTTTACCGACCATAAAGCCGGTGATATTTTGCAAGAACACCAAAGGCACTTCACGCTGTTCACAAAGCTCAATGAAGTGCGCGGCTTTTTGCGCGCTTTCGCTGAACAAAACACCGTTATTGGCGATAATTCCCACAGGCATTCCCCAAATATGGGCAAAACCCGTGACCAAAGTTTTTCCGTAAAGAGCTTTGAACTCGTGAAACTTAGAACCGTCCACCAGACGCGCGATCACTTCACGCACATCAAACGGCACACGGCTGTCTTTGGGAATAATGCCGTAAAGTTCTTTAGAATCATACAGAGGTTCTTCCACCGGCGCGGTTTTTAATTCCACCGCACGCTTGGGGTTTAAGTGCGCCACAATAGAGCGCGTGATTTCAATGGCGTGTTCATCGTCTTCCGCGAAATGATCGGTCACACCGCTCACTTCACAGTGCACTTGCGCACCACCGAGTTCCTGAGCATCAACCACTTCACCGGTTGCCGCTTTCACCAACGGTGGGCCGCCCAAAAAGATCGTGCCGTTTTCTTTGACGATCACGGTTTCATCACTCATCGCCGGAACGTAAGCGCCACCCGCGGTGCACGAACCCATGACCACCGCGATTTGCGGAATATTCGCCGCGGACATGCGCGCCTGATTATAGAAAATACGTCCGAAATGATCGCGATCCGGGAAAACATCGGCTTGCATCGGCAAGAAAGCTCCGCCGGAGTCGACAAGGTAAATGCACGGAAGACCGTTTTCAAAAGCGATCTCCTGAGCGCGCAGATGTTTTTTCACTGTCATCGGGAAGTACGTTCCACCTTTGACGGTGGCGTCGTTGGCGACAATCACGCATTCCGTTCCATGAATCACACCAATGCCGGTGATGATTCCCGCACCGGGCGCCTGGCCTTCGTACATGTCCCAAGCCGCCAGAGTGGAGAACTCCAAAAAAGCGGTGCCATTATCAACCAAGGCTTCGATACGCTCACGCGCTGTGAGTTTGCCGCGGGCTTTGTGTTTTTTGGTGGCGTCTTCACCGCCACCTTGTTTCACCAGATTTACGCGTTCACGCCATTCATTCACGATCGCGGTCATCGCATCGCGATTGGCTTTAAAATCCGCCGAGCCTGTATCGATATGTGTCTCTAAAATTTCCATAGCTTTTTTCTAACCGAGAGCTGGTGTGTGTTTGAAATTCAAGCTTAAGCGCAGCTCCGCCACGGCTTGTTCGTTATCGTCAAAGATCTTCACTTCCGCATCGGCCTTCGCTTCGCGACGATCGCGCACCTCCGCCAAGACCACTTCCCGGATTGTTTCAGAAAGCTCCATGCGCACACGGCACTCATCATTGTGACTTTTGAAAAATTCAGATTCGATACGGGCGACAGAAATTTCAAAATTTCCCATCGGAGCGTGGCGCATCCACAACAGTTTGGCCGCCTCAATGGCCGCCGTAGTAATCGCGCCCTCATGAAGCACGTTGGTTTCGCTGAAGTTGCGCGTGCGAGCGGGAATCACCATCTCGACTTGCGTGTCCGACAGACGAGAAATTCTTAAACCCATGCCCGCCGAAAAAGGACGAACAATATCCAAGGCATAACTCAAGGCAGCATGCGAAGCTTTGGGGGAAACTTCCTCCAAGAGAGCGGCCAGATCCGCAGCACTCAAACGAATGCCCCGTTCTTCCAACTGGGACTTTAGTCCTTCTTTGGCGGTTTGCAGTTGCTGACGCAGGTTCTGCTCCAGCTCAATCCCCTTTGACATTAAGATTGTCAGCCATTGTTGGTTCATGAGATATCCTCTCTGCACGAGTGTTGAAAAAAACGGAATATCATGGTCGGATAAGGATGTCAGTTTTATCACACTGAGTAAATAGAGAGAGGACTCTAGGAATGAAGAAAATTATTAGTCTGATTGTTTTCATCGCTGCCTTGGTTTGGACTTGGAACGTGATTCACACTTCAGAGGCAGTGGGTTTTGAGACGCACTCCGGCATTCAGGCTAAGCTTGCGGAATTGATTGAAAATACCCTCGCCGTTAAAAAGCCCAACGCGAAAGAACTCGCGATCACTCGTTTGTGGACTGAAACACTGGGCGATAACAAAGTCCGCGCTGTTTTTGCTTACAAGTTTATCGACACAGCCGAAGACGGCGAAGCCATGGAACAAGTTATCGAGGGCGAAGCTCTTTTGCACCGTGAACCTTCCGATCAAGCCAACGTTGATAAGTGGACTTTGCAATCCGTAAAGACCACGAACGACATCGTCGTTTTCACTGAAGGCTCCACGATCACTCCTGGTGAAGATTCCTCCGCGACACCGGCGGAAACTCCGGCTCCTTCCGAGGCGCCTCACCAATAATGCCGATTCCCACGCACTTCATTCAGATTGATGAAGAGGGTTACGGTCTGAGCCGCGAGGTTCGCATTCAAGACCCTCTGGTGGGACAAGAAATTCTGCACAACCTAAAAATCCACGAAGGCGGAACCCTGCTTTCCACTTTCGGCGGAACTCCCGTGATCGTCGAAGCTTTCGACGAACCTTACGTCGCTCAGCAAGTTCAAAATAAAAACGGCAACTGGGAAATTCTCCTCCCCTACGGCGTGCATTTTTCATTCGCTTTGGAATCCTTGTCGCTGGATGAGTGGGACCGTTTTCACGGTTATGCCGTAAACAATATTCCCTTCGTGATGTCGCGCAAAGCTCAAGCTGAATTTTTCAATCTGCTGGATGGTTTTGATGATGAATCCATTGAGTTTCAAGGTAAGACTTATGAAGTTCCGTCTTACTGGCCTTCGCACCAAGACGTCGAAAAAGAAACTTATTGGAGCAAGATTTATCACGAAGAACCCAATCCCGGCTGGAATTTAGGAGAACCCGCGGAAGCCTTGAAAGACATGCTGCCGCGATTAAAAATCTCCCGCTCGCGTGTTCTGGTTTTAGGTTGCGGTGAAGGTCATGATGCCGCTTTTTTTGCACAGGCAGGACACTTGGTGACTGCTGTTGATATTTCACCGGCGGCGATTGAGCGCGCCCGCAAACTCTACGGTCATTTGGAAAATCTCACTCTGGTGCAGGCGGATTTATTTAAACTCCCCCGCGATTTCGACCAGGCTTTTGATATCGTCTTTGAGCACACGTGTTACTGCGCCATCAATCCGGAAAAACGCCAGGATCTGGTCAAGGTTTGGAACCGCGTTCTAGTGAGCGGTGGCCACCTCATGGGCGTCTTCTTTACTTTTGAAAAACGCCAAGGTCCTCCTTATGGAGGCAGCGAATGGGAACTGCGTCAGCGTCTGAAATCGTCTTATCAGCCGATTTTCTGGGGCCGCTGGCAAAAATCCATCCCGCGTCGCCAAGGCAAAGAGCTTTTCATCTACTGCAAAAAAGTCTAAAAGGGATCTTCCAACCCCGGAGCGTCCATGCATATTGAATTTACGCAAGCTGATGACAGTCATGTGGAAAATCTTGTGAACCTCGTCAATTCCGCTTACCGCGGAGATTCTTCGAAAGAAGGCTGGACGACAGAGGCCGATCTGCTTGACGGTCAACGCGTGGATGCCGAAGGCATTCGTGATCTCATTCACAAAGAGGACTCCATTATTCTTATCGCCGAAGACGATGACACCGGTGAACTTTTGGGCTGCGTTCATTTAGAACGACAAGGCGACAAATGTTATTTGGGGATGTTGACAGTGTCGCCCGCACTTCAAAGTCAGGGAATTGGCAAGATGTTGTTAGGAGAATCCGAAGCCCTTGCACAATTCTGGGATTGTACTACCATTTTTATGACGGTGATTTCAGTGCGTAAGGAGCTGATTGCTTGGTATGAAAAGCACGGCTTCCGCAATACGGGAGAAAAGAAACCTTTCCCCTATGGCGATGAACGTTTCGGAATTCCCAAAGTACAAGGCCTTGAATTCACCGTCCTCGAAAAGAAAATTTAAAGCCCCTTTTTGGAGGATGGCCATGATCAAGGGATTGATCTTTGCGGCGCTGGTGAGTTTTGCAGGAATAACAGCCCATGCCGGGTTTGAAATTCCTGATGATAAAAATGTCTTGGTTCATTTCGGCGACTGCCGCAATGAGTTTCTGCCTCCACAGTGGCAACTCTTTGTCTGGAATATTCATAAAGCTGAAGCTAAAAACGGCTGGGCGCGGGATTTTGAATACCTTGCTCCCAAATCCGACGTGATTCTTTTGCAAGAAGCGATGATGGATGATTTTGTTCCGGCCGTAGTCTTGCGCCAGAAGGGTTTTTGCTGGAATTTCGCGACCAGCTTTCTCAATAACGATGAAAACGGCACCGGAGTGATGAACGGTTCCTCCATTATTCCGCTCTCGATCCACTTTTTACGCAGCCCGGGCCGTGAGCCGGTGACGAACACGCCGAAAATGACTCTGATTGAGGAATACGCATTGGCTAATATGCGCGAAACGCTGATGGTCGCAAACATCCACGGCTTAAACTTCGTCAGCAATAAAACCAATCGCCAACAAATCGAACAGGTCGCGTCCTTCTTAAAGAAGCACAAAGGACCGATTATTTTCGCCGGTGATTTCAACTCTTGGAACAAAGGCCGCCGCGAGGCTTTGAATGAAATCTTAAGCAAGCTCGCCCTGAGAGCGGTGAATTTCCCCAATGACAACCGCCGCATGAAGCTTGACCACATCTATGTGCGGGGCTTGAGTGTTTTAAAAACCACACTCCATGAAAATATCGACAGCTCCGATCACAAGCCGCTCACAGCGGAATTCCGCTTGTGATGCATTTTTAGAATATTAACTTATTATCTATGTATTAAAAAAATTCTCGGTTTAGGCGCATAGTCAACCTCAACAAAGGAGGTTGATATGTCATTCAAAACTGCACTCATGGCACTTTTCGGAATCTGCCTGACCTCTTTGGCTTTCGCCGATCAGATGGGGCCTAACGGCGACAAATTTTACGAAGAAGCCGCTCACTACGAAAACGCCTGCAAGGAAGAGCCTTGCAAAGCTCCTTACGCCGAACAAGTCGTTTACAACCAAAGAAACAAACTCAATAAACTGAGCGCTGAGACCAAGGAAGTTTTAAGAAAAGTGGCTTCCGTGCAGGCTCAAGTGTGGGGCGACACTATTTTGGAAGGCGATTACTACGCTTCCGGCCGTGTTCGTTTGGATTCCGTCCTTGCGTTCTACAAAGACAACCAATTGATCGGTTACAAGATTCAGTACTCTGAAAAAGCTTGGTACACCGGCGACTGCGATTTCAACGGTTCCCGAGATTCTCTCAAGGGTTGCAAAGAAGGCCGTATCGTTGAAGGAAGCTATGTTTCCTCTGACGCACAAACTTTCTTTAGTGATGAAGAACGTTACGCTGAGTTCTCTTTTGACGGGAATTAGTCTATAGTCGCCCAATGGCGATTGTTATAGAAACCAAAGACCTCACCCGCGTCTACAAAACCTACCAAAAACCCGAAGGATTCGTGAATTCCTTGCGCGGCTTTTTCAACCGCAAGTACGTTGCCAAAGTCGCTTTGGACAAAACCACCTTGCAAATCGAATCAGGACAGATCGTGGGTCTGGTCGGCGCCAACGGTGCCGGTAAAACCACTTTGCTGAAAATGCTCTCCGGCCTTGTGACTCCTTCCAGTGGTGACGCCACTGTTTTAGGCTACCGGCCGTGGGAACGAAAAAACGAATTCCTGCGCCAGATCAGCATTCTCTTAGGACAAAAAAATCAGTTGTGGTGGGATATCTCGCCGGCGGATTCGTACGCGCTTTTGGCGCGTATTTACGATATTGAGCCTCTCTATGCGCGCAACCGCGTGGAGCAGCTCGCGGATATGCTTCAGTGCACGCACGTTCTGCACACTCAGCTGCGCCGTTTGAGTCTCGGTGAGCGCATGAAAATGGAAATCATCGGCTCTCTTTTGCATGAACCGAAAGTGCTCTTCCTGGATGAACCAACCATTGGTTTGGATATCGTCGCGCAAGAAACCATTCGTGAATTCCTCGATCAGTACGTGAAAGAAAAAGGCCCGACCGTGATTTTAACCAGTCACTACATGGATGATATCGCGAAACTTGCCGACAAGTTGCTTTTGATCAGCAAAGGTCACATCGTTTACCAAGGCACCGTTCCCGAGTTTGTTGCGAAATCCAATACGGAAATGGCCGAAAATGAAGAGGTGGATTTTGAAGACGTCATTCGCCGTTTTCTTGAGACGGAATCTCGCGTTCGCTAAGCTCGCGATAGTTTCCAATTTGGAATATCGCCTGAATTATTTTGTCGATGCGATTGTGCAGCCGACGCTTACCACGGGCATTGAAATGCTTTTGTGGGTGGCGGTCTTTGCCGGTGCGACTTCCGCAGAGATTGCGGGTTTTACGCGCGAGTATTATCTTTCCTATGCTCTGTGGGGCGCTTTTTTTGCGCGCATTTGCACAAGCTGGATGTATGAATTCCGCATGATTCAAGAAATCGACTCGGGCAGTGTCAACAGTCTGCTCGTGCGCCCGATGACGTTCTACGAATATTATTTTTCGCAGCTTATGGGATATAAGTTCATCACCACTCTGGTTTCGATGGTGGTGCCGGTCATGGTGGTTTTGGCGTTCCGCCTGCCCACGCATTTTGAGCGCCTGCCTTTGGCTTTCGCTTTGGAGTTTTATTATTTAATTCTGGTTCATTCGATCAGCTTTGTGATCGCGTCTTGCGCCTTTTACCTGAATAAAGTGTATTCCTTCACGGGTGCTAAAAACCTGGCCCTCTGGCTTTTCACCGGTGAGCTTTTTCCGCTGGATCTGATGCCGGAGCCTTTGAAATCTTTTGTGATCGCTCTGCCTTTCAGTGCGGGTGTTTATGTTCCTGTGGGTTATCTGACAGGACGCCTGGAGGTAGCCTCGGTGACTCAGGCGTTTATTTCCATCACTGTAGGACTGGTCGTGGTGAATCTGCTGGGTGCTTATATGTGGAAAAAAGGTGTGAACGTTTACACCGGGACGGGGGCGTAAATGATGGCGACCCTGAAAAAATATTTTTCCCTTTATCTTGCTCTTTTCCGTACAAGCTTTATCGCTGATCTTGAATACCGTGTGAATTTCCTTACGCGTATTGCGACCGATATCTTCTGGTATATCGCGCAGATTCTGACCTTTGAGGTTCTTTTCCGCCATACTCCGAAAATTGGTGACTGGAATCTGGAGCAAATGCGTGTTTTCCTCGGTGTGATGTTTGTCGTCGACGGACTTTACATGATTATCCTTTCCGAAAACCTGGATCAATTCTCGGAAAAAGTGCGTAAAGGTGATTTGGATCTGCTGCTCGCAAAGCCGGTGAATTCCCAGTTCATGCTCAGTTTGCAAAAAGCTTCCACGGCAATGATCGGAAATCTGATGCTGGGAACAGCATGGTTTATTTATGCTTTGGTAAGCCTTCCGCAGTTTGAATGGCTGCGCTTGCTGTGGCTTCTGGTTCTGATTCCGTGCGGACTCGTTGCTCTCTACGCTATGCGCTTTGTGATGGCTTCCACGGCTGTCATCTTTGCCCGTTCGGAAAATTTGCAATTTATCTGGTATCAGATTTATCGCTTGGGCATGCGTCCGGACTCGATATATGTTCCGTGGTTTAAGTGGATGATTCTTACGGTCATTCCCGTGGGAGTTATTGCCAGCGTTCCATCCCGCGCCTTGCTGGAACCACCGCAATGGGGGCTTTTTGCCTGGGCCGTGGTGCTTGCGGGAATACTGATTTATTTATCAAACAAGTTTTGGAAATTCGCGCTGAAGTTTTACTCCAGCGCCAGCTCTTAAGGAGAGATTATGATTAAGATTTACGGTTCCCCTCTGTCCAGCGCCAGCCGTTGCTATTGGATGCTTGAAGAGCTGGGTTTGGCTTACCAACATGTACCTTTGGATATGCGCAATAAAGAGCACAAATCCGAAAAGTACCTGCAAATCAATCCCAACGGCAAAGTGCCTGCGATCATTGATGGCGAATACATTATCTGGGAATCCATGGCGATCACGAGCTATCTCGCCAAAAAGCACGGCAGTCCTTTGGCTCCGCAAAATGTGGAAGAAGAAGGTCACGCCATGCAATGGAGTTTCTGGGCCCTCGTGGACTTCCAACCCCACGCTGTAAACTGGCTGGTGCAGGAAAAATTCGTTCCCGCGGAAGTAAAAAACGAAAAAGTGATTGAAGATGCTAAAGCGGCTATGCCGCGCGTATTAGGTGTTCTTGAAAAAGGCTTGCAGAATAAAAAGTATCTCTTGGGTTCGCGCTTCACCGTGGCCGATGTCAACGTGGCTACTTGCGTGAATCTGCTGCAAAACCTCGGCTATGACACTTCCTCTTACAGCAATGTCACGCAATGGATGAACGCATGCATGGAACGCCCTGCCTTTCAAAAGTTGCAAAACTTAAGAGGCGGCTAATGCAAAAACAGTGGGTTCTGGTCCGCGGAATTATGAGTGAAGCGTTTCACTGGTGGGATTTCCTCCCGCAGTTGCAGGCTCATTTTCCTCACGACCAGTTCCACACTGCGGATATTCTCGGTAACGGACGTCTTTTTGCGCACTCAACTCCACTCAGTGTGCAAAAAAATCTGCAAGCGTTGCGCGAACAAGTTCCCACCGCGGGAAAAAAAATTCTGGTGGGATTTTCTCTGGGCGGAATGCTTTCTCTGGAATGGGCGCACCATCATCCCGAAGAAGTTGCAGCCGTGGTGCTTATCAACTGCAGCTTGAATAACTCCGCTTTCTATAAACGCATCACTCCTTACGCTCTTAAACATATTTTCAAATCGGCTTTGCAAAGAGATATGTCCCGGCGCGAGCACATGATTCTGGAAATGACGACTTCTGGGGTGCCCAAAGAACGCCTCGAAGAGATCGCCAAGCACTGGGGTCCGCGCGGGCTTGAGTATCCGGTCAAACCGATTAATTTCTTGTGGCAGATTCTTCTGGCGTCGCAAATCAAGCAAAGACCGCAACCTCCCAAGGCGCCGGTTTTAATTCTTTCCTCGGGAAAAGACTTAGTTGTACATCCGGATTGTTCAAAGAAGATTGCCGAGACCTGGGATTTACCCTTGGTCCGTCATGAACAAGCCGGTCACGATTTGACGTTGAACGACCCGCAATGGGTGATTGAACAAATGACCTTGTTTTTAGGCCGTCAGAATGAAGAGATCCACGCGTCGACGGTGGGTGCAAACCTAGTAACCACGTCGTGAGTCCACAACGCCGCAATAGCTCCGGCGAAAACATCCATCGTCCAATGCGCGCGCAGTAAAATTACTGTGACGACTTCAAAAACCACAATTAAGCACGCCAGTGCCGTAAAAAATCCACCGCCTAGTTGTGCGATCTCCAAGGCTCCCAACACCGCCAAGGCTGTGTGCCCGGAAAAAAACAAGTCATTGGAAACATCGTAGGTCACAAAAATCGAAGGCACTCCGGGATTGCGCCAGATCATGCCCTCGGGCGTAGGTAAAACAGTGATCGCCTGATTGATTTGACGAAGAGTGAATAGAACCAAAAGAGCAAGCAGCGGACGCACGCTGGGTCCGAACAACGCTTGCACGATCAGAAAAATCCCCACGGCATCCACAACCAGAGAACTTGAAATCAAAAGTCCATTGGCAACACGCGGGGACTGATTCAAGTAAACACTCCACTTGTCCGTCAGAATGTGAATGAGATCGCCGATGCGGTCTTTGAACTTCATTTGTCGCTTGCCCAAAAGTTTTTGGGTGAATAGCCACATGCCGATCGCAGCGACGGTCATTCCAAGTTTGATAGCCAAGGTCATAAAAGCTCCGCAAGGTTTCCCCGAAAGTAGCCGTACTTCGCGGGAATATCAAGGGGTGCGAGATTTTTGACGGCCTCTTCGAAGAAATGTCACCTATCTCAAGGTGAGACAGAATCCCCTGCCGTTCTAAAATATAGAGGATTCCATACCTTCTTTTTTGGCACTGACCTTGCCTCTATTCACCTTGAGACACGAAAACCACGCGTATGTCTCTGGAGGTTTTTCATGAAACGCGCAAGCAAATACAGCCGCATCCTGACAGCAGGTATGATTGCCGGAAGTTTAACTCTCGGGTCTATTCATCCCGCTCAGGCCCTCAGCTTACCGTGGTCGAAGGCGCAGGCCGCCGCTCCTCAACAGGTGCAAACAGTGGTGCTTGGCGTAGATGGCTTTAGTTACTTCGCGTTTCTCGAAGCGCAAAGACAAGGTCTTTTCAAAGAGTTCACCAGCGCAGGGGCGCATGTTTCTCCATTTCCTTCCATGACAGATTTATCCTGGGCCACAGTTACGCACACGGCGGATCTTTTTGGTGCCGCCGGTAGAATCAAATCCGTGGAAGCGACTTATTTTGATGAATCCTCCCAATCCATACAGGGCGATCCCCGCGACTATTACCGCCGTCTTGCATTTCCCAAATACTACATGGGCGCGTTTGATGCGTTTTTCAATCCTTACGTGGAAGCTTTAATGTACTTCCCCACCGAAGAAGTTCCCAAGCTCGAAGTGAAATCCGTCATTGATGATCTGCTGGCCGCAAAACCTAAAAAATTCCTTACCGGTTATGTCGGCGCAGTCGATTCGACCGCTCACACTCAGCTCAATCGTCTTTTCCCTGTTTTGCGAACTCTGGACACGGAAGTTAAACGTCTTATCAAAAGTTACAAAGAAAAAGGTCAGGACGTAGAAGTCATTTTGGTTTCTGACCACGGCAATATCGGCCGTTTCCAGGAAGGCAAAGAGGAAATGGAACTGCAAGGAGTTGAAGTCGCAGACGTGGTGAAACGTGCGGGCTTAAACTTCGTTCAGCAACTTAAAACGGATAAAGACGTGGCGATGCCTTTGTTGGCGCTGGGCTCTTGGGCGCCGGTTTATCTGCATGACCGCAAAAAAATGCCGTCTTTGCTTGCAGAATTCCGTAAAGAAGAGTGGTTCGATATGGCGGTTTATATCAACCGCAACAGCTCGGCCGACACTCTGATGACGGTGATCACTCAGCAAGGTGAAGCCAAAGTTCAATATGATAAAAAGACGGAAAAGTATTATTATTATCCGGTTACAGGAAATCCGCTCTTTATTGCTAAAAGTCTTCATTCCAGCAAAGCCGCTCCAGTTGCGATGACAGCGGCGGAAGCACAAAAAGCTTCTGAAAATTCAAAATATCCGGATGCGATCTACCGTATCATTGAATCCGCGTCTGAAAGAAACTTCGACTTCCCGGACTTCATTTTAACTACGAAAGACGGCACGTTTATTAAAAACTCCCTGGGTGCGTTTGCGAAAATGTACCGCACTCACGGTTCTTTGACGGCCGCTTCTTCTTACGGTTTGATCGCTTCCACGAAGCGCAAGGTGCCGGGGCAAATCCGCTCTAAAGACATTTTATCTTTTATTGGCATCAACCCGCATGATCTTTTTGCTGAAGCCGTGGCTAAGCACAACAGCACGAATGATGAAGCTTTAAGACAAGTTCTGGCTGACTATAAAAAAGGTATTAAGACCGATGCGAAAGATCTTAGCCAACAGCGCATCTTCCGTCATATCACGAAGTTTGTGGCGGACACCCGTCCTTACTTTGTGGTGTCGGAAATGCAAAGCTTCATGAACGCCTTTAAGTTTGATCCATTCAAAGACTCCACTGGCCGCAGCCTTACACCGATGAATTTTGATGTGACGAAGTTTGATGTCAAAACCATGATTTCACCGGAAGACATCGGCTCTTTGACTGACGCTGTTTTGACCTCGGGTTCTGTGGAAAATCTTATGAATGATCCGCGTGTTGCTAAGATCAAAGAAAAAGTCGGTCTCTTACAAGATCAAAAGACCGCGAACTTGGATCTTCAGCATGTGGATTTGAATAAGAGCGACGACTTTATCGACAAAATTAAAAACTACGTTCTTCCGGCTAAAAGAGCTGTGATGAAAATGTATCAAATGCCGTACCTGCTTGAAAATTCCATCGTAGTTCAGGAAAAACCTTATCTTCCGGAAACACGCGACGTGCAGTTGGCAAGACAATGGCTGGGAGCGAAGTCCTCCGCGGTATCTTCTTACAAAGCTTTGACGACGGCATCCAAAGGTCAAAACTCTTTAGTACAAAATCTTTTGAAAGAAGCCATTAAAGAAGCAGATCTGGAAGGCCGTATCTATCCGACTCCTTTAACTAAGATTTACAACTCAAAACTGGAAGACGTAACCATTGTTTACGTACCTGGCATTTACAACAGCATCTTCGATAAAGAGATTTTCAGCCTGGGCTTGAGCGCTTTGAGCGACGAGATGGGCCTGCGCGTGATTCAGCCACCGGTGGAAAGCACTTGCGCAAGCGACGTGAACGCCGACATCATTCTTAATTACTTGCAAAAAGACTTTCAAGACCGTATCCAGCGCGGTCACAAAGCGCCTCGCTATCTGTTCTTCAGTTACTCCAAAGGTGCTGTGGATACATTGCATGCATTCTTAAAGCGTCCGAATTTTATCTCTAACAACGTCAAAGGCATGGTGGCGATCGCGGCTCCCCTGCACGGCTCGAGCATTCTGAATACGACGGATCTGCCGTTTGCCCTAGTGTCCGCTTTGACTGAAAACGAAGGTCCGGAGATCTGCAAAGAAAAAACAGCAGCGAAATCCATCACTCCAACAGCGATGGATGCGTTCTGGAGAAAAAACGAAAGAGCATTAACGGGTCTGACTCGTTACTTCTCGGTGACTTTTGAAAGCTCGCCGGAAGATTCTCATATCTTTATGAAAGCGACGAAACTGATCGGTCAGTTCGATGAAGACAACGACGGCGTTGTCACTGTGTCTTCTTCCAAATTCCCGGCAAAAATTAAAGCCGTGGATATGGGTACGATCCATGCCGATCACTTGGCGGGTATTCTTTCTTCCCGTTTCAACCAAAAGGCTTTCATGAAAGGTTTAGCGAGTGCTTTGGCGGAACTCAATATCCAAGACGACAAAGCCAACCTTGCTTGGAATACGAATGTGATCTTAGGTGCCGCAAACACCGGCGCTTTGAGAAACAAAACATACTACCGCTTAAAATCACCGGGTGTGGTTGAACAGTTTGGTATGACGGGCGAGCACTTTATTGAATTCCATCCTTACGGTAATTCTTTTGAACTCAATCAACAGCTTTTGCCAAAAGTGGATGACCCTGCGGATAACTACGAAGTTAAAACGAAGCTTCCGCAGTCAGCCCTGCGCTACGATCCTTACAACGTGCTGGACGTTGCAAAGCTGGGTGATGTGATGGCGGCTGTAAAGGTTTCTCCGGCAACACCACAGAATATGCCGGAAGGAATCAATATCGAGTACGCTCATAAAAACATGGTGCACTTCCGTATGGACCACCAGTTCAACTATGAGTCCCGCTCTCCGGGTGGATTGGATGACAACAAGGATTTTGGTTACGTCTCTGCGGATTTCGAAGGTGATAAATGGGCTTTGATGCGCAGTAAGAATAACTCCATCCGCATGACAACGCTGGCTTACCGTTTCTCTCCGCTGGATTTCTCGAAAATGGCGCTGAAACTGGCAGTCACTACGGACGTCACGGGTGCCGATCCAGTCAAAGGCAAAACCGGCAAGGATGATTCCGCTTTCCAAGTGTGGTTTACAATCCGCAACGGCCGCGCCAATGGCGACAGAACGACGATTGATGCGAAAAACGATAAGGTTTTCCTCTTTGGTTACTACTACGGCGGTGCTGTGCCCGGTGAAAACCGCAAAGCCGGAGATATTTTCGAGAACTGGTATTCGAATAAGAACGTCGTGATTGCGACATTGCCGGAAGCAAAACAGCTTTTGCTTAATAATCCGGATCAGCTCGGTAAGGCGCAGCTCTATCAGCGCAACCTTGCCGAAGATCTGCAAAGAGCCTTCCCGGATAAAAACGTCGCCGACATGGATATCGTGGCTATCACCATTCAGCACGATTCCAACGATACGGGTTCACAGTCTGAGGCTTACTTTAAGAGCTTGAATTTTACAAAATAGACTTTGCAAAACCTGTTTCGGTCCTATGGGGTCGAAACAGGTTTTTTTATTTTTTTAAGATAGAGCCAGTTTTTCAAAAGATTCGATCTGACCGTGGATTACATCAATGGACTTTTGCCAAAACTCAGGACGACGGATGTCCTCGCCTAGGTGTTTCTGAATCAGGTCCTCAGCTTTCATGCGACCTGTGTCTCGCAAGATCTCGATGTATTTTTTCATAAAGCCAGAACCGAGTTCTTCACGGCGAGCATAAATGCTCATGCTGAATAGGTAGCCAAAGGTATAAGGGAAATTGTAGAAACTGCGTCCCGCCATTGCAAAGTGCAGCTTTGTCGCCCAATACATTTTATCATTGGCACTCAGAGTGGGACCGTACCACTTCTTCCACGCCTCATCCGTTAAAGCGCTCAGTTCATCGGCACTCAAGGCCCGCTTTTGTCTTTGTTCATAGAAATTCTTTTCAAACTCAAAGCGCGCCGGAATATTAATAAGAAAACTTGCTGCGCCTTCAACTTCGCCCCAGGCGAATTCCATTTTTTCTTCTTTCGTCTCCGCGGTCGCAATTAAAACATCATGCAAAACTGTTTCCGCGAAAATGCTCGCCGTTTCCGCCAAAGTCATCGGATAAAAAGTCTGCACGCGCGGTAGATCCCGCATCACCCAAGAATGAAACGCATGACCCAACTCATGGGCCAGAGTCGAAACGTCCGCGTTAGAACCCATGAACGTCATGAACACGCGAGGCTCACGTCTTTTCGCAAAACCTGTGCAGTAGGCACCGTTGCGCTTATTGGGTAAAACCCGTCCCTCGATCCAACGCTTTTCCGCCATCATCTTCACAAAATCCGCAAGCGATATATCGACACGCGCAAAAGCCCCTTGAATCAATTGCAGTGCTTCTTCGTAAGTGCGCTCTTTCTTTTTTCCAGAGACCGGGCACTGTGCAAGCAAATCCCACGGATCGAGCACTTTCTTACCCATCATTTTCGCCATCAGCAGAGGCGCTTTGCGGCTCTTCGGCAGATTGCTTTCACAAGCTGAAAGCATCGCCTCCAGCGTTTCCCTTTCGATACGGCTGCCATGCAAAGCCGGATCAAGAAAGTGGACTTTTTCCGTGTGCGAGCGCTTTTTGTTTTCTTCATGGCGCCAGCCGGCCAGGGAATTTAGAATCGCCGCGGCCGTTTCCTTATGCTCGCCCCACGCGTTTTGAATCGCATTCCATGCTGTACGGCGTACATTTTCATCGACGTTTTTAATAAGCGCCGAAGCTTGCGCCAAGCCCATTTCCTCTGTGCGATCTGAATATTGCAGACGGCAACGTAAAGCGCCGCTCAAGCGCGTGTAAAGCTCACCCCAGGCGCGAATTCCCGGAGTGGAAAGCGCTTCAAGCAATGTTTCTTCTTTATCTGAAAGGAGCAAAGGCTTTAATTCACGCTGTTCATTCCAGTAAAAATCCGCGGCTTGCAGCTCGGGATGATTTAAAACTTGGCGTAAAAACTCTTCGGAACAGCGGCGCAAATAATTTTGCACAGGAATCAAAGCTTGCCACAGACGCGAGCTCAAACTCTGCAGTTCTGAATACTTGGCCTGAGCCGCGGTGTCCGCGGAATTCACTGATAGCACACAATTCAAATAAGTGCCTAAGTTGGCGGAAAGCACAGAGGCTTCTTCTCTTTCCAGGAGGATTTTCTGAACCGCGGGAACGAAAGGCGCGCCAAGATCTGTAGAGACTTCCGCAGCTTGGCGCAGTTCCGTTTCAAGTGTGCTCACCTGCGCTTCAAGGTTTTCGGTTTTTTTCAGCAATAAAGAAAAATCCGCGGCATATTCCGCGGATTCATAAGAAGGATATTCTGATTCGATATTCCAGGCCATTTTTTCCATAGACTCGCAAGCCTACTCTTGCACCCAAGGCCTGTCTAGAGCGGACTTCCGCGTCAGTTCGTTGCAAAAGCCCAGAATAAATCATTTTGCTCGTTAAACTCTTTAACGAGAGCGCGCGGGATCTTTTCGCCCTTGAAAGCAAAATGAAAGAACTGCAACTGATGGGAATCCCCATCGCCAATCAACTGCAAATTCGGGTTGTGCCCGCCGCGGACAAGGATCATGATTTGCTTTGAACCTTGCGGAACGTTTTTATAGTGATACACCGCCTGTGGAGACGGTGTTGCGCCGTCATCGGATCCTTGGAAATAAGTCACGGGAACTTTCACCGGATAGCGGGCCGCGGAGTAACTCTTCACTGTGGTTGCGCGCAACTGACGGCAAGTCGCCGGAGACTGTGTATCAACGGCGGGACTCAATTTTCCTTGCACCAAAGCATCGGCAATACTGACGTAAGGCAACGCCAAACCCAACTCCTGGCAAGAGATCATGTAGTAGGGAATTTCATTGGCAATAAAAAGCGGATGCGGTGTGTACGGCAAAGGCTCGTACATGCTTTTCATGTCGGCGACAAAACTTGCAAACGTTCTTTCATCTTCCAAACGCAGAAGTTTTTCTTTCACCGCTTTCAAACCTTCCGTGTACATCAACTGCCCGCGACTCCACTGTGAAAACCATGTGTTCGGCACACCATGCACAGTGCTGATGCTTTCCATGCGCTTAAGAATATTTTCAGGCAAGCCGTTCAGCATCTTCTGCAAAAGCTTGCGGCGATGAGGCGCATCCCACAAACCGTGATCTCCGGAATATACAACACCTTCCAAAATCGCCGCGCGCGTCGCCGCCGGAAAAAAGGAAGCATAGATCGTCGCCGGCACCGTGCCGTAAGAGATTCCGTACACAGTCCACTGCGGAATTTGCAAAAAGCGGCGGATCATCTCCGCATCACGCGCGACATTTTCCGAAGAGTAAAAAGCGGGATTAAGATATTGGCTCACAGTCGCAGGACGAGAACAGCCAACCCCTCGATGTTCCATGATCAAAACGTTGTACGGCATCGGCGCATTGAACAAACCCCAGTGCACCGTCTGACCGGGACCGCCGGTGAAATAGATCAGAGTTTCTTTGTTCTCGTCATAGCCACCGGAAAAGAAAGCGTAAACATCAGTCGTGCCTTGCGCAGGATCGGCATAATCAACCGGAACCGTGACGTAGAAACCGTTTTCATGGGCCACAAGAGACTTGTACGTCTTTTCACACAAAGTGCGACCGGATTCATAGGTGGAGGCATTGGGAAGAGTGAGCTGAGCTTGCGCGCGGAAAGCCGCAAGCGACAAGAAAACTAAAATCAACTTTTTCATGAAGAGGGTTTTAAGAGATTCGTCGCCGTTTCCCAAGAAACTTACGAACGGCTTAGAAATTTTCTAATGCTTTGCCCTCTAAAAAGAAGGCGGGATCACGGTTTTGCTGTAAGCCGGATTCTGTCCCAATCACCAGGTCCCATAATTTGTCCCGATAATCGTAGATGATCATTCCTCTGGGAGTGCCATTACTGACACCCTCAAGCGATCTTACCCGAAGGCTACGGACTGGCCGTCCTACTAGTGCCTCCCTATTTGATCTTGCTCCGCGCAGAGTTTGACTGTTTTCACTCCAGCGACTCCCCTGAAGGCTCCCGTTCCCGCCTCCAGGCTCAATGCCCTGGACATTCTCTCTGTTTCACTGTTCCTAACGTTACCGTCGAGGGGCGTTACCCCTTGCGCTGCCATATGGAGTCCGGACTTTCCTCTCTAATTTCAAGAATTTAGAGATTTATTAGAGCGATCATCCGCAAAACCGAAGGGGATTTCTAACACCCCCCGGCAATTAGCGCAAGAAGTGTTTTCTTCAATCCCGTTTTATTTTAATTTCTTAGCATCGATTACAAAAGGATTTAAACATGAAGATCTTGGTATCTCTACTCGCGTTCGCATTAACTTTGGCTTTGACCTCTCCTTCCCTGGCTTCAGATGAAAAGCACGAGGGTGGCGGACACGGCAATCTGGCAGAGAAAATGAACGCATTGTTCCCGCAGCCTGCGGACCAACCTGCAAAACGCGATGTTCCCGCTAAACCTGAGCTTTCTTCTCCTGCTTACTTCGCGGAAGTGCAAGGTGACAAAGTTTCATTGCAGTGGAAACCGGTTGAAGGCGCTGACGAGTACCACGTTCAAGTAGCGACAGACCCTAACTTCAAATGGCTGGTTGCTAACGAATACCACCACAAAGCGACTTCTTTGGATGTAAACGGTTTGGAAGCAGGCAAGCACTATTTCTGGCGCGTTTCCGCGGTGAAATCCCACAACTGGAACACCTTCCGCAAAAGCTTCTTTGCGACTTCCATGTTCGCAACTCCCTCCGCGAAGTAATTACATTCTCGCGGAGTTAGAGTTATTAACAGTCACTTCCTCGCGGGGAACTCGAACAGTCATCCCCGCCATCGCCCGGCAAGATTCGGCGCACTTACGGCAAATCTCAGCGCAGTTCAGGAAAACATCATCATATTCATAACGTTCGCATTCAACCGCACAGGCGTTGCAAACTTCAAAGCACAGTTCACAAGACTGATGATGGAATTCCGATTCACCGATCAAAAGTTTTGCGGAAAGCTGACAGGCATCAATGCAATACTGCAATAATGCCAAATGCTTGCCCGAAAAGGCCGTCCCTTTTTCCTCCAAACAATAGTGGAAGGTTTCAAGGCAACTGCGGGCGCAGGTAAGACACAGATTAATGCACTTGGTGACATCGCTGTCCTGAATTTGATGATTGGGCATAACTTCCTCCCGTCCTCTCTTTATTTTCCTCTCAAACCGCGGCAGAAAAAATCTTTTCCCGACGAAGCTGTTACAGAGCAAACCGAAGTATTTTGCCGAGAAACATTCTTTTTATTTTTTCCATTTTTTTTCGAGGCCGTGTCTCTGCTTGTGAAGATCTGGACAAGGAAGACGGCAATTACAGATTTTTAATTTCTTACAATTTTTTGTAATTTAATTAAATTTGGATAATCTGGAAAGATGGGGCGCATGACACAATCGGTTTATAAAGCTCTTTTAAACTCCAATGCGATTATAGAATTTGATGTCAAAGGTAATATTTTGTGGGCTAACGCCAATTACCTGAAACTCATGGGTTACGAGCTCCATGAGATTGTTGGAAAGCACCACTCGATTTTCTTACCGGAATTTCATCAGCACGAGTTTGAGTATAAAGAAATGTGGACCCACCTTGCTGAGGGCCACTTTCAGTCGGGTGAATTTAAGCGGGTTTCTAGAAAAGGCACCTACATCTGGATCCAAGGCTCTTACACTCCTGTTCGTAATGTGCATGGGGAAGTCATTAAGATCGTTAAGATGGCTTTGGATATAACCGAAAAACGCCGTCTGGCGGAAAATCTCGAAAAGAAAAATAAGGAATTGGTTTCCACGGCGGCCAAAGCCAAAGCGGCGACCTACGCCAAATCCGTCTTCCTGGCTAATATGAGCCATGAGATCCGTACACCTTTGAACTCGATCATTGGTATTACGGATGCTTTGGCGGAAACAGAACTGACTCCAGATCAGGCGACCTTTGTTGAAATTCTACAAAGAGCGAATCACCAACTGATGACCATTATTAATGATATTTTGGATCTTTCCAAAGTCGAAGCCGGTGAAATTGAACTCAAGCCGCAAGCCTTCGAGCTGCAAAAGCTTCTCGATGAATTGGTGGCCGTTCTCGGATTCCGCGCTCGTGAAAAAGGTCTGAGCCTCAATGTGCAAGTGGAAGCTGACGTAGAGCCTTGGTATTACGGAGACGTGGATCGTTTGCGCCAGATCCTGATGAATCTTATTAATAACGCCATCAAGTTCACCCACAAAGGGGAAGTGACATTGAGAGTGGCCAAAAACCGCACGTCCCGTCCGGGGAATTTACTCTTCTGTGTCGCCGACACTGGGATTGGTATTCCCAAGCATAAATTCAAACACGTCTTTTTGCCATTCACGCAAGCGGACGACACAACCACGCGCCGTTACGGCGGCACGGGCTTGGGCCTTTCCATTGCTAAGAACATCGTGCAATTGATGAACGGAAAAATCTGGCTTGAAAGTGAAGAGAACGCGGGAAGCGTGTTCTATTTCACGGTATCCATGCCCGTCACCAGCGAGCCTAAAACCGTGCGCTCCATGCCTTATAAACTCAATGATATCCGTCATCAGATTTCCGATGAGCGCTTAAAAATTCTTATCGTTGATGACGTCGATGATAACTGCAATCTCTTTGGAATTTATCTGCAAAAGACCATTCACCATATCACTTATGCTCACAGTGGAATGGAGGCGCTGGACTTGGTTCGGCAGGCTCCGTTTGATGTGATCTTTATGGATGTGCAGATGCCGGGAATGGATGGCCACGAAGCCACCCGTCATATTCGCGCGCTGGAAAAAGAATTGGGCCGGACGCCGGCAAGAATATTTGCCTGCACGGCCAACGCTTTTGCTGAAGACGCTGAAAAGAGTTTGCAAGCTGGATGCGACATGCATCTTTCCAAGCCCATCCGCAAAGACACGTTAATTAAGGCCATCAATTCTCTGATAGAAACACAGGAAGCTGTTTGTTAAGGCGGTGCTGATCAAGCACCGTCTCTCGCGACAGGCCGCCGTCTTCTTCCACGGCGTAGAACACTTGCACGTCGCGCGGATTTTCGCTCCAGTGATATATCATTCCTGCGCACATCTTACAGGGCTTGTGTGTGGAGTACAGAACGGCTCCCGACGGAATTTTCTTTCCCGACTCACGGAACCACCGCTGTACAAGGTTGACTTCAGCATGCAGCGTTTTATTGCGTGAATTGGAATTCACTCCATAAGACAAGAGCTCGCCGTTACCATCGATCAGCATTGCGGCAATGGCGCGATCGTGGTCATGCAAGACAGCACCACGGGGCACACGTGTCGCCATTCCAAAAGACAGACGCAGGTAATCTTCTGCTTGAGACGGCGTATAAGTTTTCAACCACTGCTGAATATCACTCACCGCCACCGTATTTTCGGTATTAAGATGAGCGCTTCGGCACAAAAGATCACCGCTGGTGCCGACTTCCTCAAACTGCACTTGTAAATTCAGTGCGTGATTGATGGGAAGGATGTGTTCACTGACTCTTTTAGCGACGACCTTCACCATGCCCCGGCACATTTCCGTTAGCGCCGCTGTGGTGTAGATCCGTTGGCGCAGAATAAAAAAACTATGATCGATAAAGCGGTCGAACAACCCTTGCAGCAGCTTCACCACGGCGGAGGAAGGTGCCGTTTTATCTTGCGGAAAGCGCGCAAAATAAACCACACCTTTGTGCTCGACAAAAGCCGACTCAAAACCTGCAGAGGCGAGTAAAAAAGCTATGTGCTGCGCCTTTTTTTCTTCGGACATGGAGGAATTGGTACCATAACGCGCGGACTTTGTCTAAAAAGAGGTATGGACATGATCAAAAACCGCCTCGAGAAGAACTACAAAAAACTCAAAAGCTGGACCGAGCGCCATCAAATCGAGGCTTACCGCCTTTATGACCGTGATATTCCTGAATACCCCTTCATCGTCGACGTGTACAAGGACCATTACCTTGTCTATGACAAAAGCGATCCGGTAAAAGACAAAGATAAAAACCATCTGCCTCACGTGGTTGAGGCTTTGAAAGCGCTTTTCCGCTGTGCAGACGATAAAGTCGTTATTAAAAAGCGCGAGCGCCAGGAAGGTCTTAAACAATACGAAAAACTGGGCGATAAAGAAGACACGCTGGTTGTGCGTGAGTCGCAAGCTCTGTTTAAGATCAATCTCTATGACTATCTCGACACGGGTTTATTCCTGGATCACCGTCCGATGCGCCAGAAAGTTTTTAAAATCGCCAAAGGCAAAAAATTCCTAAATCTTTTTTGCTATACCGGCTCGGTCAGTGTTTTTGCCGCTCTGGGCGGGGCGCGCACGACCAGTGTGGATATGTCGCAAACCTATTTGCGTTGGGCTCAAGATAATTTTTCTTTGAACGGAATTGATTTCGGCGATCACAGTTTTGTGAATGCGGATGTGCTGGAATGGTTGCGCGGGCACCGGGGCCGCGCCGCTTACGATATTATTTTTCTGGATCCGCCGACGTTTTCAAATTCCAAGAAAATGGAAGACACGTTTGAAGTGGAGCGCGATCAGGATTTCCTTGTGGACTCATGCATGAGCATGCTTCGTCCTGACGGCGTGCTTTATTTTTCCAACAACAAGCGTAAATTTAAGATCTCCGAAAAAATTCTGTCGAAATACAGTGTCACTGATATCACGGAGTTCAGTATCCCCCAGGATTTTCACGATAAGAAAATCCACTGCTGCTTTGAAATTAAAAATAAATAAGAGACCTGACGCCATAGTAAGGTGAAAAAAAATTACGCCTCGTTTTACGATTTTGATCAAACTTTTAAAAACGAGGTGTACCGTGATCCGAAGACTGCAAAAGCTCTCTCTGGGAGCCCTGATTGTTTCCGCAACTGTCTCCACTGCCATCGCTAGTGAGCGTATCTCCGCACCGACGCGTGTGGCACGCCCCACTCAGTTTGTGATGGTGGGTTTTGACGGCGGTTTGAATCTGCAACAATGGCAGGTGACCCGCGACTTCGCTGCGGAAATGCGAAAGAACCAAAAACCCATCAACTTCACTTATTTCTTGAGCGGTGTTTACTTCCTTCGTGATGCCAACCGCCACTTCTACGCTCCTCCCCGTCACGATGTCGGTTTCTCCAATATCGGTTTCGGCCGAAGCGCTCCTGAAATCGCCGACCGTTTGACTCAGTTGAATGATTCCTTCCTTGAAGGACACGAGATCGCTTCCAAAGCCAACGGCCATTTTGACGGCGCGGCTGAAGGCTGGAATGCGCAAGATTGGGATGCGGAATTCCGCCAATTCAACGACATTCTTTTCGGCGCTTACTTCAACAACGGTCTGACTCCGAACGCGAAATATCCACAAGGTTTTGCACTGTCTGAAAAAGACATCGTGGGCTTCCGTGCGCCAGCATTGGGCTTTAACGATGAAATGTTCCAAACTTTGAAAGCGTACAACTTTAAATACGATGTTTCTGTGCCAGGTGAAATGACTCAGTGGCCGGCGAAAGATAAATACGGCGTGTGGCGCATTCCTGTGCCAATGATCGAAGTCGCGGGCACCGGCAAAAAAATCATCGGTATGGACTACAACTTCTATTATGTGCAGTCCAAAGCCAAAGAAGATCTGGCAAATCGTGAAGCGTACCGCAAACAAATGTACGATTCTTATTTGAACTATTTCTTCTTGAACTACTACGGCCGTCGCGCGCCGATCAGCTTGGGTCACCACTTTGAAAAATACAACGGTGGCGCTTACTGGGATGCTTTGCAGGACTTCACAAAAGCTGTTTGCGGCATGCCTGAAGTGAAATGCGTGAGCTACAAACAATACGCAGAATGGCTGGAATCTTTGACTCCGGATACTCTGAAAGCGTATCGCTCCGGTCAGTTTGACCTCTTGCCACGCCCTCGCCGCCCGAACTCTTTCCAACCGCAATTGCCGGTGGAAAAAGGACAGCTGGAGACGGTTCAGCTTGAGCACTAACTCTTTGAAAGTCCGATTTTTTTCAAAGTATTGAAAAGCGACCAAAAAGACCTTGTCAGGGGGGTGAAAAGATCTTAGAACCCCCCTTTTAAAAAACCTGTTTTTTCTGGGGAGGACAAGGAATTGAAAGCTTTAGGTCGCCATATTTTGGTTGAGTTCAGTGGTTGTAACGCCGAAGTTCTAAACGATGTTTCGATTATCGAAAAAAGCATGATTGAAGCCGCGCAAATCGCGGGCGCTACGGTTATTAATTCGACTTTTCATCACTTTTCTCCATGGGGAGTCAGTGGTGTTGTGGTGATCCAAGAAAGCCACCTTGCTATTCACACTTGGCCTGAATACCGCTATGCCGCGGTCGACCTCTTTACGTGCGGCGATTCCGTTGATCCGTGGGTTTCTTTTGAGCACCTTAAAAAAGCTTTCCAAGCCAATTACTCCGCGATCGAAATGAACCGCGGCTCTTTGCACGTCATTCAGAAAACAGATTTCCGCCCCAAACACATGCGCACCGAACCATCGTTCGATTTGCGCAAAGGTTTCCAAATCGAACGCAATGTGTGGTTCACCGATAAGGATGAAAACCAAGCTTTGTCTTTGCGCTACACCGGCGATGTTCTTTTCGATGAGACGACTCCGTTTCAGCGTGTGCGCGTTTTGGATTCTTACTCTCACGGAAAATTCCTGGCCATCAACAATATGGTGATGTGTTCTGAGCGCGATGAATTCCACTACCATGAAATGATCACTCACCCGGTGATGCAAGCTCACGGTAAAGCGAAAAATATTCTGGTCATCGGCGGCGGTGACGGCGGCACTATCCGTGAAATCTTTAAGTACGATCAAGTTGAAAAAGTCACGATGGTGGAAATTGATGAAGCCGTGATCCGTGCTTCCAAGCAGCACCTTCCAAATGTGGCGAGCGAGTTCGGCAATCCGAAATTGAACCTCATTATCGGTGACGGCATTCAGTTCGTGAAAGATGCGGCTCCGAGCACCTACGACGTTATTATCGTGGATGGTTCCGATCCTGTCGGTCCTGCGCAAGGTCTTTTCACAGCGGAGTTCTATGCCAACTGCAAAAACGCACTGAAAGACGGCGGTCTTATTGTTACACAAGGTGAATCTCCGATGTTCCATGAGGGCACTTTCGTCGAGTTGAATCAGTGTCTGAAAAAGATCTTCGGCACATCCCATGTCCACACCATGCTGTTCCATGCGACCACATACCCATCAGGAATGTGGAGTTTGCAAGTAGGCGTTAAGGGCAGTCATCACCCAGCGAAAGACTTCAGCAAAGACAACGCGCGCCAATTCGCGAAGAGCAAAGGTCTTAAGTACTACAATGAAGAGTTGCACACTGCAGCCTTCTCTTTGCCTACCTTCGTCAGAACGATGCTCGGCGAAAATGCTTAATTAATAGACCGCCTCCTGTTTTCATTATAGTTTCAATTGGGACTAACAAGCAGGCCACGGATGTGGCCGCAACAACAGGAGGCGTAAATGTTCAAACTTCCCACTCTTCCCTACGCAAAAAATGCTCTGGCTCCTTTGTTCAACGAAGAACAAATGACTTATCACTACGACAAGCACCACAAAGCTTATATCGATAACTTGAATAAGTTCATGGAAACAGACGCGTCTTTGAAAGGTAAATCTCTGGAAGAAATCGTTCTTTCTTCTTCTGGCGGCGTTTTCAATAACGCGGCTCAAGCGTGGAACCACACTTTCTTCTGGTTCTGCATGACTCAAAACGGTCAAGGCGGCAAACCTTCCGCGGATCTCGAAGCGGCAATCAAGCGCGACTTCGGTTCTATGGATGAGTTGAAAGCGAAATTCGTCGATGGCGGCGTGAAAACTTTCGGTTCCGGCTGGATCTGGCTGTGCACAGATGCTTCCGGCAAATTGAGCTTGGTATCCACTTCCAACGCGCAAGTACCGTTTACAAACAACGGTCCTGCACCGATCTTGGTTGCTGACGTTTGGGAACACGCTTACTACGTTGATTACAGAAACTTGCGCCAAAAATATCTTGAGACTTTCTGGTCTCAAGTGAACTGGAACTACGTTTCTGAAAACTACGCGGCGAAAAAAGTTCGCGACGTTACCAAAGTCATGACGTAGCCGTTCGCTCCTTCGCGGAGTTGAACTCAAACAAAAAAGGGATCGGTTGTACCGGTCCCTTTTTTATTTGTTCAAAGTGTTCAGCAAAAGCTGCATTTCGCAGGCCGCGTTCTACAAGCGCAGCCACTTCCGTCTGGGATCTTTTTTATCCACCGGCCACGAAGTCCAGCGCACGTTTAGTTCCGTAGCTTTTAAGAAATTATCAAGAATCAATTCCGCATCATCTTTCTGCCAGAAATCCGCTGCGTGGGAATTTTTGCCTTTCAAAGCGATATCCGAAACCAATGAGTAAACCATTCCACTCATCGGTGGAATTAAAAAGCCCATAGTCGATAAGACACCTTGCAAGCGCGACAGCACAGCTTTTCCACCTACAGAGTGCATAAGCACAAACACCGCGCAGGGTTTTCCCATCAGCGCATCTGAGGCTTCCAGGTCCGTCATATCCTCGAGCAGTTTTTGCAATGGACTTCCCCAGGAATCCCAGTAAGTGCCGGTCACAAAAATAATGCCGGAAGCAGCTTCGATTTTCTTGCGCAAAGAAGGACTGTAAGGATTTTTCGCCAAGTGGACCGTGTCCACCGTCGCGCGGGTTTTTAAAAGCACCGCGATCGTTTTCATCCACAAAGCGCAATTGCCTTTGTCACCGGAAGGACTGCCGTTCAGTATCAAGATTTTTTTCATGCACATTTATTATGGTCTGGATTCACACGGTCGCCAAGAAAGGAAAGCAACCGGCGAAAAAAAGAAGGGCGCCAAACGCTGGCGCCCGTACATGGAGGGATGGGAAAAGGACCGCATTTAAGGGTAACTAACTCTCATTCAAGCCACCTCCTTGGTTAAACAGCTTCGTATTCCAGCATCGGATCGTGGCGACCATGCTGGGATTTACGCGAGGACCGTTTGCTTAGAATGCTTTTCAAAGCACCTACGGTATTAGCAACACATCTTTTAAAATTCTCATCCGTTTTGCGTACTTTGATTACATTGCGAAGGCGGGAGGGTTTTAGGATGACCTCACAAATGTAACTGGGTTTGCGCGTGTGAGTGCGGTGTCGATCTGTTTCTACCCGCACCGTGAGGTGGGCACCACTGTCATACTTGAAGAAATCTTCAACGGCTCCTTCAACTTTTTCCAAAAGGTAAGCTTCAAGGTTTTCAGTCTTAGTGATGTCCCTGTAGTAGATGTCTGTTTGCATATCTACCTCCTTCTGACCCTCATTATCGTAGAGAAGCATGATTTCTTTAAATATATAATTTCGATGACTTACTTAGTTTAAAACTATATATTAACGCTACCAAGCATGGAGTTCCGCAGAGCTCTCAAGGACTTAAAGGTCCGCAGCGAAAGGCCAGTTCCAAAAAGGTCCTAAAAAAGGCTTGTCATCAGGGGGTGTATTGCGATGTTTAACTACAACCACCTTTATTACTTTTATGTAACGGCGAAGTTGGGCGGCGTGAGTAATGCCGCTAAGTACCTGCATATCAGTCAACCTTCACTCAGCTCACAATTAAAAGTTTTTGAAGCTGCCATAGATCAAAAACTCTTCGAAAAAAAAGGCCGTAATCTGCAACTGACTCCTGAGGGAGAACGCGCCTTCGCTTACGCTAAAAAGATTTTCGATATCGCCAGCGAGTTTGCTGACAGTCTGCGATCTCCGTCGGAAAAACAAAGCACGAAAATCCGCATCGGTGTCACAGACCAAGTGGAAAGACCGTTTATCGCCGATCTGCTCAATCCTTTGATTAAAGACCGCCCCCGCCAAACCGAAAAGATTTTTTTCGTCAGTTCCGCACCCTCGGAGATCTTGGTGAACCAATTGCGGGCCGAAGAAATTGATCTTGTTCTTACCAATAAACCTATTTACGCCGAAGATGTTCGCGAACTTGCTTCCGCAAATATGCCGGTCAATCTTATGGTGACGACCCAGAACCTGCGCGATTCAAAAATCCGCATTTCGCGCAACACTTCAGCTCGAGAGTTTCTCAATGCCGTACCGTGGGGCTTGATCATTCCGTCTTACAAAATGAAATTGCGCCACGAAACGGATTTGTTCTTTCAAGAAATCAAAGCGCGCAAGAAGGTGGTTTTAGAAAGCGATATTATGTCGGTGGTCGGAAGAGCGATTATTGACGGCGCCGGCGTGGGATTCTTGCCGGTGCCTTATGTATTAGAAGAAGTGCGCAGCGGAATCCTCACGCTGATCGGCCCGAAGGCCGGCTACTGGAAGCATTCCCTTTATCTGCTGGGCAGAAAGGATGCGCACTATGATGAAACCATTGAAGACGTCAAACTCAGTGTTAAACGCATGGAGAAAATCGTTTAATACGGCTGACGTTCCTGGCTGTTCCCCAAATCCATCGCCATCACCAGCGCAATCTTCGTGTACACGGCAGAGTGCTTGAAGTTGGAGTCCGGCGAAATGATATCGTTGGACGTATGAATGTTCTGATTGCTGCCGCGGAAAGTGGCTTCAAACGGCATGAGTGCCGGATAGCCTTGGCGATTCCATGAAGCGTGATCGCTGCAACCATAACCGCACTTATCATCCACGATGCGCGCGTGCAGATAAGTTTCATTCATGGCTTTTAAATAATCACGCAGCCAAGCGCTGGTGAAATCGTTCATGCTGCCGATCACAAATTCGCCGGAGCCCGGAAACAAAGTCATATCCAACTGTAAAACAGCGACGACATCTTTTTTCTCGGCCCTGTATTGCTTTGCGATTTCCGCCGAACCCAAAAGGCCCGACTCTTCGCCGGCGTACCAGAAAAACTCAATGGTGCGCTGAGGCTGTTTTTTCGTCATCAGAATGCGCAACGCTTCGATCAAGTTGGAAGAACCTGAAGCATTATCGTCAGCTCCCGGTGCACTCTTGCTATTGCCACCCCAGGACTGATTGATGGAATCAAGGTGACCGCCCAGAACGATGATCTCATTCGGACGAGTGCTTCCCGGAATACGCACACGCAAAGAATTCTGTTTTGTTGAAGAGTGAGTGATTTCCGAAATTTCATACGGCACGGTCGCACCGGCAAGCATCGCCTCCAGACGTGTTTTCATCTCCTCGACGTGACGGTTCGGTTGCGGATCGCGGTTATAGCGGTTCGGGAAAGAAGACAGCCACTGCACGTAAGAACGCAAGTTGCTATCGCTGACTTCGTTCAAAGCCGCTTCAATCTGCGCGTCTTTTTGCAAAGCCATGATTTTAAACGGCGCTCTTTCATAAAGCGCGTTTTTCTCTTGAACCTTGGCAAGGTCGCTGAGCATTTTGTCAAAACCGTGCGACTGCAGAGTCACATCACCGCTCAAATCCTCAAAGCCGCCACACTTCCCCACGGAGTGAGCACGCTCTTGAATTCTCTGTAGCATCTCAGGAGTCACAACGGTGTAACCCACTTCGGTGGCTTCATCTTTGGCAAGCACCGGTATATTGAGTGCGCGCAGATCTTTGAGATCGGCAAGAATCGGTTTTGTGTCGAATTTTTCCAGAGTCGGAACGTGCGCACGCGCCGTCGCTGCGACGAATAAAAGCGCCATCATGGCAATTTTCATATTTCAATCCTTTGAAAAATAATTACCGTACAGTAATCGTAGCTAAATTGTCCGCGTATTGGCAAAGACAATTCGCTTATTTTTTCAACATGATTTAAGATGGCCGCGCTATGAATAAAGACGTTCTTTTGGTCACCCTGAATTCCTCTTATCCGCACACCTCTTTTGGTCTTCGCTATCTCATGGCCAATTTAGGTGAACTGCAAGAACGCGCGCAGATCATGGAGTTCACCATTCAACGGGAACCTCGCGATATCGCGGAAGTTTTGCTGCGTCAAAAAGCCAAGATTATTGGCCTCGGCGTGTACATTTGGAATGCCCAAGAGTCTTTAGAACTTGTTTCTCTATTAAAAAGAATCAGCCCGGAAACAATCGTCGTCCTCGGCGGTCCTGAGGTCAGCCACGAATCGGAAAGCCAAACCATCTGCCAGCTCGCCGATTACACCATCAAAGGTGAAGCAGATTTTCTCTTTTATGAATTCTGCAAAAACTATCTCGAAAGCGGTGTTTTGCCCGAGCAGAAATACATCTCCGGCGCTCTTCCCGATATCAAAAAAATCAAATCACCGTACAGTCTTTACAGCGATGAAGACATCCGCAACCGCGTGATCTACGTCGAAGTTTCACGGGGCTGTCCTTACCGTTGTGAATACTGCTTATCCTCCCTGGATAAGGCCGTGCGCAGTTTTGAACTGACGGAGTTTCTTGCCGAAATGGAAAAACTGCTCGAGCGTGGCGCGCGCCAGTTTAAATTTATCGACCGTACTTTCAACCTCAGTCCCACTACTTGCACCACGATTTTAAGCTTTTTCTTGGAACGCATGCACTTGGGCTTGTTTCTGCACTTTGAAATGGTGCCGGACCGTCTGCCGGTGGAAATTCGCGATCTCATCAAACAATTCCCTCCGGGAGCTTTGCAGTTTGAAATCGGCATTCAAACCTGGAACCCGGAAGTGGCGCGCTTAGTGAGTCGTCGTAACGATTATGAAAAGGTCAAAGACAACTTCCGCTTCCTTGCTGCGGAAACCGGAGTCCATACGCATGCCGATCTTATTGTGGGCCTTCCCGGTGAGGATCTGGAGAGCTTTGCCCGCGGCTTTGATACTTTGGCGGAACTGCAACCCCATGAAATTCAGGTGGGGATTTTAAAAAGACTTAAAGGCGCGCCGATCGCCCGTCACGATAAGGACTGGGAGATGGTCTACTCCGCACATCCGCCGTTTCAGATCCTGCGCACTAAAACCATGGACTTTGCGACTCTGCAAGTGATGAACCGCTTTGCGAAGTTCTGGGATCTTTACGCCAATAGCGGTGTCTTTAAAAACTTCATGGCTGTTTTACGTGAAAAATCCGCGCAAAGAGACGACCGTTCGTTCTTTTGGCAGTTTTACGAATTCAATGAATATCTGACGACCCGTTATGCGCAGTCATTCGGAATTTCTCAGCTCAGTCTTTTTGAGACGGCCTTCATTTACCTGCAAGAACAGTTTGGCTGGTCTGAACAAAACGCCAAAGAAGTGATTTTGAATGACTACAAGGCGACAGGAAAAATGGATTTGCCGAAGTTCTTAAAAGCGCCGGTGAAAAATCAGCTTGGCGGTTCTGAAAAAGAAAGGGCTTTGCCTAAACGGCAACAAAGACATCTTGCCGGGAAGGTCGAGTCTTATTCTTCATAAAAAAGCTCGACGCCAGTAAAAGACCGAAACCGGAAACCAGAAGGGCGCTGCGGATGTACATGAAACGCAGCCACTGCGAACGCACCTCAATCCAATCCGGTGGCGGTGATACCGTCTGCCAGCTGTGTATAATCTGGTTGATAGGCAGATTGCCCACCCAGCTCATCAAAAGTTCATCTGTCACACAGATTAACGCGAACAAGATTAAAAGAAATTCGAGAGACTTCCACTCTTTGCGCAAAAGATAGAGACTGCTCACCATTAACACGGTCACTGCGGCATAAAGCACGGCCGTCCACTCTGGAAAGCTTAAATCCATGGTCTGGTGAAGTTCAATGTAGGATGTGGCGGAGAGTTGCTCTATAGCCGGGCCCATCCCTAAGACAAATGCAAAGGAACTGCCGGCCATCAAGCCCACCAAAAGCAGGCTCGCATACCGTATATAAACCGAAACGTTCATGGGCGCCTTTCTATAATTTATGTTTATACATCCACAAGTTTCTTTTTTGAAATGCCCGGACGTTTAATGTTCACGCATCTTTTTTGCAAAACCCGTGTATCCAATCATGGGAACCTTGGTGAAACGGAAACGGAAGTCCGGCGGAACCACGCCGGTAAAAAGCATCTTAAAAAATGCCTTCTGCAGGAACACCGGGCGCAAGCCACGCACACTCATCGTTTCCATACCAAGATCATCCATCCAATCACGTAACTTATTGGGATCAATGAATAATGAATAAACATGGTAATCCTTGGGAGTGTTCTTTACGAACCATTCGACGCCTTTAATGACAATCAAATAGGACAGAGGATTTTTGTTAAATGTATTGAAAAAGAATAAACCACCCGGGCGCAAAACCCGCACTGCTTCGGAAAGAACCCGGCGCGGATCGGAGACGTGTTCAAGCAGATCCATGGCCAGCACAACATCAAAACTTTCCCGTGGAAAAGGAGCCTGATAAACGTCGCCTTGCAGGTAGCGCACAGTGCGTGTCGAATCACGGGACTCGGCCACTTTCAAACTCGATGTGGAGAGATCAATCCCGGTGACCGTGTGACCGGCTTTGGCCAGTTCATTGGAAAGAAAACCCGCACCGCAACCCATATCAAGAATCTCGGCGTGATAGCCGATATTGCGGCGGATTTGTTCCAAGATCCACGGGACCTCCAAACGGTGCTGACTGCGGAGTAAAGCCACGGGATCATCCTGCGCCTCGTACCAGCGTTCGGCGAGTTGATCATAGACTTCGTTATTAACAATCTCCTTATCCAGCTTTGCGAGCTCCGAATCCATGCGCTCCCCTTTGGTTCTGACGTTGATATCAAGTTATCAAAATTGCGCTTCTTCTCGCGAGAACTGCGAAGTCCAGTGACAAGAATCACTCTTTTCGTTATTCTTGTTTCATGAATGAAATTGTTGAATCGGTGATACGATGGCTGTTCGCGCTTCAGATGGTGTTTTGGGGACTCAACGGTTTCTTTCACTGGATTCAGATCCGCCCGGCCGGCGCCGTGATTGAAAAGTTCGTGCAAGCTTGCATCGAAACACGCTTTATCATGCCCACTGTAAAACTGATTGAAATCGTTTTTGGCCTTTGTCTGCTTTTTGGTTTCCTAGTGCCCTTGAGCCTCGCGATTTTTGCGCCTTTGATGTTCATTGTCACCGGTTTGCATATTTGGCATAACCCGAGGCCATGGAGCGTTCTAGTGCCATGCACGCTTCCTTACATTCTGCTTCTTTTTTTCCACGGCAGTATATTATTACGACTTGTTCACTAAAAGCTTCGTAACTTGAGCGGTGACAGTGCGTTTTGTATAGGTCGGGCTGCCTATGCAACAAAAGAAAACTTCGCTCATTCTATTTAGTGCTGTTCTATTCTTGCTAAGCCTTTCGTGGCTGCTGTATTTACCGCCGCAGCCGCATGACATTCGCATCATCCATCCGAGCTTACGCACCACGGATGACGCCGCATTCACCGTTCATTCCGGAAATCAAGAAGGTTTGTACTGGATGAACTTCACATTGCCGGGGAAAGTAGTTTCGTTAGACCATCTGCTTTTAAGAACAGTCAACTGCGTGCACTCCGTGATCGTCGACAATAAAGACTGGAATGTTCCCGAAGGACGCACCTTGTGCAATAACGGAAAAGGCCTGCTTTATTCAGGCTTAGCCACGCAATTGCACAAAAAGACCGAATGGTCTATTGCCGGCAGCACGGAGGGTGGCAATTACGGGCTCATGGTCGATGTGGACTGGAAAGAGTGGCCTCTTTCTCTAGGACTGCTCGTTTTAACTTTATCTTTTGCAAGCCTGCTGTTCCTTCTGCTGCCCGTATTAAGTATTCCCGAACGAGCGGGTGCTGTTCTCCTGTTGTGTGTTGCCTTGGCCATTCGGTTTTATACTGTTTTTATTGTGTCGCCTCCACAACTGCATATCTATTCTGATATGGGAGCTTATTTGCAAAGAAGCTGGGAAATCGATCACGGTGTTTTCCATGTCAATCATCTTTTTCAGCCGGTGGGATTTACATTGTGGTCCCTGGGTCTGCGCAAACTGGGCGGCTTCGAGCTTTTCAATTGGTCGCAAGTGTTTTTGTCCTGGGGCACTGTCTTTTTGATCTATCTCATTGCGCGTAAACAGTTCGGTCGCGCGGCAGGACTTTTTGCTTTGGTGCTTTCCACCGTTCATATTCCCAATATCGGCATGGCCGGCTTGCACATGGCGGAAACTGCATACGCCTTTTTAATCACTTTTTCCTTATGGCTGCTTTTACGCATTTTCGCCGCGGATAAATACCGCGATTATTTCACTCTGGGTTTCATTCTCAGTTTGGCGTTTTATTTTAAAGGCAACCACGCATTTTTTATTCCTGTGTTTGCCGTGTGGGTTCTTTACCGGAACCGTTCTCATTGGTTCACTGGAATGAAGAAAGTCGGCGTCATGGCTCTTGGTGCCGCCTTAATTACAGCGGCTCACACGATTTGGACAGGACTCTATTACGATAAACCTTATACGGGTCCCACGGCCGGGGCCCTTAACTTTGTCGAAGGGAAATGCCCTTCCAAAGACAATCGCGATCCTACAGGTTCGCGATGGATGTCGCCTCTGTTCGGTGTCACCGGTGAAACGACGTTTAAGCAGTGGCCGGTTCCTTTCACCGATCAAGCTTATTTCTGGAAAGCCGGTTTTAAATGCGTGCAAGCCGAGCCCGCAGTGCTCGTTACAAGCTTGCGCTATATTTACTATTTATTCTGGGGAAACCCTCTGTGGCCCGTGACGACGACGCCGGTGCGCGACTGGTTTTTTACGTGGGAAAAGTTCTTCCACTACGTTTTGATTCCCCTTTCCGCGCTGGGAGCATTAGCCTACGCACGCAAAAAAGATCCTCTCACTGATGTGATGGCGTTGATGATGCTGACTCTGTTTTTCACCGTGTGGTTTTTCAAATCAGAAAATCGCTTTCGCGCTCCCTTTGATACGATTTTACTTTTATGGTCAGCGGGCGCTTTTGCATGGGCTCTTGCCAAAGTGCGGGCATGGCGTGAACGCTTTAATATTTTTTATTCAAGTACGCTCCAAAACGTTTCATCGTCCAGAGATGAAAGAGCGCTTGAGTCCAGCGATACATATACCACGGCATTCTCGGTTCAAAATCATGAATCGCTGCAATAACCGATTCGCCACCTAGGATCTCGCGGAATTCCAGCCGTCCGCGCACGGTTTTGCGCGCCAAAAGACCGCCACGCACATAGAAAAGCTGGCGGTCCACCCAGCTTCTTTGTGGAGCGTATTCTAGAATAAGCAGCTTTACGAACGGAAATCGCCACGCAAAATAAACCCAGTTCCCTTGCACTTCCACTTTTAAAAATCCCGGTTGAGTTTTAGGCAGATATTCCAAGTAAGCTTTCGCCACACTTTCCGCCGATTGCCCTGACGGCAGATCCATACGCTGAACCGAACGCATCACATGCCGTGGCGCCGCCGTATCATAGAAAGCCAAAGGCAAACGTTTTTCCGAATAATTCGCCAGCGAAATTTTCAAAGCCTCTTTGTAATCTGCAAGATGGTAACCGGGCACTTTCAACTCTCTTTGCGGATCAGTCACTAAAGGTGTGCGCAATCCGTTGACCATCGCATGCACCAGTGTGCGCGGCGCTTTCGTCACCAGACACACCCATAAAGTTGAAAGCCAGGAATTGACAAACGGAGTTCTCCACACACGGCGACGCAAGCCCAGCTGATAAGCTATTTCCATCATCATTTCCTGATAGTTGGTTTTCAAAGGACCGCCGACATCGAAAGTGCGATTGAAAACCTCCTCGTGGCCCACGCAATAGTTAATGCAAAAAGCGATATCCTGCAAAGCCACCGGCTGCAAAGAACTGCGAGTCCAGCGTGGGCAAATCAGAATAGGAAATTTTTCCGTGAGCCTCGTCATGATATGAAAAGCGGAGCCTTCCGAACCTAAGATCACTGAGGCACGTAAAATTGTTGACGGAATCGCGGATTTTAGGAAAATCCGCTCGATTTCCCAGCGTCCCCGTAAGTAACGAGGTGAACCTTCCGAGCGCGGTGGGCGCATGCCGCCTAAGTAAATGATCTGTTTCACACCGCTCTTACGAGCCGCCCTGACAAAATTATCTGCGACGATGAGATCAAAATCATCGAAGGTTCCTTGTGTGAGATGTGCCGAGGGCCGCATGGAATGAACAAGATAAATCGCGACGTCGATATCTTGCAGAGCGCGTTCGGCGTCCAGAAGGCTGAATAAATCACAACAACGCCACTCCACACCTTCTTCCGCGGGACGCTCGGAACGGCTGAGGGCGACGACCTCGTGATTCTTCTTTAGAATTTCTATCAGCGCTTTTCCGACAAAACCGCTGGCTCCAGCTACGGCGACTTTCACAGCATCTCCCTTAGAAAAAAAAGCGTATCATACTGACGTCCAGAGTCTAAAAAGAATCGACAAAATACAGGCACTTAGGTTCACCTTGACAAAATTAAAAGCGAACGCATGGGAAATTTCCGCGCGCTTTTCACGAACTTGACAAGATTTTTTGCACACACATCTTTGCTATGAAAGAACTCACTAGATCTCGTAATAAGGAGGTTGCTATGAGACTACTGACACCTTACTGGCCGATGCAAAGAACCACAGATCTTTTTACTGAGATGGAGCGTTTCTTTGACGATATCGCCAGAGAGCCCGTTTCCGCAGCGAAAAGCTTTTCACCCTTCTGCGATGTTCAAGAAAATGAAGACCGCTATGTCATCAGCGCGGATCTTCCGGGTGTGAAAAAGGACGATATTAAGATCGAAATGAACGATAACGTCCTCACACTTTCCGGAGAACGCAAGCGTGGTGAACAGGCCTTTACTTTCACGCGCAGTTTTACGGTTCCCCGCACGGTGGATTTCGATAAAGTCGCCGCCCATCACGCGGATGGTGTGCTGACAATCGAACTTCCGAAAGCCGCGCTGGCAAAGAGCCGCAAGATCGAAATTCAATCAAAAACCGGGGATTCTGAAACACTCAACAGTTCTACTCACTAAAATTCTTCCTTCCCCCTTCCCTCTTAAAAGGGCTTGGTTCCCCGCCAAGCCCTTTTTTTGTGGTACGGCCGATTAAAAACGTTCATACTAAAACTCGAGGAGCCTTTCGTATGGATAAAAAGAAATTGGTCGAAACCATTCGCACACAATTGCTTAACGATTTGGCGGCAGCCAAACAAGCGGCCTTAGCCACCTACGAAGCGGCCACGCATGAAGAAAGCAAACCGGAAAACGAATACGATACTCGTGGCCTGGAAGCTTCCTATCTCGCCGGCGCTCAAGCCAAACGCATCGCTGAGATTGAGGAACTTTTAGTTATCTACAAACATCTCGACGTCAAAGATTTCGGACCTGGTGATAAAATCAATGCCACGGCGCTGGTGGAAGTGGAATACAACGGCAAGCACAGCTTCTTTTTCATCATGGCAAAAGGTGGCGGCCTTAATGTCAATTTTGAAGGACGTACCATTCAAGTAATCACACCCAGCAGTCCTCTCGGTGAGGCTTTGCAGGATCTGCGCAAAGGCGGGATCGCCGTGATTGAAAACGGCGATCAGTTCCGCGAATACAATATCATTAATGTGTGGTGAGATTAGCGTTCTTTGTACGCTTTCTGAGCGCGAGTGCGAAGTTCTTCCGGAGAAAGATCTTCTTTGTGTGAAGCAATCCACCAGACGTGACCAAAGGGATCAATAAATTTTCCACCGCGATCACCGTAAAACATATCTTCCACACGACGATCCACAGTCAATCCTTGGCCGACAGCACGTTGAGTGAATGAATCCACATCTTGCACATACAGATGCAGAGTCACGGGGGTACCGCCGTAAGCATCGGGACTGCGCGCGTTCATTTCCGGATATTCGTCACAAACCATGATGCGCGCACCGCTGATAAGCAGCTCGGCATGACCCACTTTTCCGGATTGAGGGTCTTCCATACGAAACAGTTCTTCCGCGCCAAAGGCCCTCTTGTAGAAATCAATAGCCTTGGCGGCACCGCGAATGCACAGATACGGCGTCAGCGGCGCCTGGGGATTAGGAACCGGTTGCACTTTTTGTGTCATAAAAAACCTCCTTTATTTCTGAGCGCTTTCAACTTTCGTTTTTAAATTCTCAAGACTCTTTTCCAATGTAGGACCCATGATCTTTTCAATGAAAAGCATCATGTAGCGCATGACAGGATTGGCGCCGACATCACCATGATCTTTCCAAGTAACGTGAGTGCCATTGTTTTGCGGAGTGAAGGTGATATCTCCATAAAGAAGGAACCGCCCTTCTTCCATGACCAATTCAAACTGCACGCCGGTGGAAGGGTTGGCTTTGACAATCTTCTGAGTGCCGACGCCCGCTTTTTTGGATTTCCAGCTGCGCGAAGCGCCTTCACCTTCTTCCGGGCCGGAGTAGGAATACTGAATATCGGGGTCTTGAAAATCGAATTCACTCCATTGAGGCCAGCCATTTTTGAGATTCGCGACGAAGGGGTAAATATTTTCTGGTGGAGCATTGATAGTTATGCCTTTTTCCACCGCCCACTGACCGGGGAGCAAGAAGCCGATCACAAAGAATGCCACGATCACGACAATGATCCCCAGCAGAATCTTTTGCACCATCTTCCACCCCCACAGCGCCGAATGTTAGCATACCCCGCATCTTTCTTGCCACCATTTGTATCTTGGCTTAGGATCACGAGCCATGAGCACTGTAATTCAAGATGTCGTTATTATCACCACGGGCGGCACCATCGAAAAAACATACAATGAATTCGATGGTTCACTGGAAAACCGTGGCACCAGTATTAAAAACCGCATTCTTTCAAAAATGCGTCTGCCCTACACGAACATCATTGTGCATCCGTTACTTAGCAAAGATTCCCTCTATATGACGGATGAGGACAGAAAGCTCATTGCTACAACCATCAAGGATCAAATGCAAAAGGGCTGCCCCATCGTCATTCTGCACGGTACGGACACCATGAGTGTGACAGCGGAGCATTGTCATAACGTGCTTGGCACTCCCAAGGTTCCTGTGGTTTTCACAGGTGCTATGATTCCGATGGGCTTTGAAGACAGTGACGCCGCTCAAAATGTCACCGAAGCTTTACTTGCCGCAAAGCTGATGAAACCCGGCTTCTACATTTCATTCCACAATCAGGTTTTTACTGTTCCCCACGTGCGAAAAAATAAAGAAAAAGGCACGTTCGAAAGCTTTTAGAAAAACAGTTTTTTTGCCGATGTAGCTCCTGAAAATTGATTTACAGGAGCTTGTCCTTTGCGATTTCTGTTACCTCTCACTCTGATCCTTACTTCCTGCACCTTTTTCCCGACCAAGGTCGTGCTTGAGCCGTCTTACGACAAGGTTGTTCCTGTTTCAAATGAAGAAAGAAAGCCTGCCGCCGAAGAACTTGCCTGGTGGGCGGCCAATGAAAAGAACATGCAAAATGCCGTTTGCCGCGAAAAACTTCCGGTGACCACGGCCGAGATTGAAAATTACTACCGTCGTCTTCCTCTAGGGCCGGGCTTTGAAGGTGGCACTCAGGAAATTTACGGCATTGAGCTGATTGACGAAAGGCCTCGTCTGGTATGGGCGCTGATGAAACTGCTTTCTCCGGCGCAAGGAAATAGCAAAGAAGCCGCTATCAATTTCCAAGATAAATTCCGTATCAATCCTTCCTGCACGAAAGCTCTTTGCGCCGCTCAAAAGATTTTCGGTAAGGACGTCGGCCCGCAGATGCTTTTTTTAATGGAACGATTTGATGTGAACACATCGCCTTATTCTTTTGTGAATGCCGACACTTTCAATGCTTCTGAAATCGCCGACGTGGTTCGCACCTTTGAACTTGTGCGGGAAGAGCAAGTTCCCTTTGGCATGAATAAACAACTCATCAAATTTAAACGCGGTTATACCCGCGCTTCTTATCGGCAAGGTGACGGCGAAGTTCTGGCCAACGCGTCCATAGAGCTTTTCGACGGTTGGAGCCGTCAGAGTTCTTTGATGCGGCAATACACTCTCTACCATGAGTTCGCGCACAACTATTCTGACAATCAGCTCAATGATTACGACCGTTCCGCAACTTGGCTTGCTCTGGGCAACTGGAAGGAAGGCAAAGACGGTGAGTATCTGGTGGAAAAGAAAAAAGCCATGCAAGGACATCCTTTCGTGTCCAGATACGGCGAAGGAAATCCCTTTGAAGACTTCGCTGAAAGCGTGAGTGCTTACCGCTTTAATCCTTCGTTACTGAAGCAACATTCCATTGATAAATACAATCTGATTAAGCTCTACGTTTTTGACGGTCTGGAATTCACTTCCGAAGCTCAGTGCCGCAAGAAAACTTTGAACGTCTCTTACCAAGAACAGATCAACAAGAATGACGGCTTGACTTCCGCCGACCGCGAGCGAGTTAAAAACGTCTGCCGCCGCACATTCTATCAAACCATCTTGGGTCACACTCCGGTGAGCTTTTTTAATTCCTGTGTGAACTACGAAGCCACCGTGTTGTGGTCGCAAAACAACGCGGGAAAAGATATTGCCCCGCAGTCCCTGTTTGATCGTAAACTTCATATCAGCACTCTTGAATTTAAAAAGCTCACGGCGGATTTAGCAGCCGCGCTTTCTCCAGAGGCGGCCGACTGGATTCTCGGCAATATGAAATTGCATGAGTATGAATTTAAAAAGAACATGGATCTCAAGCAGTATTGCGAAGTATGGACACGTTTAAGCATCCACGTTTATCCAGTAGGGAATTCGATCTCCTCAGAGTACCGCAACAAAGCGATTTTGAATTATGACTACAGCCCCAAGGAGACCGCGGCTCGTGGACTGTGCTTGGACCTTGCTCAAGGCTTTGTGACGCGTGACAAAGCACAGACAATGAGTCGTGGAATCACGCGCGAAAATCTCATAAAGTATATTCGCGACAGACACAGAATTCCCTGATTTAGAGGTGAGCCATGAGCACGGAAATCCATCCTGAAGAAGCCAACGTTCGAGTGTTGTATCACAATCTTCTTTCGGCCTGGAACAGACGAAGTGCTGTCGATATGGCGAGTCTCTTTACTGAAAGTGGAAGTCTTGTGGGTTTTGACGGAAGCCAGGTCAACGGTCTTGAAGCGATCGGCGAACACTTGGCACCGATCTTTCTGCACCATCCGACAGCGGAATTTATCAGCAAAGTGCGAGAAGTGCGCTTCCTGTCAGCCGACGTCGCCTTGCTGCGTGCCGTGGTGGGCATGATTCCCCGAGGGAAAAACGACATCATGCCTGAGGTGAACGCTGTGCAAAGCATGGTCGCGGTGAAGACCAATGACCATTGGCGCGTGGCTCTTTTCCAGAACACGCCTGCTGCTTACCATGGACAACCTGAAGCCAGTGAACGCTTAACACAGGAACTGCGCGAAGAATTAAAAGCGTCAAAGCTTGCTGATAAAAGTTCCCAGGGCTTTTAGCCAAATCACCGTTTTTTAGGACGAGACTTCCGTAAATAAATCTTTCACTTCGATCATGCGCGCTTCTGCTCAACGGCAGAGCGCGCTTCTTTTTTTCTGTCACTCATCCGTCCTGGCACAGAAAAATCTATAATTTTGACCGCGAGCAGTAAAATGGAGGCAGGAACTTAACAATAAAACTCTCAACAAGTTGAGGTGTGACATGAAAAGAATCCAACACATAACATCTCTCGCTGCCGCGCTCTTCTTTTTTTCCGTTCATCCCGTCAAAGCGGAAACCCAAGATGTCCAACAGGAAGAGATTCCTGACATGATCGAAGACTTAAACCCTTTCGATCCGAACGTTGAAGAAACCCTTAAGGAATACGACCGAATCTATGAAGAAGAAACAGGAAAACCATCCCATCTTGTGGATGACAGTTTCATCAATGAGATTATCGGTCTTGGTGGTTGTCGACGTTCCGACTGCGCCGTGTGGGCTCAGGTCGTGAAATCATCGCAAAGAATGTACGTTTATATCAATGGCAGCCTGCAAGCCTCTTGGTCCGTGTCCACAGGCATGCCTGGCTACGGCACTCCGGATTTTGACAAACATCCCGATGGCCGTATTTACGATCGATACACTTCTACAAAATATCCAGGTGGAGATTGGAATGGTTTAGGTAATATGCCATATGCCGTTTTCATCCGTGGCGGTTTCGCCCTTCACGGCACTCCTCGCTCCAACTGGTCGAAGTTAGGCCGACCGGCGTCGCATGGTTGCATCCGTATGCATCCTGACAATGCTTATTGGTTCAATCGATTGGTTCGTCAACACGGCGTTAGCAATGTATGGATCACAGTTCAGTAGCGCGTTGTTAGCGAGAGAATGGGCGGTTTGCAAACAAAGACGGTGTTGTGCAAGCCGCCTCCTTTTTACCGACAATATTTTTCTATATTGAACAAAAATTCCCGCGCACTTTTTTGACATTGCGGAACCAGGGCTCCCGAAGCTTCACCGGCGGTTTTTTTGGTCGCCTCATTGAAAGCCTCGGCATCTGTTTCGCGAATAAGAATAGAAATATTTTTTCCGTCAGCGGATAATTTCGCAGATTGTGGCTTAACGTCGCACACGGCTTCTGAATCTACGACCGGAAGCTTCGTCCAATCGGTGTTGGCGGCTCCACACTTCACACGCAATTCCACCGTGTAAGGACGTCCTAGCTTGCCTTCAATTCTTTTTGTGGAAACCAAGGCTTCACCGTCTTGGAGAGAAACTTTTCTCTCACCAATCAGATCTGTGGAAGCCGAAGCCAAGGTTAAAGACGCTGCGATTAAAGCTGTTAACATATTCATAGATGTTACCCCGCACACAATGGAAATGAGAGATGAATGTGATCGTTATGTAAATCGTTCCCGCCTAAGGCCGAACCCGGAATACCGATAGAACCAACATACTCTCTTTGCCCGGGACGGCAAGTGGAAGGCATGGTTTCTTTCCAGCATTGACGGAACGAATTGTAGAACTTCACGGTTGCGCCCTTGAAATCCCGCACGTTAGTGCTGACTTGAGTAACCGCGCCACTGCGATCAAACAAAATGAATTTCACGATATCAATCGCCCGGGCATAAGCGTGCATGCTCAAACTTGAAGAGTTTCGCGCATTGCGATTGACGTAAGTGCCCCAGTGCCGCAGAAAAACTTTTTGCGGCTGCTGGAAATCCGCATCGGCGGCGGCTTTTTCCACACAGCCGAAGAAATACTTATTTAAGTGATTCGCATACGCCGGCAGAATAGTGCCGTTTCCGCATTTTGTATCACTGTCGTATCCACCACGCACAATCGCATCTTTGTCACATCCATTCCAAGTCACACCGGGTCCCCACGCTAGTTGCTGAGTTCCAGGTAAAATGGAAAAGAAGAGACCTGCCACTGGAGGATTCGGATCAGGATCTGGAGCCGGTCCCGGATTTATTCCAGAGCCGGGGCTTCCTTGAGTTTCTTCGTCCGAAGAGCCTGACGCCCAATCACCATCTCCTAATATCGGTGAACAGCGGACGGTCAGAAAAGTGAGTGCGATTAAAAATAAAGAAAGTGTCGCTTTTGTTCTAGTTTGAAAAAGAGTGTTCTTTGTCATTACCCGCAGTCATAGGTGACACCCGGGCAATTTAAAAGCATCTAGGTCCTGAAGCAGGACCTATTATGGACTAAAGTGAACCGCTTACGAGAACATTTTGGGTGATCGCGTATTAAGAACTTTTTTGCTGGCTTTCTTTTTCCACTGATATACTTCCATATCAATTTTTTCTCCGGCGAATTCCACACCTTCTTTGAGCAAGAGCCGCTTTTGACGATTGTAAGCCGAAGAACCTTTGGGAAAAGAGATTTTTCCTTTAGATCCCAAAACACGGTGCCAGGGAAGATCGTGACTTTCAGAACAAGAATGCAAGAGCCATGCGACTCCCCGTGATCCCTGCGGTTTTCCGGCAAGAGCCGCGATCTGACCGTAAGTGGCCACTCTGCCGCGCGGAATTTTCTTTATGTAGCTTAAAACCTGGCGAGAAAAATCAGTCTGTTTTTCCATAAAATCATCCTACTCAAAGCTTCGCCGCAATCCAACGGAAAATGCTTATCGACATTTTTCCTTGTTGATTCATGACTCCGTCTTTTTCTCTCGGGAAAATAGCTTTATGCCTGAAGCGACTCATTATTTGATCTGCCAAATTTGCGGTTATTCTATTCCCGTAGATCAGCCTTTTCAGGAAGAGGTGACTTGTCCCCGCTGCGCGAACAAGAACCGCGAAAAGCCGCGCTCCGCCCGGCTGAGTTTCGTCTTTTCTCTCACCGCTTTAATCTTTTATTTTCCAGCGAATATTTTTCCGTTCATGACCATTGAAATGTACGGCAACAGAAACAGCGCCACAATTTGGGGCGGCATCGTGTCGTTGGCGGATTCCGGTTATTGGCCGATTGCTTTCATCGTTTTTCTTGCCAGTATTCTCATACCTTTGGTGAAGCTTGTGATTCTGTTTTACATTACGGCGACCTCGCACTATGAGCGCCATGCACTTCTTAAAACTCGTCTTTACCAAATTGTGGAAGCTATCGGACGCTGGTCCATGCTGGACATTTTCTTGTTGGCCGTCTTAGTGGCATTGATGAAGCTCGGCCGTTGGTCAACAGTGGTGCCGGAGCCGGGCTCCCTGCTGTTCTTACTTGTGGTGATTTTCACGATGCTGGCCTCAGCCTACTTTGATCCACGGCTGCTTTGGGATGAACATGAACAAGAGTAGATGGATTGATTTTAAAACGAATTGGTACATCTGGCTTTTTCCACTCTTTGCCGTGGGAATCACTTCTTATCTTTTTTTAGATTACTTCCATCAGCGGGGTCCCGTTATTCATATCGAATTTCCCAACGGAGCCTCCATTCAGCCGCAAAAAACCAGAATCAAATTCCACGGTGTTCCGGTCGGTGAAGTGACCAGTGTTGAAATCTCGGAAGACCGTGAGAATGTCGTCGTGACAGCACGTCTTCACCGTCACGTGCGCGATTTTGCGGTCGAAGGGACGAAATTCTGGCTTGTGGCTCCTAAGGTCTCTTGGCAAGGTGTGAGTGGTCTTGAAACTTTGATTGAAGGCAGTTACATCTCCGTTCAGCCCGGGAAGCCCGATGGAAAAAAGACACTGAGATTTAAAGGACGTGAGGGCACAGGCTTCCAAGATGCCCTCGAAGAAACGACCACTTATATTTTGGAAACCGCGGATGCTGATTCCATTACGGTGGGCGATGCCGTCACCTTTCGCAATCTTAAAGTCGGAATTGTTTCGCGTGTGACACTTTCAAAGACGTCACAAAAAGTATTGATCTATATCAACGTGCCTTATCAGTATAATAAGCTTATCCGCACTAATACTGTTTTCTGGAAAAAAGTGGCGGTGCAAGCAAAACTGGGTCTTTTTAAGTCAGAATTAAAAATCGAATCTTTTGAGTCGCTTCTTCATGGCGGCATCCAGTTTTTTACGCCGGATCCACCAGGGGAAAAAGCCAAAGGACAGGCCCACTTCGATCTGCAAGGTGGGCCGCCTAAAGATTATGAAAAATGGAATCCGTCTCTTTAACCGACGGCATTTTCCAAAAGAATAAGAATAATACCGATAATAGAGCCACCGGCGATAATACCCGCCGACAAGGTTTCTTGATTATCAACAAAGGCACGGTAGCCGAAGCTTTCTTTGTTCTTAAAGCGTTGGCGCGCAACCCAGAACAGCAACGTTCCGAGCGCCATGGACCACGCATCGGTAAAGCGCAGGACAAAACCCAGCCCTAATCCCACACCGGACAGAGGAAAACGTCCTTTGGTTTTTTTATTGAGAATCTCTATGACAATGCCTAGCACAGCACCGACGAAAGCGGCAGCTTGCGCCGTGGGATGCAAATTGCCAAGGCCTTTCGTTAGAACTTCAGCTACACCTTTCCAAATAGAAGCTCCCGGCAAAGGCAGGCTTTCGGACGTAAATAAAGAAATATCACCGTGAAACAAAGAATAGAAAACAGGAACCGCGACAAGACCGCCGGCAAAAATACCCAGCATATGTCCCACAGCTTGATGGCGCGGTTTTCCACCCAGCATGTAAGCGGGTTTAATATCCATCAAAAGGTTGCTGGCATTGAGAGACACTTCCGATGTAATTCCCGCCGTCATCAAGTTTGTGGTGATATTTCCAGGAGCCACAACACCGTAAGTGATTTGCGTCAGTTTACCCAATGCTCCGCCCGGTGTGATTCCCGTAAGTCCTGTTGAGGTCACAGCGATCAAAGTGAAAACAAACACGAGAGGAATTGCGAGCAGTCCCAGCCAATAGTGAACACCGAACCAAATATGTCCAAGGTAAACAGTGATAGCTCCTAGGATCGGGATACCCACTGCGAAAACCCATAGAGGCAATTCAATTTTATCTAAGCTATCGGATTTCTCCTTTTTGCTCAGGCTTTTCTTGAAAGTCTCAATAAGGATCTGCGGCTTAGAAAAGAATGACCACAGAGAAGACGTTGTCATCACCGCAGCTCCACCCCACAAAGCCCACATGGTGATCGCTTTAAATTTCGCCTCAGGAATAATTCCCATATTGATTAAAACCGGTGCGCAAATAAAATAGTTGATGAAACCACCCAAAAGAATCGACATCGCGGTTTTCATACTCATCAATCCGCCCGTCCCCATCATCACAATGGATGTATCAAACTGAATGGTGAGATCTTTGAGGGGACTGCCAAGAATTCTTGGCGTCGCGAACTTATAAATAAAATCGTCCCAGTAATGCGGAAGTGCCAGAAACTTTAACTTCACAGCAGATAAAATCGCATCAGCGCGCAAAATTTCTATCAATGCCGAAAGACCCGCACCAGCCATTAAAAGCTTTGCCTTGAAAACTCCTTGTCCGCCCTCATCGGCATGAAGGCTGTCGAGCACAACACCTGCGGCATAACCTTCCGGAAAAGGCATTTGCTCCTCATTGATGAAACGCTTTTTGAGGGGGAAAGCAAACAGAACTCCCAAGAGCGCAAGTACGACGATCCACCAGAATGTTTGCCACATGGGAATCACTTCGCCGGTCACCATCATGTATGCGGGAATGGAAGCCATCATCGGTGCCGTCATGTATCCCGCACTGGTCGCGATACTCTGCATGGCATTGTTTTCAAGAATCGTCATCGGTGTGCCAAGCTTGAGCTTGGAAAGAATCTTAAAAAACGCGAAAGATAAAATCACAGAAGAGATGCCGACACCCAAAGTCCAACCGGTTTTAATACCGATGTAAAGATTGGTCAGGCTTAAAACTCCGCCTAGCACCATGCCCGTGAGGGCCGAACGCAAAGTCAGCTGCGGCATATCGCCTTTATAAACGTTCTTCAGCCACCACTCGTCTTTTTCCTGCAGAGTCATGGTGTGCACTTGTTCTTCGTTCAGTTCATGAATCATCACGGGCTCCTCATGCTAGAACGCAATCTTAACCCGTGATGACTGTTTTTCCAAACTCTTCTACAAGTACGAACGCTTAAGGATGATAAGCTTTAAACCAAACCGCATTGTCCGTGCCGCGCACAAAGACAAGAATGTGATTGAGTGACGATGATGTCGCATCAGGGCCCGAAGTGAGTATGCCACCGAGCGATTCCCAGTCCGACCAGCCACCCGCAAACCACTTATGCCAAAGAGCATTGTCAGTTCCACGCACAAAGACATCCATTCTGCCGGAAGACCATGAAGACGCCGCAGGTCCGGAAGAAAGAACACCACCGAGTGAAGTCCATGGTGACCAGGTATTATTGCGGAAAGATCTTGTCCAAAGCGCATTGTCCGTTCCTCTAGCAAAAACATCAATGCGGTTTGAGCCACGGCAGACTGCGGCCGGTGAAGAAGTAAGAACTCCTCCCAGCGAAACCCATGCGGACCACATGTAACCGTTCCAGCTGCGATACCAGAGAGCACCGTCGGTGCCCCGAACGAAAACGTCCGTTTTAAAACCCGAGCGCGAGCACGCCGCTGGATCGGAAGTCGCGATACCACCGATGCTTGTCCAGTCGGACCAGCCCACGGGCGAAGGATCACCGTGCATTGGAACAAGCCCTTCCGGAGGTGCGGCAATCCCGGTAAGATTATCCGGCGCTGGAAAAACATTTTTTGTTTCTGTGATCAAGGCGCTGGCTGAAAGAGAAATTAAAGCCAAAGCCGTGACTAAAACTCCATTTAATTTAAAGCCCATTTTGAAATCCCCTTTTTTGCTTAGCAGTTCTAAGGGGACTTTAAAGAAGGAGAGAAAGCACCGCTAGATGTTTCAAAATTTTTGCTAAAATGCTGGAGAAGAAATGTCCTTCGCCGAAGTAGGGAATGTCAGAAAAAAAATCCCGCTCCATTTTTTTGAGCGGGATCATAAGATTGCGCTTTTTAAATTCTTACTGAGCGCGACGAGCAAACAAAGGACGATATAAATGCCAGTAACCGGAAGCCGCTGTCACGTGCAGGATGATCATAAAAATAGGCATAGCCACGTTTTGCGCGCCCGGAGTTAAGAAAAAGTGAAACAGAAAAATTTGAATCATGATCGGAGCCAGAATCACCAAAGCCAGCGGCGCTGCTATATTCGTCAAAAGCAACAACCCGCAGATCGTTTCTGTGCCCTTCAGAACCGGGAAAAAGTATCCGGTCTCTACTAAAGCACCCGAGAATTTCATAGCCGCTTCGGGAATTCCTGGAGGTGCCGGAATAAACTGCAAAAATCCATTGAGACCAAAAACAAAAAACAATAAACCCAAAATAAGTCTTGCAACTAATGCTGCCTTCTTCTTCACGCGAACTCCTTAAGGGGAAAACACTCCGCCATTTTGCTTAATTGCACTGCAATTTTCCCGTTAAGGCAATGTCATTCTAAAAATAGAGTCCTGAAATTTGATGGGAATGATCGTGATCATTCAGTTTATCTATCGGTATTTCAGCGGATCTTCCGGCGAGCCTTTCAAACTCGATCACATCATGGGAACAGAAAATCTCCACCTCCGCAGATTGACTGCGACGCAGTTTGCGCAAACGTTCCTGATTCCAGACGCGGGCATCGTGATCTTTATCCATCATCCTCTGGTAGGCATTCAGTCCTGGCGTGCAGTAGGGATGATGCAGATTCATCTCGCCATGGAAAAAATAAGCGTCACCAACATGGAAGAGCCATTTACCGCCGCTTTTAATAGCGACACCGGCGTGTCCAAAAGTGTGCCCTATCAGCGGAATCATCACGATATCGGAGTTGATACCACTAAGAGCCTGAACCCGATCAAAACCAAACCAGCTTTCACCTTCGCCCGCCTGATAAACTTCCCAGTTATGTTTCGTGTCCCATTGCTGTGGGCGATAGCGCTGACGATCCAGCCAGGTTTTCTGCATGAACGCATAGTCGCGCTCGGCTTGCATCAAATGCACTTTCGCATTGGGAAAATCGTCGAGTCCTCCGGCATGATCAAAATCAAGGTGAGTGAGAATAATATGGCGCACGTCTTCGGGATTAAATCCGAGTTTCTCAATCTGACGTATCGCCGTCATTTCTTCACGGAAATCCGGTTTAATCATCGTTAGAAAAAATTCACTGATCCGGGAGGATGGATATGCGACTTCTTTAAGACCGAAGCCCGTGTCGACGAGAATCAGTTCGCTCCCTGCTTCCAGTAAAAGGCAGTGATTTGTAAGATGACCTCGCTGCAGCGCAGACTCAGGTCCGCCGTCCATCAGCCGTCCCCCTAAAGGACACGAAGAAATACAATTGAGATGATGAACTCTCATAAATCCCTCCCCTTGATCCATCTTATATAAAGACGGCGTTTCATGGCCATAAGCCCGCGGAAACTCTGTTATTAAACTGCCACGACTGTGTGAAAGAACATCTGAGGAAAACTCACAGCCTGAGGACGATAGTTGACATGGCAACCTTTTCGGCCTAATTTAGTTGATATGACAACCTTTGATTTTTTAGAAGCTTATGTATCTCTCCGCCGCGAAGTCGCCCTGATCCGGGCCGCCGAAGCCAAAAACCTTGATTTCGGCCATAACCAGATCAGCGTGCTTTACCGTCTTTCTGTCTCCAGCGCCAGCATGGGTGAGCTTGCCGAACACGCGCTGACGGATAAGGCCTCTATGACCCGCACCGTAGCCCTGCTTGAAAAATCGGGCTTGGTTCGCCGCGTGCCTGATAAAGAAGACCGCCGTGTGATCAATATTGAACTGACCGCCAAAGGAAAGTTGCAAGCCCGCAAAGCGCAGGAAATCCGCAATTCCATTGGTAGAAAGCTCGATAGCAGCTTAAGCGCTTCAGAAAGAAAACAGCTTGTGTCACTGATACAGAAAAGCGTTGAAAACTTAAAAGCGATGAAAAGCGAATAGAGGTTTAACTTATGTCCACCACAGACACTTTAACTCCCTCCGACCTTAAGAAAATTCCTGATTCTACGGCTCCATTCACTCACACGAAAGCCACGGCGGTGTGGTGGAAAACAAAACGCACTCGTCAAGTCGCTATTGCGACGGCTGCCATTGCGATTCTCAGTCTGATTACCTGGTGGTTCTTTTTTCATCCCTATGTCTCCACCGATGACGCTCGTGTAGCGATGACTTTCGTGCGTGTGGCGCCATCCAATGTCGGCGGCCGTATTGAAAAGGTCAATGTCGAGGAAGGGACCCGCGTGAAAGCTGGGGATATCCTTGTGGAAATCGATCATCGCATTCCTCAAGCCAATTTCGAAAAAGCCAAGGCGCGCGCCGATCTTACCAATCGCGAACTTTCCCGTATTCAACGCCTCACTTCAGAAGGCTCTTCCACGCCTCAGGCCTTGGACCAAGCCAAAGCTGCCGCGGCTCAAGCCGAAGCTGAATTGAGACTCGCGGAAGTAACTTTAGAAAACACATTTTTGAAAAGCCCCCTCGACGGCATTGTCGTGCAAAAGAACGCCGATGTGGGAAGTCTGCTGGAACCCAACCAAGTAGCCGTGGTTATCGCTGACGAAAAACACGCCTGGGTTTCCGCCAATATCGAAGAAACTTCCGTGGGAGACGTAAAAATCGGACAGCCCGTGCATATCAGCGTTGATGAAGGCGGAACTCTAACTGGCAAAGTGATCGAGATCCGTTCTTCCGTCGCTTCACAATTTGCCCTGATCCCCAGTGACTCTGGCGCCGGCAATTTCACCAAAGTTGTTCAGCGTGTCCCAATTAAAGTAGCTATCGACAACGCCGGAGAACGGCCACTGCGCGCAGGACAATCTGTGGAAATTAAAATTCGCGTTCACTAGAGGTCGTTATGTCTCAGAGTTCCAACTATAAATGGCAAGTTCTCGGTATTGTGATGATCGGGACGCTGATGTCGGCTCTGGACGCGAGTATTGTGAACGTTTCTATTCCCGCGATCATGGCGGATTTTGGTTCCGGCTTGGACGATATCGAATGGGTCGTGACCAGTTACATGCTGGCGTTTGCTTCGCTGATGCCTCTCACCGCATGGTTGCGTGATCGTGTCGGCCATAAGCAACTTTATATCGCAAGTCTGATTGTCTTCACGGTCGGTTCTGTTCTGTGCGGAGCCGCGTGGAATCTTCCCATAATGATTATTGCGCGTGTGATTCAAGCTATCGGTGGAGGCGCCATCACTCCCACCGGTATGGCGATGATCACGGAAACTTTCGAGCCGCATGAGCGCGGGAAAGCCCTGGGATTCTGGGGTATGGGCGCGGTCATGGGTCCTGCCTTCGGTCCGACTGTGGGTGGTTATTTGACAAAGTATTTCGGTTGGCCTTCGATTTTCTGGGTCAATCTTCCGATCGGACTTATCGGTGTCGTGCTTGCCGCAAGACTTCTGAAAGAAGATAAACCTCATGCCAGCAACCATCGTCCTTTTGATGCCGCGGGATTTATATTTCTCGCTCTCTTCCTTGTGACCTTTCTTTTGGGAGTTTCCAAAGGAGAAAGTGAAGGCTGGACTTCTCACTATGTCATTACTTGCGGAATACTTGCACTGATCGGCTTTGGCGGCTTTCTGCTTGTCGAATCGCAAGTGCAAAATCGCATTATGGATTTAACCTTATTAAAAAGCCCTGTGTTCACAGCCTGCTTTACACTCACGGCGATCCGTTCGATTGCATTGTACGGCGGAACCTTTTTGTTGCCGGTCTTTTTGCAAAACTTTAAAGGCTTGGACGAAGTGCAAAGCGGTCTTTTGCTTTTACCCGGTTCGCTTTTAATGGGTGCTTTGATGCCCTTTGCGGGTCGCCTGGGAGATAAACTCAGCCCTCGTCTGATGGGCTTTGTGGGTTTTGCTCTCTTGGGATTTTTCTTTTATGAATATCGAACTCTCGACGTTTCCACCAGCAATTGGGGTATTGTTTGGCCGACACTGATTCGCGGCGTGGGTGTGGCGATGCTGATTGCACCTTTGACGGCCACGGCAATGAACGCTGTGCCGAAACGTTCCGCGGGCATGGCGTCCTCTATGCTGAACATTATTCAGCAAGTGGGCGGCTCAATAGGTATTGCGGTTCTAAGTCTGACTTTACATCGCAGATCCGCATTTCACTTAAATCACATCGGCACCGAGGTCTCAAGTTCTTCGGTCGCATTCAAAGACATGATGGCTCATTTCTTTACGCGGGCTCATGACTTGGGACTTTCCCATGCAAACAGCGCTAAAGCCGCTGCCAGTGCTGTCGGCGCGCACGTCGTGAAATCATCCAGCGTTCTCGCCTTCCAGGATACTTTCTTGGTGGGAAGCCTGATTACGTTTTTTACTTTGGTTCTTGTGTTCCTGTTACCTGCAAAGCCCATGGCGCATAAAAGTGCGGAGCCTTTGCATCTGGAGTAGCCGTTATGAAAAACCCTTTTGCTAAAAAACTTTTGGCAGTATTAATTCTCTTTGCAACAACTCCCGCCTGGGCCTTGACTTACGAAGAAGCCTTGAAACACGCCTTAGCCCATTCACCGGAAATCAAGGAATTGCAATTGCAGGCGGAATCCGCACGCTGGGCGCAGATAAAAGCATACTCTGGATATTTGCCGAAACTGCAACTGCAGGGCCGTCACTTATTCGATGAGCGTTTCGAAGAATTGGAAGTGCCTTTTAACGGTGAAGTCTTCGTGATGCCCGCTATCCAGCCTTACTCCTCCTTGGGTGTTTACGCCACAATGAACATCTTCGACGGCTTTCAGACTACACAATCAGCTCGCGCTGCCAGCTTACAAAAAGACGCCGCACAGCTTCGCTTAAACCGTATGCAAGAACAAAAGCGCGCGGAAATTCGTACGCTTTTTTATAATGCTCTTGGTTCGCAGATTCTTGTCGATGTCGCCGATCAAAATATTCAGACCTTGCAAAGCCATTTGAACGAAGTGACTTCTCGCGTACGCAGCGGAGTTTCAACAAAGTACGACTCTTTACGCGTAGAAGTGCAACTTGAAGACGCAAGAACCGAAAAGGTCGCCGCTGAAAACAACGTCGCCGTGGCTCGCGCCAAACTCTTTGAAGCCATGGGCCTGGCTGACGACGGGCAGCCTCTTTCCGGAACACTGCCGGAAAACTTCACGCAGCTTAATCCAATGAAGCTCACCTTGAAAGAAGCGCAACGCACGGACCGCGCAGCCCTTGTCGCTGAAGAAGAGCGTGCTCATGATTTAGCTAAAGCGTCTTATGCCCACTGGCTTCCCAAGGTTTCTTTGTTTGGAAACTACGAATGGTACAACAATATCAATCATTCCGTGACGGAAGATGACGAGCGCTTTAAATCCGCCTATGCCCTGGGTGTTCTTTTCAGCTGGAATCTTTTTGACGGTGGTGCCGAATATGCTGAGCAAAGACAAGCGGCTCTGGCTCAAGAAATCGCTTCGGTGCAATTGGCAAAATTTGATCAAAATGCTCCCGTGGAACTCGAAGAAGTCAAACGTCGTCTCTCTTACGACATCACAAACTACAAGGCAAAACTGGTCTCGATCCGTAAAGCCGAGGAAGCTGTGCGCTTAGCCCGCGGTGGTTTGCGTGCTGGCACACGCACCAACACGGAAGTTTTGGATGCCGTTGTGGATTTGAATCGCGCCAAAGCCGCCGCCGTAAGATCCCAAATGGATGCCATTGAAGCTTTAGGAAAACTGGAGCTTGCGCTCGGTCACACAGTCGACCAAGGCTAAAATATTTACTTCAACAAAGTCAGCGCTAATTCGTAGAGCGGCCGTGAACTTTTGCCTATGCTTTATGGCAGGAGGAACCATGGCCCACGAGTCTATTTTGATCGCCGATGATTTAGGGGATGCTTCAACCCAGGGAAGGCTCCGCTCGCGTGTCTTGCGTGAAACCGCGATTGAACTGGCCCGCAGTTTCGATTTCGACGCGGAGGTTCTCTATATTAAAGATCTTTCCGCGCCTTTCTTTCGCCGCAAACGAAGTGAGTTATTAAACGAACGTTACTCCGCTATTTCCCAGTCCATTGAAGATCAATTTCACGACGCCGGCGTGCATGGCAAGGTGGAAATCAAAGCCGGAAATCCCGTCGAGGAAATTCTCACCGAAGCGGAAATCGCGCCGCAACTTGAAATGATCGCGATCGGCACGCAAGGTAAAACGGGTTTGGAGAAAATGCTCCTAGGCAGCGTCGCCGAAGAAGTCCTCCGCAATGCCACGGTCCCGGTGATGGTTGTGGGTCCCGCCGCTCAAAATAAGGACATGCATTTCAAGGCGGATCGTGAAGCTAAGATTCTTTTTCTCACAGATTTAACAGATAGCAGCCTGCCTGCGGAAAAATTCACTCAGCGTCTCGGTCAAAAATTGCAGTGCCAGGTCACGGTGATGCATTGCCTGGGCGATCAGATTCGTCGCACACGCGACAGCCTTTATGGCAGCGGTTATTTGCCGTTTGATATGGATAAAATGTTTGATGATATGACAGCGGAAGCGGATCGATATCTGGCCCGCCATATTCGTCAATGGCGCAGAGAAGGAATTGATGCTTCCGCGGTGCTGGTTTTAAAAGAAGAGGACATTGAAAAATCTTTTTTGGATCAAATTCATAAAGGCTACACATTGGTGGTGATGGGAACCCACGGTCGCAATAAGCTGATGACCGCGTTTTTAGGAAGCACGACCCGCAAGATTCTGCTTACATCTCCTGTGCCCGTGATTGTTTGCCGTCAGGAAAACCATGAAGACATACGCTAAAAAGGATTTTCCCGTTTCAGAAATCCGCCGGTATCTTGAGCCCGGTCCCATTGTCATGGTCAGCTCCCAATGGAAAGGGAAAAACAATATCATGACCATGGGATGGCACACGGTGATGGAGTTTACGCCTTCTCTTATTGGTTGCATGATCACAGCGGCCAACCACAGTTATGAAATGATTCGCAAAAGCAAAGAATGCGTGATCAATATTCCCGAGGTTCCTCTGATAAAGACCGCGGTGGATATAGGCAATTGCTCTGGCGACGAAGTCGATAAGTTTACCAAGTTCAAGCTGACTCCCGTGCCGGCAAGCAAAGTTCAAGCCCCTCTTATCCGCGAATGTTACGCCAATTTTGAATGCAAAGTGGTCGATACGGCCATGCTAAATAAGTACAACTTTTTTGTTCTGGAAGTCGTCAAGGCCCACGTTGCCGCCTCACCGAAATACCCGCGCACGTTTCACTATCGCGGTGACGGAGTCTTTATGATTTCCGGCAACCACATGAATTTGCGTTCAAGATTTAAGTACCTTTAGATTTTCTAAGCGTGCGTATGTAAGCAAGGGCTTGATCAGCGGCATTTTCAAACATATCGGTATCCCGCTTGATCTTAGTCAAAAGCATCCCGCCTTGCATGATGGCTATACAAAAATCAGCCACGGCATCCGGATCCACCGATGACACCATTTCACCAGCGGCCTTTTTTTCCGCAAAGAAGCGTGCGAGCTGCCCACGGCACCATTGTAAGAAAAGGCGTACGTCTTGACGGAGCAAGACTTGTTCATTGGAAAGGTCGTTGCCAATCGTCCCCAGTGGGCAAGAGCGCTCCAGGTTCACCGATTTTTGAAATTCGATATAGGTCTGAAACCATCCTTCGAGATCTTTCCACGTTTTGATGTCGTATCCCGTCGGAGCTTGTCCTGTTTCGATGATTTCATGCAGGAACTGCAAAGAAGCGTCTATTATCAAAACTGATTTCCGCGTCGGTGGAAAATACCTTTATGCCATGAAAGATCCGGATGGCACTCTTCTATGGAGCACTGGTTCTTTTAAAGAAATCAAACCTCAGGAAAAAATTGTCGCCACCGATAGCTTTTCCAATGAAAAAGGCGAAATTATTCCTTCGACTCAGTATGGGATGCCTTCGGATATGCCCAAAGAGCTGGAGCTGATTGTGACCTTCACTGAGGAAAACGGTCGCACCGTTTTAAATCTGCACCATAAATCCTTCCCGAGCGAAATCATCGAAATGTGCCGACAGGGCTGGATGCAGTCTTTGGATAAATTAGAAACGGCTCTCACCGGCAGAGAATCGCAACAACTCAGTCTTTAAGGAGTTTTTTATGCAAAAAATCATTCCTAGTTTCTGGTACGACACTCAAGGTGAAGAAGCCGCGCGCTTTTACACCTCTATCTTTAAAAATTCCCGCATTCTCAACACGACTTACTACGGTGACGCTGGCGCTGAAGTTTCGGGACAGAAAAAAGGCACCGTGATGACGGTCGAATTTGAATTGGAAGGTCAGAAGTTCACAGCTCTGAACGGCGGGCCGATGTTCAAGTTTACCAAAGGCACTTCGCTTTTCGTGCGTTGCGAGAACGAAAAAGAAATCAACGAACTGTGGAGCAAGCTTTCCCAAGGCGGCAAAGTTGTCTGGGAACTGCAAAAATATCCTTGGTCAGAAAGATATGGCTGGTGTGAAGACAAATTCGGTCTTTCCTGGCAATTGATTTTAGGCGGCGGAAAACAGAAAATCGTTCCCGCTTTCTTATTCTCGGATAATCTTTTGGGCAAAGGCGAAGAAGCCATCAAGTTTTACACTTCTCAGTTCCCAAACTCCAAGGTGGAATCCTTGCAACGGGATCCACAAAAGAACACCGTCATGCACTCGGTGTTTTCTCTTAACGGTAACGAATTCGTCTTGATGGAAGGCCAAGGCCCGGAAAAAATCGAAATCACTCATGCGATTTCTTTTGAGGTCCATTGTGACACGCAAAAAGAAATCGATGAATTCTGGGATAAGCTTGTTCAAGGCGGCGGAGCTCATGAAGAATGCGGCTGGCTGCATGATAAGTTCGGCGTTCCCTGGCAGATCGTTCCCGCAAAGATTAACGAATGGATGGCGATCAAAGATCCCGTGAAGACAGAAAAAGTTCTAAAAGTAATGTTTAAGATGAAGAAGCTGGATATTCAAAAGCTTCAAGACGCCTTACGCTGATATATAAACTCTGCGCCAGGCTGTGAATCCCTTCACGGCTTGGCCTTCTCTTTTTCGCAATTTAACTCCCCTCCCCGAAATACCCGGAACGGTATTCCTTCCAACACCGCGGGGCTTATTTTAGAGTGCGCGAAAAGAAATTTAACAGATTTTCCCAGTGTCGTTCCTCACCTGCTTTGTTATAAGCCGGCAAGTCTTTCATGGTCCAACCATGGTGACAGTGCTCATAAAGTTCTGCCTTGTATTTGGCTCCGGTTTTTTCTAATTCAGCTTTTACCCGCTCCATTTGCTCGGGCGGCATCCCCGAATCCTGGTCCGCATGAGCGATATAAATTTCCGCTTTTATGGATTTGAACTGACGGTGCACGCTGGTTTCTTGATCTGTCGCGAGGTTTGCCGCATGGAATGTCGCTACAGATGTAAAAGCGTCTGGATAATTTCCCGCTGCTCGCAAAGCCAAAGCTCCACCCATGCAATAGCCGACGGCGGCTATTTTCGATGAATTGATTTCGGGTTGAGACTCTAAAAATGAAATAAAAGAGCTAGCGTCCTTCTTGGACATGTCAGGAGTGAGTGTCGAAGCAAAAGCACGCACTTGCTTTAAAAGCTCGGGACGATGCTCCGGCTTAAGAAGCGTGCCGTAATCGAGAATCGGTGCGCGTTTCTGACGATAGAAAACGTTCGGCGCGATCACGTAGTAACCGTAAGAGGCGAGCTTATTGACCATATCAAAAATTCTGTCGCGCAAGCCAATCGCATCAATATAAAAAAGAATTCCGGGAAGATTTTCGGCTCCGTCAGGAAATGAGATATAAGTGTCGCAAGACCCGTCCGCCGTCAGAATATCGATGGTTTTCTGCATACGCGCATACCTTGGTTAGAGACTCATATTCTAAACCTACGTCGGGTCTTTGTCGAATTTTTCGAAAAAATTCAAAAACTTGCGATTGATTTAAAATTTTTGAATCACCCTTGCTTGACAGTTTCTGCAGCAATCACAATGTGTTTTTTGGAAAGTTTAAGAAGCAAAACGTAGCGCTTTCTAAAGGATATTCCTTTGAGCGGCAAACAACCTGGAAAGGAGGTTCGTTATGACACAAACACTGTGGCGTAATGTGCTTCATAAGGTCATTGTTGCTTTGGGCTTTATGGCACTTCTCGCCGTCATTACTGGAACAGCCAGCATGAATGGGCAACAGCTTATATCCCTGAAGTGAAGAAGTTGCGATGAGAAAAGCCCGGCGCAACGCCGGGCTTTCATTAGGCTTGATGGCACACAGCCTCAATATTGTTACCGTCAGGATCGATCACAAAAGCGCCGTAGTAATTGGCGTGATAATGAGGGCGAAGTCCCGGAGCGCCATTGTCTTTGCCACCCGCCTGCAAAGCCGCTTTGTAAAACTGATCCACTTGCTCACGAGTTTGCGCAAGCCATGCCAGATGAGTGTGTTGAGAAGATGGCTGCGTGTTCACAAGCCATGTGTCGATTTTTCCATCGCAGCCGAACCCGACCACGCGCACACCATCGTGAACGTCATCATAAACAGCTTTGTAACCCAGTGGAGCCAACGCCGCTGAATAAAAAGCTTTGGCTTTTTCGATATCCTTCGCTCGGAAAGTCATATGATCGATCATTTTCATCCTCGTTCGTATTTATGAATTCTCAGTTCAAACATTCTATCTTCACAAGATAAAGGGCGGAAGAAGAATTTAGGATAGGAATTGCACAAATTTAATCGAACGGATGCTTCATTTTTACCCTGAGCGGATAATTTCCGTGACTGAAATCACGCTTTCCTGAACACTGTGAGGGCCTATGAAGTTCGCTCTAATCATCTTAACTCTGCTAAGCGTGACATTTCCTTGTTTGGCAAAAACCCGCATCACGGTGGGTGCCTACGAGTTCACGCCTTACTTCTATCTGCTGCCATCGGGGCACCAGACCGGCATTACAGTGGAAACAGTCCGCCTCCTCAACAGTCTGCAAAAAGAATATACATTTGAAATTATGCAAATGCCCGCCAACCGCCGTTATCAGTTCTTCGAACGTAAAAGAGCGGATCTGATACTTTTTGAAGATCCCGCGTGGGAATGGGCAAAATACAAGTACGAATTCCTTCCGTTGGAGGTAGAAGACGGCGAAGTCTACGTCACCCGTGCCGGCACCTCGTCTCCAAAAAGCTTTGAAGAATTGCGCAAAATGAAAATCGCCATCGTCAGGGGCTATCACTACAGTTTTGCGGGCTTTGATGCGGATGAGCGATTTTTAAAAAAGAATTTTACTGTGGAGCTTGCTGAAAACCCCGAAGCTTGTCTCAATCTCGTCACCCGTGGCATCTCTGACGTGACGGTCGTGGCTAAGTCTTTCATCTACGATTTTCTTAGAAGAAACCCATCCTATCGCGATAAGATCACCGTTTCCAATAACTACGATTCCGTCTACAGACTTGGCTTGATTTTGAACCCTAAAGGCCGCATTTCCCGCGCCAAGCTTGAGCCCATTATCGCGAAGCTTAAAAAACAACCCGAATTTCAAAAACTTATTGCTGAACGCTTTCAACTAAAGTGATTTAATTATGAATAAAATTGTTCGCGACTCTTCCGCCCAGGAATTCTTGGCCGCCGCAGGACCTCTGCTTTATAAAGATGAACCCGCTAACAGTCTGATGCTGGGAATTGCCGAGTCTTTAAGTGTTGCAACTGATCCCGCCAAAGAACAAGCACTGTACATCCGCCTTGTTAATGAAAACAATATGACGACGACAGCGGCTCTCCAAACCCCGCCCATGAACTTGATTCTGACTTACGCCAAAACGGAGGAACTTGCGACCCTTGCGCAATATCTGGACGAAGCCAAGGTCACATTCCCGGGAGTCGTAGGTCCCGCTCAGGAGACGGAAACTTTCGCAAGAATATGGTCATCGCGAATAAACAAAAAAGCAGCTCTCAGCATAGCACAGAAAATTTATAAATTAGAAAACACAATTCTGCCTTCAGTGAACGGCTCATTGCGATTGGCGCAGAACGACGACATGGACCTAGCCACGAAATGGCTCGTTGAATTTGCAAAAGAGTCTCTTCCGCCGCACGAACATAAATCTTTTGAAGAGTATCAGCCGTATACAGCGCGCTCGCTTGCGAATAAAGAGATTCACTTCTGGTGCGTGAACGGCCATCCCGTCTCTGTCGCGTATGCGGGCCGGCCGACACTGCACGGTGTTTCTATCAGATGCGTTTACACACCAAAACATTTACGTGGCAACGGTTATGCTTCCGCCGTGGTGGGATACTTGAGCCAAAAAATGCTCGATGCCGGGAAAAAGTTTTGTGTGCTTTACACGGACTTGGCAAACCCCACCTCCAATAAGATTTATCAGAACGTGGGGTATCGTGAAGTCTGCGATTCAAAGTATTTTGTATTCGCCGATTAGATTTTTACTTTATCCAAACCGAAGTAAGCGTCCAAAGATCCTGGAACAGCTCTAAAGCTCACGGCCAGGCGATTCCACACATTGACCAAACTGATCGCCAGGGTGAGTTCCACGAGATCTTTTTCAGCAAAATGTTCGCGCACGCGTCCGAAGATTTCATCACTGATTTCCTGAGTGTTACCGATTTTAGTGACAGCTTCCGCCCATTCCAGAGCGGCTCTTTCACGGTCGCTGAATAAGTTTGATTCACGCCATACAGAAATATGGTACATGCGCAGATCACGCTCACCACGCAAGCGGGCTTTTTTTACATCCATATCTAGGCAGAACGCACAGCCATTGAGCTGAGAAACACGGCAATGGACAAGGCTGAAAAGGCTTGCGCCGAGGGATTCTTCCAGGGCATTTCCCATTTGAGCGATTTTCGCAACTTGATCTTGAATCATAGGGCCGTAGTTAATTCTTTGTTTCATTTATAATCTCCTCTGTTAGGTTTTGCACCCCTAAGGCGATTGACGGAGGCGAAATGTGACAGGTTTATTTTTTTCTCGTGAATTGTCACATTTCGGCGGCTAGACTCGTCTTATATTTATGGATGCTCAGCCGCTTTATTTTAAAGAATGGGACCGTTTCTTTCTGGAACACCGTTCCTACCTTATCGCTTTTGCCTTTCGTATGACGGGAAGCCTTGCGGAGTCCGAGGACTTGGTTCAAGACGTTTTCATTGAAAGCGCGAAGGTCGATCCCTCCAAGATAGAAAATCATAAAGCATGGCTGACCAAAATCTGTTCGCACCGTGCTTTGGATCTGTTGAAATCTGCTTATAAGCAAAGAGAAACTTATCCTGGAACGTGGCTCCCCGACGCTGTTCCTGAAAGTCTGCAAAGCTGGAGTGAATCTTTCATTGATGATTCCATGGAAAAGAAGTTTCTTCTGTCAGAAAGTCTTACGACGTCGTTCCTGATTTTGTTGGAACGTCTCAATCCTGAAGAACGCGCCGTTTATCTGCTGAGTGAGATTTTTGATTACTCTTTTAAAGATATCGCTGAGATGTTGGATAAGTCGGAGGCGGCCTGCCGCAAGACCGCGCAAAGAGCCCGTGATTTTATCGTCGCTAACCGCAAGCGCTTCGAGCCGAAATCCATCAATCCCACTGAGATGATTGCAAAATTCTTTGATCTTGCCAGCCACGGCGACGCCGCGGCTTTAAGCCAAATGCTCGCTCAGGATTCAGAGTTCTGGTCTGACGGCGGCGGCAAGGTTGCGGCAGTTCCGCATATTGTGCGCACTCCGCATGAAATTGCGAGATTCTTTGCCGGTATTTATTCCTCGCCGCAAGCTAAAAAGATTGAAGGCAAGATGGAGCCGCATCAAATCAATGGACGTCCTGGTATGGTCCTGTCACGCAAGCTAGCCTCTGGCGAGTGGATTCTTGAAACTCTGCTTTCTTTTGAATTCGACGGCGACAAAATTATTCGTATTTACGCACAAAGAAATCCTGATAAGCTTAAAAGCCTGATGCCGAAAAATTAAAGCGGAGGTTTTATGAGCAAGTCCATCGTGGTGTACCTTCCCGAAGAGTTTGCCGACTGGGAAGGAGCTTTCCTGCTCCCTGAGCTGCGCCAAATTAAAAAACCTGTCACCATTGTTAGCGAAACCGGCGGTCCGGTTTTATCCATTGGTGGGTTGAAGGTTCATGTTGATGGCGGTCTTACGGATGTCTCTCCTGAAAACACCGAAGCCTTGATTCTCATCGGCAGTGACACTTGGCCTATTGCTGCAAAGAACGAGAAAATTCTTAAAATGGTTCCAGAGTTTCATAAACGCGGAGTTCTTATCGGCGCTATTTGTGCCGCCACTGTGGCCTTAGCGCGCATTGGAATGCTCGACGGTCGCAAACACACCAGCAATGATTTGGGCGCTCTTAAACAGCTTGTGCCGACCTACCGTGATGAGAAAAATTACCAGGAAGAACTCGCAGTCACCGATGGCAACCTCATCACCGCTTCCGGCGTTGGCTATCTTGAATTTACGATGGCGGTTATGAGGCATCTTAATATTTACAACGAAGAAAAACGCCAGCAATGGTATGCCCTCTACCGAAGCGGCATTAAACCGCCCCTGGAATTCTGGAGCTAATTCCGAGCTAGACTTGACCTTTCTTGCGCGGCCGTCCTATTGTGAGGGACATGAAATTAATCTCTTGGAATGTAAACGGTCTGCGCTCTGTTCATAAGAAAAACTTCCGCGAATGGTTTGAAAAAGAAAAAGCGGATGTTGTCTGCTTGCAGGAAATTAAAATCACTGAAGACGTCATCCAAGATGATGAGACTTTCTATCATCCCGCACGCTATCACTCTTCCTGGGCCTTCGCTGAAAAAGCGGGTTATTCTGGATTGGCGTTGTATTCTAAAAAAGAACCGGATGAAGTTCGCCTGGGTCTTGGCATTCCCAAATTTGATAAAGAAGGCCGTTGGCTGGAAGCTGATTTCGGTCCCATCACTGTCGTGAACAGTTATTGGCCGAACAGTCAGCGCGATCATGCACGATTGCCGTTCAAATTAGAATTCTGCAAAGCCGCCGAAAAAAGACTGGAAGCCCTCAGAAAGAAAGGCCGTGAAGTTCTTATCTGCGGTGATTTCAATATCGCGCATAAAGAAATCGATTTGAAGAATCCCAAATCCAATATGAAAAACGCGGGCTTTCTGCCTGAAGAGCGCGCATGGATGACTCATTTTTTAGAAAACAAAGAATGGGTCGACAGCTTCCGCAAATTCGAGCAAGGCCCCGGCCACTACACTTGGTGGAGCTATCGTCCCGGCGTTCGTGAAAGAAACATCGGTTGGCGCTTGGATTATTTTCTGGTGAACAAGGAAGCTTCCGATCGCCTGAAAGCCGCGGCTCACTGTCCCGATGTCATGGGTTCAGACCACTGTCCCGTGCGATTGACTCTGAAAAAATAATTCTTAATCCGGCTTATAACCGCTGATGTTTTCAAAGAGCTTTTCCATACGGTAGTATAGCTCCGCAATGTATTTTTCTGGATCTTTTCCATAGCGAGCCGCCGCTTCTTCGATTTTCTCGATGCAGCTTAAGTCTTCGCAGAGGAAATAAGAACTACTGACATTGGCGCTCATGGCGACTGAAAGCATACCGATTTCTTCTGAGGAGCCATAGGCATTGCACCAGCTGCACAAACCACCGACCGGCTCCCCCGCCGTTGTTGTACGTTTGAAAGCAACTCCGCGAGGAAGATCCCAGTTCGGCATTTTAAATACCAAATAAGTGTAAACACCGGATGGCTCTTGCCATGTGAAATAAGAACGAATGTGAAGAGGAAATTTCAGTCTTTCTGGAAGAATCAGCTTTTTTTGATCCCGCAGGCGAAAGGCTTGAGTCAAGTCACTCTCGTTTTCGATGATGAACACATGCTCTTTAATAAAGTTGTTAATTTGAGACTGCACTGGATTTTCTCCTAGCTTATTTTAAGAAGCTTGAATCCGACTGTCTAGCGATATAGCCCTAAGACTATATCTCCGACAGCACCAGACATTGAGTATCACTTTGCACAAGGGTTCTATTTTCCAAAACAAAACTGAGAAATGTATTTAATTGCGCTGAAGAGCCTTCTTCCTTCCAGAAGATCCGCACAGGCAAAAACAACCCCTTGATCGGCACAAACCGCGTCTGCCTTGGCGCAATATTCTGTGAGCCTGCGATGGTTAAGGAAACACCTTTTCCTGTGGCAACCAGAATAGGACAAGCTTCCGTGTCCTGCTTGATGTAGATCTTAGGCCTTTTCGGCATCTCCGCGAAAAGTTTTGCAACCATATTGTGAAATTCTTCAGCTTCTCTTTTATGGTGCAGAATAATTGTTTCGTTCGCCAGATCAGCAAGCTGCAGTTCGCTCCGTTTTGCCAAAGGGTGCTTGGCTGGCAAAAGCGCACCCAGGTTTTCAGAATTTACTTCATGCGATTTTAACTGCTGAAACGTCGATATGCCTTCCACAAATCCGCAATCAAAGCGACCTGCTTCGACGCCTTTTAAAATTTCTTTGCTGGGGCCCTCGGTCAGCTCAAGCTTGATTTTAGGAAATCTTTCTTGGAATTCCTCGACGATTTCCGGAAAGCGCGCCATGAACGCCGTTCGTGAAAAGCCCACTCTAAGAACGCCTGATTTTATTTTACCGGCAGCGCGAACCTCGGTTTGAATCCGTCCCAAAGCGGCTTCAATCTCTTTAGCCTCTTTTAGAAAAACAACTCCTGCGGCCGTAAGCTTTACACTGCGGGTGCTGCGTTCAAAAAGTTTGGCATCCAGCTCTTTTTCAAGATTGGCGATGAGCCTTGTCAATGGCGGCTGGGACATTCCCAGTATCTCCGCACTTTTTCTAAAGTTGAGCTCTTCGGCAACAACGATGAAAGCTTTTATCTTGTCAAAATCCATAATTAATACCTTTTAGGTATCAATATATCACATTTCTTAGCAATTATCACAGAGTCTTTCTTTTGGTAATTTAAGGGCATCCTAAAGGAGGCATTATGAGACTGGACCATGAAGCACTGATTATCGGCGGCGGCCCGGCAGGCCTAAGTGCTGCTTTAACCCTGGGCCGTATCAATAGAAACGCTCTGGTTTGCGATGACGGCAACCCTCGGAATGCCCCCTCAGCCCATGTGAACAACTTTCCTTCCGCCGATGGCATTCACCCCGCCGAATGGCGCAAGCAAGCTCGCCGGGACTTGGAAAAATATCCCAGCATCCACTTTTTCACCGGCAAGGTGCTTTCGGTGCAAAAAGGAAAGGACCATTTCACGGCTCACCTTTCTGACGGCCGCCAGGTAATAGTGAAAAAAGTCATTCTGGCTTACGGCGTGCAAGACCGGCTGTTGCCCATTCCTGGTTTTAATGAACTCTGGGGTAAAGCTATTTTTCACTGTCCGTTTTGCCACGGTTACGAAGTGCGCGGCACAGAGCTGGGTCTTATTATGAAAAATGAAATGGCCTTTCACTCGATGCCGTTGATTGCAAGCCTTGCAAAAAAGTTAACTCTGCTGACTGATGGCCCTCTGTCTTTCACGCCAGAGCAGACCGCGGTGCTGAAAAAATTCAACGTCTCTGTCGTTCAAGAAAAAATCACAAGCCTACTGCATGAAGGAGAAAAGCTCACCGCTGTTGCTTTGGAAAACGGAGAAAAACTTTCCCCTGACTATCTCTTTTACGCGGCTGCCTTTCCGTTTCAGCTGAAGTCAGACATCGGCACGTCACTGGGATGCGCCAAGAATCAGTTCGGTTTGTATCAAGTGAATGAGTTCGGCGCGACTTCGGTGGCGGGTGTTTTTGCTTGCGGCGATAACATGCAAGCCGCGCAGTCCGTTTTACTTTCTTGTAGCACCGGGGCCAAAGCCGGATTTGCCGTGATCGCAGAGCTATTGAATGGTGGGTGAGGCTCCATTCGGGACAGTCACATTTAAAGTGGGATTTAAAAAGTGGATCCCGTTAGAAGGGTCCATTTTCATTCGGTGAGTCTTTTAAAAGCTGTTCGCCTAAGTCCCACAGTTCAACGACCTTGTCTCCCTGGAATCTAAAAATATGGATGACGGCCATACGCATATCGTCCTGGGTCAGATGTATAAACGAATGAGTGATCACCGTCTCGCCATCTTCATAGACTTTTTTAATTTCAAACTTCTTAATAGGGTTCTGGGTGTTAGCCTCATCCATCGCTTGCAAAAGAGTGTGACGGTCCCCTTTGAAGTATTGATTGTGGTGCTTAAACTCAGTCGCAATAAATTTCTCATAAGCGCCGGCCACATCTCCACCGACGACCATTTTCAAAAATGTCGTTGCCGCTTCTTTTCTTGTCACGAGCTAGCCCTCGTTAATTTCCGGCTCAACAAGCTGGGTAAGAAGATTCAAAGACTGCTGCCACCCCATGTAGCCTCCTTGAAATTGATCTTTGAATATTAACCACCCTCAAGAGCGACGGGAAAGGAAAATATCGCCGCTCCCTTCGTGGACGTTTACGCGGGCTTTATGGACTGTCGAGCCGCAATGAATCCACAGATTGCTGACAGAGCTGTGCAAATGGCAGGTACCGGGAAATAGAATACGATGGACAAAATAGCAGCACCTACAAGACTCACACTATTCAGTAGAACAACACTTCGCACATATCTTTCAGGCTTCGCCAAAAGAATGAAGAGGATGCCACAGATCAGAAGATAAAGGCTGATAAATGCATTTCCGCCATACGCCATCTGCGCCAATGATCGTGGCGATCCCACAGGCATTTGCACCATCGTACTTTCCATGGTCGCATAAGCTTGACGAAGGGACTCCGTTTCCGGCTCGTGCGGCAGTAACGTTCCAAACGAATGACCCACAAAGGTGAACAGAGCGAAAAAAGCGGCGGTAAAAAGAAGTTTTTTGCGATTCATGCCTAAATGATAACGATTGCCGATGCCGGATCAACGAAAATAAGTAGTGCAGCTTGCAATTTAAAATCTCGATACCAAGAAAGACTTCTTTCAACTGAAAGAGCCTTTGGTTATAAAGTCCATATGGACGCAAAGTTAATCAATAATTCCCAATATCAGATGATGCCATGGAAGAATGGTCTTGGCTCAACGGCACAGATTGATATCTTTCCGGAAGGCTCGCCATTTCCCGGCGATGATTTTTTATGGCGGGTGAGTTCAGCGACCGTGGGAACTTCGTCTCCATTTTCAAACTTCCCAGGGTGTGACCGTTTGCTTGTGGTGTGGAGAGGCGCAGGACTTTTTCTCAATGATGAAAAGTTAGCACCAATGGAACCTTTGCGCTTTTCGGGAGAAACTCCCATAAACTGCCGCCTGGTGAATGGCGAGGTGATTGACCTTGGAGTGATTTATCGTCGTGATAAAGTAAAAGCAGATTTAACCGTCCAACAATTGGAAGCGGGGAAATCCTCGAAACTATTTCTAGATTCCGGGACTCATTATTTATTTTGTGCGGCGGGGACATTTTCTTCCCTGGGCAACTCTGTGGAAACCGGTGACACACTAAGGATTCAAGGTGCTGGAGAGCTAGAACTTCAGTCTTCTTTAGGCTCTCAGTACTTTTTCATCAGTCTTCATAAGATTTAAAAAAAGCCGTGTGGCTTTTACATGTTAAAAACTGTCCGCTACAGGAACGACAGCATCGTTTTGCCGAAATTCAAATAGCTTTGAATGCAGATTTGTTGGCAACCGATTCAAATTTAAGATGTAATGAATTTGATGAAAGTCTTGAATAGCTTCTCAGCCAAAACTGCCACTTGGAGTTCCCTTGAATTAGCATAAACCTTCAACCTGCTCCAATTTCATCAGTCTTTTCAATCATTAGTTCATCATGAACCTTGGATTGCTATTATTAATTATACACTGTATAATTAAATCCTAAGGAGAAGCCTATGATTAGCGGACACGTATTTATAGCCTGCAGTTTGGACGGCTTTATTGCTCGTGAAGATGGTGACATAGAGTGGTTGCTACAACGTGATGACCCCTCTGAAGACCACGGCTATAACGATTTTATTAAGGATATAGATGGAATCGTGATGGGCCGAGGAAGCTTTGAAAAAATTCTGACTTTCGGTGAATGGCCTTACACAAGACCTGTCGTTGTGCTTTCAAAACAACTAGTCAGCTCACCCGTGCCCGATCACTTAAAGGGCCTTGTTCGCTTCTCTGATCTGTCTCCCAAAGCAGCTATGGAAATGCTCGCAAGCGAAGGATGGAAAAAGGTCTACGTCGACGGCGGACAAATTATTCAATCATTTCTGCGTGAAGGTTTGATCGCGGATATGGTGGTAACACAAATCCCCGTTCTTATCGGCGGGGGGCGCTCCTTATTTGGCTCGCTGGGAAAAGAAATTTCATTAAAACACATTGAGACAAAATCATTTCCTTCGGGACTAGTACAGTTAAAGTACCAGGTGCTCAAATGATACGGAAAAAAGCCGGCCGCCCCTCCGGCCACCAAACCAGCATCCAACGCCAAGATATTCTCAAAGCCGCACTGGCGATTCTGGACTCCAAAGGTCCAGAAGGATTATCCATGCGCACATTAGCCACGCGCTTAAAAGTAAATCCAATGACACTGTATCATCACGTTGGCAATCGAAGCGAACTTTTACGAGCACTCTCCGACATGGTCTACAGCGATGTGATAAAAAAGTGCGAAGGTGAAACTGGCGACATCCGCAAGAAAATCAAAACTCTGCTAACGGCTTATCAGTCGGCGGTGGAAAAACATCCGAACTTAACCTTGAGCATTTTCGCAACACCCGAAGCGTTTTCAATCGAAGCTCAACGCATAACTCAGAAGCTGATTGATTTATTAGAGTCAGCCAAGCTTCCCCGCGGAAAAGCAAAGCTCTGGTTAAATATCTTAGTGGACTACACTCACGGCAGCGCCATTGCGACCGCGATGAATGGCGCAAACCAAAAAAAGAAACCCACTTATGCAGATGAATATGCTCAAGGGTTGAATGAGATTCTGAGTAATTTGTTCGGTACCTAGAGATCTTGTTGGGAATCTTCCCAAACTATATCCATAGTCTCACCATACTTGGTCGCTTTCCACCTGCCGAAAAGACCTTGAAGTCGTTGATCGACTCGCGTGACAAAATCCAACTCAAACCACTCTGAACGTGCCCAGTCAAAGTTGGAACCCTGCCGCCAGAATTCCTCCACAATATTCCCAGGCGTTCTTCCTTTGATAAGGCTTTGAAGAATCGCAACAGTTTTCTCTATCACCATTATTTCGGCCTCATTACTGAGATCCGCAATCATTGAACGATCGGACAATTCGGAGAGTGTTTTGCCCTGAGCAACCAATCCCCAAAACCCGTTTTGAATTTTCGCTTCCAGCTCAAATGCAAGATGGGTCAAATCATGAACCAAAAAACTGCGAGTTTCACACAAGGAAAAGTCAGACGACCCATCTCGTCTTACAATTCGCAACTCGTGCTCTTTATCACTGATCTTAAGGAATGAAATTTTCATGTGATCTAGGCTAGGACTCTAGCGCTTCAAGATGCTGCTTGAGAGAGTTGTACATCGAATCAAAAATACGACGGTCATTGAGCGCTTTACCCATGGCAAAAGTGCCCTCTTGAAAAGTCACTATATATTCAGCAAGCTCCTGAGTGTTTACGTTCTTGCGCAAGTACCCGCCTTGCTGGGCTCGCTTTAAGTGTTCACGGGTCTTAGCGATCCAATCCTCTAAAACGGCGCGAGTTTTTTGTTTGAAGAGTTCATCCGAACCCGCCATTTCCTGGGTGAGATTATTCAACGGACATCCAAGAGCGACATATTCATCCGGCCAGTTGTCAAAAGTGTTTTTAAAGCACTTCAATATGCCTTGCATTGGATTTTTATACGCATTGAGAGGCTTAATCCAACGGTCCAGAATTCCCGTATGAATGATTTCATCGACGATGGCATAACCCACATGGTTTTTTGTCGGAAAATAGTGAAAGAACGCCCCAATTGTGACGTCGGCCTTTGCCGCGAGCTCACGCACGCCAACGCCGTTAAAGCCCCGGCGGTAAATTTCCATAAATGAGGCATTAAGTATCTGGGCCCGTGTTTTTTCGGGATCTCTAGCTGTACGCTTTGTCATCAGATCAAATATATCAAACGATATGTAAAATGTCCACATATTATGCTTTATTAAAGCTGAAACATACTTAAAATTTCTCTTTTAACATATCAAGTGATATGTAGTAATACCGATAAAGAATCACACAAAAGGAGCTTACATGAACCCAAAAGCGATATGGACTGGCAGAATCTTAAGCGGTTTAGCCATCGCCTTTTTATTGTTCGATGCCACAATGAAGTTTTTTATGGATAAGCTTCCACCAGAAGCTTTAGAGGCCGGTGCCGCCCTACAATGGCCGATGGAGCTTATGCCAACGGTAGGGACCATTCTCTTGATTTGCACCATTCTTTACGCCATTCCCAAAACGTCCCTGCTTGGCGCAGTTCTTCTTACTGGATACTTAGGCGGAGCCATCGCAAGTCACGTCCGCGTCAGCAATCCACTTTTCACACACACGCTTTTTCCAATTTATGTCGCCGTTTTCGTCTGGCTGGGTCTCTATTTGCGCGATTCCCGCCTTCGACAAGCCTTTCCCTAAAATAAAAAAGAGTAACCTATGAATATCAAAGTCGATCCAAAACTTGATCTCGTACTGGAAAGAATCGTCCCCGCAACGCCGGAACAAATCTATAAAGCTTGGACAGACCCCATTGGCATTAAAGAATGGTTCTGCCCAAAACCGTGGAAAACCGTCGAATGCGAAATGGATTTGCGCCCCGGAGGAAAATTTTACTCCGTCATGCAAAGCCCCGAGGGACAAAAGTTTCCCAATACGGGATGTTATTTAGAACTCGTCCCTTATGAAAAACTTGTTTGGACTTCTGCACTACAACCAGGCTTCCGCCCGTCACCAAAGCCGCAGGGCCCGCACGATTTAATGTTCACAGCAGTTTTGTTTTTGGAAAAACACTGACCTTGGCCCCTTCTTTGGAGCGTTTGAAACCTCACGGTTGAGAAATCTCTCTTAATCTTTCTTCGTACTGTTTGGCAAACATTTCTGGTGTTTTATTTTTCAACGCTGAGTTTGGTCGTTCCGTGTTGTACTCGATTCTCCAACTTTCAATGATCTCTTTTGCATGTAAAATGGATTCAAACCAGTTTAGATTCAAACACTCGCTGCGGAACTTGTCGTTGAAGGACTCAATGAATGCATTCTGGATAGGTTTTCCTGGTTGAATAAATTTCAGTTCCACCCCGTTTTGGTATGCCCATACATCCATCGCCTTTGAAGTGAACTCCGTACCGTTGTCCACGATGATCGCTTTCGGGCACTTACCTTGAGTCTGTTGAGCACATCGGCCACGCGGTCGCCCGGAATTGAAAAATCAACATGAATCGCCACCGCTTCGTGTGTGAATAAATCTTTGATGTTGAGGGTTCTAAATCTTCGTCCCGTCGCGAGCGAGTCTGAGACAAAGTCCATTGCCCAAATTTGATTGGGGCCCGTCGGAGCCACAAAGAGGAGTCGTTTGCCTGATCTCTTTTTCTTTCCTGATCGTCGATTCATTTGCAATCCCAGCTCTCGGTATATTCGAGCAATTCGCTTGTGATTATCTTTAAAGCCCATACGCTCACGAAGAATAAATGAAACCCGTGGTCTGCCATAGCGAACCTTTGCTTGCGCAATCTCAAGCATTTTTTCTTTTAGGGCGTTGTCATCGCGATGTCGTTGGCGCTTGTAAAATAGTGTAGATTGTTGAAGCCCCAAGACTTTGCAGAGTGATCGTTTGCTGATTTTCAATTTGTCTTTGATAGCTTCAAACGCCTTGCGCTTTTGCTTGGGGCTTACCACTTTCCCTTGATGATCTCTTGGGCTGCCTCTAGTTCGACGGCCTGTTTTGCAACTACACGCTGTAAGCGCACGATCGTTGCCTCAAGCTCTTTAAGTCTACGAACCTCAGAGCCCTGCATACTGCCGTACTTTTTTCTCCATGCGTAGAACGTGTGGGCAGCAATGCCGTGCTTGCGGCATAAATCTTGGGTAGATGCTCCGGCATGGCCTTCGGCTAAAATCTTGGTGATCTGTTCTTCTGAAAATCTGGATTTGCGCATTTGCGCTCCCTTCATGCACGTCTTTTACGCGCTTTGTTGGGAGGAATCAAGTGCTCCAGTTTTTGGGGCCAAGGTCAATTTTAAGGGCTGAAAATTCGATTCAAGCCCTCAATAAAAACAGATGTTTTTTATACGACCAGCTTTAGCCTTTAGCGAGGTATTCGATCTCTTCGCCCTCAACGCCAACAAATCCGGCATCGACCAGTTTCTTCAAAGTTTCTTTGTGATAGCGAGCCTCGTCTTCGCTCTGATACGACTTTGCATGGGGTTTACTTTGATCCATGAACGCTTCCTTTTGCGTAAACGTCTCGCCGCTTGCCAAATTCTCAAATAATTTTTTAAATTCTGCTTTTAAACGATAATGGTGCAACGTCCCTTTTTCGATCGACATAGTTATCTCCTATTTTTTTAAATTATATGCGAGCGACGACCTTATTCAAGGCAACTAAATAGTTGTAATGAACTTTGATCTACTTCAGTGCAGATAAGAACGCTTGAATCCAGTCGGTCAAGAGATCGACCTCGAAAGGCTTGAGAAAGAGAGTAACCGCGCCGCGAGCCTTCACTTCGGCGGGCGTTATTTCGGAGTGGGCCGAGAGCATCGCAACGGGTGGCCGAACGTGAAAAGCCCTTTGCTGAATCCCGGCGAGGAGGTCAAAGCCATCACCGTCGTCCATCTCGATGTCCGAAAGCACGAGGTCTGGTTGCAGAAGGTCGAGCCAAGGCTTCGTTTCCGCTATTTGCGATAAAGACGCGATAACCATGCGACCGAAGCGTTTCCGATAACAGCCATCTCATCTCTTCATTGTCGTCAACTATAAGAATCGTCTTTACCGTCTTCACCTATATCCTTCGACTCCCTGCTTAAAGTTTACCTGCTTTCACTTTACCTGCCTACAGTCATCGGGTCGAAAAACCATCTCCCTACGATATAAGTATGGGAAGAAAAAGAAAAAACGACGAAGACGACTTCGATGAACAGGCTTTTTTAGAACGCTTGGCGACGAACATCACGAAGGTGCGAAGCTCCCAAGGGGTGAGTCAGGATCGACTGACCGACGAGGCCGGACTTTCTCGTGGCGCACTGAGCAAGATCGAAAGGGCGCAAGCGTCGCCCAAAGTTGCTACCTTGGCTCGAATCGCCCACGCCCTCGGCATCCCGCTAAGAAAATTGACCGACGTTGAAGTCGAATAGCCCACCTGCCTATAAAGTACCTGCCTGTAGTTGACCTGTCTTTGGGCAGGTGTCGAACGATTTTACAGTTTGCCCTCCTGAAACCCCGTTTCCCTTCGCGTCATCTTGGCTCGAAACTCGCATTCACTCAGTTATATGAGAAAGACGAGTTTAGCCTTCCTTTTCACGATTTTGACCGCGACGGCGGGTTACGCTTCCGCCGCATCGAACACCAACCCGCAAAGCAGCGCCGATCTTTTTTCCGCCGCGAAAGACGGCGACACCGCGAAGGTTAGATCACTGCTCTCCCGCGTTTCGACGATCACGGGCTTCGATCGCTACGATTTGATCAAGGCGGCCCTCGAAGCGAAGTGCAACACCGAGATCGTGAAGTCTGTTCTTGATAAGAAAAGCGACTCATTCGAACCGAAGCTCGAAGAAAAGTACGGTTATCTTGAAAACCTGCGTGACGGCGGACGAGGCCATCCGAGCCGTGGACCGATCGAAAAGCCGGGAGCGTCCTTGGTGTCAATCGCCGCTAAAAATTTCTGCCCGGACGCGCTTAAGCTGATCAGCGAGAAAACATCGGCGGAAGATTTCGCGCTCGGGGCTTATCAGCGCCCTACGAAGAAAATGGGAACATTAGAGACGACAACGGACAGCCCTATCGAAGAGATCGCAAACGCCGCGAAAAAAGAGGGCGCAAACGACGCCGAAGAAACACCGAGGATCGTTGCCACAGGGAAGTTCATAAAAACTCGCGTGGAAGCCGATTGTGTGAAAGTGGGCGGCGAATCCTGCAAGGCGAAAGCGGAGTTCGATAAAATGACTTCCGAGATGGCCGCCGACGTGAAACAAAAAGAGTACGAAGATTCACCCGCCGGGATTCACGATCAAGCGTGTTCAGCACAAGCTGAACTACAAGAACACGAGGCAATTTTGAATCGAGAAAAAGAGATCGCTCGAACTTCCGGCTCTGCCAACGTCGTTACTCTTCACAAAGCCGGGAGCCGAATCGTCGATTTAAAGAACGACCTGAACGAGTATCGCCGTCTTTACAAAGAGCGCGCAAAGAAGTCGCTCAATCTGAACGACTGCAAATAACCGTTAACTTGCGGCCTCGTCCTTCGTTTTTCCGTTCGCGGGCAAGTAAAGGTGAACTTGCGCAGACGATTCGATCGTTTTGCCGCCGGACGTGTGGTCCACTTTGACGACGGTTTTTCCGACGACTCGTTCGATGATCGCGTTGAGCGTGCGCCAATCACCTTTCTGAATCGCCTTAAGAAGCGAAGTTGCGATGCCGACTTTAATTGAAGACGACGTTTGGTTTTGGATGATCTGCTTTAATTCGCCGGGGTTGGAAGTCAGGGCGACGTTGATGACCTCTTCAAACTCAGGCGCGGTGACGTTTTTGAAGAGTTTCTTCACGGGATCGTGGCGGCGTCCACCGTCGGGGTTGCCCGAAACGCCCTTTTTGAACTGCGTATGCTTGGGCGGCTTGCCCTTTCCAACGGTGTAGCTCATTAGCGTCCTTTCCCAGTGGATTCCCTGTAAAGTGAACGGCTTTTCGTTGCGCGGCGCTCCGCTGCGTTCGTTCCTTTAAAATACTTGGACGGAACGGTCGCCTTTATCATCGCGTCGATCGCGCCGGACTCCGAAACGCCGTTTTTATTACACCACTCGGCGAGCGCGGCCTTCGCATCAACACTCAAGAAAAACGTATATCGTTTTTTGTCGGGTTCCGACCTTCGGACTTCTTTCAAAATAGTTTCTGCTTTGGATGCGCTCATTAAGTACGATTATACCAACGATCGTGCGTAACATCAAAACGATAACTGCACTAAATCGTGGTGAAATGTTCAGGTTCCAGTTATCTTATTTTTATGGAGCCAAGAACCGTTTACGCGAATCGAAACTCACACGACAATTTTATTGCAAACGCCTTCGACATCCAACAAATCGAGAAGACGGCATAGTTATGAAGGGGGAAGAAATGCACGATGCAACTCTATATCCACAGAAAAACGTAGGCGGGACCGGCAACGTCGATTTGAAGGTGGACAACGCGAACTTTGAAAAAGTCATGGACTGCGAAGTTGGGGCTTCGGTTCAGGTCGATGCAACCGCCGTGAAGGGCTACACTGGCAATCAAGGTCAGGTTTATATTCAAAAAAAATACGAGCAGTTTTTTATTGAAGGAATAACTCTCGACGAAGTTGAAGTTATCCAAGTGAACGGTGCGCCGATCAAAGGCAACGGCGACCTCTACCCGGAAAATGCCGAAGTTGTGATTCAAGGCACGAGAACCGAAGTTTAAATGGATATCGCAAAAATCTCTGTCATAGCAACTTCAACGGTGTCGGTCTTATCATTAACTTTGAATTATCTCGTATTTTTGCGAGACACACCGAGGCTGCGATTAAGCGCATTTGTTGGAGATGAAGTTTCTTTCGGTAAAGACGGGAAAGTCACCGAGACCAAAAAGATTTTTTGGATCGGTGTTACAAATATCAGACGGATTCCCGTCATTGTGAAGCGGATCGGATTTTATAAAACGTGCTGGCCTATGCGTATTTTTGCAAAGTATTTCCCCGACAAGTTTAAAGAAGAGGGCGCATTGCTTTCGGGCCAAGGTATGATTGCTCAAATCTTGTACGATTATCAAAATGGGCAAACCGTTCCGAGAAAACTTAATGGCAGCGACGAGGTAAGTTCAGTCGCACATATAGACGCAGAAGCGATAAAGGAATTTAATAGGCTGTTCTCAACTTCACGCAGCTTTTACGTCGAGGACTCAACTGGGCGAACATATCGCCTACCTTGGTACTCATATCGGAAACTTAAAATCGACTTTGCTGAATTGGCAAAAGAGTTGGCAGAGAAAGGAGCAGTAAATGCAAAATAACGAACGAAAACAGATCAGACTTAATTGGCAAAAAATCATCCCGGCGGGAGAACTTGGAAGCCCAGAACACGCGGAGTTTCTTAACAAGAACGGCGGAGTCTATCTCTGGATTTTTGACGGAACTCCAAACAGGGTTTGCAACATCGGCGAAGCGGGATGCTTTTCTGATCGTTTTGGGCAACACAAGAAACTCTTCGAGGTCGCCGGTTATACGGTCTGCAATCTTGAGAAAGATCAGGACTGGCTCAAGTTCGTAGCTGAACACCTACACGAAAAAACGATCCAAGAGATAAACGATGGCGGGAAAATTCGGATTCCCACAGCGGAAAGGCCGACTGCCACAGATTCAAACGACGAACATAAAAAGAACAGTCTCGCTTTTTTCTCAAAATTAAAATTCGCGTTTGCGACTATCGAACCTAATTCAGAGAACACCGTGGAAGGCCGAGACATGATTGAGGCCGCGCTGATTTACGGGATGAGAGATTTGTATAAGGCTGAAAGTGGATGCCGTCTTATCACTCGCGGCGGGCAAGAGCGTTTGGTGGGTCACATCAGCAGGAAGCCGAGCGTGTCGTTTTCGTTTGAACATATCGGCGAAGCCGCGAAACTTCTGCCGCCGGATTTTTTAAAGGTAGTCCGGTATCCCGTTACAACGGGGAAGGAAGACTGAAATGGAAATACTAGAAGCCTTTGCGGGCAAAGAGGTAAACGACTTTGTTTTCTTCATGGATATGAGGGGAACGACTGCAAAACTCAATACGGCGTGGCGCTCGGACAACATTTTGGATCGTGCCGAAGTCGCCCACTCTCAAACGCATTTTATCAGTATCTTGGGCGTTCTATGCAAAGAGCGTCCGATGATCGAGGCGGCTCAAGTCAGTGATTGCGTATTCTTTCACTCCGCAAAAATCGAAGATTGTTTGGACTTCGCCTGTGCGACGTTCAAACACATGACCGTTCGCGGGGATAAGTTTTCGGCTTGGTCTTTACGAGGCGGCGGTGGACGTGGACTCAATCGTTTTCTGTGCGGCGATGAGATCAGAACGCTGACAAACTTTTCGTTTTCATCCGTTCTTGGCGTAGGCAATGTCCAAGCGGCGATGCTCGAATCCGAGGGGCCAAAGGGGATGCGTCTCTTCGTCACGAAAGAGGTTGGCGAGGAAGCCAAGAAAGTCGGACGGTTTCTTTTGCGCGAAGTTAAGGTCGCTGATCAGTCGTGCTACGAGGTTAATTGGATGCGCCCCGATGGGATCGTCCCCGATTATCTCGGCCTCACCAAAGAGAGCCGCCTGATCTCGGACCACTTGCGGGAGCGCGGCGAGCTTTTTCAGAAAAGCGGAGTCGGACACCAAGTCGATCTCGGCTCGTCATGGCTCGACCTGCTGGGCTGGACAAAGTGAACCCTACAAGTCCCGCTCCAAAGCGCCTCCACGGGCGTCCAGACGCCCTCACACGCGTTTCTCAAGCCGGTTCAATGACTTCCGAATGGTCTTCAACGAAGAAAGTCGCCGCGAGTCGCGTTTTGTAGTGAACGCGAAACGCTGAACCTCTCGAACTCACAAGTGAATCAGGTTTTCACCTTCTCGTGAGAGCGCGAAAAGTCCGTTAACTACAGCCGATAACTACAAAATGCTGCAAATCGGGTTATTTCGCGTGATTTTGGGTGATGTTCGGAACGATCGTTCGCAAACTGCTTCTCAGTAAGTTGTTAGTATTGTTAGAAAAATAAAAGGACGAAGATTTTGGTCTTCGTCCCTTCAAAAATGGTGGAGGCGCCGGGAGTTGAACCCGGGTCCGCAAGTGATCCACGATAAGGCGCTACATACTTAGTCAGTGTTTTAGTTTGTCTGTACAGCTTCCACTAACAAAATCAGCACAGACACTCCCCCAGCTTTATTTAAGCCTTTGCGCTGGAGAAAACCACAAAGGCCGAGGTTTCTAAATGACGATCTTTCTAAGAGCGAAACCAAATCCTAGAAGATCGTGCGAGCTAATTAAGCTGCAAGTGCGTAATCGTTGCCAATTACAAAATGCACGTTTTTAACGAGGTCCACATGCGCCCCGGTATGCTCCTTATGCTTCAGCACCCACGTCGAAGCCAGTACGCCCCCATAGTGTTGAAAACATCAAAACATCTTACCACAAATAATCATGGCAAAACGAAAATCGTTTATCCTTTCCGAGAACCTACCTCGTATTCAACGATTAAATTTTTAATGACGCAGGACTTTTGGCTTGCTTCGGTGGTGTCATCCTAACGAGATCTTAACGTTAGCACGCGACAATTTACGCCAAAAGGTCGAGATATCCACCATTTATAGGCCTATTCCACAGAGTTATCCACAATGATGCCTAAAAATTGGGGCAATAATGACACTAAAATTTAAGATTCTTAAATTTTCGCGAGAGGCTATCGGGTTTTTCGATAGCCTCTTTCTTGAGCAAATTTAACGGAAAAGATCCGCAGCGGACGCCGCGTTAGCAGCCAAGGAGCTCACATTCGAGCGAGGATTTTCTTTGTTACCAGCAGCTTCAGCCGCGTTCGCAGGAGCAGGATTTGCCGGCGCCACCGGAGCCGCAGCTGGTGCGGATTCCACCATCACAGGCTCCGCTTTCAAATCAAGCGCAGGCTTAATCACCGGCGCTTTTTCAACACCTTCCACCGCATTGGTCACAGGGAAAAGCTGGATGTTGAGCTGATACACTCTCTCCCCTTTTCCTTTCATGCGCGCGATGGAGTTGTCTTTGTGCAAAGCTTTTCTCATCTGACGAAGCTTGAATTTGATTTCTTCAAACTCCGCTTTTGTTAAAGACATCGTCAACGTGCCGAATTCTCTTTCCGTCGGCTGATCCTGGTACAAAGACTCAAGACCCAAGTACATCAACTGCGATTGCAGCTTGCGCACCAACGCCACAGGAATATCTTCCGGAGACTCAATCAAGCTGCGATTCTTTTTAAGCTCGCCGGTGGTTTCATCACGGCGAAGCTCACCGGAAGCAATTAACGTATTCAGAGCGTTTTCAATCTCATCTTCAGAGGCTTTACCACGCAAAAGATTCTTCAGGCTTTGCGTATCGAACGCGACACCTTCTTGATCCACCATTGCATAGATAATCCACGCCACCCAGTTCGGAACTTTCTCCCAGGTTTTGCGATCAATCTCGCCAGATTTGAGTTTCACACCCACACGGTGCTCACTCAGTTTTTTAAGGTACATATTGCGTTCGGCAGGATCGGTGGCTTGCGTGAAGTGAACAAGCAGGCGGAACTCTTCAGTTTGCTCTTTCATAAAGCCCAGAGCTTTACCGAACTTGCCGATCATATCGTCGGAAAGATTTCTTTTTCCTTCGATGATCATCTTCAGATAATTCGGAGATTTGATATTCGCCGCCGCTGAAAACACCGCATAGTTATAAGCACGCAAAGAACCTTTAGAGGTCTTACGCTTATACTGATAGAAATCAGCCAAAAACTGGCGGTAGTTCATATAATCGGAGAGAACGGGAGCATTCACGGAACTTGTTGAAATTTCTTTGCCTTTGCTGAACTCAAGATGATTGTTTTGCATAGAAATCAGATCTCCTTGTACCCAAATAGTTCACCTGATTTAAATCTTCAAAACAAGCGGATTTGGAACAAGTTATCGCGAGGCGCAATGAAAAAGGCCCCCATGCGGGAGCCTTTTCGTCGTCGAGTTTGAACTGATTCGATTTAGCGAGCCAGGCGCAAGGTCACGGCGCGGATGTCGAGATCACCGCGAGTGTAGAGGACGATGCTGTCAGCTCCTTGGCCAAGCACGGCATTTTGTGGGCGCACAGTTTGACGAGAGTTGTAACGGTCCACTTGCAAGCTCGGGCCTTGGTTGAAGCCGTTGATAATAACATCAATCAAAGCTGTGTTGTAAACCGGAGTCGCTTCGATCACGATCTCAAGAACTCTGTAACCACGGTAGCGGTACATATCGATATACTGAGTCAGATCCAAACGGTCGTTACCGTACAGACGGCGAGACACATACAGAGGCACATCCAAACCACGACCAGGACGATCCGGGCGACCGATGCGATCGTTATCGATCAAATTGATTGTGATGGATTCGATTTGCGCATTTCCACGCACAACCAACTGCAAAGCGCGGATGTCTTCACCGATCACAGCACGGTAGCGCGGACGCAATTGCACAGGTCCTTGTGGAGAGTAAGCAGTGTCTTCTTCACGGCCGTCAGACAACAACGAAACTTCCGCTTGAGGGCCGGAGCGGCGCACTTCAACAATCACGGATTCAACTGTGTAACCGCGATAGTTTTCGCCGATGCCTGCCAACTGGCGCAAAGCCAAGGTCTCATTAGAAACGCGGCGATTGATATAGATGATTTTTTGTTCCTGACGGCCATAGCCTGCGCCATTACCAAAATCATCGCCAGGAAGCGGAGTGATTGGGCCCTCGCCCGGATAAGGAAGCGGCTCTTGTGGACGCGGTTGACCAGGAACAATATAAGCTCCTGCGGAAAGAGCTGTCAGAGTGATAGCAGCAAACGCGATCAGTACGGTGTTTTTTAGAGTCATTCTGTCCCCCAAAGGTTAAGTGATTCCCCACTGTCCCCCTAAAGCAACCACCGTACCAAGCCCATTTAGGTCACTTCGACACCACTTTTTACAAATAAAAAAGGGCCACAGCTTGGAGGTCTGTGGCCCTGCACATAGGAACGCTATGTATTAAAAACTATTTCAAATTATCATCTGTCAGATCAACGATCGGCTTGATTCTTCTCATGAAAGTCACCGCGAATTGATCTTGAGCATAAGAACCGCGTTTTCTCATTTTCAAAGCCAAACGCACTTGACCCAAACCGTTGTTAGCCACCATGCGGGCGTCACCAATCCAGTTTGCATAGTTCAATTTTGTATTCTCAAGAGAAACCAAGTCCAAAGTGTCTTCTTGATCTTTGGCGATACGGGACATAGTGATATTCACACCGGTACCCGCTTCAGGAGCCAGCAAGGGACCCGCGAACGCCAGCAATTCGTTGTTAGCGCCTTTCATGGAAAGAGCCACACCGGAACGACCGTTAACAACTTCCCAAGAGCTCATACGCACAGTTTTGATTTTCTCCGTCGTGTTCACACCTTTAATAGTGTTCACGATAAAGTCTTTCATGCGCAGATACTCAGGGTTGTCAGAGTTTTGGCCTGGCAAGTGGAAGTACAAATCAGCCACAGAGTTTCTGAATACGATATTGATGATCGCGCTGGAACCTGTGGAACCGATTTTCAGACGAACAAAAGTATTTTCGCAACCGCCATCAAGGTCCACGCACTTCAAAGTGCCTTCCAAAGAGCGGGAGCCTGTGGACTTCTCACCATTACCCGCACGAACAGAGCGCAGAACAGAAGCCGCGCCTTCATTTGCCGCGGAACCAGCAACGTTATAAACTTTCACGTCGCCGCCTTCGAGAACTTTCAAAGTGACAACCGCATCACCGGACAAGCCATCCACAGTCATCTTCGCGGAAAGAACGGAAGAAGCCGCTTCAACATTCAAGCGACGAGTTTCATAGCTCACTTTTTCATTGCGAGCGCGCAGATAGTTCAAAAGATCATCTGTGGAAGAAGACGTATAAACCAAACCGTCAGCAGTCACGCCGCCAGTCATACGTTTTGTGAGATTGTCGCGAGTCGCGTTGCCCGGTTCGTTTGAACGATAATCCGGAGGCAATTGATTGGAACCAGGAGCCGGTGCCGGACGAGTATCCACCACAGGAGGTGTCGTTGGTTTAGGTTGAGAAGGCGCCGTCGGAGCCGGAGGAGCTGGTGGTTTTTGATTTTGACCAGGAACTGGAGCCGGTTGAGTTTTCGGCGGAGTTTGAGTTTTAGAACCATTATCAGGAATCGGACCGGGAACAGGAGGAAGAGTGTCTTCCTTGGAATTAGGATCCGGAAGACCGCCACCGATCTGACCGTTGGTATCGGAATTTTTTTGCTGACCTTGCTCGGTTGCATCCGGTGGAGCAGCAATAACATCTTTTTTCTTACCGCACGCAGTGAGACTCAGCGATGCAAGCAAAGCAGCCGTAATCAATGTGTGCTTGTGAAGCATTGGTAACATTAGAAACCTCCAAGTTTTCTTTCGCAGGACCATTAAGCAAGGGTTGGGCCACAATTCGTCACCCCTCATCAGGGCTTGTATTGCAATACGATTACGTTTTAGACTCTCCGTTGGAAGGAATTACATGCCTGTACAACAATTCGGCGAGCTTCTGAGCGACCCCAAAAAACTGATCCGACATATTTTAAAAGTAACTGCTATCGCTCTGGTGCTTGCCGTCTTGGCAATGTTTTTCCTCGATCAAAGGGTCTCAGCTTACTTTGGAGAAGTGAGTGTCAAGGCGATGTTCCGTGCGCCCGCGCGGGTTCTGACCGATATCGGCCTTTCGGAGTATTATTTCATTCTTTCGATTGCAACCTGGGCTTTGGCGAAATGGGTGGCTCCGCACATCGCGGCTTTTAAGAGATATCCTGCGAAAATTGATTTCTTCCGCCGCTGGGGTTTGAACTTTCTGGCCGCATTGCTGGTCAGCGGTGCGATGACTCATATTATTAAGTTCACCGTCGGCCGCCAGCGGCCCCATAAGACGCCGGATTTTGATCCCTTTGTTTTTAATCCGTTCACGACTCACTGGCACTGGCATTCGTTTTCTTCCGGCCATTCGCAAGTGATCTTTACCGCAGCAACCATGCTCAGCGTGGCTTTTCCTAAACTGCGCTGGTTTTGGATTCCGTTTGCAATTCTGATTTGCGTGACCCGTGTTGTGGTTCACGATCATTTCTTAAGTGACATTGTTTTTGGCGCTTGCGTCGGCTATGTGGGCTCACTGCTTGCCATGAAGCTGATGCAAAAGAAAACCAAGAATGGACTTTATTAAGGTCCGCCTGCGACGGGTGAGCGTTTTATTTAAGCTTTCTCGGAAAGGAATTCCACCAGATACTGGGATTCTTTGAGTGACTTCATCACTTCGCGGTAGTTTGCGATGTATTTCTCCACCAGTGACCAGAAGCGATCGGAATGGTTCATGTGCTGCAAATGCGCCAGCTCGTGAACAATCACATAGTCAATGATCTCCGGGCCAAAAACAATCAAGCGCCAGTTCAGGTTGATGGTTTTTTGTGTGGAGCAGCTCCCCCAGCGGGTTCTTTGTTCGCGGAATTTAAGCTGCGACGGAGTTAAACCCATTTGTTCGGACCAGAACTTCACACGCTCAGAAATAAACTGCACCGCCTCGCGCTTGTAGAATTCGCGGATTTCCCGCAAAGCCGTGGGATGCTCTTCAATCAGTGAGTTCGCACTCCACTCATTGCGCGGAATATGCAAAAGCAGATGATCGTCCGTCACAGAGACGAAAGGTTTTTTATTCAACGTGATAACGACTTTGAGTTTGCGATCTTTACCTAAGAAAGGAAAATTCTCATAAGCTTTGATTTTCTTTTCCGGGAATTTTTCGGTGATTTCGCTGAATTTTTCGAAACTCTTTTCAATCCAGTCTTTTTTCGCCATCAAGAAATCAACGATCACCTTTTGGCTTGTGTTTTTTGCCGCGATGACTTTGATAGGTTTATTGGGATAAAGATAAATAGAAACCGAGCGGCGAAACGAACGCCGGTGTACTTCTACATTCCATTTTGCGAAGAGGAAGGTTTCTTTGCCGCTCACAATGTCAGAGAATGACTTAACCCCTAAAAACTGGCAAGATCCAAAACTACGGCAAGGACGAAATGGATAAAAGCTCTTCTTTCTACAATCTGGACCCGGAAAAAGTTCTGCTCGCAGCGGAAAACGCCGGCTTTTATCCTACGGGAGAGTTCACGCAGCTTAATTCCTATGAAAACCGCGTCTTTGATATCAAACTTGAGCAGCCTTTGGATTCCGGCGGAGCACTCAATAAAAACATCATCGCCAAATTCTACCGTCCCAATCGCTGGAGCAAAGAGGCGATTTTAGAAGAACATGAATTTCTGCTCTCGCTGAAGGGCGAAGGCATTCCTGCTGTGGCTCCCCTTTTTCAAGGTCATGACACGACACTTTCTGAAGTTGATGGCATGTATGTCGCGTTTTTTCCGAAGGTCCTCGGACGTATGCCGCAGGAGTTTCTAACCGGAGAGCTGCAAAAAGTCGGCAGACTCATGGCCCAGGTCCACAATGTGGGAGCAAAGAAAACCGCTCCTCACCGTCCCACGCTGGATACCAGCTACTATGGCGGATGGACGACGCTGGATTTTCTACAAGACTGGGTCACACCGGAACTGCGCGAGCGTTACAACGTCGCCGCGGAAGACATTCTTTTTGCTATTGATGATCTTTTTGATCCTTCCGAGTTTATCCGTATTCACGGCGACTGCCACAAAGGGAATTTGCTCAATGACGGCCGCCAGTTTTTCCTGGTGGATTTCGACGATTTCGTCAATGGGCCCGTAATTCAGGATTTCTGGATGCTTTTTTCCGGAGACGCTGATCTGCTTGACGAAGAAAAATCGCAGATCATTCAAGGCTATGAAGAACTGCGCGAGTTCCCCGATCATCAATGGGCGTGGGTTCCGCTCTTACGCGGTTTGCGTATTATTTCTTATGCAGGATGGATCGCGAAGCGCTGGGAAGATCCGAGTTTCCCGCGCCTCTTCCCTGAATTTAACACTTTCCGCTATTGGGCCGAAGAAGTCGAAGCCCTCGAAAAAATCGCCTGGCAGATTCAAGGCTGAAACTAAGTTTTCAGCCCTTATTTTTTGAACTTTGATAAAGCGGCATTACTTTCGGGAGCAAAGACTCGATGTTGCGCATGCGAGTTTCATCCGCAGGGTGTGTGCTCAAGATTTCTGGCGGCTTGCCTCCGCCGGCGGAAGCCATTTTCTGCCACAGGTTGACAGCTTCTTGCGGGTTGTATCCGGCGCGCGCCATCAACTCTAAGCCGATATCATCAGCTTCGGATTCCTGACCGCGGCTGTGTGGAAGGCTGATGAACAAAGTCGAAAACTGATCGGCGTAGCCAACGTACTTAGGATCCACTTTTCCAGTTAACAAAACCACTTGCGCTAAGCCGGATTTGATAAACTCTTCAGACATTCTTTCACGGCCGTGTTCGCGCAAAGCATGGGCGATTTCGTGACCCATGATCGCCGCGATTTCGCCGTCAGTGAGTTTGAGTTTTTCGATGATACCGGAATAAAACATGATTTTTCCGCCGGGCATGCAGTAGGCGTTCAGCTCCTGGGAGGTGATGACATGCACTTCCCAGTTCCAACTAGGCGCATCGCTGCGGAAAATCGCCGTTTGCGGGATCAGGCGCTTAGCGATCGCTTGCACGCGCTGCACTTGCTGCGGATTTTTATCCAGCAGACCCTTTTTTTGGGCTTCTTCCTTGGTTTGGCCATAGCTTTCCGCCGCCATGGCGACGATCTGCTCACTGGGAACCAGCAAAAGTTGACGGCGGTTGACGCCAATCGCACCTTCCTGGGTCGATGTTGCACATGAAGTTAGTAACGCTAACAGACTGAATGTGAAAATGAGTTTGTTCATAGGAAAATGGTAGCGGGAACTTTGTGTTTAATAAAGGCCAATGCGGCATCCGATGGGCCGCGTAAGCCCTGGTTTTCCTTTGAAAGAAGGCCCTGTTTCTTCTATATTTTGTGAGTTTTAGCAATCCCAAAGACAAAGGACTCTTATGAAAAAAATCAAAGTAGCCAATCCCGTCGTTGAGCTTGATGGCGACGAGATGACGAGAATCATTTGGAAATTCATCAAAGAAAAACTCATCCTTCCTTACCTTGAAATCGACATCAAGTATTTCGACCTGGGTATTGAGCACCGTGATGCCACGAACGACCAAGTCACTGTGGACGCAGCTGAGGCGATCAAAAAATACAACGTGGGCATCAAATGCGCGACCATCACTCCTGATGAAGCCCGTGTAAAAGAATTCAACTTAAAGCAAATGTGGAAGTCTCCGAACGGCACCATCCGTAACATTTTGGATGGCACTGTCTTCCGTGAGCCTATCATCTGCAAAAACGTTCCGCGCTTGGTTCCGAACTGGACTGCTCCGATCTGCATCGGCCGTCACGCTTTCGGTGATCAATACCGCGCGACGGATTTCGTAACTAAAGGCAAAGGCAAACTCACTATCACTTTCCAAGGTGAAGACGGCAACACCATCACTCACGAAGTTTACAACTTCAAAGGCGATGGCGTGGCTTTGGCTATGTACAACACTGATGAATCCATCAAAGGTTTTGCGCGCTCTTGCTTCAACATGGCTTTGAGCAAAAAATGGCCTTTGTACTTCTCTACAAAGAACACCATTCTGAAAAAATACGACGGCCGTTTCAAAGACATCTTTGAAGACCTTTACCAAAAAGAATTCAAAGCGAAGTTTGAAGCTGCAGGCATCACTTACGAACACCGTCTGATCGACGACATGGTGGCTTCCGCTCTGAAATGGAACGGAAACTTTGTATGGGCTTGTAAGAACTATGACGGCGACGTTCAGTCCGACACTGTCGCGCAAGGTTTCGGTTCTTTGGGCTTGATGACTTCCGTTTTGATCACTCCAGATGGAAAAACCATGGAAGCGGAAGCCGCTCACGGCACTGTGACTCGTCACTACCGTCAGTACCAACAAGGTAAACCGACTTCCACAAATCCAATCGCTTCCATCTTTGCATGGACTCGCGGCCTTGAGCACCGTGGAAACTTAGACGGCAATCCTGAGCTTGTGAAGTTCGCTCAAACTTTGGAAAAAGTTTGCGTTGAAACGGTCGAAGCCGGCTTCATGACAAAAGACCTCGCGGTCTGCATCTACGGTGACAAAGTCACTGAAGATCAATACATGAACACCGAGCCGTTCTTGGAAAAATTGGATTCCAATCTTAAAAAAGCTCTCTCCATGTAAGAGAGAAAAAGCCCCGGCAACAACCGGGGCTTTTTTTATTGCGCCCCTGCCTTTTCTAAAATCTGGGCTATTTCTTTAAAACCTCTGCGGCGCGCGTGCTGTAAAGCCGTCACACCGTCATTATCCGGAATATTCAAATCCGCCTTGGCACCGACGAGCAGTCGCACGATCTCCTGCTGGCGAGGGCCACCGTCGCCTAAGATCACAGCCTCGAGCAGCGCCGTCCAGCCAAGATTGTTTTTGTGATTGAGGTCGATGTTGGTTTTCAAGAGCTCTTTCACAATATCGATATGCCCGCGCTCGCACGCCGGAATCAGTGCCGTGCCGCCATAGCGGTTGTAGATTTTGAAATTAGGATTGGCTTTTAAAATCAGTCGCAAAATCTGCAAACGGCCTTCGGCGGCGGCATAGAGCAAAGGACTGTCGAGTTTGTTGTCTTGTGCGTTTACATCGGCTCCGCCCTCGATCAAAATCCGGGCGATTTCGACATCATTGCTTTCCGTGGCAAGCAGCAGCGGAGTGCGTTTTTGCAAGTCGCGCGACTCGATATTTGTTTTTCTCTTCAGAATGGATTTAACCATTTCCACGTCGTGATTTTTTACGGCCTCAAGCAGAGAGGGCGTTTGCAGGTAGGCTTCCACGAAGATCTCCCTTGAATGAATTACGGATACCAAAATCATTCTAAGGAGTTTTTCATTTGCTGAGGGACCTGATTGTTTACATGCGCACATGGCAAGTGCGCATAAGTATCTGAATTCGCGGTAATCTATGGCGTTTTTTTAAGTTCTTCGATCAATTGATTGTTAGCATCTTGGACGTCGGGGTCATTTCCTTGGGCCAGATTAATCTGCACTACGTTCAAGATTGCATTCACAATTTGCCCCGCGCGAGTACGAGCCTCAGCGTGATTTTCCGGCCACATGGATTTACCGACGTAACTGCGCACATACGCAAGCTTGGAGTGCTCTTCATACATGAGAGAGCTCCAGCGTGGGTCTGGCTCCCCTTCAAAGTCTCGCATGCGGATGTAGTTGTATTGAAAGGGGCTCATTTGCGGATAGTAAAGCGCTCGCAACATCGCACTTTTGTCGTTGTGAATAAATACGGCGAGGACATCGGCGTAAAATTCAGAATAAGGAGTGAGCTTATAAAAAGCCTTGTACTCCGCGGTCTCCGCCAAGCGTTTGGCATCTTCCATGAGGGAATCGTCCTTGCCGCCTCTAAGCAGAACCAACTTTTTATCGGAGCGCGCATTGAAAGCCGCAAACAGATCCGCAAACTGCGGAAGAGATTTTTTTAAATACTCTTGAAAGATCGCATGCCCATACTCGTGAGAGGCACTGATCATCAGACTGTTGATAGGAACCGGATACTCCGTGCCGTAGTCACCGTAGAAAACCATGCGGTAAGGAACTTGAATGATGTGACCGTTGTCAAAGCTGGCATTATCCATCGGACCGCCGATGACCAATGTCACTTGCGAAGCCACCGCAAAAGTTTGGGCCATGTCGTTAAAAGAATCCGCGAGTTCTTTCGCCAACTCGCAGTCTTTATAATCGAGAAAAATGACTTCTTGGACCACGCCGGAAACGTCAGGACAAGCCGTGGACGCCAAGGCGGGAGCGGAAATGAAAAGACTTAAGATCAAGCTCAACATGCGCGGCATCTTAAACAAGTTGAGCTTATCCCGAAATAGACTCGGAAAAAATTTCCCTATTTCACGCGTACTTTCAGCTTATATTTGGCCTTAGAGCGGCAAGTGGACTCCATCGAGACCGTAGAGCACTCCATTTTCCCGCAGGTCATAGAGAGAATTTGGCTGTCTTTGTTATTCAGCTCTTTGGTTTCCGCCTTCCAATCGTTGCAGGCCTTCTTCCAATTCGCGCGAGCGTCTTTCAGCAAAGGAGCTGCATCGCCTTCGATATCGTCTTCGTCAGTGACGACTTCAAACTCACGATCGCTCTTTGCGCCTTTTTTAATTTCGATGGTGGTATTCTCCCCATCCGCCGGAATGTCTTTCACTCCCACAGTCTGAGCCTGAGCCAACAACGGAAGCGCCAAAATCAAAACCAAAACTTTCTTCATAAAAAAAGGTTCCTGGTACTTTTTTCTGTCTACACCGAGTCTAAAACGGTTCGACAGGTTAAGGGTTGAGTCACATTTCACGAAAGATTGTACTGCCACTCCAATCTTGAGAACAAAGGCAAAAGCGCGGGAGCTTTAACGCGGCTTAGACAGAGAAAAGTACCAGGAACCTGGACTTTCTTTTCGACGCGATGTGGTTGTAAATGGACCCTCGGGGCTTATTTCGCTGTAAAATGAGTTTTATCAGGGCCGAAAAAGCCAAGGCAGAATGATGTGTTTCTGCGATGAGTTATTGAATGTAATGCTCATCTCCGTGAGTTAAACCTGCGCTTGGCCGGGTCCCATACAATAGCTCCGCCGACGAATCCCGCTAGGTCCGGAAGGAAGCAACGGTACTCGATGGACTATGTGATATGGGGTGCTCGGCCACTTTTTTGTGACCGTCAGGACGGCGGCGATACGAGGGGTTGATTTGTCTTATCAGGTGATTGCACGCAAATGGCGTCCACAGTCTTTCACTGACGTTGTCGGGCAAAATCATATTACCCAAACTCTTTCCAACGCCCTTAACAATCAACGTCTGCCTCATGCTTTGCTTTTCACAGGACCGCGTGGAACCGGAAAAACTTCTTCGGCACGTATTCTTGCAAAAGCTTTGCGCTGTCCAAACGCCAAAGATTTTATTCCCTGCAATCAGTGTGATTCCTGTCAGGAAATCGCTTCCGGCTCCAGCGTCGACGTGATTGAAATCGACGGAGCCTCCAACAACGGCGTCGATGCGATTCGTGAATTGCGCGACACCGTGGCCTTCATGCCTTCGAGCGGAAAATACAAGATCTACATCATCGACGAAGTTCACATGCTTTCGACCAGTGCCTTCAACGCTTTGTTGAAAACACTCGAAGAGCCGCCTTCTCACGTGATCTTCATTATGGCGACGACCGAAGTGCACAAGATCCCGCAAACAATCCTGTCGCGCTGTCAGCGTTTTGATTTCCGCCGTATTCCAACCCGCCAAATCACCGAACGACTTAAACTCATCTGCGATCGCGAAGGAGTGCAAGCCGAAGAAGAAGCCTTGTGGGTGGTTGCCCGTCAAGGCGACGGATCCATGCGTGACTCGCAAAGTTTGCTCGATCAGGTCATCACGTTTGCCAACGGTCCCCTGACCCGCTCCAGTGTTGTGGAGATTTTGGGTCTCACCGACCGCGCTTTGCTTTTTGAAACTTTAAACGCGCTCATCGACCGCAACTCTCAAAGCGTCATGAAAGTGATTGAGAAAATCGCTTCCGCGGGCTTTGAGCCGCATTTGTTCTCGCAAGATCTTTTGGAAATGATTCGCAACCTTCTCTTGGTGAAAGTTTCCGAAACCCATGCGACGCAAATCCTGGAAATGCCCGACTCTGAACTGCAAGCGCTGACGGAAATGTCCCAGCGTTTGTCAGAAGAAGACATTCACATGCTCTTTGACATGGCTCTTAAAGGCGGAGCGGACATTCCGCGCGCGCAAGATCCGCGCATTGTTTTAGAGGTCACATTACTGCGCATGGCCTCTGCGCCGAAGCTGGTGGATTTAAAAACTCTGCTGCAAAACGGTGCTTCCGCCTCTCACAGCGCAGGTGGAGCCAGGCTCGGCTATACGCCGCCCGTAGCTCCGGCTGTTCCGGGACACAAACGTCTGCAGGAAGCGGCGAAGGTAAAAGAAGTTCCCACCGGACTTGAGAAAATGAAGTCCGTTCTGGAGAACAAATCAAAATCCGCTCAAAATACAGCCTCAGTTTCCACACCTAAGCCTGCACCGGCTGAAACTGCGAGTGCGGAAACCGCTCCGAAAGTGGCTACGGGGGCAACTCCCGCGGAAAAATGGCTCAACTTTGTGGAATTGCTTCGTCAGGACGACGCTCTGTTTGCCGCCAAGGTGGAAAATCTGCTCTTCGTGAAAGACGAGGGAAAGCTGATCAGTCTTGGCGTTCCGGCGAAACTGGCGTTTTTGAAAGAGCAAATGGCCGACGCTCAAGTGCGAAAAAAACTGCAAGGATTTATTGATTCGTACTGGGGTGCTGGGTATTCTTTTGAGGTATTAATGAGTCGCGATCAGGTGGGGGAATCGGCCCATGCTCTGCAACAGAAAAAGCAGCAGCAAGCCGAAGAAGACCTTCGCAATAAGATCGCCCAGAATCCTATGGTGAAAGCCGCCCAAGACGTTTTCAAAGGGCAGATCAAATCCATAGTTGAAACCAAGCGCGAAGGCGCAGGGAGATAGTTATGAAAGGCATGCCTGGCGGAATGGCTCAGCTCATGAAGCAAGCCAATCAAATGCAAATGAAAATGAAAAAAGCCCAAGAAGAGCTGGCGAAAAAAGAATACGAAGCGACTTCCGGTGGCGGCGCCGTTAAAGTGAAAGTCAACGGTGAGCACATGATCACTGCTTTGACCATCGACGCTGAAGTGATGAAATCCGGCGACGTTGAAATGCTTCAGGACATGGTTCTGACAGCCACCAACGAAGCGATCAAAACCGCGAAAGATACTTCCGCAAAAGAAATGGAAAAAATCACCGGCGGATTAAACATCCCTGGAATGTTCTAGGCCGCGAAGGCTGGAGTAAATCTTGTTACACATTTCTGCTTTAGAAAAACTCACCCACGAATTGAGCCGTCTCCCCGGTATCGGGCCGAAGACCGCTCAGCGTTTGGCGTATTTTATTCTGAAAGCGGACAATGCTTATCCTGAACGTTTGAGTGAAGCTTTGTTACGCGTAAAAGCCGAGGTCCATGAATGCCCTCGCTGCTTTAACTACACGGATTCCGATCTGTGCCGTTATTGCGAAGATCACCATCGTTCGGATGAATCCTTGTGCGTGGTTGAAGAACCCGCTGATATCATGCGTATTGAATCCTCCGGCGCTTTCCGTGGCCGCTACCATGTTCTGCATGGAGCGATTTCTCCTCTGGAAGGCATCGGCCCCCAAGAACTCAAAATCAAGGAACTCATCGAGCGCGTGGACGCCGGCCTGCAAGGAGAAGCGCCCGTGATCAAAGAAGTCATCCTGGCTTTGGATGCCGATTTAGAGGGTGATACGACGATTTTGTACTTGGCGAAGCAACTCCAAGGGAAAGGTTTGAAACTTTCTCGCATTGCCCATGGAGTTCCTATTGGCAGCGACATCGATTTCATAGATGATAGAACTATGGGTCGAGCCCTGCAAAATAGAGTGGAGCTGTAATGTCCTTTATCAACTACAACGCCAAAGAGATTCACTGCAAAGTCGTCTACTACGGCCCTTCCCTGGGCGGTAAAACGACGAACATTCAGTGGGTTTATCAAAAAACAGCGGAGGATCAAAAATCCAAGCTGGTGGCGTTGAACACGGACATTGAGCGCACTTTGTTCTTTGACTTCCTGCCTTTGAATGTCGGCGACATCCGGGGTTTTAAAACCCGTTTCCACCTTTACACCGTTCCCGGCCAGGTGGTTTATGATGCCTCCCGCAAATTGATCCTCAAAGGTCTCGACGGAGTTATTTTCGTCGCCGATTCGCAAATCGAGCGTATGGACGAGAACCTGGAATCTCTTCGTAATCTTGAGAGAAACTTGGAACAACAAGGCTACGACATCCGCGAAATTCCGTTGATCATGCAATACAACAAGCGCGATCTTCCCAATGTCGCGTCTTTGGCGGAAATGAGAAGCGCTCTAAACCCTTATAACGCTCCTGAGATCGAGGGCTGCGCTTCCGAGGGTAAAGGCGTGTTTGAATCCCTTAAAACCGTCTCTAAATCCATTATTAACGTCCTTAAGGGCGGAACGACTCTTTAATCAGCCGCAAAGCTCCTTTTAAGTATCTGGCGTTCGTGCTATATGAGCCCTGTTTTATTCATTTGGGTTACAATAAGCCCGAGGTAATTTATGTCTTACGATATTGCCGCTGATATTCAGCGACTCAAAAAAGAAAAAAACGCGGTGATTCTGGCTCACTACTACGAGGACGGTGACATTCAAGATGTGGCCGACTACGTGGGCGACAGCTTTTATCTGGCGAAAATGGGTCAGCAGGTAAAGCAAGACGTGATCCTTCTTGCGGGTGTTGTCTTCATGGCCGAAAGCGTGAAGATTTTAAATCCGACTAAAACAGTTCTTGTTCCCGATATGGGCGCCAGCTGCTCTTTGGTGAAAGGCGCTCCTTACGACAAGTACCTCGCTTGGCGCCGTCAACACCCGGATGGCATTGCGGTGACTTACATCAATTCCAGCGCGGAAGTGAAATCCATCTCTGATGTCATCATCACCTCCTCCAATGCTCAGCAAATCGTCGAGTCCATTCCTAAAGATCGCAAGATTCTTTTTGGACCGGATCAGCACTTGGGCCGCTGGCTTTCTAAAAAACTCAACCGCGAATTCGTGTTGTGGCCCGGAGCGTGCGAAGTGCACGTGCTCTTTAACGCGAAAAGATTGTACGAACTCATCGCTCAGCATCCCGACGCTGTCGTGATCGCGCACCCTGAGTGTGACGAGAGTGTTTTGCAATACGCTTCTGTCATTGGCTCTACGTCCCGTCTGCTTGAGGAAGTGGAAAAAAATCCGGCGAAGAAATTCATCGTCGCGACTGAAACCGGTATTTTCCATCAAATGCAGAAAAAACGCCCGGATGTGACTTTAATCCAAGCGCCTGTTTTGGATTCCGGTTGCTCTTGCAACAACTGCCCTTACATGAAGATGAACTCCATGGAAAAAATCAAACACGCCTTGGAGACCTTCAAACCGGAAGTGGGCCTAAGTGAAGACCTGCGCTTAAAAGCCAAAGTGTCCTTGGATCGCATGATGGATATCACGAGCGGCAAGAGCGTGAACTGGCCGCAGGAATTCTCAATTTAATTTCTTAGAAGGAACTCGAAGATCATGGCGCTTTCTTCCATCCTCCTCGAGTTCCTTAAAAAACAACCCGGCTTTTCCGACGCTCAAGTTTTTGAAAAAGCCGCATGGGGCAGTCAAAACCCCTCTCATCGTACATTAATGCGTGAAGAGCTGAGCGCTCTTTTTTCTGATTCCACTTTGCACACATCTGTTTCTCACTGTGAAGGCAGCGGCATTGTCGTGGCTTCGCGTTTTCCTATCGGTGTTGATGTGGAAGTTTCAGCGCGTGTTGAAGACAAAGTGGTGGCGCGGATTTCTTCCTTGGAAGAATTGAAGGCCGCGCCGAATGCGGCCGCCTTGTGGTCGGCGAAAGAAGCGTGCTTTAAGGCATTGCGCTCCTATGAACAGCCCTCGGTGATTTCTAAAATTTCTGTAGGGGCTTGGCAAAATATTGATTCTCAAACTGAGACATACCGCCTTTTAAACGCGGAAGAGTTCTATTCTCCCTTTGAAAACCACGGTATCGTGCTGTTCTCGGAACCGTTTGTGTATAGCTTTTTTGTTTTCCACTCTTAACTTTGGTCGGGTCCTGCCGAAGAGTTTATTACAGACGTTAATGTACTTGTTAGAAGGCAGGTGGAAAATGGGAAGTACAAAATACAACCGCAGAGTGGCTCCTCGCAAAGAAGTCTCTCCCATTCATATTACATACCTTACGTCTCTGGATGATTTCGCGAAGATCGCCAGAAACTGTGAGATCGTGGAAGCGTCCTCCACAGGTTTGTTGTTGCTGATTAAGCGTGAAGATCTGATTCCGTCAGCCCTTCGCAAAACACTGACCTTGGATATTCTGATCGGCGACCGCGTATTCATGCACTTGGAAGAAATGAATTTAGAAATTTCCGGTGTTATCACTCGCACCAAGCTTTTAGGAAAAAAAGGCTTTCATGTGGCTGTCGACTACAGCGATGAAGCTCCTGAATACTGGCGTGAGTGCTTGATGGATCTGCTCCCTACTCCAGGCGAGCTCGATTAATCTAAATTTGCAAGGTCGGGGTCGAAGTCCGCGCTTTGATCCCGATATTACTTATCACAAAGCGGCTTTTCGGCAGAGCCGGCAACCGGTTCTGCTGCAGCAAAAGATCCTGACCTGGCACCGTATAAGAAATATTCTCCGTTAAAAAATGCACGGCCATTTTCATCAGCTCAATAGTGATGCGCTCACCGGGACAGCGATGATGCACGAAGTGGTCTCCCCCGCCCTGAGGAACGAAGTTATAAGGACTGCCGTTCCAGACTTGAAAGCGCTCCGGAATAAATTGATCAGGCTCATACCAGATTTCAGGATCATGATTGATGCCGTAAAGATCCAGCATCACGCGCGAGCCTTTCGGAAAGATATAACCATTCCATTCGACATTGTCGCGCACCTTGGCTGCGACGGCGGGGAAGAACGGATAAAAGCGTCGCACTTCCTGCACAAAGAACGTCGGAAACTTATGGCGGTCGATTTCAAGCTTTGCGCGATACTCGGAATGACGGTACAAAGCGTGAGCCGTGAAAACCAAAAACACTGCGACGGCCACCGTAGGACGCAAGAGATTTAAAAGCTCAACGGCCGCGACCTTTTCACTGAGTAGCGTTCCATCAAGATCACGATGCCAGCACACGGTGCGAGCCGGCGAAGGATCTTGCAAAAGCACGGTGCCCGCACGTGCGCGATGGATAACGTCTTTAATCCATGACTCCGCTTTTTTGCGCATTCGGCGCGAATGAAAGTGGCGCAGGCCCGCCGAACCCGCATCATCAAACATGGCGCGCAGTTGTTCAGTTCGTCGCGGAACATCTTCTTCTGCCAGAGGTATTCCCGCCCACTCACACACGCCTTGTGTGAGAATAGGTAACAGTGCTTCATACAAGACCACTTGCTGGCGCTTTTCCCATTCTGGCAAAGCCTGCAGCCAGTATTTTTCCGTGATTTTCACCAAGCGCTGAATACTATCCGGAGTCATAAAGGACATGAACATGCGCTTACGATGCTTGTGGGCATCGCCATCCAGACTTTGCACGCCACCTTTTCCGAGCAGAGTTGCGACGATCGGTTCGGGCATGCCGCCTTTACGTACAAAGTTTTTTTCATTGTAAAAGAAAATCGCGGCCTCTTGGCCTGTCATGCAAATCGTTTTGCGCAGTAAGATCCGCGTTTGAAAAAGCTTAAGGCCTTTATCATGGCACTTACGCGAGATAAAACGATATGGATCGCGCAAAAGGTCCAAAGTTGAATCAAAAGACGTGTCAGCAGGAATAGGAAGCATAGAAGATTCCTACTAGGTTTTCGCAGCCCAGGCGATTTTCACCTCCGTGAGCTGACGAAAAACATACTCAGCCGAGCGAAGTAGGAACTGTTAAATGCCGACATTAAAGCGGCGACATTAACTGGTGTGTTAAAGAATTAGCCCAAGTCCACAAAAGGTGGCAGGCCTTTTTCTGAAACAAGGACTACAGAATAATGCGGTGGCAAAAACCAGCTGATCGCTTCCGCAATGCCTTGGTGTTCTTTGGCTGGAGGATTTCCCAAAGATTCCAGAGAGAATGCCAGATCATAGTGTTTGCGATCCATGCTCATCACCAGGATGCGCGGACGGTGCACGCCTTGATCACGGAAGAATTCTTTTAAGATATTGCGCACGTATTGAGGCAGATAGTGAGGTGCCGGTGGACCCGCGTGCAGTTTTTGACCTTCGGAAATTTCCAAGGTGCCTACGGGAGCTTCCTCGGCAGTTCTATAAAACAATCCTGTTTCTTTGAAATGCCAAAGCATACCGTAGGTGAAAACATAATCCGGGTAAGGCTTCATCGGATTGATCACAAGGCCCACACCTTTGAGCGCCAGCCATTGAATGATCTTGTTTGCAGACTCTGTGGCTTCCGCGGAAGTTTCAGCCAAAAGATACGGCCAGCCATCGGGACCTTTTTGAGGAGCTTCATGCAAAAGCTTGAGATTGCTTTGAGTCACGGCCATGAAGAAATCAATCTCCCACTGGTGGTCACGCTGTTCATCAGGGACGTTTACAATCTCAAGCAATGTCATATCAAGGCTCCAAAAGTAAAAAGGCCGGATCGGAATCCAGCCTTTTTATGTTTCTTTTAGAATGAGGTCAAGACGGAGGCCGTCGTAGGACTAGTATTCCTCGACGATCACAATCGTTTTATAACCGCGCTCATATCGGACACGGCCGTATTGATCCAATTGCGGCTCACCCGTTTTAGTGCTCAACACCGGGATTTGGCCTTTATCCGCAGCCACAACAGCAGCATGGATTTGCTGGATGTAGTTCTTATGAACACGCACGCAACCAGAAGAAGCGCGAGAACCCAAGGCTTCTTCGCCCGCAGCTTCGCCGCCGGAAAGATCCGGTGGCACCTGGTGCACCGCTAAACCGCGCATTTCGTTAAAGAACATCGCGTAAGGCATCTTGAATTTGCTTTCGCCAGAACGGTAGTTCGCACCTTCGATGCGTTTAACAGTGTAAAAACCACGAGTGGTGTGACGCCAGTGAGATTGGGTCGTGCCTTTAAAGACTTTATTGAAAACGCCACGGAGAGCACCAATATGCTCAACATCTTCACGGCCTGTGGAAACTCGGGTTGTGAGCATCAACTGGCGGTTGGTGTACAAGCGCAAGGACTGTTTATTCGCCGCTTTATTGATAACAATAACATTGGTGTATTCATTCAAAGCTGTTTCACCGCGGAAGTACGCTTCTTCATCAAAAAGTTTTCCATACGGAGCTTCGTAGGAATCTTCCACCATCAGGCGTCTTTCAACTTCGGCTTTAGATTGTGCGAAGGATTGAACTGAGCACAAAGTCGCGAACAATAGTAACGAAAAAACCGTTAAGAGCTGCTTCATCTTTTCTCCTTAAAAACGAAAAAGACATGTAGCAGAAACTTTTCAGGGTTCGTATCAATTTTGGGCATTGTGTAACATTTGTGTAATCTGGAAATTAATTCTAGCCAGGAAAATTCTTCCATCCTCACAGGAGCTATAAACGAAATAGATAGTTCCTGACGACATAAAGGAACAAAGACGGCTGTTCCAAATCCTGAGCCACGTTCCCGTGCACGAACTTGCGATGAAGCTCTGGATACTGTGACCAGTGAATGCCAGGCCAAATATGATGGGCTGTATGAAAGCCGTTATTGCAAAGGAACCAGTTTTCCAGCCGCGAATGGAAATTCCGAGAATGATTCCATTCCGAATCCAAGGCACAGCGGTCGTGATTGACCATATTCACCAAAAGTAAAAACGCAAGACCCAAAGTGCAGGAAGGCAAAAGCCAAAGGAAGGTCATCGCCGGATTCCAAACGGCAAGGGCAACAAAGTAGAACAGTACAAGAACCCGTTCGGCTTTGATCTGCTCTTGCAACTTTGCCGGAAGCTTAAGACGGGGGCGGTTTTTAAAGATCTTGGCAGTCGCAAGAGCCAGATAACTGAGGCTGCGCCCAAGGCCCGGGCGAACCGACGCTCCTAGTTTGTACGAAGACCAGTCATTTTCGGGGTCTTTATAGTGAGTGTGGTGATTTAGCATGTGAACCGCGTGCAGGCGGCCCGAGGGCGCCAGCATAATCAGGGAAATAAAACCATTCACCCAAAGATTCGGTCGTTCATTTAGAAACATCGGACAATGTCGGTGATTGTGATTGATGGCCGACGCTTGAAAGACAAGGCAGATATTAAGAATAAAAAGTCCCAGCCACATCCAAGGGCTTAATGCCGTTAAGTGCGTGCTGCCCAAAACCGTGAGTTGAAATAAAAAGATCACGGCTAGGAAAAACAAACTTCTAAGATCGGAGCGGTTCTTCATGACGAATTCTTTCTTGCTCCGAAGCTACTTTAAGATCACGGACCCATCCAAGCCATTCGCAAAACTGCAAAACCCGGAAATGCGGATCAAATTCATACCAACGCTGCCCTGTGCGCGCACTGGCTTGCACGGCATGGTGATTATTGTGCCAGGCTTCCCCTAAAATCAGAGGAAAAAGCCACGGATTGTTCGTGCTCTTATCAGCCGTTTCGTGACCACGATAACCCCAGCCATAATGACAACCCCAAGAGTTCACCAGAAAAATCGCATTGTGCAAAACAAGCACACGGAAAAATCCACCCCAGAAAAGCCCGCGAGCAAATCCTTCCCAGGAACCTAAAAGGGCCGCTTCGATAAATCCCGGTAAGATGACTCCAGCGATTCCGATCCACAGGTGATACCGGTGCCAGCGGATCAAGCGGTCGTTCTGATACAGATCCGGCGTGTATTTTTTAATAAGACTGAGAATGGGAAGATCGAAAATCCAGTAAACGTGAGAATGCCAAAAGCCTTCCCATGTTTGCAAAGGGCGCCCACTTTTATACCAGGGTGAATGTGGATCTTCTTCCTTATCACTGTGCTGATGATGTTTCCGATGAACCGCGGCCCAAGTGATAGCGGGAGTCTGAAAAGCAATCGCGGAGCTTAGAAAAAGCAGAAACTCGAAAAACGGCGTGGCTTTAAAAGAGCGATGGGAAAAATAACGATGATTAGCAACCGAGATACCAAAGAGAGCGATTTGGTAAAACACGACCAGAACGAAAAGGTCCTGCCATATCAGGGGCTTTTGTAAAACAAAAACGCCCAATGCCACACAGAGCACGGCCGGCAATAGCAGAGCATTTGCAAAGCGCGGCTTGATATCGAGAATTCGGTCTTTGTTGGGTTGACTTAACTCCATCGCTTGGAGAATTCTAGCAAAGGATGATAGCGAAATCTCACAAAAAATCCGTGACTGCGTGGACCGATTCGTTTTTTGCCGACTTTGTCGCGCTGAGAAATCGTATTTACACGGGCTATCCTGATTTTGTGAGTGAAGATCTTGCGGACTTAGAGCTGTTTTTCGGCGGTGATTCTTTTTTTGCGCAAAACATGGATTGGCAAGCCGTGCTCCTTTCTCGCGGGCAGAGCGAAAGCCGCTATCTTCTTTCCATGCGCCCCGACTCGGACACGCTTTATCTTGGTTATTTTGAATGCGACGGTGATAAAGAGGATTTGAAAAAGTCTTTGTGGGAAGATATCGCTACTTTTAAACAGAGATATCCACAGCTAAAAAAAGTCGTGGGTCCCGTACAAGGAACTCTTTTTGCCGGATACCGCTTTCGTGAAGCCACCGACATGCCACGTTTCTTAGGAGAATCCCTGCACCGCGATTCTTATCCTGAGCTGTGGAAAAGCTGGGGTTTTGAAATCAGCGGTTATTGGGATTCTTATCGCTTCGACCCCTTCGAGGGTTATGATTTTTATAAAGGCGTTGAAGAAAGGTTTAAAAAGTTCTGGCAAGATCCTAAAATCACCAGTCGTCCTCTAAATCTTGAAAAATGGGACGAAGAGATTCAGCAGGTTTTTGAAATCACTCTGGAAGCTTATGATTTGCGCGGCACGAATGACGAAGTGGATGCGCGCATTTTTAAAACTGTCTCTGAAAAAATAAAACCACTTTTAAAGTCTGAGCATGTGCAGTTTCTGGAATACGACGGCCGCGTCGTGGCCTTCAGTATCTGTTATCCAGACATTCAAGAAGACATCCGCCGCTTTAATCAGCGTAAAAAACAGTGGCCGCTGTGGCTCAATAAATTGGTTCTGTTTGCCGCGATTAAACTTAAAAAGCATCCATTGCTTTTGGTGTACGTCGCTAAAAGAAAAGACTGTCCGATTAAGTGGGCGATGGCGAAAATGGGTTCTGCGATGGTGACGGCCGTGCGACCGGAAGATTATCCTGCAGCACTTTCAGTTTTAAATGCGGAATCATCGGGAAGCCGCGCTTCACTCCCCGACCGGAAGACTCTCTATTCCCGTCACTTTTTGATGACGCTGAGTTTGTCTTAAAGGCAAATACCACAAGAAAGCACCCAGCAGAATCACGGGTGCGGCGGTCATTACTCCCAAGCGCAAATCACCGCTCACATCGGATACTTTACCAATAAGCGGAGCGCTCAGTGCATCACCCAAAATATGACTGATAAAAATCTGCATCGCCATGGCGAAACTGCCTTGTGCTGGAGTGACTGAGTGCAAAGTGGCAATAGTGATCGGACTGTTTGAGATAAAAAAGAAAAACTGAGTCAGTGCAATCCACACAAAAAGCTCTGTGGTAGAGCGTGCGTAGAATGCCATCACAAAAGGAATAAAAGCGATGGCTAACGAAAGAGCGCTGACTTCAACAGCGGAGCCGCCTTGTTCCTTTTTCCAGCGGTCTGCGATAAATCCTCCGGCCCACGTTCCCAATAATCCAAAGCCGATAGCAGCACTTCCAAAGATCATATTGGCCATGGCAAGGCTGACATTGTGCTGTTTTTCAATATAAGTCGGCATCCAGTGAGTCACTCCACCACCGACGTAGGTGTAAGCGGCGTAACCCAATACTAAGAGCATGAAACGCGCATTGGAAAACAGCGAAACAAGCTCCGCCTTAATGCTGATATGCTGGGAAGGAATGGAATCTTCTGATGATGTGGCAAAAAAGAACACCAAACTCATAAGCAATGCCGGCGCACCCATGACCAGATAAGCCGTGCGCCAACCGTGCAGATCTGTGAGATAACCTCCTCCCACAAATCCGAGCGCCATGCCTAGAGGCAAACCCGAAGTGAACAAAGCCATCAATCGTCCGCGCGAATGTTGCGGGCAAAGATGATGAACGACGGCCGGTGCCACAGCGGCAAACGCGGCTTCACCGATTCCTAAAAGTGAACGGCAAGCCAGCAGTTGATAATAGTTCTGACAGAATGCCGTTAAGACGGCGGCGGCACTCCATAACAGAGTTCCCATTTTTAGAACCTGGATACGGTTGCTGCGATCGGCGCGATAAGCCAACAATAAAGAGAAAATCACGTACGGAATAACAAACGAAGAAAAAAGAATTCCGCCTTGAAAGTCACTTAAAACAAAATCCGCCTTCACTTTGCTAAGCGAGGCGGACATCAAAAAGCGGTCCACGTAATTAAATAAATTCAGGACCGTAAGAATAAGTACAAAACGAAAAGTCATTAGCGTGTCAGATTCAACCAGTTGCCGCCAGCATGAGAAAGAACGCGCACAGATTTAAATACGTCATCGTTCTTTTTAATGCTTGGGAAATAAGTCGTGTAGGCGGAAACATTCCATGTTTCGGGGCTGCCCTCCGCGTAGTTTCTATAAGTCAAAGGCTTGGTAAGACCTTTTGCATCCACCACCGCTTGACGAGTGACTTTGCTGCGGTTGTCGAAACCAGTCGGCAAGAACACTTTCAAATCCTTAGGCGGTTTATTGAAAAAATCGGCGTAACGAATTTCGATCACTTCGCCTGTCACAGAACTGCGCAGTTTTTCAGGACCGTCGGAAGCGACCACGCGGTACAAGAGTTCCAGATTTTGTTCGACGTCATTGCGATTCACGCGCCAGTAGCCGGAATCCACAGCGTAAAGGTTTTCATTCTTGCGTGGTTCTGAGCTTGCTTGCCATGCGGACCATGCATGAGCTACCGCCCAGCGAGACGCATTCAACGCGGATTTCATCCACATTTCACCGTCCGGCAGAAGAGTTCCAATTTGTGGATACTTATTAATAGTGGTGGTGATTTTCTTCGCAGAAACCCCATCAACTTGACTCAAGAAACCATCAACACCGTACAGACGTCCCAAATCACGGGAAAGATCGATGGAACCACGAATATTGTAAGCTCTCAAGAAACACAAAGACGCCACAGAGGTCATCATCGCCGAACGCACCATGGATTTTTCAAGCTCGCCGATCAGACGGAAACGGTTGACACCGTCTTTGAAAGAATCAGGACCAAAGCTGAAGCGCTGGTCCCAAACCACAGGTTCAGACAGATTCAACTTACCTAAGCGCTCATCCGCTTTGACGATCAGCTCACGGAATGGACCTGAAAGCCAGCCTTGAATATCCGCTTCGTCGTTGAAAGAATCGACAAGCTTGCCGTTCACATAATAAGGGGACATGAAGTACTCAAGAACCACATCCATATTATCTTGTGGCAGATAAATACGGAAATTCGTCGCCGTATTCTTAGCCACAGTTAAAACCGCGGAATGAACACCGGGGGAGCGTTTTTCAAAAACATTTTTAGCGCGGTAAACGAAGCCGCGAAGTGCCTGTGCCGGAATAATCTGTGCCGCAAAAAATTTCGCGTCGTTCGGCAAGCTGTCGTAGTTTGCATCCAAATCGGCGAGCATTTTTGCCAGCTCGTCTGAAGTTTTCACTTTAAAGAAGCGATCGCGAATGGCGCGCAGCTCAGGGCTCATTTGCGCTTCGGTCAGACCACCCGCTTGAGCCGGAGAACGGCGGCTTTCTGATTTTTCAATAGCCTGTTTCAACTCTGGCAACGCAATAGGAGGAGCGGAAACCACAGGAGCCGTGGGGGCTGCGGCATTGAGTTTCTTAAAATAAGTTTGATCCGGTGAATTTTTAGCGGGAGCAGCTTGCACAACCACAGCGCAAGACAAAGCGGCAATGGCTCCAACGATCGACAACGTTCTCATTCTTCCTCCATTTTGTTTAGGATAAGCGAGTCTTAAAGTATTTGTCGATTGAGAAAATGAGTCGCATCAGAGATTATAAAATCCATGAAATCCTTCCTGCGTAAATCTCTGCGGCTTTTTCATTACAGCATTCTGCAAGGTCAGAGATTTTTGCTGCGTCACCCGCGAAAGTTTATTCTTTTCGCGGTGGTGCTTTTTGCTACCTCCGTGTGGGGTGCCATGTATCTTCAAGTCGGCATTCGCGCCGAAGAGTGGCTGGACCAAAGTCTCAAGAGCACGAAACTTTATCTGGAGATGAAAAAGACGTTCGGCTCTGAGGACAAACTCACGTGGATTGTGCCCGGAGCGTGGTCAGAAGATTTCTTGTGCCGTCAGCAGAAGAGGCATTTTTCTTGGACACGAGAACAGCTTCAGCTGGAAAAAATTTCTTCCATCTTTGATTTGCGGGAACCGCGTTACAACTCTCACGATGAAACACTTTTTTATCCGCGGATCTTAGCTGACGATTGCACATTTAGTTCCGCGGATATTCAAGAAGTGCTTCATCACCCGCTCACCGATTCCTTAAGCATCCGCCCGGGTTCGGATCTGCTTTTTAATTTCACCTTTGTTGAACTTGAAAAACCCACTAAATGGGGCAAAATTAATTTTTCCGAAGTCGAAACATGGGTTGCACGGCTTAAAAAACTGGAACCGAGCAGTCTTTTTGGTGGCTCGCTCTTTTTTCAAGAAAGCACCAAGCAAGGGATTATGTGGGCTGGTAAGCTCAATATTCTTACCGCCATCGTGATTGCCGTTTGCTGCAAACTGTTTTTAGGAACGTGGCTCAGCGGTTTGATTCTGGTATTTCTGATTTTCTTTACCACCAGCACTCTGCAAGCGGGAATGGCGTTGCGGGGAAACGTCGCTGATCCTCTTTCTTCCAGTATTTTCGTCATCATGACGATTGCCATCGTCGAGGACTTTTTCTTTTCATTCTTTTTTTCGCGCCACCAGCAAGTCCGTCTGCGCACAGCCTTGCGCCGCATGAGCATTCCCAGTTTTTTTACGAGCCTCACCACGGCTATCGGCTTAGGTTCCCTTTCTACGGCCAGCAATATGAGCGTGCAGAATCTCGGATTTTGGACCGGCGTTGGAGCTATGCTCGAATGGGCCTTGGTGTATTTTCTTTTGCCAGTTCTTTGTAAAACCATTCCGCGCCTGGATTATCTGGCCTGGCAGGGAAAGGTGTTTCGCCCTTCGTGGTTTCAATCCATTGGCACCTTCAGTCCGTCGCGCAAACTGATGATCGCTTTGTGTCTGCCATTGGTTTTGATCTTTTTTGTCTTTGATAAGGTGAATATCAATTACACGCCCTTTGATATGTTTCCTTCATCGCACGCTCTTATTCAGTTTCGCGATTATGTCAAAGGCGAGCGCGGTTTTGAGGGTGAAGTCAGTCTTATCTTTAATCACGAGGATCTTACGGCGGTGGACTCCGCTCTTATCGAAAAAGTGGCCGAGCATCCGCTGGTGGCTTTCTATAAGGACCCGCGTAAAATAACAGCGTCTCTCATGCCCCCGAACGCAGATCCCGCACTGAAGCGCATGATTGAGTGGGAGATAAAGAACACCACGAACATCAAGGATTTCCAACAAAACGGCAAAAGCCGGGCGATTCTATTTATCAAAGAATACGATATGCAGTCTTTAGATGCTCTGACGTCCTATGTAGCGGATGTCTGTAAGGATCGCTGTTATCTTACCGGTGAAGTCGTGGCGTTTAAAGATTATGCCTTGGCCATGCTTAAAACTCTTTACTCCAGTTTCACCTTGTCCCTTTTAAGCGTGTCCTTGCTGCTGGCGGCTTTGTCTATTGCCGTGAGCGGAAGGGTCTTTTGGCCATTGATTTTATCTTCGGTCTGGGCGCCGCTGATGCTGATGATTTTCGTTAGTGTGTTTCAAATTAAAATCAATGTGGTCACGTGTCTGGCTTTGGACTTGATGATCGGTCTATCTGGTGACAACGCCGTTCAATTCCTGCTCTTTGATCGCAAAGGACGATGGAAAAAAGGCCACACGGAACTCTATCCCGTGGGCCTTATGATTGTTTCTACAATTGCTTTGATCAGCTTAATCCTGCTGCTTTCTTATTTCCGCACGGCACGCATTCTAAGTGGGCTCATGGAGTTCGGCGCGCTGCTGATGCTGATTGGCGATCTGTGGATTTTGAACTACTTCACGGAGGTAAAAGAAACGGATGCCGAGAGCCGCCAAAAGGAAGCCTCCCACCACGTCAGCCAGGTGATGCTGGCGAGTGAAAACAACGGAAGCGGCGATTCCTAACATCCACACAGCAAAAACTCCCCACAGCCATTTTTTACCGCGATGAGTTTCCGCCACCGCAAAAAAGGCCAGCGCTGAAAATGTCACGTGCAATGACGGCACCAGATTGTGGGGCTTATCCAGAGTGTGAATGTTTTGGAAGATCTCACGGAAAGGAGACTCCAAAGGGATCACGCGCTCAAATCCCAGCTGCGTCGGAAAAATAATAAAAACCACCGCCGCCGCGAACAATGTGATCAAATTCGTCTGGCAGTATTTTTTCAATCTTTCCGCATCACACATAAAAAGCGGCAAAAAGATCACGATATTCAAACTCAAGTACAACCATACAAATTCTTTGATAAACGGAGCTTGCGTCTCCCATGCAAAATACCACGAATAGTGTGATGAACTCTTTGCTGCCAAATAGTTCGTCCATCCGTACACCAGAGGAAAGCCCAGCAAAGCTGCAGTGCCCCAGGTGAGGAACACCTTCAGTCGTTCTTTGTCAGGAAGAGAAAATAGAGGAAAAGGTTTTTCTTTTAAAAGCGTCATGCTTAAATATTATTCATGAAAGAAATTGTGCAAATCAACCGTAAAGATTTTCCCATCCCCGGCACGCTCAATATTGTGATCACGATCGTGACCGTGGCGGTTTGCCTGGGACTTCTTTATTGGACTCAACAGCAAACACAGTGGTGGCTGTTCATTTTAGGAGCGATTGCCTTTTCTTTCGCGAACAATACGGCGTTTTCCCTTTTGCATGAAGCGACTCATGGCATCCTTCATAAAAACCGCAGTATTAATAATAATCTCGGACGTGTTGTTGCGGCTCTTTTCCCGACTTCATTTACGATGCAGCAGCTCTATCATCTGGGCCATCACCGCCGCAATCGCACCGATGCGGAGATGTTTGATCTCTACTATCCTGGCGACAGCATTGCGATGAAAAGATTTGTGATCTATGGAACGGTCTTTGGTATCTACTGGTCTTCACCGTTCATTTCTTGTTTGTTTTTTCTGGTGAATCCCAAGTTTGTGCTTAGTTCTGAATTCAAAGATTCAAAATTGATGCAAGCCTTGAGTGCGGATCATATGCTTGGCGGCTTGGATAAGGCGCTGGTTAAAACAGGTGTGGTGCGTGCTGAAATCATCTTCACGATTCTTTTTCAGGCCGCGATTATTTATTTCTTGGGATTGTCGTGGGGTACGTGGCTTGCCTGCTACTGGGCATTTAGTATCAATTGGGGCTCACTTCAGTACGCCGATCACGTCGGAGCTAAGCGGGATATCCGCGAAGGTGCTTGGAATTTGAAGGTCAATCCGATCACGCAGAAGATTTTTTTGAATTACCATCTGCACTTGGTCCATCACCGTTATCCCAATCTCCCTTGGATTCATCTTCCGAAAAAGCTGGATCACAATGATCCTATGCCGACCTTCACCTCGAAGCTGTGGGAGTTTCTAACGGGACCGCGCCCCGCCACCGAACCCTCGCCCACATTGGATAAATCCTTTGAGGCGGTGATTTTCGACGGGACGCTTTTGCAAAAGCCCCAGCAAGATGCTTAGGCTTTTTTCAAGAATTGAATGTCCAGGGTGATCGCAACATCGTCACCGACAAGGACACCGCCGGCTTCCAAAGCTGCGTTCCAATTTAAACCGAAGTCTTTGCGTTTGATTTTTGTCGTCGCGGAAATACCGATTTTGGTGTTGCCCCAGGGATCTTTCATCTCTTCGGAGGGAGCTTCCGCATTGAGAACGACTTCCTTCGTCACTCCGTGAATCGTGAGATCGCCGATCACCTTAAGGTCATCGCCGTCTTTTTCGATCTTTTTGGATTTAAAAATCAGCTGCGGATATTTTTCGGCATCAAAAAAATCAGCACTCTTTAAGTGCGCATCTCTTTGCGCTTCACGAGTGTTAATGCTCGCTGTCTCAATCACCGCTTCGACGGAAGATTTTGTGATATCTTGCGGATCGTATTGCAAAGTGCCGCTGAGCTTTTCAAAGCCGCCGTGAACTTTGGCGATCATCATGTGTTTAATGGAAAAATTCGCACTCGAATGGGCTGTATCAATTTGCCAAGTGGTTAACATAGTTCCTCCTAAGAATTGTTATCGTTACGAGGTCTATTATCGGAGCTTTTACATTGTTGCAGAAGGAGTCATAATTGCAAAACATTGTTGCAATTATGTCCCTTATCAAGAATTCATCTCTAAAACGCGGCTGCGCACTTTGGCGTAGAACGGAATTGTGTACTTACAAATGATATGGACAATATCCTGCCAGCGAATATCCGCAATACACGCCAGCTCCACGCCATCGTAATAGCGCGGATTTTTTTCGAGGAAAAAACGCACGTCGGGATTCCCCATATCTCTTGAAGTCGGCACCGCGAGTTGGTCTTTCACGCGACCTAAGGATTTGCCGAAATCAATCAGCGACGTCTCCGGCTTATAATGTGTTCCAAATTTTTTGGAATAGAACGAATGCTTCACGTCAACGAGATCAGATGGAATCGGCCCTTCGAGTGAAGGATACGAGCGCGGAAAATTTCGTCGCATCAGCATATAGGTTTTAAAACCTTTACTGATAAGCATCCAATACAATGGCGAAAACGGATGACGCAATCGAGTTAAGAACAAAACGCGGGTGAAAGCCGATTGCAGAGTTCGTGAGCCCCAGTAATCACTGTCGACAACCGTGTCACCAGAATAAATCACCCGGCCTCCTTGCGGAAGCTCGCGGATAAGCACGGTGCTAAAACCAAAGAGATACGGTTTCTTTTCGCGGCTGCGGTCCCAGAGCATAATGACACTGGTCTTTTCGGAAAGATCAGAATCAAAGCGCGTAAATTCCACGTCAGAATAATACTGACTGAAGAGATCGAACATCGTGCGACGAAGTTCGGTGTCGATTTGCGCTACTGGAAGCAATGTATAATACAAACTCATAAAATACCTGATCGGATCATACGCATCGCCTAATTCCCTTGTAAAGCAACACTTCGTCGTGGGAAGCTAATTTCTAGTATTTTCCCTCTGAAAGGACGCCTATGAGTTCGGAAAAAGCTTTGGTTTTCAATACGTTCACTCTGCCTGCGGCGCTGGAAAAAATTTACGTGAAAATGGATCCGCGCTGGATCATCGCTTTTATTCTGGGCTCTTACAATGTTCTGGGTTTCACCGTTTTGGGATTCAATCGTTCTCCGCTGCAAATGCTGGTCACTTCGGTGATGGCGTGTCTATTGGAGCTTTTTCTCTGCTACTGGGTTCAACGCAAATGGATTTTTCCTCTCAGTGCGCTCATCTCCAGTTTCTCTTTAAGTCTGCTTTTGAATTATTCGCACAGCTATTGGATTCTCACTGTTCCGGTTTTCTTTGCGATCGGCTCCAAATATTTTCTTACTTTCAACGGACGGCATTTCTTTAATCCGGCGCTCACCGGTGTAGTTCTGTGCCTGCTGTTTTCGGGAAAATTTATCACCGCAGCACCCGCTTATCAGTGGACCGGTATTGAAAACCTTTGGGTGTTCATGACTTTCCTGGGAGTCTTTTTCTTGATGCCTAAGATCAACCGTCATTGGTTGGTGCTTTCGTTTCTTGCGACATTCACAGCCCAAACCGCCCTGCGCGCTTTGATCATGCGTCACCATCTTCCCTTTGAAACTCTTTTCCTGGGAACACTGACGTCTCCTTCTTTTATTCTCTTTACGTTTTTCATGATCACAGATCCAATGACGTCACCGAAAACAAAAAAGGATCAGATCATCGTTGGTGCCGCTATTGCACTGGTCGATTTGCTCTATCATATCTTCCAAAGCTACTACACTTTCTTCTTTGCTGGTTTCACCGTGGCCAGTGTCCGTTTTGTGTGGTTTCACTGGAAAGCCTATCGTCACGGCGGCGGATGGGCTGGGCTTAAAAAACGTGTTATTGAAAACAAATATCCTCGCAAGCTCAGCGGTGCTTTGATTGCGGGCGCTTTGGTTTTCACGACTTACAGTGTAGCCTCCAGTCCTGCGCATTTATCAAAAGTTTTAAATTGGAGTTTCACAGAGGTCCCCGCCTCACAAAGCGGCCTTACGGCGGAGCTTGGAAATATTTTTGATCGCGTCGATCCGCGCGTGCAGCACATCGTGAAATGGACCTTCAGTGTCGGTGACAGTGCGGCTACGGGAGATTTTGATAACGATGGCAAAGTGGATCTTTTCTTAACCAATATGCTTAAGAAAGATAGCGAGCGCGCGGCCCTTTACCATAACGATGGGAATTTCCAATTCTCTCGCGTGGCACTGCCTGATATTACGGCGCGCTTTTCACGTCCCGAAGACAACGGCCTTCCTACCAATGCCCTTTTCGTCGACTATGACAATGACGGCGACCTGGATCTTTTTATTTCCGTCGCTTTTGGTTCTTCGCGTTTGATGAAAAATATGCTGATTGAAACCGGCAAAGCCGATTTCGTGGATGTGACGGAAAAAGTCGGTTTGGATGAATACCATAACTCTGTGACCGCGAACTTTTTGGATTTCAACCGCGATGGTTTATTGGATCTTTATATCGGAAACGTCTGGCCGGACAATCTTCCGAACTATGACAAGCCCACACGCTTAAACCTTTTCCACCTGCCTCAACCGGAGTACGCCGGTGATGAACGCATGTACGATTTCATGCACGCCAGCTGGCACCTTGCCAACAACGGTGGCGAAAACGTTTTATTCGTTCAAGACGGCAAAGGCGGATTTAAAAAACTTGATTCCAAGGCTATCGGCATGCCGGAAACCCGTTGGAGTCTTGCGATTGGAACAGCCGATCTCAACCAAGACGGCTGGACCGATCTTTATGTCGCCAATGACTTCGGACCTGATGATCTTTACTTCAACCAAGAAGGAAAAACTCTTTTCAATCACAAAGGAAAGATGTTCGGCAGTATCGGTAAGGACACCTACAAAGGCATGAACTCCAGTATCGCTGATGTGAACAATGACGGTTATCTCGATGTGTATGTCTCCAACGTTCACCATGCCTTGCAAGCGGAAGGATCTTTATTGTGGCTCTTTTCCAAGGACAAAGACGGCAATATGGTGATTCAGGATATGGCGACTCAGTGGGGCGCTTTGAATGAAGACCGCTTTGGCTGGGGCGCAAGCCTTGAGGATTTCGACAATGACGGATGGGTGGATATCATTCAGGCCAACGGCATGGTCGATGATACCCCCGATAAGAAATTTGATTCGTGTCCTGATTATTGGTACGTGAATGAGAAAGTCGCACGCAGTGCCCCTAGCTATCACCGTCTGGCGAATAAATGGGGTGATATCCGTGGTCGCTGTATTTATGGCAAAGAGAAAAACCGCGTTTACATCAATCAAGGAACTGCCCTTGGAAATAAATTCGTCGACGTCGCGGATCTTGTCGGACTTACACAAGAAACAAACAGCCGCGGCGTTGCTTCCGCGGACTTTGATAATGACGGCCGCCGTGATGTGGTGATTACTCATATGTATCACCCGGCAACTTTGTTGCGTAATACCCTAAAGCCTGGCGCTTCAAGCCCGCACTGGGTTGGCTTGCAATTACGTGGTGACGGCAAGTCTTGCAACACTCACGCTGTGGGCACACAAGTAAAACTGCACTACAAGATCAAGGGCGAAAGCATGATCCAAATAAAAGAAGTCCAGCTGGCGACAGGATTTTCTTCACAAAGTGAAGAACGACTTCTTTTTGGCCTTGGAGATTCTCCACAATCTGTGGAAGTTGAAATCAACTGGTGCGGTCTTAAGAAAGAAAAACGCACGCTGGAAGCTGACCGCTACCATTTGATTAAAATGGATGCCGCTTTATAACTATGAGCGTTTTTTCCAAGGTGGCTCATCAGGCCATTCAGTTCTATCAACGGTCTTCCTATCAGCGCTTCCACAAAGGGCTTGCTGATGTGGAGGCCGTTCAGCGTCGCAAACTTCAAACGACGCTGGAGTACTTGCGCCCTTACCTAGGTGCAAAGGCTGATATTTCAAACTATGAAAAATTCGCGCGGAATTTCCCGGTTACGTCCTACGGTGATTACAAAGATATTTTTAATCGAGAGAAAAAATCCCAACAGCGCACATTACCCGACATCGTGCGCTTTCAACCGACCAGTGGATCCACCGACACGCTGAAGTGGATTCCTTATACGCGGCAATTATTAAAAGACTTCGATAATGCCTTGGGCCCGTGGCTTTATGATTTTTATTCTTCTTATCCTGAAATTTTGCATGGACCCCACTATTGGTCCCTGTCATGGCTTCCTGAGGATTTGCGCGCTGAAGGCGTGCGCCTAAACGATGCCGAGCTATTTCCTTTCTGGAAAAGAATTCTGCTTAAGCAAGTTATGGCCGTGGTTGAACCCGTCGATCTTGCGAAGAGCAGTGAAAGTTCTCTTTTCGCTACAGCCGCGATTTTAGTCAGTCGTAAAGATCTAAGCTTTGCCTCCGTGTGGAGTCCTACTTATTGGCTGACGTTGCTGGATATTCTTGAACAGAAAAAAACAGAACTTGCCGAATCCCTCCGTCAAGGTTCCTGGACGGTTTATCAAGAGGAATTAAAAGATGTCCCTTGTCCACGCAATCCCACTCGCGCTGACGAGCTTTTACGTTGCAAGGATGTCTCAAGCTTATGGCCCCGCTTCAGGGTTTTAAGTTGTTGGACTACCGCCACAAGCCGGGTTTTTGCTCAAGATGTGGCAAAACGTGATTTCGGTTTAAAAATTGTCGGAAAAGGTTTGTGGGCGACCGAAGGTGTTGTGACCATTCCATTTCAAAATCACTATGTACTGGCTTCACAAAGTCATTTTTATGAATTTGAAGATCTCGAATCCACAGAAATTATTCCGGCGTGGAAACTGCGCGAAGGTCAGCATGTTTCGCCATTATTAACCACGGCCGGCGGACTTTTACGCTATAAACTTTCTGATGTTCTCAAGGTCAGCGGTTTTACTGGGACCACTCCCCGTCTGGAATTTTTGGGACGCGCCGACGGCACCGATATGGTCGGAGAAAAAATCTCCAGCCTGCAAGCCCAGGAAATTTTAAATTCACTACGCACCTTCAGTGGTCATGATAAAGCCTGTCTTTTTGCCGTCCAAGATGACAGCCAACGCCGCTATTGCGCGGTTGTGGACCGTTCTTCTACTCCAGATCTTTCACTGCAGCTGGAAAACCTGCTCGCCCAATCGTTTCACTATAAATTAGCCCGTGAACTTAAACAGCTCGAGCCCGCCCAAGTCCTCACTCATCCGCAAGTACAGGAAAAATACGTACAGATGCATTTGCATCGCGGAATGGTCTTAGGGAATATTAAAATGGAAGCCTTAAGACAAATCACAGCTCAAGAGCTTCAGGAGCATTTTCTATGAACGCAAGTCTGCGCGAACGCGACAAAGCCCTGGTCAATAACTGGTATATTGCTTGTCTTTCGCAGGAGCTGAAAAGCAATGAAGCTTTAAAACGCGTCATTTACGATACGCCCTTAGCACTTTTTCGCGATAAGAACGGCAGGCCCGCAGCCTTGCTGGATCGCTGTGTGCACCGTGGAGCGCAACTTTCTTTAGGTTATTACGATCAAGGCGAACTGCGCTGCCCTTATCACGGTTGGAAATACAATTCTCAAGGTGAAGTCACAGAAATCCCTTCGGAAGGACAGGGCCCGTGCAAAGGCCGTCATCAACAGCGCGCCTTTAAAGCCATTGAGCAAGACGGCGCGGTGTGGGTGTGGATGGGCGATGGTGAGCCGAAAACGGAAACTCCCCCTTGGCGCTTTCCAAATTATGGAGCCGCTCAATGGTGCCACTATTTCATGATTACGGATTTTGACAACGAAGTGACAAATCTGGTGGAAAACTTCATGGATGTTCCGCATACGGTGTTCGTCCATTCGGGCTGGTTCCGCGACCGGCAAATGACTCATGTGCCAATGACCGTGGAAGCAGGACAAGGTGAGGTTCTTGTCACCTACCATCAACCGCAAGACTCCATTGGTTTTACGCGCTTTCTGATCAATCCGCTCAACGAAAAGATGACTCACACGGATCGTTTTATTTTTCCCAATATCACTCGTGTGGATTACACCTTCGGTGAATCTTCCGCGTTTATTATCAATTCGCAGTGCACACCGGTTTCCACTTTGAAAACCCGCGTGTACACGTACATTGCATTTAAAACTTTGAATTACGCCTTCTTGCTGAAACCTTTGATGCAGTTTTATACAAGAAAAGTGATCCAACAGGACGTGGAGATCATGAAAAACCAGGGCGATAATTTAAAAATCTTTCCTGACGTGCCGTTTCGCTCGAGCGAAGCGGATGAACTGCATCTAGCGATTGAAAAAATCCGCCGCTACGGGGCCGAAGATAAGCCCGAGGCTTTCACCTTCAATAAAAAAAGTGAGAAGCAGTTTTGGATATAAGTGAGTTCTTAAAGTCCTATCCCGGCGTGACTGTCGCTACGGATAAGGACAATCAGGACATCTTAAATTTCTTCGGCCAGACACAGATTCAAGGCCGGGGCATGAGCATTGTCTATGACAGAACTCCGGACTTTTTTGCTTTCCTTAAATTGCACTCGCCCCGCATGCTTGTTTTTATTTACCGTGGAAAAGAGGGTGACATTCAAGGTGTCGCCACCATGCTTTTCCGCCGTGGTTACGTCAATGGTGCGGAAAAAGAAATTTGCTATCTCGGAGATCTGCGCATGGGCTTTGACCGCAAAGGCGCGGTTCTGTGGCGGCAAATCTATGGCGAATTCTTTGCGCGCAAAAAAGAAATCGATCAACTCAAAGATGTAGACCTTTTTTATACCTGCCTTATCGATGACAATGAACTTTCGCAGCGAAGTCTTGCGCGCAATAAAAAATCCGGCTTTGCCTATCACCGTGTTTGTCCCTATTCCATGGTGACACTGATGTTGCAAAAACCGTTTTCATCATCACGGGAAAACACTGCGGCCTTGCGCGTTCTGCGCAGTCCTTCGCAAGAACAGCTTCAGAAATTCTACTACGAACACGAAAAGCCTGTTCACGCCGGTTATCTTTTCTCCACGGAGATTTCCACACGATTGAAGACGTGGCCCGACTTTGCAGAAGAAAATTTCCTAGCCGTGGAAAAAGACGGGCGCTTGCTTGCAAGTGCCGCTCTGTGGTCCCCGCGCTCTTGCAAGAAAATCATTCTTTCGCAAGTGCCGTGGCATTTAAGCTTGTTCTTTTCTTTGGCGCGAATGTTTAGCTTTGGGCGCTTTCGCTTTCAAGGCGAGTTGAAGGTTCTTTACGTTACTCACCTTGTATTTGATCCAAAACTTTCTTCCGCGGAAAGGAACGAAGTTTTTCGTGCCCTTCTTAAAGAAGCCTGGCAAATACGCGCAGAGCAAGGTTATCATTTCTTGAGTTTCTGTGACTTCAAAGAATCCTCCTTACTGGAGGCCACAGGTTCTTTCATTGTGAACCGTGTGCCGATGGCCATTCATGAAGTGACAGGTGCTCAAGATCCGGTTCCGTCCCAACAGAAGGAATACGGTTTTGAAATGGCCTTGGTGTAGGAGAAGCTATGGCGTTTTTGTTTCCGCTTTTATTGGTAATTCAAATCGCGTGTTCGGTGTGGTTTCACTATAAGCAAAACAAAGGCGCTTTTGTCGGTGGACCGATCAGTTGGCCTAAAGCTTTGTGGTTGTACCACGCGATCTTTTCGTGGTTTTTGGTGCCTCTGGTTTATCTTTCCTTTCCGGATTTACATATCTCTCTGAAAATCGTGATCGGCTCGCATGCTTTGATATGGTGGATTCGCGGACTGACGGAGCTTGTGATGATTTATAAGCTCTACAACTGGAGTCCTCGTTATGGAATCACTCACGACGCCGTTCATGCGATCCTGCTTTTAGCGGGCACCATGGCCACCGTAAAAATGTGGCCCGAAAGTCTTTTAAACTGGATGGCCTTTGCCTACTGCGGAGTTACGATTCTGATGCTGGGTTTTGAAATGGCCTTCGCCGCTCTTTTCCTGGATGTGCGCGGCCACGAAGACCATAAAATCTACTACGCCGCCGACGAACCCAAATGGCGCTTTATCAACTGGATCACAAAAGTGGGCCTTTCCTTCGGTCTCACTCACGCCGTGATCCAAGCGATTCTTGCGCTTGTGTGGGTTTAAAAGCTCTACCGAAATTTTTCGCCGTTCGCCAACATCTTGATGATTGTTTTGATCCGTTTTTCTCTGGTTTCGGCTTTTTTCGCCGTCTGCAGGCGATAGGCAATAGAGTACAAGTTGGTCTTGTTCAGAGTTTTAAAGAATTCCTGCGCTTTCTTGTTTTTCGCAAGTTCCTTTAAAAAATCATCGGGCACTTTCGCGTTCGAGAATGAGTCGTAAGCGGATGTCCAGCGCCCATCGCTCTTAGCGGCGTTGACTTCTCGCAAACCCGACGAGGTCATTTTCTTAGCCTTGATCAGGCGCTCGGCATGCTCGGTGTTTTTCTTGGAGCACCGGCTACCGGGTCGTCTGGGTGTAAACTTCTGCAACCAGGAGCGACTGTCATAGGGTTTTTTCTGGCCATCGATCCATCCAAAGCAAAGTGCTTCGTCGAGAGCCTGCGCATAAGTCACCGTCGGAGTTTCCGCGCTGACCTTCCAAATGCGCAGCCAGATCCCAGAAGATTTATCGTGGTTCTTTTTAAGCCAATTCCGAAATTCGATGGAGGATGTAAAGGAAAGTATTTGCATCAGCAACGCCGGGTTGTAAGCACAAATAAAAAATCCTATCCCCCCAGAAGTACCCCCATTTCGTAACCCCACCAATCTTTATACTGCCTCCTCAACCGTCTACCCCTGTCTGAAGCTGGGAACTAAGTGGCGCTAAGTTCACTTGTTCCCCTAGCTCCAGGAGGGACGACCATAGGAGGAAAATATGATCGAAAAGTCTAAGACATATAAAAGAGGGTTTCCTGAAACCCAATGTCTATGCTCCCAAGGGAACTACGCTCAAACTCCCCGATAATGAGTCCTTATGTTGCACTCCTCGCCCCGATAGGGGCTAAC